>Ga0207884_1001183_pt1 | contig 10816 bp, 8 predicted proteins | sample MalvirmetaMSP144_FD_184236 | JGI IMG/M metagenome (GOLD analysis project Ga0207884, IMG submission 184236) | Marine viral communities from the Deep Pacific Ocean - MSP-144 (SPAdes) | ecosystem: Environmental > Aquatic > Marine > Oceanic | place: Pacific Ocean | collected 2011-07-08 | reverse complement strand
ATTAATGCTAAAGACTTCAATATCAGCAGGCAATGAATGAAGGTAGTTATTCAACCTATCTTCAAATTGATTGGCGTCAGAACCCTCAATGTATTTTGATGTAAATCTTTCCATGTCTTAATTTATAAATAATCTATTGTTTCTCTAATTAAATATTATCCATTAGAATAATAACTCTGTAGTCTATCACTCCCCCTACAACCCTTTTGAACGATGATATTAAAGTCAATCCCATGAATAGCTCTTTGTCTAATAATGTAAATAAAGGAAAAGGGGCTATATGCAAAGCAGGTTACATATATTGCTTATGTAGAACCAAACAATGTAGATTTTAATTTAGAATTCTTAGTTGAACTTCCTTTTGCTACAAACTCACCATTGACTCTTTTACTATACTTTAAGTGAATTGAGAAACTTTTTATGAATGAAGCGGTAGAGTTTATTATTAGGGTGAAGGATGAAGGGTCAGCCCCTCTTGCCAAATTTAGTCGCAATGTAAACCGTGAGGTAAACAAGGTAACTAAACTTTTCTCAGGAGTTGAAAACGGTATCACCAAAACAATCACCAAGACCAATAACCTTAGAAGAGCCTTCTCAGGGCTGTCTAAGGGGGTAAGTGGTATCTCTCGGTATAATAAATCTTTGAAGGCTTCAGAAGGCTATTTAGACAGGCTCCTAAACAAAACTAATAGGCTTGCAAGAGTTAAACCAAGTTCTCCAATAGGTCAATCTTCAGGAGTAGCTTCTTCAGCACCAGGTATTTTCAGTATGAAAAGAATTGCCGCCTTTGGAGGGGCTTACTTGGGGCTTAGAGAGGGTGGCAATATAATCAAGATGGGTGCTGAAATGGAGCAAACCCGACTTCAGTTTGATACACTTTTAGGCTCGGTTGAGAAGTCTAAAAAAATGGTGAGTGATATTAATTCATTTGCAAATGTAACTCCTTTCACAAATGGTGACTTGTTCGAGTCTTCCAAGATGCTATTAAATTTTGGGTTAGAAGGGGAGAAAGTATTGCCTATCATGAAGATGTTAGGTGATGTAGCTGGAGGGAATCGAGATAGATTCCAAAGGCTTAGTTTAGTTTTTGGCCAAACTCAGAGTGCGGGTCGTTTGATGGGCCAAGACCTCTTACAATATATATCCGCTGGTTTCAACCCTCTTAATGAGCTTTCGAAGATAACCGGTAAGTCAATGGCCAAGCTCAAAGAAGAAATGAGTGAGGGGGCGATTTCTGCTGACATGGTCACTCAGGCTTTTCAACTTGCAACCTCAAAAGGTGGGCGGTTTTTCGGAATGATGGAGAAACAAAGCCAAAGTCTTTCTGGACGATGGTCAACCTTCGTTGGGAAGATGCAACTTAGATTAACCACCTTCGCTGAAGGTGGACTTAATGGTGTGCTGAAAAGGCTGGTTAATTTTGGGATTGAATTCATTGATAGGTTCAGTCCGATTAGCGAAGCTCTTAAAAGAGTGTACAATGCAACCTTGCCATTGAGATTATCCATAACCAATCTTGGCCGAACAATTTTCGGTGTTACTGCTGGAGGTTCTGCTGCCAGTCAAGCCGTACTTGTACTAACTAATGCTTTTTCATTTTTGACTCCGATTATTCAAACAGTGAGTGGTTGGATGGGGTATGTCTTTAATCTGATTAAGAACAATTGGGGCTGGTTAAGCTATTTATCGGGTGCCATATTGACTTTGGTTGTTGCATATAAAGCATGGGCTATCGCGACTGGTATTATTAGGACTGCAACTTTACTGCTCAATACTGCAATGTACGCTAATCCGATAGGTCTAATTATTGGTGGGGTTGTTATCTTGGCGTCAGTCGTTCTGTGGGCGTGGAATAGATTCGAAGGATTCAGGGGGGCTATATTCGGTGTGTGGGAAGTAATGAAAGAGTTTGCCGATGGCATCGGGAATCTATTTACTAGCCCAATGGAAACAATTAAAGGTGTATTTAACGATATAGCTCTATTCTTTGCCAAGCAGGTAATGCCATTGTTTGATCTCATAGATGCAATTAAGGAGGGCAGATGGGCGGATGCGGCCATGGCTGGTGGAAAATTTCTCTTCAATATGTCGGGCATAGGGATGATTTACAACATGGGGACAGCCCTAGCCGGCAAGGAATCTTTTAAAAGTGGATATGAAGAAGGTAAAAAGGAAAAGAATAAGTTAACCTTTGCGGATATGGTTCCGACTATACCCAGTATATCAAATTTTATGGTACAGCCAGATGGTCAACTAATGAATGTTCTAGCCTCTCAGCCGCTTGAGTCTAACACCAAACAAGAAGTAGTTGAAGCTCCTACACTTGGGTTTGGTAACGTCAAATCTCAACAAACTGGAAGGGTATTGAATGTCAATTTCGATGCCCTATTAAAGGAAGTAACATTTAATGTTAATAACAGTAGTGATGCGGATAGAATAAGGACTGTCGTAGTTGAAACGCTTATGAATGCTGTGAAGGATGTAGAGCTTTCTTATTAACTATGGTAAGCTATTCCTTGTCATAGTTTAAGTCAACATGGATTCCTAGTAGTTTTGATTCATCCGATTCATCTGTAAGCTCCAAAACAACATTATCATCAATTAATTCCTCATAGTCTTCTGGATTGATGTATGGACGAATGCTTTCGAGTACATTCTCATTAGCAGAAATTATATACTGGAAGTCGGATAATTCACTTTCTATTTTTGCAACTTCAAATAACGTAGCAACTTGTCTAGGGTCAATCTCAGATAGAAGTCTGCCATCGTGCATGATGAATTTGACGTTATGATTGTTCTGCCCTTTGAGCATAGTCCAGTCGTAACAAAATATTTTTATATCACCGACTCCATCACCCTTATCATCATCAATTTTAGCCTTTAAATTGAATCTTATTTTGTTCTTGCCATCGTTATTCTTGACCTCAATACCTGCCTTCTTTTTACTGTAAAATTGATTTGCTAATGCTTTGAATGTAATTAGATTTTGAGTTAAGAGTTCAGTATTATTTTCTAAATACTTATTAGTCTTTATATTTTCGTCACTAAAATCCTTATTTAGTTCTTCAAGTTTATTCTTATACTGATTCATCAAGCTTTTGAACCTCTGAAGCTTTTCTAGACGAATTACATAATCTCTTAATTGATCATTCAGTTTAGTAAATTCATCAAGAGCTCCTTTCGAGCTTAGGTAAGATAGTTTCTGATCTTTTGCCCTTCCTAAATAATCTATATTGGATTCTATACTTCGAAGTTCATTTAGAAAATCATTCTTTTCAGAAAGAAGTCTTTTACTGCGGTTCTCAATCAATTTCTTGTTGAAGTCTTGAACCTGATCTAAGCGATGTAGCAGATTGTCTGGGAGTACAATTTTCGCTTCCTCATACAGTTTCTGAATTTTCTTACTTGATACTTCTGGTTGTATTTCTAAACTTTCATTAATATTTCGAATAGCCAATCGGTATTTTGCCGCGTTATTTTCAAGATTCTTAATGTCTTTTTTAAGCTTATCTGCTTCTTTTACAATTTCGTAATAGTCTTCAGCCACTTGAAAAGTATTGAGCCTTGATTGAAGAATTTCTACTTTTTGAGAGATGTCTACTATGTTAATATCAATATCATCGTCATCATCTTCTGCAAAGAAACTCTTCATTATGGAATCTTTTTCTATTGCTTTTTTTCTTTCTTCTACCTCATCAATTTTATCCTTAAGGTCATGTTTTTTCTCTATCAACTCATGTGAGAGTCCAAGCAAGAAGGAATTACAGATTAAGCTGGTGTATTCTTGTTCTTTGGGAACGAAGTTATGGTAAGAACTGTAACTCGGCTTACTAGGTCTAATAAATCTTGAAATTAGTGATCGGAAGGTAAGGAACTTGACTGGTTGTGGTAGATTAAATACCTTCGATTCTAAGTGCGTTCTAAATTGAGCTAAATTATATTCTTTGCCGTCAAGATTAATAACTTTTTGGTTGGAGCATGACCTATGGGAGGTGTGTTTATTTCCCCCTAGCTCAAAGTCCAAATAGAATTCCCAATCTTTTAGTTTTTCTTCATATTCAGGGTTAGGATTAGAGCCAAGGCAAAAGTGTATTAGTGCAACTGAAAGAGATTTTCCAACACTATTATAAGTATTTCTGCGATCTTCCTGTTCGTTATTTTTTACATGTCTTTTACCCAGAATAATGGACAGGCCACTTCTATTGAAGGTGATAGTATGAAATGTTGGTTTATTAGCCCTTAGTTCCAGTAACCGCATTATAAATCTGTTGATTCTCGTTCACATCTATAGCACCTATTAAGTATAAATAGTTTAGAGCAAGTATAAGGTTATCGATTCCGTGATATGCCCCAAATGAGTCCTTACTATTTAAAATCTTTACCTTTTTCCAGATTTGGTCAATCGTTTGAGGGTCCTTTTTTATAAATCTCAATATATATGCGCCAAGCCCTAATAGGGATTCATTTATAGTGATATGTTTTGATGGAAGTATCATCTAATTAGAACAGTTGGATTTGGTCATCAATAGGGGGTTCTTCAAAAATGTCGCAATAGCCAAAATAATAAGCCATCAAAATCAAAACTGCATTTTGAACCGATTTAGAGTTGTCCTTACTTGCTCCTTCTAATATATAAAAGAATACGTTGTTCGAACTATCTGAATTTATGGTAAATAAACCCTTCCCCTCAGAGTATAACTTAGTAAAAACACTTCTTAGTCTTTCTTTTTGATATGCCTGGCTATACTTAAAGTAATCACGTAAAGCACCCTCTGAGTACGCTGCAAACTTAAGCATTGTTGAGGGGCCTTCTGAGAGGTTGTTGAATTTTAATTTCTTTTCGAAATCAGGGTTCTTTGGAATGGTATAGTCCGAATATTTATCAGGTGATTTGAGTAAATACTCAATTACTTCTTGCATGACAGGAACGTCAAAGACTTCAAAATTCGGTGATGGGATAGAGCCTAGGACGGATATGATCATATCCTCATCCAAGGAAAAACAAACCCTTTCAAGGTCTTTTAGAATAAATGGTTTAAAGATAATTGAATCATTTTTGAAGTCTGCTTCTAGTTTTTTAAGTGCCCCAGTTAAATCAGGATGGATTCCCTCAGTTTTGTCATTTACTACAAATCTAAACTCTTTAATCGGGATCAATTTATTCCAGTTTTTATGTAGACCCGCGAAGTCTTTATTAAGTTTTTTTATTGATTGTGTTAATGATTTCTTTAAATCTTTAGGGGCGTAGACTTGATAATAAGTTCCTGTTTTTTCATCAAACCCATCATTTTTCCGATCTCCAAGTGATCCCCATGCTTGTACAGGACGAAAATCATCAGAGTTATAGCCCATGATTTTTTGGAAAAAATTCTCAAAGTCTTGGCCATTGCGTTTAGAGCCTTCGTAGATAAACATTTGCCTTGCAATAGCTCTTTCTTCTGGAGTCATAATATGCCAAAATGGTATTTATTTATTGAATTACCAATAAGTTTTTATTGAATACCTAAATAAGGCTGCTGAGCTTCTAACTTCATTCTTTAAAGTAGCCCAAGGTTTTTCTGATTTTTGAAACCCTTTGCCTAAGAGATTTAGTGATATCATTGACTTCTGAATATGCTAAATCAAAAGAAAAGCCCCCATTTGGGAGAAATCTGTAAGAAATACCAATGACTATAGAAGTTTCCAGCCCTTGAAATCTAGCAATCTCACAAAGTGTTTGTAATTGGAGCTCCTTACGGCCTACATTTTTATCTGTTATGGGCATAAGTAGGTATTTATACAACTGTTGATTTGGAGGTATAATACATCGCGACCTAAGGCCCTTTGTTATTATTTCCGAAAATTGTTCTGAGTAGTACCTCCTATCAGTTCGAGACTCTTGATTGAGGTATTTTAGAGCTAGCTTCAAGTGAATGATTGTTTCTGAGGATTGAATTTTACCCTGTCTGAGATCATTTGAAAACTTATTTATTATTTTATCCCACAAATAGCTTACCTCCATCCGGCTTGTGTACTCTATATAAGAGTGGGATTTTACGTAGTAATCCCAAAGGCCATAGTCTAATACCATGGTGTCAAATTTTTTTGAATCTATTCCTTCCTGAAAGTATACAACTAAGAAGTCTGATTCGGAGCAGGACATTAATCTATTCCCTTCTAGAATGAACCTTTCCTTTGTTTCTAGATAGGGAATTAAGTCTCTAATAGTGTCTAACTCATTAAAAATTATGTGAGTGCTTTTTTCGTCCATGACATGTACAAAACCGTTTCCGAAATCGCCATATCTTAAAGGAAACTTAGTGTCACCACCAAATGCTATGGCTATTCTGAATAGTTTGATTTGATCAATGTTGGGAAGTCTAATTTCATGTTCAGACCCCGCTTCTTTTACTGGCCCTCCACTTTTGATGTACCTTTCTGCCCCATAGATTTGGTCGGAAGATTTTAAAATTGCTTTCTTTACCCATCGATCATATTGCACATTTTGATCTTGGTGATTTGATACGGTTATATCTTTGACTGATATTATTATGACATATGGGTCAAAGACAACAATTACGTCACATAGTTCTTTATTTTTCTTCCCAATAGGGTTGGGGAAACTCCAAAATGCCATGAATGTCTTGTCGCAAAGCTCTAGGATATACTTTTCTGATGGCGTCATTCAATGAAAGTAACCATTATTTGGGAAATAAATAGCCCCTCTGAACTGAGGAGATGCGTATTTTGTGTATCAATTTGTGTTCACGTAGAGGCATAAAAAAACCAGTTACTTTCGTAACTGGCTGATTATTAAGCTCCTCCTCTTGGGCTCGAACCAAGGACCCTCTGATTAACAGTCAGATGCTCTAACCAACTGAGCTAAGGAGGAATTTCTGTTTTCTTTTCGCTCTTCTTGCGAAACGGAGTGCAATATTAGTGGTTGGTTAAATATATTCCAATACCTTTCTTGAAATTTTTTACAGATTATAAAAAGAAGTACACTACAATATAAATGATAGCGAAAACTGTAAGGAAGACAATGCCGCTTTTGGCCAGTAAAAGCAGTTTTTTTCCAGGTTTATATTCTTCCGGAATCTGCTTAGAGGTAATTACTCTATAGTTGATGATTGCAATAACAGGGGCGATAACAAAAGATAAAGTGGTAGCCAAATCGACTAAGTCTTTTAAGTTGGCAGAAAGTAGTAGAATAAAAAGGAACGAAATGGCTGATACAATAACCATCATCCATGTATAAGTTTTCTTTGAGTCGGCCTTTTCGAAGAACAATAATCGGGTTGTTTCTCCCATGGCTCTTCCAAAACCATCAACAACTGTGATGGTGGTGCTGAACATAACACTGAATGCCGCGGTAGCAATAATAAAATATGCCCAATTACCGAGTGCCGAAGTGTATAGCGTTACGACTTGATCTGAGAAAACAGTTGAGTTATCAGATAACTCTATGCCTGTTCCAAACATTACTTTTGCGCCTAAGGTGAGAAAACAAACAGCTAAGACTGCGGTAACGATATATCCAAAATTGAAATCGGCAAGTACTTCCTTCAACTTAGGAGTGTAGCCAGTTTGCTTCATCCTTTCAATAGTCCAGAGGCTATTCCATGTTGAAAGGTCGACAGCGGTGGGCATCCATCCCATAAGGGCAATGATGAAAATGATGCTGTCACGCTCGAACATGCCTTTCGGAACAAAATTCTCCATGGGCGTTACTTGCCCCTTGGAAAGCGCTCCAAAAAAAGCAACTAGAGTTGAAATTAATAGTACTGAACCTATTACTTTCAGTAGGGTATCGAGTATGCTGTATTTTCCTAGCGCTAAAATTAAAGTGCAAAACACCAAGATTATTCCCGAAACGTAAGCCGGGTTTAAAGTGACTCCAGTAAGGTTGTTGAACATACCAGCAGTAACAAAAGTAACGGCAGCGGTAACTGTAAACATAGAGGCTAAACTCAATAGAAAGTATATCCACAGCACCCATTTTCCTTCTGTTAAATAGCCTTCAAGTAAATTCTTTTTGGTAGCTGCGGCAAAACGAGAACCAAATTCGAAGAAGGGGTATTTAAAAAGATTGGCTAACAGAATAAAGGCAACCAACTGAAAACCAAAGTCGGCACCTGCTCTAGTTGACTGAACCAAATGTGAAACTCCTATACAAGTACTGGCAAAAAGTATTCCTGGGCCAAAGGCCTTTAGCTTGTTACTAAGCGATGCTTTCATAAACTCATAAAAGTTAAAAATAGAGATTCTTTTCTTATCAGCATAACCGCTCAAAAAACTTTGGTTTTCGGACACAATGTCTTTAAAATAAAGGTTTATAACACAAAGCAAGACATAGTGTCGTGATTTTAATCAAAAAGTGAGTTGGTACAATTTTGAATTATAAGGATGGAAATGAAACAGAAACTTAAAAATATAAATGATATGAACGTAGTTAAGAGAAATCCAGAATGGTTTGGTTCAACCTCGGTAGATGCTTTTTTTGACCGATTCTTTAATGAATCTATTCAAAAAGGTCAGAGTGGCTTTTCACCTAAAGTAGACATCGCTGAAACAGCAAAAGAATTTGAGATTCAGGTAGCAGTACCTGGTTTTAGTAAAAGCGATTTCAATATCGATTTAAAGGATGGCAAATTGAGCATTGCTGGTGAACGCAAACTAGAAAAGGAAAATAAAGAGAGAAATTTCATTTCAATTCAAACTGAATACGGAAGATTCTTTAAGAGCTTCCAGTTGCCAGAAAATATTGATGAAAAGGGAATTGAAGCAGCATATGAGAATGGTATCTTATCGTTGAGAATACCAAAGGATGAGACTAAGAAGCTAGAATCTAAAATAGCTGTAAAGTAGTTTGAGTTTGGTTTTGGTAATTGAAGAGCCCTGAGTTTTCGGGGCTCTTTTTTTGTTAAATGGAGTTAATTCCTGCTTTAAATTGAATAAATTAGAACACCTGTATTCAGATTGCGTTAGTGATTTCGGAAATGGTAAACGTTAAAGTCATGATTTTATGAGTAAGAGACAGTTTATTCTAGGTATGTTAGCTTCTTCGCTGCTAGGTGGCTTGGTTGTGTTGTTGGGGATTGGTTTTTTGGGAGGTGAAGACGGTGTGAATGGTTCTTTCTCTCTGAATCGATCTAACTCCGTAGCCACTAGTTTTGGTCCAATTAGCGATGAACCTCACGATTATTCGGTACCAGAAGGAGTGAATTTTATAGAAGCTTCCAGAAAAATCGTTCCAGCCGTAGTCCATATTACAAATAGAGAAGAGATAAAAGGAACTTCCAGCCGATTGAGAAGAATGCTTCGAAATGGGATGAAATTTAGGGAGTCGACTGGCTCTGGAGTTCTAATTTCAGAAGACGGGTACATTGCTACCAATTTCCATGTTGTAGATGGAGCCGATGAGCTTGAAGTGAGATTGGACGATAACAGAAGGCTTAAAGCTGAAGTTATAGGAGCCGATCCGGATACTGATTTAGCATTAATTAAAATAAAGGCGCAAGCAATGCCCTACATTGATTTTGGTAATTCAGATCTGGTGGAGATAGGAGAATGGGTTTTGGCAGTAGGAAATCCCTTCGATTTGAATAATACAGTTACAGCTGGCATAGTGAGCGCTAAGGCAAGAAACATCAACTTAATTGCAGGTAGTGTCGATAACCGTTACGGCATAGAGTCTTTCTTACAAACAGATGCCGTTGTAAATCGTGGAAATAGTGGAGGCGCGTTGGTTAATCTTCAAGGCGAACTAATTGGAATTAATACGGCCATTGCTACAAATACCGGCACATTTAGCGGCTATTCTTTTGCCGTTCCGTCCATTTTGGTGAAAAAAGTAATGGATGATTTATTGGAGTTTGGTGAGGTACGAAGAGGCTTGTTAGGAGTTACTATTCGCGATGCAGATGGTGTTGGTACCGTAGAGCTTTCGGGTGTTCGTATTATGGGAGTTTCCCCTGGTGGCGCGGCAGATAAGGCTGGGCTGAAAGAAGAAGATGTGATTACAGGAGTAGACGGAAAGCTTGTAAAAACAACGAGCCAGTTACAGGAATTAATTGCTAGAAAACGTCCGGGTGATGCCGTTTCTATCAGTTTTAAGAGAAAAGGTAATGATAAAGAAACCTCCCTTAAACTTCAGAATAAAGAAACTTTGGCGGCAATAGAAATAACAGAGCCAGAGTTGGTTTTTGAAGATGAAAGAGACTTTCCAGAAAATACCCTAGCCTATGAAATAGCTGGAGCTGAATTTAAAGATTTGACCAAGGAGTTAAAAAGAACCTTGAAAATTGAAAGCGGTGTTCAGGTATCAAAACTAAATGAAGGCGCTTGGAAGGCAAGTGGGGTAAAAGAAGGGTTTGTTGTTACCAAGGTTGGTGATGATGACATTACAAGCTTAGAGCAGTTTCAGAAAATTATAGACACTAAAACGAAGGATTTCTTTGTGATGGGGAAGTATCCAAACGGAACTAAAGAGTATTATAGAATCACTTGGTAAGAACTAATTCTTATTAAGCTTCAAAGCCAAACCTTAATAGGGTTTGGCTTTTTTTGTTTTGAATTGCTGCTTTAAAAGTCGGCTCATTTGACTTCCAGAAGGCTTAAAAGAGTGTATATGGCTTATCGGAAGGAAGTCTTTCATGTAGAAAAACTACCCAATCCCCTACACTTTGTTCCGCTCGTTCCACAAACTAGATATTGTAGTATAGCCACATACATTTCTACTAAAACTAGGCTATTTCATTTTAAATTAAGATAAGTAGGTTGTTCAGTTTAATAGCTGAGACTTGGAACGGATTTTTCTTTAAAAGAGTAAAATCAT
>Ga0207884_1001179_pt1 | contig 10848 bp, 7 predicted proteins | sample MalvirmetaMSP144_FD_184236 | JGI IMG/M metagenome (GOLD analysis project Ga0207884, IMG submission 184236) | Marine viral communities from the Deep Pacific Ocean - MSP-144 (SPAdes) | ecosystem: Environmental > Aquatic > Marine > Oceanic | place: Pacific Ocean | collected 2011-07-08 | reverse complement strand
TTCTCAGGTACAAAAGCATTTAATCAGCCATTGGATGCCTGGGATGTTAGCAATGTTACTACTATGGAAGTCATGTTCAGAAATGCAGATGCCTTTAATCAAGATTTGAATTCATGGGACGTGAGTAAAGTGGAGAAGTTTGACGAAATGTTCAAGCAGACGGCCCTCTTCAATGGTGATATAACAGGCTGGGATGTGTCCAGCGGACAGGATTTTGAAGAAATGTTCCAAGAATCAGAATCTTTCAATCAGCCTATTGGTAATTGGAATCTGGCTAGTGCCACACGAGTAAGAAGAATGTTTAGGGATGCTGAGGTATTTAATCAGCCTATTAACGACTGGCGCTTCCCTAACCTCGAGAGTTTAGAGCAGATGTTCTGGGGAGCTTTGGTATTCAACCAAGACCTGAACGACTGGGATGTCTCTAACATCACCAACATGGCCAGTACTTTTGAAGAAGCTGAATCATTCAATGGCAATATTTCCAACTGGGATGTAAGCAAGGTGGAAGACTTTGACGAGTTCATGAATGAAACACCTTTCAATCAAGATATCAGTGGATGGAATGTGAGTAATGCTAAGGACTTCGGCAGAATGTTCGAAGACTCACCTAATTTCAATCAAGACCTCAGCAATTGGGACATGAGCAAGGCAACCGATGTCGCTTATATGTTCGAGAGCGCGACCAGCTTTGACCAAGACATCAGTAGCTGGCAGTTGACCAGTGTGACCAGTTTTGGTTCCATGCTCAAGAACTCAGGGCTCTCAGTTGAAAATTATGACGCATTCTTGATTTCGCTTTCTGAACAAGAACTAATAACCGATGTTCAATTTGATGTCGAAGGTCTCCAATATTGCGCAGGTACAGCAGCCCGACAATCATTGATTGATAATTTAAACTGGACTATCGAGAATGATACCCAAGGATGTTCAGCCACAGTAACCATTGCTGATGTATCGGCCAATGAAGATGATGGTACCATCACGGTAACCTTAACTTCTAACGCATTTGTAGTAGGCGGCTTCACAGTAGATGTAAGCACGGCTGATGGAACAGCTGAAGCGGGAACAGACTACACAGCCGTGACTTCTCAGACCATCACCTTTGCAGGAACAGTTGGAGAGACGCAAACTTTTACCATCACCCCAACTGCTGATACCGATGTAGAAGTCAATGAGACCCTGACAGTAAGCATGGACAACCTGGTAACAGGCGCCAATAATACGGTGACGATTACTGATGAGGCCACAATAACCATCCTAAACGATGATGTGCCAGTAGTTTCATTCAACACAACGGCCCAGAGTAACGCTGAATCTGTGACCAGCAGTAGCATTGTGGTGAACCTGGATCAGGCTGGTCTTTCTGCGGCAACTGTTGACTATACAGTAACAGGTACGGCCACAGGGGGTGGAGTTGATTATACCCTTGCTAATGGTACACTCAGCTTTGCGGCAGGAGAGCTAAGCAAAACGATAGACCTGACTATTATAGACGATGCGCTAATTGAGGAAAATGAGACGGTAGTGATAACCCTATCCAACGCCTCTGGTGCCAGCTTGGGTACCAATACAGTGTACACTTATACCATTGTGAACAACGATGCACAGGTGACCATTGAAGATGTAAGCCAGTTTGAAGACGGAGAGTCCTTCTTAGTTACCGCTACACTTGAAGGGACTATTGAAGGCGGATTTACGGTTGATTTATTGACTGCCGATGGCACGGCTACGGTGGTCGATGGAGACTACACCGCTGTAAGTGGAGCTACATTGACCTTCAGCGGAACAGATGGCGAGGTTCAAAAGCTGGATATTGCACCAGGTGTTGATAGTAAACTCGAAGCCGATGAGACCTTTACAGTTTCCTTGAGTAATCTGGCTGGAACCACAGCCAATGTAGTAATCACAGACCAGGCCGTATTGACGATCAAGAATGATGATGCAGCGGCAGTAACCCTTGCCGATGCCAGCGGAAATGAAGGAGACGGAGCCATTACAGTTACCGCTACCCTGGACAATGCCGTTCAGGGTGGGTTCACGGTAGAAGTAAATACGGCAGATGGAACAGCAACACTAGCCGATAGCGACTACACAGCCGTTGCGGGTAAAACGCTGACCTTTGCCGGAACAGCCGGAGAAACACAAACCTTTACTGTTACTCCAACCAACGATTTGGTTATTGAGGCGAATGAAACATTGACTGTTTCAATGAGCAATATGAGCAGCTCTTTGGCAGTAGATGTAAGCGATGCAGCCACGGTAACTATCGTTAACGATGACTTCAACAACGCTCCAACCGACATCACTATAAGTGCCACTTCAATAGCCGAGAACAATGCCTTGGATGCAGTTATTGGAACACTGGCTACAACCGATGCTGATGCTGGTAACACCCACACTTATGCATTAGTAAGTGGGGCAGGAGATACCGACAATGCAAGCTTCACGGTGGATGGGTCAACCTTAAAGGCGAACAACACTTCGTTCAACTTTGAGGATAAAGCGAGCTATTCAGTCCGTCTTGAAACCAACGATGGAGAAGGCGGAACCTTTGCGAAGGCCTTTGAAATTATGGTGACCAATGTGAACGAAGCACCATTTACCCTGAGCCTTACGAATGCCACCATTGAAGAAGCCGATGAGGCTCAGGAAGTAGGGCAGCTTATGTCGCTCGATCCAGACAATGGAGACACTTTCACTTATAGCCTAGTGGCTGGTAATGGCGATACCGACAATGCGCAGTTTGGAATTAGTGGAAACACATTGAGCAGTGCTGGAGCCATCGATTTTGAGGATGGAGCAACCCGAAGCATTCGCGTGCAGGTAGCCGATGCAGGAGGGCTTACTTTCGAACAAACCTTCAGCATAACCATTGAAGATGTGGTGGCAGAACCTGTGAGGGAATACACCCAGAACCAACCCGGAGCCGATGTGAAAAACGTATTCTCGCCAAACGGTGATGGAGTCAATGAAACCTGGGTAATTGAAGACTTGCTGGACAACCCGTTCAACCAAGTGAAAATCTTTGCTCAGGGCGGAAAGCTCATCTATAGCAAAGTGAATTACTCTAACGATTGGGCAGGAACATTCAAGGAGAATCCGGTGCCAGATGGAACCTATTACTATGAGATTCTCATCTACGCAGATGCTCAGTCCACCACACCAGCCAGAACTATTAAAGGCTTCTTAACCATTATTAGAAACAGATAATTATCAAAGTCATGCATAAGCAAATGAAAAACTTCAGAAACATATTCATCCTTGCGTTTACCTTGGCTTTGATAGCCAATAGCGCAAAAGCACAGCAAGTACCACTGTTCAATCAATACTATTATTCAGGCAGTTTGGCCTATCCATCAGGCACTGTTTTTCAGGAGAACCGTTATGTAAGCTTTGTTTACAGAGACCAGTTTGGGGGTCTGGTGGGTTCTCCTAAGAACTTTGCTCTGGCTTACGGTACAGCAGTAAAAAACAAAATGGCTTTTAGTGGGAATATTACCACAGCCGACATTGGCTTTACTAGCCAGGTAAAAATATCTGGAGGAATGGGCTATAAACTTTTTGGAGAAGGAAAAGAAGGCCTTTCGATTGGTACACAGTTGGGGTTATCTCTATTTAGCTTGAATAAAGATAGGGTCAATCCTGAAAACCCAGTGGACAATGTTTTGCTTGATATTTTAGGCCAAAACGGATCTGTACTCAGCGTTGACTTGTCAGCTACTTACCGAAAAGGAAACTTTGGGGTAGATGTTGCTATCCCAACCATAATCAACGAAAGCTTGTCGGACGATGCCTATACCCATATAAATGACGATAATGCCCCTGATTTTATTGGAGGAGTTCGATATCTGTTCGACATCAATCCAGATCTGAATTTCACCCCTTATGGAGGTGTTAGAATGAGAAAGACAATAGGAGCAGAACTGGATATTATAGGCGAAATGAATTTTAGAGATAAGTTCAGAGCCACTTTGGGTTATCGAGATAACTTTGGAGTATCTATTGGGCTGGGGGTTCAAATTTTTCCGAAAATACTGTTTACCTACAATTATGACTTCGGTCAGAAAGACACTCCATTTTTGGCCGATGGCTTCAATGAGTTTGGGCTTCACCTTAAATTGGATACCAAAGTTAAAGAAGACTGTGCTATAGCCGGAGAAGAAGTAGTGAACAAGATTATTGACCAAGGTATTTATGATGAAAACTTGGTAAAACTAGAAGACCGAGAAAAGGCTCTTTGCTATTTCCGAAGCTTGGAAGAAGGGAAGCGGAAGGAAATAAACCTAAATGCTGAAGCCGCATATCAGGCGCTTTTCGCTAAAGTAAAGTCCGATGAGCTGGCCAAGTTAGAAAGAGAAAGATTGGCCAAACTACAAGCCGAACAGCAGGAGCAAGAGCGTTTGAAAAGAGAAAGGGAAGCAATTGAAATAGAGCGTTTGAGATTGCAAGAATTAGAGAGGCTAGCCAAAGAAGCCGCTCGCCAAAAAGCCGAAGCCAAAATCAATGAAATACTGATGATGGCTACCGAAGAAATCTCTTTTACCAGCGGTAGCAGTACACTTGTCGAAAGCTCAATAATATCATTGGATGAAGTGGCCAAGTTGCTGATAGATAACCCACAGCTAAAACTAGCCATGAGCGGATATACCGATAATAGTGGAGATGCAGCCTCTAATCTAGAGCTATCAAAACGTAGGGCTGAAGCGGTAAAAGCTTACCTCATTGAAAAGGGAGTTTCAGAAAATAGACTTACTGCCAAAGGTTTCGGAATTAATAACCCAAGAGCTGATAATACAACAAAGGAGGGCAGGGCTCAAAACAGAAGAGTGGAACTGACCATCATTAAATAGAAAATAGTTTTTAGCGATTCGATTCCTAAAAGCAAGAAATCAAAGATGACGGATTATATTGGTTGAGGTAATTAATATGACAGTCAATGAAAGCCACCATACGGGTGGCTTTTTTGTTTAGTGAATCTGTAAAAGGAAGTTAATGCCTTGCTTAAATGTGGAGCTTCAATTAAAACTAAAAGGCATAAAAACTAATCTTTTCTAATCAGGTTTTCTTTCTCTGTAGCGGGAACAGCCCCGAAATTTCAGAGTGAACCAGTGATCTTGTTTGTTAGTCAAACACAGGGTTTAGACCAAATAAAAAAGGATACCAATTGCTTAGTATCCTTTTTCTTGTAGCGGGAACAGCCCGCGAAACTTCGGGGCGAACCTGTACCTTGTTCAAGCCCAAAGGGCATAAAAAAACCCAATCATTTCTGATCAGGTTTCTTTCTCTGTAGCGGGAACAGGACTCGAACCTGTGACCTTTGGGTTATGAGCCCAACGAGCTACCAACTGCTCCATCCCGCGATATATCCTTCAGCTATTCTGAAGTGGGTGACAAAAGTAGGTGATAAATCCATTCGAAACAAGTACCTTTGCGAACTAATTTGAAAATAAATGGAGAGTCGTCCGCATAAGGCTGGTTTTGTGAGTATTATAGGTAAGCCCAATGTTGGGAAATCTACCTTGATGAATGCAATGGTAGGTGAAAGACTCTCGATAATTACCTCAAAGGCTCAAACTACCCGCCATCGTATTATGGGAATTTTGAGCGGAGATGATTTTCAAATCATCTATTCCGACACTCCGGGAATTATTAAACCTGAATACGAACTGCACGAAACCATGATGCGTTTTGTAACAAGTTCTTTTGAAGATTCAGACCTGATTTTATTTGTTACCGACCTGTACGAGAAGTATGAAGGAGAAAAGGTAATTGATTACCTGAAGGAAGTTAATGTGCCTGTTATTTTGGTAATGAATAAAATCGACTTAGCAAAAGGATCTCAGGCGGAGGATAAGGTAGATTATTGGAAAGAAATCATGAATTTTCATGATACTGTAATGGTTTCTGCTTTGGAGAATACTGGAATTGAGGGCGTATTCGAGAAAATTATTGAGCATTTACCCGAGCACCCAGCTTATTTTCCTAAAGACACTTTAACCGATAAACCAGAACGTTTTTTCGTGGATGAAATGATTCGAGAAAAAATATTCAAACAATACAAAAAAGAAATTCCGTATAGCTGCGAGGTGGTAACAACCTCTTTTAAAGAAGACGAAAACATTATCCGTATTTCGGCCGATATTTATGTAGAGCGCGATAGCCAAAAGGGAATCGTGATTGGCCATAAAGGTGAATCGCTTAAGAAAGTAGGTACGGCAGCTAGAGAGGACTTGGAGGTTTTCTTTGGCAAGAAGATTTTTCTCGAAACCCATGTGAAAGTAGAAAAGGATTGGAGAAAGAAGGAAGCGAAACTCAAGCGCTTTGGTTACTTAAATTGACGAGTTACAAGATTAGATTACGATTTAAGTTTGCTGACAGTAAATGTGTAAACTCAAGATCAATCGTAGATCGTACATTAAAAATTTGAAATTAAAATGGCAAATATAGTTGCAATTGTAGGGAGGCCTAACGTAGGCAAATCGACTTTATTCAATCGTTTGGTAGAAAGAAGACAGGCGATAATGGATAACGAAAGTGGCGTAACACGCGACAGACACTACGGTTATGCAGAATGGGTAGGTAAATTTTTTACCGTGATTGATACAGGTGGCTATGTTACTGGTTCCGAAGATGTGTTTGAAGGCGCCATTAGAACTCAGGTAGCTGAGGCTATGAGCGAAGCCTCTGTAATTCTTTTTATGACGGACTGCCATTCAGGTTTAAATCCGTTAGATAAAGAATTTGCCAGAATTGTTAGAGGTTTAGATAAGCCAGTTTTGGTGGTGGCCAATAAGGCAGATAACACCGATTACCATTATATGGCCAATGATTTTTATGCATTAGGTTTGGGTGAAATCTTTCCTATTGCTGCTGCTAGTGGTGCTGGAACAGGAGAACTACTGGACGAAGTGGTAAAGCACTTTGAAGAAGATGGAATTGAGGGTCCAGATGACGGTATTCCAAGAATAGCGATTTTGGGTCGTCCAAATGCAGGGAAATCTTCATTCATCAACGCCTTATTAGGAAAAGAAAGAACCATTGTAACCGATGTAGCGGGAACTACTCGCGACTCCATCAATACACGATACAACCTGTTTGGTCAGGATTTCATTCTAACCGATACAGCAGGAATTCGGAAGAAATCTAAAGTTCACGAAGACATTGAATTCTATTCTGTAATGCGTGCTCTGCAGGCCTTGCAAGATTCAGATGTTTGTGTGATTATGATTGATGCCGAACGTGGTTTGGAAGCTCAAGACATGAACATAATCAGTTTGGCGATAAAGTATCGTAAGGGTGTTATGCTAATGATTAATAAGTGGGATTTGATCGAAAAGGATTCAAATACCATGAAGAAATTCACTCAGGATTTAGATGATAAGTTGGGTCAGCTAACATGGATTCCTAAGATTTTCACTTCGGTTACTGAAAAACAAAGAATCTTTCAAGCCATAGAATTGGCTGTAAAAGTAAATGAAAACCGTGAGCGTAAAATCACAACTTCAAAGCTTAATGATGTAATGCTTCGCGAAATTGATCATTATCAGCCACCAGCTTTAAAAGGAAAACATATCAAGATCAAATACATTACTCAATTGCCTACAAAATCGCCAACCATTGCGTTTTTCTGCAATCTTCCGCAGTATATAAAAGAGCCTTACGAACGCTTTTTAGAGAATAAACTTAGAGAGCATTTCGAGTTTGATGGTGTACCAATGAAGCTAGTTTTTAGGCAGAAATAGTGCAGCATATACGGTCAAAGTTGGAGGGTAAAGTTCCTGAAGCCGCAATTGAGTATTGCTTTAAGCTTTGGGGGCTTTACCCTTTTCAATTTAAGTTAAATAGAAAACGACTTTCTAAACTTGGCGATTACCGCTATGATCCGCGTGATCAATCACATACAGTAACGGTAAACTCAGACCTTAATCCTTATCAGTTTTTGATTACCTACATTCATGAAGTGGCGCACAGGGTAGTTCACAAACCTCGGTCGCGACAGCTGCCACATGGCGCGCAGTGGAAGAGTAAATTTCAGGAGTTGATTTTACCCATGCTCAACCCGAGCATTTTTCCAGACGATATATTAAGAGTGCTGGCCAAACACATGAAAAACCCTAAGGCCAGCACAGCTGCCGACCCAAAACTGGTGAAAGTGTTGGCGCAATACGACTCCAATACCACGCAGTTACCTACTTTAGAGTCGGTAATTAATGGTGAAGAATTCTATTTAAGAAAAAGAAAGTTTAGAAAGCTAGAGGTGAAAAGAACACGAGCTTTATGCCTCGACCTGGTCAATAATAGGCGATATTTAATTTCTCAAATTGCTGAAGTAAGCCCAATCCATAAGGAAGATGCACCAAAGGCCGAAAAAGTAGTTCTTGTTAAGAAACTAGGTAAGGCCAATTCTACGCCCAATAATCAAATCAATCTTTTCGAATAGAGTTTGGGGCTTTAGTGTTCGCCAGTTTTCAATATCTAGGTCTCCACCAAAGTTCAAATAACTGTCCACATTAAAAATCTTCATTTCATCAATTACAAAGTTTCTAAAGTTGATGCCGCAAATCCAACCTTCTTCCACATCATCAAACCATTCCTCGTAATAGCTGTCATCAGACCCATGAAAATTGAGTACGTTTTCTCCTATTAAAATGTACTTGTTAATACCTAGCAGATTAAAATGATCAACAATGTTTCGTTTTAAATGCATGATATCATTGTTCAAGGCATCATTCCATTCCCCAATAAACTCGATTATAATAAAGCCCATGTCGTAATCTGCATAGAGCACTTTTATATAAAGCGTTTCAGAACCCATAAAGTCCCAGTGAGGATCTATATAATAGCCGTATATGGTTTCTGAATACAAATCAAAATTATAGCTTTTCCCATCGTAGGGAGAGTTTTCGTCTTCCGCTACATTGTAGTATTTCAGCCAGCCATAATGAGGTTCAATGGTATGCATAAATGCAGAACAACACTTGGTTCATTTTGTTCCATGAACAAATTTTAGTCTTCCTTATTGTTCATTTCCATTACTACTTTCCAGAGCGTGCCTAAGAGCATCATTGTGAAACCAATAATCAGAAGCGTATTTTTCTCTGAGGTTTCAATCTGAAAAATCAAGCGGGAAAGTAGCGTACCTATGACCAGTAGAACGCCTAAAATAGCAATGGTTGAAGCCAATTTTACAATTGTTTGTCGTTTCATTAGAGTTTTATCTTTGGAAAAAGAGCGGGGATATCCCTCTTATATTTGAGGTATTCTTCGCCAAATTGTTGAATGAGTTTTTTTTCTTCCAATCGAATACCAAAAGGAAGGTAAGTGATTAATGCCACCAAGCTGATAAGGTTGACCAAAAGTGGGTTGTAGATAAAATAGCCAAGAAAAAGCAGAATGGTGCCAGTGTATAAAGGATGTCGTATTTTAGATTGAAGCTTATCTTTTTTTAATATTCGATCCGATTGAGTTTCTTTTCGTAACCCTAAAAACACACGAATACTATAATTTCGGAATGATCTTTTAATGACAAAAAGACCAAAAGTTGCTATCATTAAGCCAACATAAGTGGTGGCGGGACTAGGGGGCAAAACAAAACCACTATAGATACTGGCGCCCAATAACAAAATAAAAGCAAAACTAAGTATTGAAAAACCACTGTATATCAGGCGATAAGTGCTTTGCTTTAGTGGAACTTTACTCTTAACACTGTCCGATGCCAAAAGACTATGGATTGTATAAAACAATACCCAACAGCTAAAGAAAATCAAATGGTTAAGTAACATGCTAGGCAATGATAATCATTATTTTCTGCTCTTAATTACCGTTTAAAACCTTGCATGAATTGTATTACATTTTCTAAAAAGCATCTTATGCATGCCATTGATTATCTTCGTTTAACTAATTTTTTGATAGTGCAATATATCTTATGAACCGTATTGACCGACTTACTGCAATTCTTGTCCAACTTCAGTCTAAAAAAGTGGTTACAGCTCAGGAGGTTGCCAACCGTTTCGATATAAGCTTGAGAACGGTTTACCGCGATGTACGTGCTTTAGAAGATGCAGGAGTGCCCATTGGTGCCGAAGCAGGAAAGGGCTACTTTATCATGGATGGTTATCACTTACCGCCAGTAATGTTTACTCAAGAAGAGGCTAATGCATTGGTACTGGGGGCAAAATTGATAGAAGGGCAAACCGATGTATCTATTAAAAAGAACTTTACTGAGGCAATGCTGAAAATCAAATCTGTACTAAAAAGTAACGAGAAGGATGAAATAGAAAAGCTTGAATCACAAATAGTAGTTAAGCACTTACCACAGATTGAAAAAGAAGGCTTCCCGAATAATTTTTTGGCTACAATTCAGCAAGCCCTAATCGATAAATCGGTGTTACGCTTTAGGTACTTCTCTAATTTTTCTGGTGATTTTTCTACCCGTGATATCGAACCAATTGGCTTGGTATTTTATGCAGGCAGATGGCATTTGTTGGCCTATTGCAGATTAAGGCAAGCCCCAAGAGATTTTCGGGTTGATAGGTTGGTGAAACTGGAAAAGCTAGATGAAACCTACGGTACCGACCACCAACCAAGCTTTAGTGAGTTTTTAGAAGAAATTGCCCACAGCACTGATTTACAGGAAGTGGAAATCAGCATTGATAAAACGGTGGCGCGCTACATTTCGGAACAAAAGTACAGTCAGGGTTTTGTGAGCGAAGAAGTAGGCGAAACGCACATTAAAATGAAATTTTTAACCCCAAGTCTCAATTACACCTCGCGCTGGCTGCTCACTTTGACAGATGCCGTACAAATTATTTCTCCACCTAAGCTTAAAGACATGGTAAGAGACAG
>Ga0207884_1001176_pt1 | contig 10887 bp, 8 predicted proteins | sample MalvirmetaMSP144_FD_184236 | JGI IMG/M metagenome (GOLD analysis project Ga0207884, IMG submission 184236) | Marine viral communities from the Deep Pacific Ocean - MSP-144 (SPAdes) | ecosystem: Environmental > Aquatic > Marine > Oceanic | place: Pacific Ocean | collected 2011-07-08 | reverse complement strand
CGCATCCCCATGGTCGCGGGCGGTGCGGTTCATCTCCGAAGCGAAGGCGCCCGGCGCAATGGCGCTGACCACGATGTTGTCGGCGATCAGGCGGGCGGCCAGCCGGCGGGTCAGATAGATCAGCCCCGACTTGGACGCATGATAGGAATAGGTGTCCTGCGGGTTCAGGCGGATGCCGTCGATCGAGGCGATGTTGATCACCTTGGCCGGCTGGTCATGGGTCCCGGCCTTCTTCAGGGCCACGTGCAGGGCCTGGGTGAGGAAGAAGGGGGACTTGAGGTTCAGGTCCATCACCTTGTCCCAGCCGTGCTCGGGGAACTCCTCGAAGGGCGCGCCCCAGGCGGCGCCGGCGTTGTTGACCAGGATGTCGAGCTTGTCCTCCCGCTCCTCGATGGCCTTGGCCAGGGCCTGGCAGCCGGCGACGGAGGACACGTCCTGCGGCAGGGAGATGCAGGTCCCGCCGCCCTGCGACAGCTCCTCGGCGGCGGCGTCGCAGGCGTCGGCCTTGCGCGACGAGATATAGACCTTGGCCCCCTGGGCCAGGAAGCCGGCGGCGATCATCTTGCCGATGCCGCGCGAGCCGCCGGTGACGAGGGCTGTGCGCCCCTGGAGGGTGAAGAGATCGAGCGCCATGATGCGCCTCCTTTGCCTATGCGTTTCCCTTGTCCCGCCTGCCCTAGCGTGAGGCCGGCGAGCCGTGTTCGGGGGCGAGGCCGATTGACTCAGCCCCATCCTGTCAGGCCTATAACACGCGTTTGAATCAGCCAGGTCGCCCGTCCGAGAAGCGGCCCCAACGAAATTCGAGGACGCGCATGAGCCAGATCAATCCGGTCACCGACCTGACCCTCGACGGCGACGTCGCCGTCATCACCCTGAACTCGCCGCCGGTGAACGCCCTGTCGGCCGCCGTCCGCAAAGGGCTGTTCGAGGCCTTCAAGCAGGCCGACGCCGACGGCGCGGCCAAGGCCATCGTGCTGGTCTGCGAGGGGCGCACCTTCATCGCCGGCGCCGACATCACCGAGTTCGGCTCGGCCATGGCCGATCCCCAGTTGGCTGACGTGCAAGACGTCATCGAAGGCGCGTCCAAGCCGGTGATCGCCGCCATCCATGGCACCGCCCTGGGCGGCGGCCTGGAGGTGGCGCTCTGCGCCCACTACCGCGTGGCCGTGCCTTCGGCCCGCCTGGGCCTGCCGGAGGTGAATCTCGGCCTGCTGCCCGGCGCCGGCGGCACCCAACGCCTGCCCCGCGTCGTCGGGGTGGAGAACGCCCTGTCCATGATGACGTCAGGCCGCCACGTGCCGGCCAAGGAGGCCGCCAGCCTCGGTCTGGTCGATGAGCTGGTGGAAGAGGGCAAGCTGCGCGAACAGGCCATCGCGTTCGCCCGCAAGGTGGTGGCCGAGGGGCGGCCGCTGGCCAAGATCCGCGACCAGAACGAGAAGCTGGACGCCGCCAAGGGCAAGCCCGAGATCTTCGAGACCTTCCGCAAGGCCAATGCGCGGAAGTTCCGCGGCTTCCTGGCCCCGGAATACAATATCCGCTGCGTCGAAGCGGCGGTGAACCAGCCCTTCGAAGAGGGCCTGGCCACCGAGCGCAAGCTGTTCAACGAGCTGATGAGCGGCCCGCAGTCAGCGGCCCAGCGCTACGCCTTCTTCGCCGAGCGTCAGGCCCAGAAGATCCCCGACGTGGCCGACGACACGCCGGTCATTCCGGTGAACAAGGTCGGCATCATCGGCGCCGGCACCATGGGCGGCGGCATCGCCATGAACTTCGCCAATGTCGGCATCCCGGTAGTGCTGATCGAGGTCAAGCAGGAGGCCCTGGACCGGGGCCTGGCCACCATCCGCAAGAACTATGAGCGCACCGCCTCGCGCGGCGGCATCACGGCCGATCAGGTGGAAGAGCGTTGCGGCCTGATCACCGGCGCCCTGGAGATGGAGGCCCTGGCCGACGTCGACCTCGTCATCGAGGCGGTGTTCGAGCGCATGGACATCAAGAAGGACATCTTCACCAGGCTGGACGCCATCTGCAAACCCGGCGCGATCCTGGCCACCAACACCTCTGGCCTGGACATCGACGAGATCGCCGCGGTCACCAAGCGCCCGGAAAGCGTCATCGGCCTGCACTTCTTCTCGCCGGCCAATGTGATGAAGCTCCTGGAGATCGTCCGCGCCGACCACACCAGCAAGGAGGTGATCGCCACCTCCATGAAGCTGGCCAAGAAGATCGGCAAGGTGGCGGTCCTGGTGGGCGTCTGCCCCGGCTTCGTCGGCAACCGCATCCTCGGCCAGCGCCAGCGCGAGGCGCAGAAGCTGGTCATGGAAGGCGCCATGCCCTGGGACATCGACCGCGTCCTCTACGATTTCGGCTTCCCCATGGGGCCCTTCGCCATGAGCGACCTGGCCGGCCTGGACATCGGCTGGGTCAAGGAGCGCTCCAAGGGCGAGAGCATCCGCGACGTGCTGTGCGAGATGGACCGCCGCGGCCAGAAGACCGGCGCCGGCTATTACGACTATGACGAGGCCCGCAACGCCAAGCCCTCGCCGGTGACCGAGCAGGTGATCAAGGACTTCATCGTCAAGACCGGGGCCAATCCCCGTGAGGTGACCGACGAGGAGATCCTCGAGCGCTGCATCTATCCGATGATCAATGAGGGCGCGAAGATCCTCGAAGAGGGCAAGGCCATCCGCCCCTCGGACATCGATGTGGTCTGGCAGAACGGCTATGGCTGGCCGGTCTATCGCGGCGGGCCCATGTGGTACGGCGACCATGTCGGCCTGCCCAAGGTGCTGGCCAAGATGCAGGAATTCCAGGCCAAGATGGGCGATCAGTTCAAGCCCTCGCCCCTCCTCGAAAAGCTGGTCGCCGAAGGCAAGTCCTTCAAAGACCTCTAAGACTCCTCCCCGAACTTCTCAGAGAAGCAGGATCCTTCCATGCGTGAAGCTGTCATCGTCTCCGCCGCCCGGACCCCCATCGGCAAGGCCTATCGCGGCGCCTTCAACAACACCACCGCCCCCACCCTGGGCGGCCACGCCATCGCCGCGGCCGTGGCCCGCGCCAAGGTCGATCCGGCCGAGATCGACGACGTGGTGATGGGCGCAGCCCTGCAGCAGGGCACCACGGCCCAGAACATCGGCCGCAACGCCGCCCTGCGGGCCGGTCTGCCGGTCAGCGTCGCCGGCATGTCCATGGATCGCCAGTGCTCGTCGGGCCTGATGGCCGTGGCCACCGCGGCCAAGTACATCACCCATGACGGGGCGCCGATGGCCATCGGGGCTGGCCTTGAGTCCATCTCGCTCGTGCAGAACGACAAGATGAACCTGTTCCGCGCCCGCGACGAATGGCTGGCCGAGCACGTGCCGGAACTGCAGGTCTCGATGATCGAGACCGCCGAGATCGTCGCCGATCGCTACAAGATCAGCCGCGAGGCCCAGGACGAGTACGCCCTGCAGTCCCAGCAGCGCACCGCCCAGGCCCAGTCCGAGGGCCGCTTCGCCCAGGAAATCGTGGCGATGACCACCACCATGATGGTGTTCGACAAGGCCACCGGCCAGGCGTCGGAAAAGGAAGTCACCATCGCCCAGGACGAGGGCAACCGTCCCCAGACGACCCTGGCCGATCTGCAGAAGCTGCAGCCGGTGTTCAAGGGCGGCCGCTATGTCCAGGAAGGCAAGTTCGTCACCGCCGGCAACGCCAGCCAGCTGTCCGACGGCGCCGCGGCCCTGGTGCTGATGGAAGCCAAGGAAGCCGAGAAGCGCGGCCTGGAGCCGCTGGGCGCCTATCGCGGCATGGCTGTGGCCGGCTGTGGGCCCGAGGAGATGGGCATCGGCCCGGTCTTCGCCATCCCCAAGCTGCTGGCCCGCAATGGCCTGAAGATCGACGACATCGACATCTGGGAGCTGAACGAGGCCTTCGCCTCGCAGCTGCTCTATTGCCGCGACACCCTGGGCATCCCCAATGACAAGCTGAACGTCTCGGGCGGCGCCATCTCCATCGGCCACCCCTACGGCATGACCGGCGCCCGCTGCACGGCGCACATCATGTACGAGGGCAAGCGTCGCGGGGCCAAGTACGGCGTCGTCACCATGTGCGTCGGCGGCGGCATGGGCGCGGCGGGCCTGTTCGAAATCTTCTAAGCCGAACGCCATTTGCGATGATCAAGGGGCCGCTCCAGCCGGGGCGGCCCTTTTTTCATGCCTGAACGGGCGCAAACTTTTTTGCGAACCGATTGCAACTAACCCTTCCCTCGGCCATTGATGCACTATATGGAAATCGTCGACACGAAAGATTGAGACGATGAAACGCACCGTCGCCAAGACCCTGACCTACAGCGTCATGCACCTGATCGTGGCCTTCACCGTCGCCTACGTACTCACCCGGGATTGGCGGGCGGCGCTGGCCATCGGCATGGTGGAGCCTCTGTTCCAGACCATCGCCTTCGCCTTCCACGAACGCGCCTGGGCCAGGGCCGACGCCCAGGCCCAGGCGCCCCAGGGCGGAACCCCTGCCTAGGCCCAGCCGTTCGACAGCAAGCTGAGCCGTAACCGACAAGAAGGAGCTATTTCATGGTCGAGAAGATCAAGACCGGCCTCGACGCGAGCGATCGCAAGGCCGTCGCCCAGGCCCTCTCCAAGATGCTGGCCGACACCTATGCCGTCTACCTCAAGACCCACGGCTTCCACTGGAACGTCCGCGGCCCCAACTTCTCGTCGCTGCACGCGCTCTTCATGGAGCAGTACACCGAGATGTGGCAGGCCATCGACGATGTGGCCGAGCGTATCCGCGCCCTCGGCGAACTGGCCCCGCAGGGCTATGGCGCCTTCGGCAATCTCAGCTCGATCAAGGACGGCGACCCCGAGGGCGACTCCCAGTCGATGCTGCAGGCCCTGACCGCCGACCACGAGACGGTCATCGCCACCTGCCGCGACGCCCTGGCGCTCGCCCAGAAGGCCGAGGACGAGGCCAGCGCCGGCATCATCACCGACCGGCTGGAAGCCCACGAGAAGCACGCCTGGATGCTGCGCGCGACGCTGGGCGGCAAGTAGCCTCAAGGCTGGGCTTCAAGCCCCGCGGCGATCTCCTCAACGCGGGCGACCCAGCAACAGTCATGACGTTCGGGCCAGGTCTCCACCTGGCCCTGCGGCCCGGCCAGGCGCCGGGCCGTTTCCCTGACCACGGCCGGCCGCACGAGCGGATCGAAGGCCCCGGTCAGATGCGCCTGCGCAGCCGTGATCGGCGGCAGGTCGGCAGGGTCGAGCCCCTGCAACGGGCTTAGGCCCCGGCTGCGGGTCCAGGCCGCAAGGTCCAGGGGCGCAGCGATTGTCACCAGACCGGCGACATCGTCGCGCCGCGCGGCCACCAGCGTCGCCATCACCCCGCCGCCGGACCATCCCACCAGAACCACGCGCTCGGCCTGCGCCCTGGACATCAGGGCGCTGACCGCGGCGTCGGTCATGGCCACCGCCTCTTCGGAGAACCTGTGGGTGGTCCAGTCGGCGGGTTTGCAGGCGGCGTCCTGCACATACTGGCAGGGCCGCCCCAGCCACGCGGCGGACCCAGGCCAGGCCTTGGCGAGCTCCAGTCCCACCGCCTTGTCCGGCGTCGGATCTGGGCTGGCCCGGCCATGCCGGTCGTGGGCCCGGCCGTCGCCTTCGATCACGATGGTCAGAACCTGATCTGTCCGCGCCGCAGACGGCATGGCGGCGGCGAGGGTTCGCCCCGCCGCCGCCACTTCGAACCGCATCCATCCGTCGCCCAGGGGGTGGACGTGTCGCGCGGCGACGGGAGATGCGATCAGCAGCGGCGCCAGGAACAGGGGTGTCAGGCGCCGCCACATGGGGGATCAGAAGGCCCGGCGCAGGGTCACGCCAAAGGTCGACTGGGTCTCGTTGGACTTGCCCACCAGGGCCTGGGCGGTGAAGGCGATGCTGAAGCGCTCAGCCACCGGAATGGCGACGCCAGCCCCGATCAGGCCGTAGTCCCGGTCCACGCCCGGCGCGTCGTCGGTCTGGTGGTTGAAGCTCGCCGACACGTAGGGCAGCCAGGCCGCCCCGGTGTAGAACAGCGACGCCCCGCCGGACACCACGGTCATGTCGACCTTGTTCCCCGCAATCGGCCGGTTGGCGTTGTCCTGATAGGCGTCGGTCTCGGACGAGGACGAGGCCAGACCGAGGCTGGGGATGACCACCCAGCTGTCGCCCAGGGCCTTCTGCGATTCCACCGCCACCGAACCGAACACCTGGGTCCGCTCGGTGGTCCCGAAGCTGCGCAGGGCGCCGGCGTTGCGGCCGTACTCGACGTCGAAGGCGCCATAGCCCACCGAGGCCGTCAGGCGCAGGACCGGGTCCTGTGACCAGCTGGCATAGAGGCCGCCGTTCCAGCCGTCGGTCTCATAGGTGGCGGCTGGCCCTTCCAGGTCCGTGCGGCTGTGGGCCACATAGCCCCCCAGGATCACATTGCCGGCCGAGACGTCGAGACCCAGCGCCACGGCGCCGCCATAGCCGTCCTGGGCCGAGCCGGCCCGCTGGTCTTCGACATAGGAACCCGTCGCATTGATCCAGGCGCCGGCCGAGGGCGTCGAGCCGCCGGCCGAGGCCCCGCGATAGTCGCCATTGTCGGTGCGCAGCATCGGCAGCTGGGCTTGAAGGGCCGCCATGCCGATGGCCCGCAGACGCCCGTTCACGAAGCCTTCCAGGCTGCCGATCTGCATCCGGTCACCGATCAGGGCCATGAACAACTGGTCGGCCTCGGCGAAGGTGATCAGCTGCTGCTCGGGAACCGACAGCTTCACCACCGAACCGTCCGGATTGGTCACGGTGATGGAGCCGTCATTGATCACCGGCGGCGTCGGGGGGGTGGTCGGCGTCGTCGGCGTCGTCGGCGTGGTCGGCGTTGTGGGTGTCGTCGGCGGCGTGGTGGGCGTTGTCGGCGTCGTCGGCGTCGTCGGGGGGGTGACCGGCGGCGTCACCGGAGGCGTCACTGGGGGCGTCACGGGGGGCGTCACCGGCGGGGATGTGGATGGCTGGCCGAAGGCCACGGCGCAGGCGCCTGTGCCGGTCACGGCCTGGGTCACGGTGTTGACCTGGCAGGTGAAGGGGGTGGTCGAGCCGCCCTGACTGATGGTGCCGGTATAGTCGATCACGCTGGAGCCGGGGACGACGCTGGTGAAGTTCACCGTCGCCGGATTGGACCCGAAATCCGGCCCGCCGCTGATCTTGATGGTGATGTCATTCAGGCTCCGGAAGGTCGTCACGATGGTCGTGCCGTCCGCCAGGGTGACGGTGCTGTCGGCCGCCTGGGCCAGGGCCGCGCCAGCGGGCGCCGCGAAGGCGATAACGAGGGCCGAAAGGCCGGCTGCAAACAAACGCATGATGGAGAACCCCTGAGAATAGGACTGTGCAAACCTGTCGCACCTCCTCCACCACGGGTTGGTCCTGCGCCGCATGATCCATCTGGACTATGCGGCCCTGTTCGTCGGCCCGGCCCAGGGATCCTCGGCGGCCAAGAAAAAGGGCGGCGCGGAAGTCCGCGCCGCCCAGTCTGTTTCTAGAAACCCGTCGCGCTTTAGAAGCGGTACTGCAGCTCCACCCCGAAGGTGCGGGGGAAGTTGAGCTTAACGGTCTGGCGGAAGGTGCCGATGCTCGTCAGGGAGCTCGGCGTCGAGCTCTGATAGGCGACCTCATCGGTGGCGTTCTTCACATAGCCAATGATCGTGAAGCGATCCTCCACATCCTTCCAGATGGCGCGCAGATCGACGATCTCGTTCGACGGCGCGGTGTAGCGCGGCGAGCCGAACACGCCGGTCTGCATGTCATCGGTATAGGTGTAGGTGGCCCCCAGGGTCAGGCTGCCGGGGGTGAAGTCCATGGTGTAGTTGCCGCCCACATTGATCTTGTGTTCCGGCGTCATGGGCAGGCGGCTGCCGACCAGGCTCTGGTTACGGCTGCCATTGGGCAGCGGCGCGCCCACCGGGCGAGCCCCCGGCTGAGCGGCCGTGGGATCATTGGTGTCCACGTAGCAGCAGCCTTCGGTGATCTCGGCGTTGATATAGGCGTAGCTGCCGAAGAGCTGCAGGCCCTGGATCGGCGCCCACTGGGCTTCGAGTTCAAGACCCCAGTTGCGAGCCTCCAGATTGAGGAACTGGGTGCCCGTGGACCCCGTCGTCGAGTTCAGCACCACGGTGAGGGGCGCCTGGAAGCCCTGGTAGTCGGCGTAGAACAGGGCGCTGTTGAGCTGGAACACGCCGCCCCAGGTCTTCTTCAGACCCAGCTCGTAGTTGTCCACATATTCAGCATCGGCATAGGGGAAGGGCGTCAGGCCGTTGGAGGCCAGCCACCCGCCCGACTTGTAGCCGCGGCTGTAACGAAGATAGGCGTTGGTGTCGATGTCGGGCTGCCACTGGACCCCGAGGGTGCCGGTGAAGGCGTCGTATTCCGCGCTCAGGTCCCGCTCAAGACCGCCGCCCGGCGCCGCCCGAAGGTTGCTGTAGAGCGGGTTGGCTTGGCATGAGGCGATGGTCGGACCGCCGCAGACCACGAAGGTGGTGAAGTCGACCGCAAGGCCCTGGCCGACTGCCGGCGGAATACCGCCGAGCGCCAGCACCGTGGTGGTGGTGTTGGTCCGCGACACATAGCGGGCGAAGTCGGTGCCGGTCTTCTCGTCCTTGGACCAGCGCAGGCCGGCCGTCAGGGTCCATTCCTCGTTCAGATCGTAGTCGATCTGGCCGAAGACGGCGTAGGAGTCGACCGCCAGGGTCCCGTCGACGAACAGATAGTTGCCGTCCGGGTTGGGCGGCGCGAGGCCGCCCGTCGCCAGGCTGACCGGGTTCAGCATGGCGGGATCACCCAGGACGCGCAGGCCCTGGGGCTGCGAGTAGTCCTGGTGGTACTGATAGAGCCCTGTGATCCACTGCAGCGGACCGTCGGAGTTCGACGACAGGTTGATCTCGTTCGAATACCAGCTCTGGTCTTCCTCGTAGAAGAAGCGCTGGTTCGGCGAGACATTGGTCGCCGTATAGGCGCCGAACGGCGTGGCGGCGGGGATGCTGTAGTTCCCCGTGCGGGCCGAGCGGTCCTCATCGCCGTTGGTGTTGTAGACGTACTCCTGATAGCCGGCGAGGTACTTCAGGGTGGCGCCGCCCAGGTCCCAGGTCAGGTCGAAGTGCAGGCGATGGTGGTCGCTGAGCTTGCCCTCGTTGGTCTGGTTGGTGTTGATCTTGTACTCGTCCGTGGTGCCCGGATTGACCCCGGCGAACCCGAAGGTCGGGTTGTAGTAGAGGGCCGCATTGCCAAGACCGGTGATCGAGGCGGTGTCATAGGGCGTAATGACCGCCTCATGCACGTTGCCGACGCCGTAGGAGTCGTCCCAGTCGAACTTCGAGTAGCGCAGGCGCGCCACGATGTTCTCGCCCAGGTCGGCCTCGACCTGCGCTTCCAGCATGTAGCGCTTGACGGCGCTGGTGTCGCCGGCCGGGCCGATATTGTCGATGAAGCCCTCTTCCCGGCGCTGGAGCGAGCCGCCGACCAGGAAGCGGAGGCCCTCGGTCACCGGGCCGCTCAGCAGCAGATCGGTCTGCCAGGTGCCGTAGTTGCCCACGGCGCCGCGGAACTCGCCTTCGAATTCGTAGGCCGGCCGCTTGCCGATGATGTTCAGGGCGCCGCCGACCGAGTTACGGCCATAGAGAGTGCCCTGGGGGCCGCGCAGGATTTCGGTCCGTTCGATGAACAGGGACGGGGTCGAGGAGTCCGCCATCGAGTTGGAGAAGATGCCGTCGGAATAGAGGGCCACCGACGGGTCGGTGCCGATGGCGTTGGTCAGGCGACCGAAGCCCCGGATCGAGAGGCGGTCATTGTTGGTGTAGGCCACGCTGGGCGATGAGCGGGCCAGGTCCTCGACCGTGGCGATGCCTAGAAGGTCGCGGCGCTCGCTGGTGTAGGCCGTGACCGCGACGGGCACGTCCTGCAGGCTCTGGTCACGGCGCTCGGCGGTGACGACGAGCTCTTCCAGCATGGTGGCTTGTTGAGCGAAGGCGGGCGTAGCCGCAACGATGGCCGCCGTCGAGACGCCCATAACGAAAAGGCTGCGCAAGCGCAGTGTGTGGTTCATTGGTTTCCTCCCAGCCGCCGCAGGCTCTTTTTTGGCCCGTCGTGCGAAATTGATAAAACCAAGCTGGACCAGTCGAACACTGTTCGGATAGGCGAAAATTCAAACAGGCGTCGCCACGCGAGAATGAGACGTCTTGGCGCGCGTATGACGGGAATTCAGCGCCGTGAGACCAGGATTTCCAGACCCAGAACGGCCTCGCGCACCGTCTCGGAATCGAGTCGCCCAGGGCCGCCCCGGGCCAGGGCCAGGGCCGCCACGCCCCGGGCGCAGGCCCAGATCGCCTGGGCGACCTGGCGGATCACATCGGGGTCGGCGTCCGGTTTGAAGTCCAGGCCGACCGCGCGGATCATCTCGCCAAAGGCGGCGCTTTCGGCCTCTTCGACCTCTTCGCGGCGGCCGACATCGCGCATCTCGTACATCAGGCCATAGAGGGCCGGGCGGGCGCGGACGAAGGCCAGATAGGCCATACCGGCGGCTCGAAGACCGCTGACCTCGCCGCGGGCGTCGGCGGCGGCGTGAAGGGCCTCGGCCAGGTTACGGAACCCCTCCACGGCCAGACCGGCCAGCAGGGCGTGCTTGTCGGCATAATGATAATAGACGGTGCCCAGGGCCACGCCGGTCCGCCGGGCGATGGCCCGCAGGCTGAGCGCCGAGGCGCCCTCGGACTCCAGCAGGGCGCTGGCGGCCGATGAGAGCTGCGAACGGACATTGCCGACGTGATAGCTGCGCCGCCGAGCCAGAACCGCTGAGGTCGTTGCTGTCGTGCCCATCTGTACTCCGACCCAT
>Ga0207884_1001168_pt1 | contig 10917 bp, 7 predicted proteins | sample MalvirmetaMSP144_FD_184236 | JGI IMG/M metagenome (GOLD analysis project Ga0207884, IMG submission 184236) | Marine viral communities from the Deep Pacific Ocean - MSP-144 (SPAdes) | ecosystem: Environmental > Aquatic > Marine > Oceanic | place: Pacific Ocean | collected 2011-07-08 | reverse complement strand
GGCTCATCACATCCTGGGGCTGAAGCCGGTCCCAAGGGTATGGCTGTTCGCCATTTAAAGTGGTACGCGAGCTGGGTTTAGAACGTCGTGAGACAGTTCGGTCCCTATCTGCCGTGGGCGTTGGAGAATTGAGGGAAGCTGCTCCTAGTACGAGAGGACCGGAGTGGACGAACCTCTGGTGTTCGGGTTGTCACGCCAGTGGCATTGCCCGGTAGCTATGTTCGGACAGGATAACCGCTGAAAGCATCTAAGCGGGAAGCCCCTCCCAAGATAAGTTCTCCCTGGGGACTTGATCCCCCTGAAGGGCCGTTGAAGACTACAACGTTGATAGGCTGGGTGTGGAAGCGCGGTAACGCGTTGAGCTAACCAGTACTAATTGCCCGTGAGGCTTGACCATATAATCCAAGTGATTTGCGTGGCGTATGCCACACGAGCGCTGGATGTTGTGACAAGTCGTAGTGAGATGGATGTAAGCGCCAGTAGTCATGGCGAGATGTACGTCAGTACAGCGCGTGAACAGCGGTATCAGCTTGATTTACCACCCTATTTGACAAGACGAGGGCAGCGCAAGGCGCGCGTAAGACCCGACTCGGTCAAGCCAGTTTGCCTGGCGACCATAGAGCGTTGGAACCACCTGACCCCATCCCGAACTCAGTAGTGAAACGACGCATCGCCGATGGTAGTGTGGGGTCTCCCCATGTGAGAGTAGGTCATCGCCAGGCTTCTAAACCCAAACCCCGAAGTACGCTGTGCTTCGGGGTTTTTTATGGCCCGCGGCAGCGGCGTTACACAGGCGCTGACCTACGCTCACACCCGGGTGAAGCAGGGGTGGGCTCTCGCCAGGCTTCTAAACCCAAACCCCGAAGTACACTGTGCTTCGGGGTTTTTTATGGGGTTTCTCCGGAGATTTACTGGCCTTTCGGCGCGCCTTGTTCGCGCGCGAGGGCCACCCTCTTCAGCATAAACTCGACAGCACTGCGGATTTCCGCGTCCGAGCAATTCTCGCACAGCCCTCTCGCGGGCATGTCGCCAATGCCGTCCAATGTATTCTGGTATAGCACGTCGAGGCCCAGCGACAGGCGGCCCTCCCAGTCAGCCGGGATGTCGATGTTGGGGGCTCCGGGCACCTCTGCGCTATGGCAGCTGCTACACAGCTGTCGGTACAGCGTGGACCCGTCCCGCGCCTTGGTGGCGTCGTTGCTCAATTGTGGGTCGCGTCGCAGTCGCAGCAGTCGGCCACCGTTCTGTACCAGCAGCAACAGTGAGCCGTCGTTAGCCACTTTGATGTCGCGGAAACGCCCCTTCGCTTCGACGAGGATACCGCGCTCGGAGCGAACCTGGCCCTCGACCAGTGCCAGCTTGCTGACATGTGCGCCTCTGAGCGCGCCAACCAGCAGGTGTCCCTCCCACTCCGGGAACATGTCGCCGCGATACAGTGTGACAGGTGATGCGGCGATAGAGGGCAGGTAGTAGTACAGCGGCTGTTGCATCCCCTCATGGCGTGTTCCCAGGCCAATCTTCTCGGTGGTGTAGTTGGCGCCATAGGTGATGGTCGGCCAGCCATAGTTCAGGCCAGCCTCGATGATGTTGACCTCGTCTCCACCCATGGGGCCGTGCTCGGTCTGGAAGAGCTGTCCGGAAATGCTGTCGAATACCAGGCCCTGTGTATTGCGTACACCGGAGGCATAGATTCTGGCGTCGACGTCGCTGACGCCAACGAAGGGGTTGTCGGCAGGGGTACTGCCGTCGTCCATCAGGCGGAGTATCTTCCCGTGCAGGGAGGTCAGGTCCTGGGCGCGGGTATTGACGGTGCGATCGCCGATGCCGACATAAAGGTAACCTGCGGCATCGAAAGCGATAGCGCCGCCGAGGTTGGCGGGCGCGCGCGTGAAGGGCTCGGCGGTCAGCAGGCGTTCCACATTCTCCAGTGCCAGGTCATTGAGTCGTCCCCGGCTCAGCGCCGTCGTGTAGTGACCGGGTGCCTCCGGGCTTTCCGCGGCATGCGTGAAGTACAGTAGTCGATTCGTCTCGAATTCGGGGTGCAGGGCGATATCCATGAGTCCGAGTTGCCCCTTGCCGGAGGGAATCACGGGCAGTCCCGAAATCTCGGTGCGACTCCCGTCTCGGAGATCGATCCGCTGCAGGGTGCCACGAATCTCCGTAACCAGTACCTCCGTGGGTGACAGGATTTCCATGGCCCAGGGGTACACCAGGCCGCGGGTGACGGTGTCCAGAACCGCATCTCGGACATTGACGGCAGCAAGCGACTTCAAGTCACCATCGTAGGGCGCTGGTTGTCCGGGGCGGACTTTACGGGGTTTAGTAGTGGGCGGGGTGCGCGGAGACGGTGTCGCTGCGGGCGCATCGCCCGGGCGCCATATGCCCGGTATGGCCGAGAGAGTGCCTCGCTGTTGCAACCAGGCTCCTGCCACGAATGCGCTGCTAAGCGCAGCCGCCACCAGCACTGTCCTGGCGGCGGTTCCTGTAAATGTCATTGCCGCTGTGTCCGCTCGACTGGCCTGTGTAAGCGCAACGATAACACGTACCGGGCGTTACTAGCGCTCTGCCTTGAAGCCTGCCTTCTGGGCATCCCAGGTGCCTTGGGTGATGCCGGCTTCGCGCAGCTTGAACTTCTGTACCTTGTTGGTCGGCGTGTAAGGCAGGGCCTCCACTTGCTCAAGGTACCTTGGCACGAAAAAGTAGGGCGCATTGTCGTTGATAAACTGCGCGAGTTCCTCAGGCGGCAGTGTCTTGCCCGGTTTGAGTATGTAGTTGAGCTTCAGTTCGGTTTCGGAATCAAGAATCTCGCTCGGCACGCCAAAGGCGGCGCAGTCAGCTATTGCCGGGTGGCGTCGCGCGACCATCTCCACTTCGAAGGTGGAGATGTTGCGGCCCTTGAGGCGCACCGCATCTTTCTTGCGATCGGCGAAATAGTAGTAACCGTCCGCCTTTTTGCGCAGCATGTCTCCCGTTTTGTACCACTCACCCTCGAAGGCATTACGCGTCGCTTCAGGGTCGTCGAAGTAGCCGTTGAAGATGGCGAAGGGCTCCCGTGGCCGTACCCAAAGCTCGCCGGCTTCACCCTCGGGGACATCCTTGCCGGCGTCGTCGACCAGGCGCGCATCCAGTTTGGGGGAGGGCAGGCCGCAGCTCCCCGGTGGCGGTAACGGCTGGCCGGGCGCGGTGATCACCAGCTGCATGCATTCGCTCTGCCCCAGGCCCTGGGGCATCAGCTCCAGGTTGAATCGCTTGCTGAAGGGGCCGGCGATATCCGGGGGTATCGGCACGGCCATCAACTTGCGCAGGCTGTGCTGGCCGTCGTCCGGCTTTTCCGCTGCGTTCCACAGGAACATGTGCATGGCGCCTACGGTGAAGCTCTGTGTGGCCCCGTAGTAATCCACGCGCTCCCAGAAATGACTGACCGAAAACGCCGGGTCCACCGCCAGCGGAATGCCAACGATGAGCGCGCGCAGGATGGAGGTCACCCAGGCAGCGGAGTTGTACATCGGCAGAACGGAGTAGATGACATCACCCGGGCGCGTACCGAACTGCGCATTGCCGGTCTCTACCGCGTTGAACCACACGTTGTGGCTTTGCATGACGCCCTTGGAGCGGCCGGTTGTGCCGGATGTCCAGAGCACGGCACTGGTGTCGCCGTAGGTTTGGCCGGCAAGGTCTGGTTCCGGCGCGCCTGGCCGGTAAAGGCTGTCAAACGTAATGGCCGAGGGCAGTCCGGGTACATCTCCAAGTGCCACCAGGTGAGCGACATCAAGATCGGAGACGACCTGCCCGACCCTGTCGGCGTGTTCGCTGTCCGTCACCAATACGTGCGGACGGCTGCGATTGATAGTCTCGGAGAGCCAGCTGCCTTTATAGTCACCGTTGATTGGAATCCACACCCCCCCGAGTTTGTTGGTGGCGAGCGCAAGGAATATGACTTCGGGCGCGCTGCCCATGAAAAACGCGACCCGGTCGCCCTTGCCCAGCCCCAGCTCCCCGAGCCCGGCAGCGAGCTCATTGACGCGCCGATTGACCTCGGCGAAGCTGTAGTGCGCCTCGCCAAACATGATAAATGTGGCATCGGGCTGCTGGCTGGCCTGCAGACTCAGGGCGCGGCCAAGGTGGCGGTCTTCGATGCGGTCAAATTGCACTACGTTCATGCGGGGCTCCGGAGCAGGGGTGGGTGTGCCGAGGTGTGGATCACAACGTTATGCCAGAATGTGGGTCGCTGGCCAGATGCCGGCCCATGGCCGCGAGCTGGTGAGCCGCACCGCCGAGGTCGAACTCGAGCTGTTTGGACCAGAGAAAGAAGCGGTGAATCGGGTACTCGATGTCTGCGCCGATGCCGCCGTGCAGGTGCTGTGCGGTGTGCGCTACCCGGTGTGAGGTCTCTGCCGCCCACCAACGCGCAGCGCCTGCCTGCAGCGTGGCGTCCAGTCCTTCTTCAATGCGCCACATAGCGCTGTCGACGACTCCCCTCAGGGCTTCGATATCCATATAACCGTCTGCTGCACGGTGCGCCACGGCCTGGAAGCCGGCGAGCGGCTTGCCGAACTGTTTGCGTTCGCTGGTGTAGGCAGCGGTTCGTGCAAGGGCTTCACTGGCGACGCCCAGTTGCAGGGCGGCAGTCATCACTTCCTGGCGCTGGCGCAGCGCAGCGATCTGCTCGCAGCCGCCCAGATCAATGGCCTGGGCGCGGTTGACCCGCACCAGCGCCGTGGGCCGACCGTTACTGACCCGCTGCCCGGTCATGGACAGCTCTGCCTCTTTGACAGAGAACGCAACCAGCCTGTCATTGGCGCAGGTCACAATGTACAGGGCTCCTTCAGCCCACGGGACAAGGCTGAGTGTGCCGCTCAGCGTGTCGCCTTCAAGTTCCAGCCCCGGTGCAAGGCACAGGGTCAAGTGCGTCTCACCCGCCGCGACTGTGTCGAGGCCGCGAGTGACACCGCCTTGCTCCAGCGCGTAGCCGGCCAGCAGGGTTTCCGGCAGCGGAATCTGTGCCAGTACACCTCCCTGTGCCTGCGCCACCAGGCACTGGGCTACGAAGCCCATCCCCGAGCCACCGTTGGCTTCCGAGAGCCCAAGTCCGGTGAGGCCAGAGCGTGCCAGCGTTTGCCACAGATCGCGATCGAAGCTGTCCTGATGGCGCACGCGAGCCGCGTCATCAACCTGATCGCGAAAAATCCGTGTTGCAAGCTCCGCGATTGCGGCCTGATCTTCGCTCAATGAGAAGTCCATGTTGAGTCTCCAGTTGTGCGGCGTGCGGGCCGCTGTGTGTCCGGTAGAGGTTTCATCGCCGGATGGCAAGAATCTTGTCGGCGTAGTTCATGGTCCGCCTCGGCGGGTTGCAGGCAAATAGCCCGCGGTAGAAGAGGGCGGCCAGCCACTCGGCAAGTTCATCCTCTGTCAGGCCTAGGGCCAGGAGCTCCGGGTTGCGCTCACCGTAGCGGGCGCGCAAGACATCCTGCCCGATGCCACTCAATGCGTGCACCACAAGGCTGACCTCGTGTTCGCTGAGGTCGCTTTCCGGGAATACGTAGGGAAATACGGCGGTGAGTAGCTTGAGTCGCCGGTTGTAGGACGCCTGCCAGCGTGCGCGGAAGGCTGGATCATCGCTACAGAACTGATCGATGCAGCGCATGATGCCCGGGTGCGCTGCGTGCGCGTGCACGGCCACCCGATAGTGTGAACGCAGCCGGCTGAACCAGTCACCTTTGCTGACATCCCGCTCGATCTGCTCGGTAGCCTCGAAGGCGGCAATATGGTCCTCAAGGATTTCCTCGATCAGGGCATCCAGCCCGCTGTAGTAATGGTGGAACAGTCCGGCTGCGACGCCGGCCTCGGCCGTGATGTCCTTCACGCGCAGCTGATGGTAGCCGCCCCGGTCGAGCAGGGCGATGGCCGCGCTTTTGAGGCGCTCGCGGGCGAGTTCACCCTTGGGGCGTCGCGGTGTCGATGACGGGCTGCTGCTTGAGGGCATGGTCTTCGCGTATTCTGGACTGTGTGCGGATTATTATTGATATTGAATCCAAATTCAATAATAATCCTGCAACCATCACTGAAGTCAGGAGACAGGTCCGTGCACATCGACTATACGGCAGGGCAGCAGGCGTTGCGTAGCGAGCTGCGACAGTATTTCCAGTCGCTGATGACCCCCGAGCTTATCGAGGCGACGCGCGGCAATGAGGGGGGAGATGCCTACAAGTCGGTGATCCGCCAGATCGGCAAGGACGGCTGGCTGGCGCTTGGCTGGCCCAAGGAGTACGGTGGCCAGGGACGTGGCCCCATGGACCAGATGATCTTCTTCGAAGAAGCTCAACTGGCCTGCGCGCCGCTACCCTTTGTAACCATTTCGACGGTGGCTCCGGCCATCATGGCGCACGGCTCCGAGGCGCACAAAGACTTCTTCCTGCCCAGGATAGCCGCGGGTGAACTCCACTTCGCCATCGGCTACACAGAGCCCGACGCGGGCTCGGACCTCGCGGCCCTGAAAACCACCGCCGTCGCCGAGGGTGATGAATGGGTCATCAACGGAACCAAGGTCTATACCTCCAGCGCGGAAGCCGCGGACTATATCTGGCTCGCCGCGCGCAGCGACGTAAACGCCGCTCGCCCCCACGCTGGCATCAGTATTTTTATGGTGGATGCCCACCAGCCGGGCTTCAGCTTTGCCCCGATACATACCGTGGGTGGCGTCCGCACGAACATCAGCTACTACAACGACGTGCGCTGCCCCAATGACATGATCTGTGGCACGCTCAACGGTGGTTGGAAGCTGATCACCTCGCAACTCAATCACGAACGGGTCGGTCTGGCCGCCATCGGCATTTATGCCTATGGACTCTATCAGGACGTGCTCGCCTGGGCCCGCGAACCCGATGCTGCTGGCGTCAGGCCTATAGAAGACGCCACGGTGCAGCGCCTGCTCGCCGAATGCTATGCGAGGCTGGAGGCGATGCGGCTGATGACCTGGCGCATGGCCTGGAGCATGGAGCACGGCGAGCCGGAGGTGGCCTACGCCTCGGCGATGAAGGCGTTCTCCACTGAGGGCCTGATCGAAGTCTACCGCTTGCTCATGGATGCCATGGGGCCGGCCAGTATGCTGCGCCGCGGCAGCGCCGGCGCGGCGTTGGCCGGTGAGTTGGAGGAAGAGTACCGGAAGTGCCAGATCAACACTTTCGGCGGGGGAGTGGTGGAACTCATGCGCGATCTGGTGGCTGCATTTGGGCTGAACATGCGCGCTTACAGCCGGTGAGCCAGACTTTTTTCTTGCCGCAAGCGTGGCATTGGGGTGGCTTTAACGATACATTGCACAAGAGGGTAAAATAATAGACGGTAGTTAAGATCATGGGTGCAGTCAGCAAAGGCGAGGGACGGCGCGAGCGCAAAAAGCGCGAGACGCGGGAACGAATCCTGCTTGCGGCGCGGCGTCTGTTTACGCGCCACGGCTATGAGGCGGTGACGGTTGAAGCCCTGGCCGAGGCGGCAGACATATCCAAGCCCACGTTGTTCAATTATTTCCCAAGCAAACTGGCGATCCTTCAGGCTCTGGTGCCCGGTGTTGATGAGCGCTTCTCCTCCGCCATCGAGCGGTTTCGCGCTGAAGGCGGTACTGCCCAGCAACAGTTGGCCCGGTTCTTTGCCTACGGCGCCGAAATGACCCGTAGAACCCCCACACTGACGCGGGCCCTGTTGCTGCTCGCCCTGCGTGCCTACGACGACCCCAACTTCAGCATCGGCCAGCATCGCTGGCCGCTGTTACATGAGAGCTTTTGCGCCATGCTGCGGGAGGGCCTTGCGCGCGGTGAGGTGCGGTCCGATATCAGTGTGGAACGCATCACCCACTACATCCTCGGCATCTATGTCTACGGGCTGCTGAGCTGGCTCTCGGATCCCCAGTACAGTGTGGAAGCCGAACTCTCGGTGGCGGCCGCGTTCCTCGGGTCCGGATTTTCCGTGCGCGCAGAGGGTGTCTCCGCCAATAACTGATCGCCTCACGGGTCGCTGTCCCGCTGGTATTGCTATCTGCACTATCCCGTCACTTTTTGGTAATCCATCACTGTTCCGGAGGGGCTGCGCCGTGTAAAGTTGGCCCGCCGTCTAAAACGTGACCGTGGAAAGGTTTTAGTTCGTCTACAGGCAACACTTTGCCGAGATAAAAATGCCTGCACGCGCTCTGAGCAGTGCAGTGATAAGTGTTCTATCCGCATGAGAGGATCCCCCATGAAGAAGTTCAGATTTGCCCCGCGTCCGCTGGCTCTGGCCCTGTCATCGATTGCCGTCGGTATGAGCATGGCATCGCAGGCCCAGGTAACCGCGCTGGAAGAAGTCATCGTGACAGCGCAAAAACGCGCAGAAAGCACACAGGAAACACCAATCTCCATCACTGCGCTGACAACTGGCGCGCTTGAGCAGCGTGGCATCGAGAATATTGAGGGTCTGATTGGACAGGTCCCGGGTTTGAGTGGCTTCAACGCACCCGGGTCGCGTGGTGCAAGCAGCATTTCGATTCGTGGTTTTGCCGGTGGTAGCCCCGCCAATTTGTCGCTGGACCCCGCGGTTGCGATCTATCTCGATGGCGTGTACGTCGGAAAAATGCAGGGCTCAGCGATGGATGTTGCAGAGCTGGAGCGTGTGGAAGTCCTGCGTGGCCCACAAGGCACGCTGTATGGCCGCAACTCCACTGCCGGCGCGGTGAACTTTATTTCACGCAAGCCCACGGGTGAGTTGGGTTTCCGGGTCAAGGGGACGCTCGGCAAGTACGATGAGCAGGCGCTGAAGTTAAATGCCGATCTCCCTTCGGTGGGCGAAGTAGGGGAAGGCCTCGGGAAGCTGTCGGCGGCTTTCGGTTTCCAGACGCGCGAGCGCGATCCTCTGTATGACAGCCTGAACGGTGGCCCTGGCTATGACAGCATAGATCGTCAAGCCTACCGCATCTCGCTGATGTGGGAGCCAACAGATGCGCTGACTGTTGATTACAGTTATGACAAGAGTGATCTCGACGAACTGGGCGGTCTGCAGAAAGTTACCGGATTCACCGCACTGGATCCGGCGGGTAACGTGGACCGTATCTCCGCCATGCAGGGTGTCCTGCAGGGCGCCCAGTTCTGGGCCACAATTCCAGGCAGCGACCCTCGTATTGCTTCTCGCTGGATTCCCTCCCTGCAGGAAACCATTGCGGTATACCAGGGTATTGCGGCTGATGGCCAGGGGCGCGTTGACGCCGCTGCCTCCGACTTCACGCCCCGTTCTGACAATGAAGTTGAAGGCCACACTCTAACCCTGAACTGGGAGCTCGGTGAAGTTGGTGCACTTGGCGATGTTACTCTGCGATCCATTACTGCGTATCGCGAGTTGCAGACCTATGTGTTTGGCGACCTCGAGAATATCGACAGTACTCTGGATGAAAATGGCATCGGCACATACTCGGACTTGGTGCACCTTACACTTGCCCAGTTGTATGGCCCCTCTTCAGGCTTTTCCTATCCCTTTGTGGATGGCCTGTGGGCTGGAATCGACAGCCTGGGAGTGAACCACTCCAAACAGGACACACTCTCTCAGTACGACCAGACATCGCAGGAATTTAACATCATCGGTGCAACTGACCGTGTTGATTACGTGTTGGGTCTTTACTATTTCGAGGACGAAGGTGTCTACGATCGCGCTGCTGTTTTCAGCGCACCGCTGGCGGGCGCCGGCACGCAGTACTATGAGAACTCGACGGATTCGATTGCAGTATTCACACAGGCAACGTGGCGCCCTGATGCACTTGGTGACCGCCTCTCGTTGACGGCCGGCATCCGGTATACCGAGGAAACCAAGGATATTTTCTACGATTACTCGGAAGTCGTTACACCCTTCGGCGTAACTCCTGCACGGTCGACAAGCCGCGAGGAGGATTTCTCAAATGTCAGCGGTAACCTTACAGCCGCGTACCAGTTTACCGATGATGTGAACGGTTTTGTACGCTATGCGACCGGCTACCGCAGTGGTGGTTTCAACGGCGAGGTCTTTGATAACGCTTACGACGAAGAGACCATGGAACAGTGGGAGCTGGGCCTGAAGAGCGACTGGTGGGACAACCGGCTGCGCATCAATGGCTCCCTTTACACGTATGTGTATGAAGACCTGCAAGTAAGCCAGATCAAGACCGATGGTGGTCAGGCAACCAGCGTGATTACCAATGCCGGTGAGGCGGACCGTTGGGGTGGCGAGCTGGAACTTCAGGTCGCGCCTGCAGAAGATTTGATACTCAGCATAGCGTACTCATATGTCACCGGCGACTTCGAGAAGTTTCCGGAACTCTGTGGTACCGGTGGCACGTGTGTAGAGACCAAGGACGCAGCCAAGCGCGGCTTTCCGGACAATCAGATCAATGCTTCAGCCGATTACGTATTCGCCCGCACGTCTTTTGGCGACATCCGCGGTTATGTACAGGTGAATTGGCAGGATGAGTGGTATGAGTCTGCACTGTGGACTGCCAACGTCAGTGGACAGCCGGTTATCTATGATCACGCGATTATGGACGAACGTACACTGGTTGATGCGCGCTTGAGCCTCGAGAGCATAAAGGTCGGTGATGGTATGATGTCGGTTGCTCTGTGGGGTCGTAACCTCACCGATGACGACTATCCAACGTTCGCCATCAACTTCGGTGGTCTGGGCTTGACGACAGAAGAGTACGGTCCGCCGCGTACCTACGGTCTGGACATTACCTACGAGTACTGAATGTAACGATTAAGCGGTATTGCTTGCGGGGGTGTCCTTTTGGGGCGCCCCTTTTTTTTGGTTCATCGCGGGTTAGCGGGAATTTGGTAGAGGCGAACGGTCAATCGGTTTAGGTTGTAAGTGCGACCAAACAGCCGACCGAAGGACCGCCGCCATGTTCGATGCTACGTTTCCAGCGTGCTTCTG
>Ga0207884_1001153_pt1 | contig 11108 bp, 8 predicted proteins | sample MalvirmetaMSP144_FD_184236 | JGI IMG/M metagenome (GOLD analysis project Ga0207884, IMG submission 184236) | Marine viral communities from the Deep Pacific Ocean - MSP-144 (SPAdes) | ecosystem: Environmental > Aquatic > Marine > Oceanic | place: Pacific Ocean | collected 2011-07-08 | reverse complement strand
ACCGCATTGGTGACATAGGCCTCATTCCGGGGCACCCCGGCTGCGGCCAGGGCCCGGTCGAACACCTGACCGGCCGGCCCGACGAAGGGCCGCCCCGCCAGGTCCTCCTGGTCGCCGGGCTGTTCGCCGACGATCATCAACCGCGCCCGCGCCGGACCTTCGCCGGCCACCCCTTGAGTCGCGTCACGCCACAGGTGGCAGCGGCGGCAGGCGTCCACCCCCGCGGCGATCGCGTCCAGGCTGGCGGGCGGCGCGCCCTCGGGACTTACGGTCGCTTCCGTCCGCGTTGCGCGGACGATACGGCGGGCGGGCTCTGAAGGGGCCTTTTCGACCATGGCGGTGGTCCGATCTCCTGCGGCGCGGGTCATTTCCGGAATGAGCGAGGCCTCGGGCAGGTTGCGCCAGTAGCGTTTGGGCATCTCGCGCACCATGGCCGCCGTGCGCAGCCGCGCGGGATTGAAGGTCGAGGCGAAATAGGTCCGCCAATAGGCCTCCAGATCATCGCCGGCCGGCGCATCGGCCGGGTCTGCGCCAGGGGTGAAGCTCAACGCCCGGGTGTCCCAGTGGGCGCAGGCGTCCGGGGTCAGGATCGAGAACGCCATATTGGCGAACCGGCGGGTGAAGAAGGGCGCCGTGGCCTCGGTCACCCGATGGGCCGGCTCGAACCAGGCGACGAAGGCCTCGACGCCATCCTGCGTCGCCACCTCGCGAAAACGGACGAAGGCCTTCATCTTGTGCGCCGCCCGGTTGACTTGGCTCTGCATGTCCAGGGCCAGGGACACGTCAGGATCGCTGGCGATCTCCAGCAGGCGCGGCGTCGCCTCCAGCCGCCAGAGCAGGCGGTAGAGCAGGTCGAAACGTTCCGGCGAACGATGCAGCGCCACCCGGCCTGCGAGATCGACAAAGGCGCGGCTGACCTTGAAGCCCCCTGCCCCACCCGCCGGGGCCTGTGGCGTCTCGGTCGGAAACAGGCTCGCCTGGCCGCCATCCACGGTCCAAAGCACGTCGGCTGGGGTCGCCGCTTCAGCACGCAAGGTCCGGGCGGCGACCCGCCAGCCCTCGAAGTCGGTCTCCGAGCTCAGCCGCACGACGCGCATCAGAACAGGCTCAGTTGCTGCGGTGGCGGGGCGAACCGGTCGCGCAGGTCGGCCCGGTCGGCCAGGGCGCCGGGGCTCCAGTCGCTGGCGACCACGAACGGCTTCAGCTTCTCAATATTGCGGGCCAGGCGCCTGACGTCGGCGAGGCTGAGCCGCGTCAGCTTCCGCGCCGCGATCATCCGGTCCACGCTGCGGGTCCCGAGACCCGGCACCCGCAGCAGCGTCTCGCGAGACGCGGTGTTCACATCCACCGGAAAGTCGGCCCGATGGCGAAGCGCCCAGGCGAGCTTGGGATCGATGGTCAGGTCCAGGTCTTCGCCCGGCCCAATGATCTCGCCCGTCTCGAAGCCATAGAACCGCATCAGCCAGTCGGCCTGATAGAGCCGGTGCTCCCGCATCAGGGGCGGGCGCTGGGCCGGCAGGGACCTGGCCACGTCCGGGATCGGGCTGAAGGCCGAATAATAGACCCGGCGCAGGCCATAGTTTCCGTAAAGGGTGTTGGACCGCGCCAGGATCTCCCCGTCGCTGGCGCCATCGGCGCCGATGATCATCTGGGTCGACTGGCCGGCCGGCGCATATTTGGGAGGCTTGGTCTTGCGCGCCGGCGCCTGGCCCGCCTCGATACCCAGCCGCACCGCGCCCATGGCCTTGCGGATGACGCCGGCGTCCTTTTCCGGGGCGAAGGCCGCCAGGCTCTCCTCCCGCGGCAGCTCCACATTGATCGAGACCCGGTCGGCATAGAGGGCCGCCGCGTGGGTCAGCTCCACCGAGGCTTCCGGGATCAGCTTCAGATGGATGTAGCCGCGGAAGTCATGGTCGGTGCGCAGGGCCTTGGCCACCGCGACCATGGCCTCCATCGTATAGTCGCTGTTGCGGATGATGCCCGAGGAGAGGAACAGCCCCTCGATATAGTTGCGCTTGTAGAAGCCGAGCGTCAGGTCGACCACCTCCTGAACGGCGAACCGCGCCCGCGGCGTGTTGGACGAGACCCGGTTCACGCAATAGGCGCAGTCATAGATGCAGCAGTTGGTCAGCAGGATCTTCAGCAGGCTGACGCATCGCCCGTCCGGCGTATAGGCGTGGCAGATGCCCATGCCTTCGGTGGATCCCACCCCCTTGCCGCCGCGGGAGTCCCGTTTTCCGGCCCCAGATGAGGCGCAGGACGCGTCATACTTGGCCGCGTCGGCGAGGATGGAGAGCTTCTGCTTCAGATCGAGAACGGCCATCCAGCCACTCTAAAGTTCTTGTTATGTTCTGCAAGCGTGGCCGGAGCCCGAGATCAAAGGAGTTGCGACGCGCCGCTGAATGGCGCGAATTGAAGGGCTTGGTGATGAGGGGCCGATGGAAAGCGATCTGATTGACCGGATCTATGAGTGCTCCGTGGCGCCGGAACTTTGGCCTGCCGTACTCGACGATCTGGCTGAGCGAACCGAGTCCCGGGGCGGCCTGCTGTTTTCGGCGCGGCGGTCGCTCTGCTGGACGGCGTCGGGGTCGATCCGCGACGTCTTCGAGGCCTATGTGAACGATGGCTGGTTCCATCGTTGCCCTCGCCGCACCTGCATCATGAGCCAGTCCGATCCCGCCTTCTTCGTGGAGCAGGATTTCTGGAGCGAAGATCAGATCAAGATCGATCCCATCTATCGGGACTTCTTCCACCCCCGCGGGCTGGGCTGGTCGGCCGGCACCGGCCTGCAGGTGCCCACCGGCGACTCCATTGTCTTCAGCATCGAGCGGACGCTGGAGCGCGGGCCGATCGAGCCCGAGCACGTGGCCATGCTCAACAGCCTGCGCCCTCACCTGGCGCGAAGCGCCCTGGTGAGCGCCCGCCTGGGCCTGCAGCGCGCCCGGGGCGCCACCGAAGCGTTGAGCGGCCTGCGGCTGCCCGCCCTCTTGCTCACCGAGGGCGGCGTGGTCCTCGAGGCCAATGAATGGATGGCGCCGCTCGGCGGCGAGGTGCGGTTCGGCGCCGGCAATCGGCTGGTGCTCAGCGACAAGGCCGCCCAGCAGATGCTGACCGACGCCCTGAAGACCATCGACACCGCGCCCGGCCTCGGGCGCTGCACCTTTCCCCTGCGCGACGAGCTGGGCAGGGCGACCCAGGTGCTCCACCTGATCCCCATCAAGCGCTCGGCCCATGACATCTTCGGCCAGAGCTTCGCCCTGCTGATGATCACACCGGTCAGCAGCGAGCGCACCCCGTCGCTGAACCTCATGCGCTCGCTGTTCGACCTCACCGCGGCCGAAGCCCGGGTGGCCCAGGGCATCGCCGCCGGCAAGACCCTGGAGGACCTGGCCCAGGCCGGCGAAGTCTCGATCAACACCGTGCGCAACCAGCTCCGCCGCGTGCTGGAAAAGACCGGCTGCGCCCGCCAGGCCGAACTCGCCGCCCTGCTGGCCGGCGTGGCGGTGGTTGGAGCGGGCGAATAGATACGGGAACGGCGGCCCCTGAGTTTCGCCACATTCGCCCCATAGCAGCGTAAGGTGGCGCTTCGGGGGATTGCGATGAGATCATTGGGTTTAGCCCTTATCCTGGCGACGGCGGCGCGGGTCTCGGCCTGCGCCGAACAAGCCGACGCCCAGGCCCCGCCTCCCGCTCACGCAGCGCCTGAGGCTGCGTCCGCCGACGGCCAGCCCTACGTCCTGCAGGGGACCCAGGTCTGGACCGTGCCCGATCCGGTCTCTGGCCGCGCCTACGAGGTCTTTGTCAGCCTGCCGGCCAGCTATGAGAAGGAGCCGCAGCGACGCTACCCGACCCTCTACGTCACCGACGCCGACTACAGCTTTCCCATCCTTCGCCAGATCGCCCGGCGGGTTAATCTGGACGGGCCGGTCATTGAGGAGTTCATCCTCGTGGGTCTGTCCTACGCCAAGGGCGAAGACGGCGCGGCGTCGCGCAGCCGCGACTACACGCCCGTCCCCTGCGATCCGCCCTCCAGCTGCGCCCGGGTCCATGGCGGCGGCGACGCCTACCAGGCCTATCTGAAGGCCGAGGTCCTGCCGTTCATCGAGGGCCGGTTCCGGGCCGACCCCGGCGCCCGCGTGTTGCTGGGCCATTCCTATGGCGGGCTGCTGGGCGCGCAGATCCTGTTCAGCGATCCGCAGATGTTCCAGACCTATGTGCTGGGCAGCCCCTCCTTCTGGTTTGGCCAGCGGCGCATCATGACGATGGAGGCCGACTATGCGCAGAGCCACACCGATCTGCCGGCTGAGGTCTTCATGTACATCGGCGCCTTCGAGACGCCCGGCCCCACCCGGCGCCACGCCTCGCGCTTCGACATGGTCGGCGACCTGCGGGCCATGGAGCAGGTCCTGAAATCGCGCCGCTATCCGAGCCTGAGTTTGGCGACGACCGTGCTTGACGACGAGGACCACCTGACCGTCGCCCCGGCCGGCTTCACCCGCGCCCTGCTGGCCGTCCTGCCGGCGAAGTCTTAGGGGCGCGACTCCATGGTGAGGAACCTTCGCCGCCAGGGCGTGTTAGCAGCGCGCACATGTCCCGCCTGATCATCCGCCACGAAACCCGCTACGCCTACGAGCGCCCGGTCGCCTTTGGGCCGCACCAGCTGTTGGTGCGCCCCAGGGGCGGCCACGCCCTGCGGGTGGTGAAGGGCGCCCTGACCTTTTCCCCCCGGGGCGAAACCCGCTGGCGTTACGACGCCTATGGCAACTGCGTCTGCCAGCTGAATGTCAGCGAGGAGTCCGACGAGTTCTTCATCCTGAGCGAGCTGGAGATCGAACGCTTCCCCGCCCCCCTGGAGCCCCAGGAGGTGGACGACCCCCGCACCGCCACGCCGATCGTCTATCCCCCCAGCGACCGGGCGGTGCTGGGCCCCTATATCGAGCCGGTCACCGTGGATCCCGAGGGCCTGCTGCTGCGCTGGCTGCATGGCCTGGCGCCGAGCGTGGGGGAGCCGGCGCTGGATTACGTGCTGCGGCTCAACCGGGCCATTCATCAGCAGTTCGACTATGAGGCCCGTCAGGAAGAGGGCACCCAGGCGCCGCACGAGACGGTGGCGCTTGGCCGCGGCACCTGCCGCGACTTCGCCTGGCTGATGGTGGAGACCCTGCGCCGGGTGGGCTTCGCCGCCCGCTTCGTCAGCGGCTATCTCTATTCCCCGGGCCACGACGGCGTACGCGGCGCCGGCGCCACCCATGCCTGGTGCGAGGTCTTCCTGCCGGCCTTTGGCTGGATGGACTTCGACCCCACCAACGGACTGGCCGAAGCCGCCGACCTGATCCCCGTCGCCGTCAGCCGCACGCCGGCCGAAGCCGCCCCCATCAGCGGCTCCATCCTGGGCGATCCAGGCGCCAGCCGCATGGTGGTCAAGGTGGACGTCACCCTGGCCGCCCCCCTGGCGAGCGCCGCCTGAAACAGCGCAGCTTGGCCATTCGACCAATTTTGGCGCGGGCGAGAAATCCGCTTTTCAGGTCGAAGGACTCTGCTAGGACGGAGGCATTGTTTTAGCAGATCATAATTTTGGGGAGCCGCCGCGCGACCCTTTGCGACCCCCGCGCGGCAGGGACGCTATTGGAAAAGACCACCGAGGAACCACCGATCGCCGATGAGGCGGTCGTGATCCATGCTGACGACGACGGCAGGACACTGGCTGAGCGCGAAGTCGAATACGAAAAGTTCGTCTGGGCCAATCTGAAGCGCAACTACATCGCCCACTACCTGCACGGCATGCTGGGCATGACCGGCTTCCGGCTGGTCAATGCGCCGACCTTCCTGCCGGCCTATCTCTACCTGATCTCGGGCTCCAGCTTCATCGTCGGCCTGGGCCTGGCCCTGCAACAGGTGGGCGGGATGATCTCGCCGATCTTCGGCGCCACCCAGATCGAGCACCGCAAGCGGGTGATGCCGGCCGCCGTCTGGATGGGCGGCCTGGCGAGGGTCCAGATCCTGGGCATGGCGCTCGCCGGCTGGTTCCTGGCCGGCCAGACCCTGGTGGTGGCGATCCTCGCCTTCATGTTCATGTTCGGCCTGTTCATGGGCACCCAGCGCGTCGTCTTCTCGCTGCTGATGGCCAAGGTGATCCCGATCAGTCGGCGGGGCCGACTGCAGGCCTGGCGCAACGCCACCGGCGGGGTCATCGCCGCGGCGCTGGCCTGGGTGGCGGGGAAGTACTTCATCGAGGGGAACCTGCTGGGCAACGGCTACGCCTCGACCTTCCTGTTCGCCACCATCCTGACCTCGCTTGGCCTCTGGGCCCTGCAGTTCCTGATGATCGAGCCCGAGCCGCCGACCACCCGGGTGCAGACCCCCTTCTTCGAACGGCTGAAGGACTTCCCGCGGCTGATCTCGCAGGATCGCGGCTACATGTTCTTCCTGATCGTCCAGATGCTCAGCATCACCGGGCGCATGGCGACGCCGTTCTACATTCTGTACGTCAGCACCACGATCGAGCTGACCGGGGCCAATATCGGCCTGCTCAGCCTGGCCTTCCTGGGCGCCGACACCCTCTCGAACCTGGTCTGGGGCTACCTCGGCGACAAGACCGGCTTCCGGGTGGTGCTGGTCAGCTCGCTGGTGATCTGGATCGCCGCCACCGTGCTGTTGATGAACGTCCACGAGGTGGCCGCCATCTTCGTGGCCTTCTTTGGCCTCGGCGCGGCCCAGTCGGGCTACATGATGAGCGCCCAGACCATGATCCTGGAGTTCGGATCTCGGGACGAACTGCCCATGCGCATCGCACTCTCCTCCACCGCCGAAGGGATCATGGCCTCGGCCGGTCCCCTGGTGGGCGGGATCATGGCCGCCACCCTGGGCTATGAGAGCGTGTTCGGAACCTCCATCGCCTTCCTGGCGGCGGGGCTGCTGCTGCTGCTGTTCATGGTGCGTGAGCCGCGCAAGGACCGGATGGCCCCGGCGGGGTGATCCCTATTGGGCGGCGAGGACGCTGCGCCCGCGGGCGATCCGCTCGCGGGCCATCTCGCCGGCCACCTCGTGGGTGGGACGCCGCTCGGCGATGGAGCGGTCGAGCACCTCCTGAAGGGTCAGCATCAGGCGCGAGAGCTTGGCCTCCACCCAGGCGGGGTCAAAGGCCTCGCCGGCGTCCAGGGCGCGGATCTCGCCGGCCACATTGATGATGCCGCCGCCGTTGATCACATAGTCCGGCGCGTAGAGCAGGCCGAGGTCGAACAGGGTCTGGCCGATGACCGGGTCGGCCAGCTGGTTGTTGGCGCCCCCGGCGATGATCCTGGCGCGCAGGCGCGGCAGGGTCTCGGCGCTGATCGCCCCGCCCAGGGCGCAGGGCGCAAAGACATCGGCCTCGACGTCGAAAATCTCCTCGGGCGCCACGATCATCGCGCCCGTCTGCGCGGCCACCTGGGCCAGGGCCTCGCGATTGACGTCGGTGATCACCAGCCGCGCGCCCGCCGCGCTCAGCTTCTGGGCCAGATAGGCGCCCACATGGCCGACGCCCTGGATGGCCACCGTCACCCCTGACAGGTCTCGGTCCAGGGCCCGACGTACGCACAGGCTGATGCCGCGGAAGACGCCCTCGGCGGTGACCGGGCTGGGATCGCCCGAGGCGGCCGGATGGCCCTCCAGGCCCGCCACGAAGCGGGTGTGGCGGCGCGCATGCATCAGGTCGGTCGGCGAGACGCCCACATCCTCGGCGGTCCAGTAGGCGCCGCCCACGGCCTCGACGGCCCGGCCGAAGGCCTCGAACAGGGCCGGCGACTTCTGGGTGCGCGAATCGCCGATGATCACCGCCTTGCCGCCGCCCAGATCCAGGTCGGCCATGGCGTTCTTGTAGGACATGGCCCGCGACAGGCGCAGCGCGTCCTGCAGGGCGTCGGCCGAGGTCGGGAAGGGCCACATGCGGCAGCCGCCGGCCGCCGGGCCCCTGGCCGTGGAATGGACCGCGATGATGCAGCGCAGCCCCGTGGCCTCGTCGGAAAAGGCGTGAACGGCCTCGTGGCCATCGAAGTCGGGGGAATCGAACAGGGTCATGCGCTCACGGGATCGTTGCGTTTGAAACCAATTTCATCGGCTCTAGCCCGCAGGCTGCGCCGTCACAAGCCCGCCGTCGCATGCTCGGCGGGCGGCGTCCAGTCGTCGCCGCCCGGCGCGGTGGGAATGGGCGGGGCGCCGGACGGCAGGGGCGCCTCGGGATCGCCGATGAAGGCCAGGATGTCGGCCATCACCGCCTGACCCTGCAGGTCGCGGGTCAGCAGGTGCCAGCCCTCTGCATAATAGGCCGAGCGGTCGGCGGGCTTGATCCGGGCCGCGGCCTGGAAGGCAGGCCGTTCGGGAATGATCTCGTCGTTATGGCCATAGAGGTACAGCACCGGAACCTGCAGGCGGTCGATGTCGCGCCAGGCGTTTTCCATCAGGTCCACCAGGCCATAGAGGGTGTCCGACCGCGCCCCCCAGATCATCAGCTTGTCCGCCCCCATGGCCCGCAACTCGTCGATATTGTCGGTGGGCTGAACCCGGTCGGTGACCCAGCTCGGCGGGGTGTAGACCTTGGGTCCTGTGACATGGGCGGCGAACCACAGGGCGGTCTTGTAGGGCAGAGGCTGGGTCGACCAGCCCCAGACCGCCGGGGCCATAAGCACTAGGCGGTGGGCGGCGGGCGGTCGCGCGGAGGCGAAGGCGCGGATGGCCACGGCCCCGCCCATGCTCTCGCCGGCCACCACCACCAGGGCGTGGGGATGGCGGGCGCGAACCAGCGCGACCAGGGTCCGCAAGTCCTCCTGCAGCACGGTCTCATCAGGCCAGACCCCGCGGTTGGGTGAGCGGCCGAAGCCCCGCTGGTCATAGGCGTAGGTGGTCACCCCGTGCTCGGCCCAATAGGGCGCGGCCAGGTGGAAGGCGTTGGCGTAGTCGTTCATCCCATGCACGGCGACGACCACCGCGTCCGGCGCGCCGTCCCGGGCCGCCCAGGTGGTCAGGCCCAGCCGCGCCCCATCGAAGCTGACGAAGCGGTCGCCGGCCAGGCGCGGGCCTTCAAAGCCCAGGGGCGGCTGGCCTGCGGTCTGGACCATGAGCGGCGTACAGGCTCCGAGCATCAGGGCGAGCAGGAGGATGGTCAGACGAGTCATGCGCGCAAAAGAGCCTCCACCCTTTGGCGAAGATAGGGCGTGACCTCGGCCTCGAACCAGGGATTACGCTTCAGCCAGGCGGTGTTGCGCCAGGATGGGTGCGGCAGGGGCAGGATGCCCGGCCCATACTCAGTCCAGGCGGCCACCGTCTCGGTCATCGTCGCCTTGCGCGCAGCCCCCAGGGCCCAGGTCTGGGCGTAGGACCCGACCAGCAGGGTCAGCTCCACCTTGGGCAGCTGGTCCAGAAGCTGGCGGCGCCAAAGCTGGGCGCAGCGGACCGGCGGCGGATAGTCGCCGCCCTTGGGATTGGTCCCGGGAAAGCAGAAGGCCATGGCCGCCACGCCGATCGCCGGGTGGTCATAGAAGGTGTCCCGATCAATCCCCATCCAGCTGCGCAGGCGCACCCCCGACGGATCGTTGAACGGCAGCCCGGTCTCATGCACCAGCCGCCCCGGCGCCTGGCCACAGATCAGCAGCCGGGTCTCAGGCCCCACCCGCACCACCGGCCGTGGCTCGGGCACGAGATCGCCGGCGCAGGCCCGGCAGGCGGCGATGTCGCTGAGCAGCGTCTGAAGGGCCGGCGGAGAGGTCATCGGGTCGATGTAGGCGCAGCAGGTCTTCGCCGCCACGTCGGGCGCCGGAATGAGGTGCGACAACCTGCCCATCGTGATCGGCGGCGCTTCAAGTTCTGTTAACCGAGTATCCAGGCTCCTGCCCCAGGATCGCCCCATCTCCGGCCGGCTGTCGGGCGCTTGGGCCGCGATCTGAACGAGTGACATTGTGATGCTGAAGACGATCAAGGGCCGCATGCGCCTCTCCTGGGGCGTCGGCATGGCCTCCATGCTGGCCCTGGCGGGGCTCAACGTCACCCTGCTGCGCATGGTCGCCGAGGCCGGCGGCGGGGCCGAGGCCGACCGCATCCTGGCGATGGCTACGACCATCAGCATCGGGATCGGCGTCGCCACCGTGGTCGGCGTGGTGTTGGGCGCGCTCTATTTCGAAAGCCTGGTGATCACCGCCCTCTCCAAGATGAGCGGCGTCATGCGGCGGCTGGCGGCCGGCGAAAGGGTCGAGGCCATCCCCGGCGCCGAGCGCGGCGACGAAATCGGTCAGATGGCCGCCAGCGTCGTGGTGTTTCGCGAGAACGCCGAGGTCCGGGCGCAGCTGGAGAACGAGGCCCAGGCCGCCCGGGGAGAACTGGATCGCCGGCTGGCCGCCGCCGAAGCGGCCTTTGAGCGCGCCAGCCAGGATCAGAAGGCGCTGGTGGAGGCCATGGCCAAGGCGCTGTCGCGGCTGGCCCGCGGCGATCTGGGCGCCCGGATCGAGGTCGCCGTGGCTCAGGACTACTCGGCCCTGAAGTCGGACTTCAACGCCGCGGTCAGCCAGCTGGAGGGCGCCTTTGGCGCCATCGCCACGGCCACCGGCGAGATCCGCGCCGGCTCCCAGGAAATCGCCACCGCCGTGGATGACCTGTCCCACCGCACCGAGCGACAGGCCGCCAGCCTGCAGCAGACCGCCGCGGCCCTCGATGAGATCACCATCACCGTTCGCAATACGGCGTCCGGCGCCCGCCAGGCCAATGGGGCCATGGCCGCGGCCCGCAGCGACGCCGCGCGCAGCGGCGAGGTGGTCGGCCAGGCCGTCACCGCCATGGGCCAGATCGCCGCCTCTGCGCAGGAGATCAGCAAGATCATCGGCGTGATCGACGAAATCGCTTTCCAGACCAACCTGCTGGCCCTCAACGCCGGGGTCGAAGCCGCCCGGGCCGGGGAATCCGGCCGCGGGTTCGCCGTGGTCGCCTCGGAGGTCCGCGCCCTGGCTCAGCGTTCGGCCGACGCCGCCAAGGAGATCAAGGGGCTGATCGAGGCCTCGGGCCAGCAGGTCCAGAGCGGGGTCGATCTGGTGGGCCAGACCGGCGAGGTGCTGAGCGGCATTGTCGGCAAGGTCACCGAAATCTCC
>Ga0207884_1001149_pt1 | contig 11162 bp, 8 predicted proteins | sample MalvirmetaMSP144_FD_184236 | JGI IMG/M metagenome (GOLD analysis project Ga0207884, IMG submission 184236) | Marine viral communities from the Deep Pacific Ocean - MSP-144 (SPAdes) | ecosystem: Environmental > Aquatic > Marine > Oceanic | place: Pacific Ocean | collected 2011-07-08 | reverse complement strand
TTTAATGGAATAGGCCTAGGCCAGGTCAACACCCAGAAAACCACGGCCGATAAATCTTCAGGTGCCCAGAGCACTCAGCCCTCAACGACTGAGCAGGCCAAGTCCCAGGCGCAAAGTGCCCGCGGTGAAAACGTCAACTTGAGCAGCCAGGCAAAAAACCTGAAACAGCTCGAACAGAAACTCGGTAATTATCCGGAAATGGACGATGCCCGTATTGAGCAGATTCGCTCTGCCCTGGAAAGCGGCTCCTACAAGATTGATGCAGAGAAATTGGCCCAGAAAATGCTTGAGATGGATGAAAGCATATTCGGGTGAATAAATCATGGCCGCAATTGATGAATTGAAAGACCTCCTGTCCCAGGACATCCGTCAACTCGAATCCCTGGCGGACGTCCTGCAGCAGGAAAAAGCCTGCCTTTCCACATCTGATATCCGTAAACTCGAAACCCTGACTGGCGAGAAAAACACTCTGCTGGGCCAGATTCGTGATCGGGCCAAACTCAAAATCCGCCTACTGGTGTCGATGGGCTTTCGACCTGAAAACGGAGCCCCCTCACGGTTTATTCTTAGCGCCGGCCTGTCAGATGTTTACGACTTGTGGCAGGACGCCGATGAACGTCTTAAGACCTGTCACCAGCTGAATAGCAATAACGGGCGGGTTGTCAGTCACCTGCAGAAGCGCCTTTCACGTCTGACTGATATATTCCGCGGCGTTGCCGGGCACCAGACCCTCTACGGCGCTCAGGGCGAGCAAAAGGCCGTATCACACCGCACCGTTCTGGCGAGCGCCTGACCCGGGGCTCCGTAGAAATCGGAGCCCAACGCATCCCATCAGCGCGTATAGATCGTCATCTGGGAATCCGGATGGAAGCGGATATTGTCGAGGGCGATGTTCCCCATGGAAGGTCCCTGGCTGCCGCTGACTCGTATATTGTCCATACGAATCTGCTCGATCCTTTCCGGGAAAGCCAGGGTGAGTCCGCCATCGTCACGGACGGCGAAACGGGGAACATCATTCCGATAATGCACACCGGATATCGTCAAATTGGAATCCAGGAAGTTCAGCACCGGCACGAAAATGTTCGCTGTCAGCTTGAGGCCTTCGATGACATCCGGATCAACCTCTCCTGCCCCGTCATGACTTCCAGCCATGGCGGACACATTGGCGATACGATCCAGCAACGATTGATCACCTTGCCCGGCCACACCGGCCAGCTCGTCGTCATTAAGCGGCGACAAACCGGAACGCTCGTATAGTTGGCCGGCGTCGGTGACGTCACGTGAATCATTCGTGGTGCTGCCGGCGGCAAAACTGACCAGTGGCTGAAATGGCAACACCGCCATGGTGACCAGGGCTGCCGCGTTGCGGTAACGGGATTGGTGCCTGAGTACACGATGGAGCTCACGCTCGGTAATCCAGCCGGATTGTATAAACACCTCACCGAGCCGTTGACCGGTCTCATGCTGTAGGTGCAAGCCCTCTTCCAACTGAATTTCGGAAAGGTATCCCCGGTTTATCAGCAACCGACCGAGACGGGATTTTTCTTCGAAGCCCTGACGGATTTTCAAGGTATGCCTCCAATAGCTTTACAGTGATTGCCGTACAACCTGGCTCGGTCAGAGAGCATCAATGACACTGATGCGACAGAAGATTAGCTGATAGTCATGAACTCCGCAGGGAATATGCCCGACTTGACAAGTATTATCTGCTAACATCCTGCAACAGACTGGATTCATGGGGACAGTATCGCAGCAAATATTCCCATAGCTAACGACTATTCCCTGATACTAACAACGTGAGCCATTATAGAATGACAAATTCCGTAAAACCGTTTCGATATGTGATGAAAATCGCTCTATCTGTAACCTTCATGCTGGGTGTTGCGAATTGCCTGGCGGCTGATGGACAACAAAACGAGCTGCCACAGGTGATTATTGAAACCAGTGAAGGTGCCATTGAGGTGACCCTGCGCCCGGACATCGCTCCCGAAACCGTTGAGAATTTCATCACCTACGCTAAAAATGGATTCTACGAGGGAACGCTGTTCCATCGGGTCATTCCGGGTTTCATGATCCAGGGCGGCGGTTTCGACCAGGATCTCAAACAGAAGCAGACTCGTAGCCCTATCCGGAACGAAGCCAAGCCAACCGCCAAGAACCTTCGCGGTACGATCGCCATGGCACGCACAAGCTCACCGGACTCCGCCACCTCCCAGTTTTTCATCAACCTGACCGACAACGGCTTCCTGAACGCAGGTGTCCGCGGCCCGGGCTACGCGGTATTTGGCAAGGTGACAGGCGGAATGGGGGTTGTGGATGCCATCGCCGGCAAGAAAACGGTCAGATCCCGAGGCATGGCAGATGTGCCGCAGGACCCCATCATTATCCGTAGCGTTTCGGTGCGGAAAACCGATACGGCTGCAGAGTAGACCGTTAAGCCTACTGACCGGATACAATGATCGTGACTGACCCCAGGCTACCGTCCATTGCAACCGCCGACATTGATTGGAGTAATGGCGCACCCCGCTGTCGCCGCTTTGGCGATGTTTACTTCTGCAGCGAGAATGGCCTTGAAGAAACACGACATGTGTTTATCGACCAGAACCGGCTTCGTGAACGTTTCTCCTTATTGACCGCAGCCTCCCCCTTCGTCATAGCAGAAACAGGGTTTGGCACTGGCCTGAATTTCCTCGCAGCCTGGCAAGTCTGGGATGAAACAGCCACACCACGCAACGGTTGCCTGCATTTCGTCTCCGCCGAACGTCACCCGATGACTCACGACGACCTTGCCCGAGCACTTACTCTGTGGCCAGAGCTCAAAGTCTACGCTGACCAACTGCTTGAACAGTATCCTGCCCCCACCTCCGGCGTCCATCGCCTGGTGCTCGCCGGTGGTCGCGTCAGGCTGACACTGTTTTTCGGCGACGTAGCCGATGCCTGGCGCGAGCTGGATTTTCGGGCGGATGCCTGGTTCCTGGACGGTTTCGCGCCCGCGAAAAATCCGGGCATGTGGACGAGTGAAGTCATCGACGCGATACCGGGCCACAGCAAGCCCGGCACGACTCTCGCCACCTTTACATCCGTTGGCGAGGTGCGGCGACGGCTGATTGCGGCTGGCTTCACCATGCGGAAAGTTCCCGGATTTGGCCCAAAATGGGACATGTTGGCCGGCACACTGGGAGACGCCACCAGCCCAGAAACACCGCCAGCCGCGAACGACGTTGAGTCCATTGCCATCATTGGCGCCGGAGTTGCTGGCAGCCTGCTGGCCCGGAATCTGGCGGAGCGTGGATTGCATGTTACTGTGATTGACCGCGCTCAAGAGGCTGGAACAGCCGCCTCTGGCAATATCCAGGGTGCGCTGTATGTCAAACTGGGCATCGAGTTCAATGATCAGGCAAAGCTCGGCCTCTCATCGTTGCTGTTCAGTCAACGCTACTATCAACAGTTCGGCGGCGAGTACTGGCACCCTTCCGGGCTTGTTCAACTGGCACACAGTGACAGCGAGCAAGACCGCCAGAACCGTTTCATCACCCGCAACGACTACCCCAACGCTGTATTGCAGCAGATCAGTGCGGAACAGGCGTCCGATCTTGCCGGCATTCCGCTGACTCGGGGAGGCCTCTGGTTCCCTCGCAGTGGATGGCTTGAGCCCGGCGGGCTTTGTCGGGCGTTAATGGCGCATGAGCGAATCTTTCAGTGTTTTGGTTTTGATGTCCATCGACTTACCCCCTGCAATGGCAAATGGCATATTGCGGGCAATGGTGAACAGGATGTTGTAGTCGATCGGGTGGTGATATGCGCCGGCCATCAGACACCGGACCTTATTCCGCTGAAGGGTGACTTCCGTTTCCGTGCGATTCGAGGGCAAGTGACTCACTTGCCGGCGACGGCGGTGAAATGCCCTGATGTGGTGGTGTGCGGATCTGGGTACCTCAATCCCGCCCACGGCGGCATGACGCTGGCGGGTGCCACCTTCGATCTTCATGACCCATCGCCGACCCTGTCTATCGAAAGCCACCGGGATAACCTTTCGATGCTCGATGCGATGGTACCGGGCGCGATGGACGGCGACGCAGGCGAGCTTGATCCCGCGAGTCTTGATGGCAAAGTCGGGTTTCGATGCACCACCCATGACTATCAACCGGTCGCTGGTCCGCTAATGGATGCCCGTAACCAACCACTGGAAGGAATCAACCTGTTTACCGGGCTGGGCAGCAAGGGGCTGAGTTACGCTCCGCTGCTCGCAGAATATCTGGCTGACCGACTCTCAGGGCAGCCCTCCTGCATACCCAGATCCCTCGCAAAACGCGTGGCAACGGACCGCTGCCACCGAGTAGATATAACATCGCAGGAAACAATCAGCGCCTGAAGAAATCAAACCTTCTGCCGATAACCGGAAAAGACCCTGTCACAACCGGAGCAGATCATTATGTCCATTCATGTCAGTGAACCCGGCAGACCCGTCGGAACACGCCTGCCGGAGATATTCCGGGGTCGCCGGGTGGGCGATGTCACAGAATTAAGTGAATCCCATAATATTGACGTTCGGCACAGTGAAGCAACCGACGCCGAATTCCAGCTTGCGGCCCGCTCCGGCCGCCAGCGTGCCATCGAGGAATACGGTGCTGCAGCATCCGGTGAATCCAAAGAGCGACGGGCCTACCTGCCGGTATCCCAGATCTGCACCCCTGCCCTGCATTCTCTGCCAGCCACCGCAAGCGTCGCTGATGCGATGGACGCCATGGATGAAAACGGCGTTAACCATCTCGTGATTACGGCAGATGGCAACGTAGCGGGGCTCGTGGATCTACGCTGGTTGCTGGCCTGGCTGCACGAAACCGATGCGAACGCCATGAGTGCCAGTTTCGTTAATATTGAGTTACCGGCCTTCCTGACCTCGTCTCCCGAGACCGATGCCCACCAGTTGGCAAGACTCATGCTCGCCCATCAACTGAATGCCGCTCTGGTGGTTGATGAGAGGGGCCAGTCAGCAGGCATCGTCACCAGCACCGATTACCTGAAGCTGTACGCGAACGCCAGCCGGCACGAGGGTAGCGTTTAGCCGTGGGTAGATCTACCGCACTCGATTAATGCAACGATAGCCCCTCTCCAGTAAACAGCCGAACCTCCCAGGTCTCAGACGTACCACTTTCGATTTTGACCAGGGCGGTTATTTCGTCATCGCGGTAATTTTCCAACCGTTCTATTTCGCCCTCTGCCCCATTCAGTGGCAACTGCGTTCTCCATTTCCGGCTGCTGTCATTGTCATCATCGCTGCTTTCCTCAAGTGAAATCCGCGCCAGGATGGGATTGATCAGGCTATTTCCCTCGCTTTCGCTGAAATTACCGTTGGTACTTCCTGCGACCAGAATATCCCGGTCGTAAGTGCGCACCGCACGCAGCGATTCAGTGGATGCATCATCCCCATCATTGAAAGTAAAGGCCCGAGTTACATCACCCAACGCCGTGTAGGACAACGCAAAGCCTGCCTGGCTGTTGATCTGACGGCGCCGTAATGAGCGGTTTCCATCGCCAGACTCGACGCGATAATGGCCGTCACCCTGGCCCACCAGCCAGACATTGTTGGTCCCGTAGATGCCGTCGGACAGGTTTTCGTTGCCGGCGGTTCCCCGCTGCCTGACGTTAATCGTGCTGTCTGCGCTGGAGGCGATGAAAAAGAACGCGTCTTTTCCGCCGAGCTGGGACTGGCCACTCACCGCGCCCGAGGAATCACCGATCAGCAGCGGACCGCTGGTGGAGGTACTGCCCCCTACAACCGACTCATCATGGCCTGCCGATCCTACCTGTCGTGTCCAGGCAACCACCGGCACAACCGAATTGCCATCAACGGTGGTGTCGATTCTCTGGAGAAAGCTGTCCACACCACCAGCGGCGGTTTCGTTCGGCCACTGGCCATTGGTTTCCCCGGCGTTCACTACGTAACCACCGTCTTCATCAATCCCGGTCCACCTGGGAATGTCATCACCGGGTGTGCCGGTCACAATGCTCCAAACCGGTACATAACTGTCCGGATCCTGTGCGGTGTCGAAGAAATAAAGCAGGGTATGAGCGTCCACACCGTCGCCGCCAGGGGTACCGTCCGGTGCCTGTCCACTGCCGAACGAGACGACGAATTCATAGCGGGTAACATCGTCCTCCCCTTCCTTGACCTCACGCTCGACAAAACCGATAACCGGTTCCGCACCCGGGGCAATGGCGGCCTCTGACAATCGCTGTTCCGTTATTTCCCCTTTCTGCGTGACGATACGCACCCAGGGACGGTCACCATCATCGATACGATAGCCGGCAATGAAAAGACGGCCGTTGTGCCCAAAAGCCGTGTCAGTGGGAATAAACGACGTACTGTTGCCCACCTCAAGCGATGAGGTCAGTTCGTTGATGTTCACCCGCAGCTTGTCAGCATCTGCCGAGGCGGCAAAATTCTCCCGTCCCGACTGATAACGTTCGTCCAGACCCAGCAGAACGAAGCGATCGTTCTCCAACTGGCCGTTGGTGTAGTCGTCGGGAATGCGGATGCGAAAGCGCATTTGCTCAACGCCCTCGGCAAAGGTGAGAAGATCCCCTTCCACCCAGTCGCCGTCCGCATTCCGGACTTCCACAAGGAACTCCTCGCCCAGGAGCACATCGGAATCATCATCCTCGCCCAGCTTCACACTGAAGGCGCCGGCCCGTTCGCCGCTGATCAACGCAACATACTCGCGAACAGCGCCGACGTTAAGCGCATCGCGGGTTCCGCCGGCCAAGGTTTCCAGGCGCACGGCCGGTTCATTGTCCGCTATCCGCAGCAATTCCCTGACACCGGAATTGGAACTGCCAAGCCCGGCAAGGCCAGACCTCACTTCGGTCAGCCGGATGTTCAGGGTTTCCAGGGGTTCGGCCTCGGTGTCCTCAATGACTTCCAGGCGGATGTAACATTCGGTGATTCCGGGTTCCAGAGTGATTACGCCTTTGGATAAAAATCCGTCATCGTCCGGCTGATACTGAAGATAGGAAGGCACCGGTAAGGTCGGCTCACTCTGCGTGCCCAAACCGACAATGTCCTTACCGATGATTGCCTCGTTGTCGTTGGCGGCGCCATTCTCACAACGCTGATGAGGGGGATCAATATCCTCGTCACAGCGTTGTGGATTGAAGCTTGAGTCCAGTTCAAAGGCCACCGACACACGGGTGACAGAGGGCTGATCAAGCAGTACGCGCACAAGAACGGGATAGGTGTCGCTGGTGCGTTGAACGGTCTTGACGACGGCACCATCATCGTCGTATTCGTTTACCTCGTATGTCTGGCGACCGATTTCTCCGACATCCGGAGCCTCGCACCGATTATCACGCTCCTCCGGCGCCTCAAATGCTTCTCCCTCGGTAAAATCGTCGATGGCCAGGCTAAGCACATTTTCCTGGACCTCAATGTCAAATGGCTGTGAACCAGCCGCACGGCCATCATTGCCAACCAGGGTGATGTTTTCCGTCGTGCCAAGGTCATCACGGCCTCTGGAGCCACCGGTCAGCCCCGGAACGCCCCGCATGATGACACCCTGGCGCGCCTTGTTGCTGGTGTCTTCCAGCGCCAGCCAGGACGGCGCATTGGTAAGCGAATAATCGAGAATGTCGTCGCTGTCGAAAGCGCCAAAATTGTAGGCGTATTCAACGCCCAGATAAGCATCGTCCGGCGGTGTTCCCAGAATGTAGGGGTCTTCGGCGTCCTGCTCGGTCTTGCAACCGCCAATGACAACCAGGATCAGTGACAGCAGGGCAATACAGCCCCCGCGGGGAAAACGGCGAAGAATACAGGAGAGGCAAGAGAGCGAATCGGCGCGCATGAAAAAGTCCGTTTCAGAGCATTGTTTTTATGGGTGCTTTACACACCGTTACAGAACAAGCTCATGGTAATCAATTTCACGGAGGCAGGATCTGCGCGAGTTCTCAGATTCTGGCCACGGACGGATCACAGGGTACGCCGTGGCCGGAGGTTTTATTCCAGACTGTGGGTCGCGAGAAAATCGACGAAGGCAGACTCGTCCATCACCGGGACACCCAGGTTTTCGGCCTTCGTCAGTTTCGAGCCGGCGGCTTCGCCGGCGACGACACAGGAGGTCTTGCCAGAGACGCTTCCCGCCACTTTGGCCCCCAGGGACTCCAGTTTTGCCTTGGCGTCGTCCCTCGTCATGCCAGACAGAGACCCGGTCAGTACCCAGGTTTCTCCCTTCAGGGGCTTTTCACTGGCGGTGATCACTTCAGTTTGCCATTGAACCCCTGCGTCTTTCAGGGCCTGGATGGTTTCCTGGTTGTGGGTCTGGTCGAAGAAGCTACGAATGTGACCGGCGACAATGGGCCCAACGTCCGGCACTGACTGCAGGGTATCCTCATCAGCCTCACTGATGGATTCCAGGGTTCCAAAGTGACTGGCCAGGGCTTTGGCCGTCGCCTCACCCACTTCCCGGATACCAAGAGCGTAGAGGAACTTCCAAAGGACCGGATTGCGGGATCGATCGATAGCGTCGATCAGGTTACCCGCCGACTTTTCTCCCATACGCTCAAGGCCGGTAAGGTCGGCTTTCTTAAGAAGGTACAGGTCAGCAACGGTGCTCACCAGCTCCCTGTCCACCAGGATATCAATCCACTTGTCCCCCAACCCTTCTATGTCCAGGGCCTTGCGGGACGCATAGTGCCGGATGGCTTCCTTGCGCTGTGCCGGGCAGAACAGCCCGCCAGAACAGCGGGCCACCACTTCGCCCTCGATCTGCACAATGTCGGACTGGCATACCGGGCAGGCATCCGGCAGTTCGACTTCACGGGCGTTGTCGGGGCGTCGTTCGGCCACAACCTTGACCACTTGGGGGATCACGTCCCCGGCCCGTCGAACGAACACGGTGTCTCCGATACGGACACCCAGTCGTTGGATCTCGTCCATATTATGCAGAGTGGCGTTGCTAACCGTGACGCCTCCCACAAATACCGGCTTGAGCCTGGCGACTGGCGTGATCGCACCGGTACGGCCGACCTGGAACTCCACGTCTTCAATGATCGTCAATTCTTCCTGCGCCGGGAATTTCTGGGCGATGGCCCATCGGGGGGCACGGGAAACAAACCCCAACTGCTGTTGCAATGCCAGGCTATTTACCTTGAAAACAATGCCATCGATTTCATAAGGGAGCGTGGCCCGTTTATCCATCAGCTCATTGTAGGCTTGCAGGCAGTCCTCCACGCCGGTCGCCCGACGCATCTCGGGGTTGATTCGGAACCCCCAGGCGCTGACCTGTTTCAGGCCCTCCCAATGTGTGGTGGGCAGCAGGCTTTCGTCTTCAAGCGCAACACTGTAGGCACATAATTCGAGTGGGCGTCGAGCCGTCACGGTGGGCTTTTTCTGTCTCAGACTGCCAGCGGCGGCATTGCGAGGGTTAACAAACGTCTTCTCACCCTTGTTCGCCAGGCGTCTGTTCAGCGCTTCGAACCCTTCCCGGGGCATATAGACTTCGCCCCGGACTTCCACCAGCTCAGGAACCTTGCCTCCGCGAAGCCTGAGGGGCACCGATGGAATGGTGCGGATGTTCGCGGTTATGTCCTCACCGGTATACCCATCGCCTCGAGTGGCTGCACGGGTCAGCACGCCGGATTCATAATGAAGGCTAACGGCCAGCCCATCCAGTTTGGGCTCGCAGACATACTCAATGTCGTCGCCGGTCTTGAGCCGGCCTTTCACCCGGCGATCAAAGTCCCTCAGCTCCTCGTCACTGAACGCATTGTCCAGGGAAAGCATGGGAATACGGTGAACCACCTCCTCGAAGGTGGTTTCCACCGATCCCCCCACTCGTCGGGTGGGGGTATCAGGCGTCACAATATCGGGGTATTGCGTTTCCAGGTCCTGTAATTCCCGGAACAGGCGGTCGTATTCGGCATCCGGTACGCGGGGATCGTCCAGAACATAGTATTGATAGTTATGCTCAGTGATGATGTCCCGGAGTTCTCCGGCCCGGCTGATAACGTCGGGAGAGGCTTTGGTCATTGTCTGGGGGATCGTTGTTTGCGTTCAAACTCGCGGATGCGTTGGCGGCAGTGTTCAATGGTTTGCGGGGTCATCACGCTTCGCCGCTCGTCCTTCAGTTCACCGCCAAGATTGCGTACCACGCACTGCGCCGTTTCCAGCATGAACTCGAAGGCTTGCATGGAATTGGTGGGCCCGGGCATGCTCATAAAGAAGCTGATCCCCGGCGTGGACAAGGCCGGCATATCCTCGGGTTTGAAGGTACCGGGCTCAACGGCGCTGGCCACGCTGAACTGGACCGGGCTGGTGGTGTCCGACTGCTCGTGGCGATGGTAGATGTCCATGTCGCCATGCTCCAGGCCGCAGGCTTCGAACAGCGCCTTGAGTTTGGTACCCGCGAAATTCTGCTCACTTTTTGCCCAAACATTGATAACGACCACTTCCCGGGCCTCCGGCCGGTTGGCGCCTGCGAGGGGCTGCCCTGATTGTCGTGCCGCGGTTTCCCGCCTTGCAGTGTCCTCCTCCACCTCGGTGGTTACAGTGGGGGGCGCTGCGTCTTCATCAGGGCCAGTGTCCGCAATATCGGCTTCAGGTTCTTCGTCAACCGCACCCCAACCGGTGTCGGAATCGTATTCAACGTCACTGGGTTCACTGGCAGCCAGATTTTCCGCGTCCGGTTCAGCCGCTGCCGCCGGTTCTTCGGCGTTGTCCTTGCCCGTAACGCCCGCGCTGCTTACCACCGGCCTGGTCGGTTTGGGCTTGGGCCTGGCGAACCGACTCTTTTCAGGCTTGACGTAGCCGCGCTCTTCCAGCGTGTCCCGTGAAATGGTGCGCGCCCCTCCATTGGGGAGCTCAGGGTTGTAGTCCTGCTCCAACGGGGAATCGTCGAGATCATCCGCGCCCATGCCAGAGGAGATCGCGATTGATTCCTTGCGGGCGCGCCTCATCCGGCGCAAACCATCAATCACAATACCGAGGATAACCAGGGTGCCGATGGCAATTAACCATTCCCTAAGAGACATAGTGGTGCTGTCCTGTTTGCAGATCAGATATCGTTGCTACTCTAAGAAAAGCCTGTAATGAATACAACGCAAACACAGTCCAGATGGCAGTTTTGTCATTTTTGCACAAACCGTGACCGCCTGTCCGCCAGCGACGA
>Ga0207884_1001139_pt1 | contig 11209 bp, 9 predicted proteins | sample MalvirmetaMSP144_FD_184236 | JGI IMG/M metagenome (GOLD analysis project Ga0207884, IMG submission 184236) | Marine viral communities from the Deep Pacific Ocean - MSP-144 (SPAdes) | ecosystem: Environmental > Aquatic > Marine > Oceanic | place: Pacific Ocean | collected 2011-07-08 | reverse complement strand
CCGGGCGGCGCCCGCCGTGGTGGTGGTCGAGGGCAGCAAGCCGACGCGGGCCTCGCCCAGGGCGGCGCGCACCTGGGCCAGGTTGGCGGCGGCCACGGCGATGTCGCGGTTGGCGCTCAGCGCCTCGGCCACCAGGTCGTCCAGCAGCGGGTCCTCATAGAGCCGCCACCAGTCGTCGGGCGCCTGGCCTGCGGTGAACGGACCATCGGCCGCGGCGATGAAGGGGCCTGCCTCGGCGGCGTCCGCCGCCGGGACCTGGTAGTCGGGGCCAGCCGCGCAGGCCGACAGGAGAGCCGCTCCGGCGAACAGGGCGGCCAGACGGGACGGGATCACGAGCGTGGCTCCGGAGCTTGATGGGTGAGGACGCCAGGTTCGGCGACGGGCTCGGGCTTGACCTTGCGCCCGGGCAGGCGTTCGGCCAGGCGTCGGCAAACGACGTAGAAGACCGGCGTGAAGATCAGGCCGAAGATGGTCACCCCGATCATCCCGAACACCACAGCGGTGCCCAGGGCCTGGCGCATCTCCTGGCCCGGACCCGAGGCGATGGCCAAGGGCAGCACGCCGAAGATGAAGGCGAAGGACGTCATCAGGATCGGTCGTAGCCGCGTCTTGGCCGCATGCACCGCCGCATCGAAGCGGTTCATGCCCATCTGGTCCTCGGCCTGCTTGGCGAACTCGACGATCAGGATGGCGTTCTTGGCGGCCATGGCCACCAGGACGATCAGCCCGACCTGGGTGAGGATGTTGTTGTCCATGCCGCGCATCCAGACCCCGAGCATGGCCGCCAGGATGCTGAGCGGGACGATCAGGATGATGGCCAGCGGCAGGGTGAAGGCCTCGTACTGGGCGGCCAGCACCAGGAAGACGAAGACCACCGCCAGGGCGAAGACCAGCAGGGTCGTGTCCCCGGCGGCCTGTTCCTGATAGGCGAGTTCGGTCCACTGGAAGCTGACCCCGGCCGGCAGGGTCTCGGCCGCCAGGCGCTCCATCTCCGCCAGGGCCTCGCCGGACGAGACGCCGGGCGCGGCCCCACCGATGATTTCGGCCGAGGGCGCGAGGTTGAACCGCACCACGCGGGCCGGACCGGAGTCGTCGCGCAGGGTGGCGATGGAGCCCAGGGGGGCCATGCCGCCTGAGGTCGTCCGCACCTTCAGATTGGCGATATCCGACACCTGGGAGCGGCCCGAGGGTTCGGCCTGGGCCGTCACCCGGAAGGTCCGGCCCAGCATGTTGAAGTCGTTCACATAGGTGGAGCCCAGATAGGTCCCCAGGGTCTGGAAGACCTCCGAAGGCTGGACGCCCAGCAACAGGGCGCGGTCGCGGTCGACATCGGCGGTCACCCGCGGGGCGCCGGTGTTGAACTGGTTGAACACCCCGACAAGCTTGGGATTCTGCGCCGCGGCGCCGGCGAGCTGGTTGGCGGCCTGCTCCAGGGCCGCATAGCCGACCCCGCCGGTGTCCTGGACCATCATCTTGAAGCCGCCGGCGTTGCCGAGGCCTTCCACCGGCGGGGGCGCCAGCACGAAGATGTTGGCCTCCTCGATGGCGCCCATGCGCTGCATGATCATGCCGGCCATGTTCTGGGCGTTCAGCTCCGTCCCGCGCTCGCCCCAGTCGGTCAGGCGAATGAAGATGGTGGCGCTGTTGGAGGCCATGCTGAAGCTGGCGCCGTCGAGGCCGACGAAGGCGGCGATGTTCTGCACGCCGTCCATGGCGCCGATCTCGGCCGTCGCCCGCTGCACCACCGCGTCGGTGCGTTCCAGGGATGCGCCGGGAGGCAGCTGGACGACGCCGATCAGCACGCCCTGGTCCTGCTCCGGAATGAAGCCGGTCGGGGTCTCGCCCAGCCGCCAGCCGGTGGCGACCAGCAGGACCACATAGGCGATCAGCATGATGAAGCTCATCCGCACCAGGCGGGCCGTGAGGCGGCCAAACCGATCGCTCAGCCAGTCGAAGCCCTGGTTGAAGCGGTTGGCGGCGCCGGAGAGCGGCGCCAGCCAGCGGGGGCCGTGGGGGGCGTCATCGTCGCGGTGCGGCTTGAGCAGCAGGGCGGCCAGGGCCGGCGACAGGGTGAGCGAGACCAGCAGGGAGATCACCGTCGCCGCGGCGATGGTCACGGCGAACTGGCGATAGAACATCCCCGGAATGCCGGAGACGAAGGCCGTGGGCACGAACACCGCGACCAGCACCAGGCTGATGGCGACCAGGGCCCCGGACACTTCCTTCATGGACCTGTGGGCCGCCTCCCGGGGCGATAGCCCCTCGCGGATGTTCCGCTCCACGTTCTCGACCACGACGATGGCGTCATCGACGACGATGCCGACGGCCAGGACCAGGGCGAAGAGCGACAGGGAGTTCAGCGAATAGCCCAGCGCCAGCTGCACCGCGAAGGTGCCGACCAGAGCGATGGGGATCGCCAGGATGGGAATGATCGCCGCCCGCCAGGTGTGCAGGAACACCACGACCACCAGGACGACGAGCAGCACGGCCTCGATCAGGGTGTGCTGCACCGCGCTGACCGAGGCGGCCACGTACTCGGTGGGGTTGTAGGGGATCTGATAGCTCAGACCGTTGGGGAAGTTGGGCTCCAGGTCATCCATCGCCTCGATGATGCCTTCGGCGGTGGCCAGGGCGTTGGAGCCGGGCTGCTGCAGGACGGCCATGGCCACCCCACGCTCGCCAGAGAAATAGCCTCGCACCCCATAGTCCTGGGCGCCGATCTCGACCCGGGCCACGTCGCGCAGGCGAATGGTGCGGCCCTCCGCATCGCGGCGCAGGACCACGTCGCCGAAGGCCTCGGGGGTCGAGAGACGGCCCTGGACCTCGACGGGCAGCTCGCTGGCGACGGCCGGGCCAAAGGGCGGCTGGCCGACGGTGCCGCCGGCGGCCTGCAGGTTCTGGGCGCGCAGGGCCTCGACGATCTCATTGGGCGTCAGATTGCGTTCGGCCGCCTTGCCGGGATCAATCCAGATCCGCATCGAATAGAGGCCGCCGCCGAAGATCTGCACCTCGCCCACGCCATCGACCCGCAGCAGCCGGTCGCGCACGGTGGAGTTGGCGTAGTTGCCCACATAGTCGGCGCTCAGGGTGTCGGCGTCGGCGGTCAGGCCGACGACCATGAGGAAGCCGGTGGACTGCTTGTTCACCACCACGCCCACCTGCCGGACCTGCTCGGGCAGCCGGGGCTCGGCCAGGCTGACCCGGTTCTGGACCAGCACCTGGGCCGAATCCAGATCCGTCCCGGGCTGGAAGGTGACCGTGATCTGCACCGTCCCGTTGGACGAGGACGAGGTCATGTAGATCATGTCCTCGACGCCGTTGATCTCCTGCTCGAGCGGCGCGGCGACCGTCTCGGCGAGGGTCTCGGCCGAGGCGCCGGGATAGTTGGCGATGACCGCGACGGTCGGCGGCGCGATGTCCGGGAACTGGGACAGGGCCAGCAACGGATAGGCGAACAGGCCGACGAGGGTGATGAACACCGACAGCACCCCGGCGAAGATCGGGCGCTCGATGAAGAAGTGCGACAGACGCATGAAATGCGGTCCCGGAAATGCAGTCGGAAGGGGTGTGGATCAGTTGGCCGGGGTGGCCGACGCCGCCGGGGCCGAGGTCAGGCGCGGCTGTTCGGCGCCGCCCTCCTCCTGCCGGGCGATCTTGCCGGGCTGGACCTCGACCTTTTGCCCCGGCATGGCCCGCTGGAGGCCGCCGATGACCACGCGGTCGTCGGGGCGCAGACCGGTGCGCACGACCCTCAGGCCGCCGCTGGCCGGGCCAAGTTCGAGCGGCTTGACCTGCACCGTGCCCTCGCCATCGACCACATAGGCCACCCGGCGGACCCCGTCGGTGACGACGGCGGTTTCGGGGATCAGCAGGGCGGGATAGGCGTCGGCGCCGACCATGCGACCCTGGCCGAACATGCCGGGCTTCAGGAAGCCGTTGGGATTGGCGATCGTGGCGCGCAGGCGCACCGCGCCGGTGTCCCGGTCCACCAGGGCGTCGACGAAGTCCATGCGACCGGTCCAGCGGTATTCGGTCTCGTCCTGCAGGCGCACCTGCACCTGAGCCCCCTGGCGCTTCTCGGTCTGCCGCTGATACTTCAACAGCTGAGCTTCGGAGGCGTCGAAGGCGAAGTGGATCGGGCTGATCGAAACGATGGTGGTGAGGACGTCGCCGGAAGAGGCGCCGCCGCTGACCACATTGCCCGGGTCCACTTGGCGCTGCGACACGACGCCGGAGACCGGCGCGGTCACGCGGGTGAACTCGACGTCAAGCCGGCGGGCCCGCAGGGTCGCCTCCGCCACCTGGGCCTGGGCCCGGCGGCTGTCGAACTCTTCTTGCGAGATGGCCTGGGCCTCCAGCAGACCCTCGGCGCGCGCCAGATCGGCCCGGGCCAGGTCGGCCTGGGCTTGCGCCGCGGCCAGCGCCGCCTGCGCCGGGCGGGGGTCAAGCGTGAAGAGCAGCTGGCCCTTGCGGACGGCCTGGCCGTCCTTGAAGTGGACGCCCTGAAGGTAGCCACCCACCCGGGCGCGGACCTCGACGCGCTCAGGCGCCTCGAAGCGGCCGGTGAAGTCGTCCCAGTCGACAACCTCCTCCTGCAACGGAACAGAGACCGACACCGTTGGCGTCGGCATGCCCTGTCCCGCATTGGGGTCGCCGCCGCAGGCGGCAAGACCAAGGAAGCTCACTGCGCAAACCGCAGTCACAAAGAGTCGTCGCATGCCCTATCCCCGAGGCTAGCGCACCCGGTGGAGAGCCGGGCCATGTCATCAGTTGGTGACTTCTAGGTGGGAATGGGTTTCTATGTCTACAAGTGCTGACAAAAAAATATCGGAGGAAATTATTTGAGCCCGCCCATGACCCCCGGCCGCGCCCGGAACGCCGCCGCCACGCGGACCGCCATCCTGGAAGCCGCGCGCAAACGGTTCGCCCATGAGGGATATGACCAGACCGGGGTGCGAGAGATCGCCAGCGACGCGGGCGTCGATGCGGCCCTGATCTCGCGCTATTTCGGCGGCAAGGAGGAGCTGTTCAGCGAGGTGCTCTCCTGCGCGCCCAATATCGCCGAGTTCCTGGATGGGGACCGGGACTCCTTTGGCGAGCGCGTGGCCCAGATGCTGGCGGTCGAGCCCATGCGCGAGGAGAAGTTCGAACTCTTCCTGATCATGCTGCGCTCGGCCTCGTCCCCCAAGGCCGCCGAGGCGATCCGCCGCCATTCGCACGACGCCTTCTATCAGCCGCTGGAAACCTGGCTGGGGGGAGACGACGCTGCGGTGCGCGCGCGTCTGTTGTCCTGCGTCATGATGGGGGCGACCATGAACCGGGTGATCTATGAGGATTACCTGCTGGATGGCCAGCAGCGGCAGGAGCTCTGCGAGGCCCTGGCCCGCACCCTGGACAACTATGTGAGCGGCCCGGTCTGAGGTGGCCCGCCGGCCCTGCGTTGGCCGAAGGCGGGAACAGGAAGCTTGGCTTATCCGCTACAGGGGCTGGCCTGCAGGGAGCCGCCCATGTTTTCCAACATTCACAGTCTGGTCGTGGCGGTCGCCACGCTGCTCCAGTATTTTTCAGTCATGGTCCTGGTGCTGGCCGTGATCGGCGCGACGGTGGTCTTCACGGCTCAAGGTGTGAAGCGCCGTAGCTGGCGCGACGCCTTCGACCAGTACCGCGCCAATCTGGGACGGGGCATTCTGTTGGGCCTCGAACTTCTGGTGGCGGCCGACATCATCGCCACGGTGACGGAGCCGCTGAGCTTTGACCGCGTCGGCCCCTTGGCGGCCATCGTCTTGATCCGGACCTTTCTCAGCTTCGCCCTGGAGACGGAGATTCAGGGCCGCTGGCCCTGGCGCCGGGCCGACGCCGACCCGGGCGAGGCCAAGCGCTAATCGGCGGCCGGCTGAGATCGATCGCCACGCTCAGACCGGAACCTCCCCGGCCACCGTGGTGCGGTGCATGACCCGCAGGTGGCCGTCATAGCCGCCCTCGGCCAGATGCACAGTCCGGCGATTATCCCAGATCAGCAGGGTGTCCCTGGCCCACCGGTGGCGGAAGATGAACTGATCCTGGGTGATGTGGCCAAATAGGTAGCCCAGAACGGCCTGGCTTTCGGCGGGCGTCAGGCCTTCGATGCCGACCGTATAGACCGGGCTGACGAACAGGGCCTTGGCGCCGGTCACCGGATGGGTGCGCACCAGCGGATGGACGTGGGTCTTGTCGGCCTCTTCGGAAACGATGATCTGCATGGTCCGCTTCTCGGTCTCCCGGGCGAAGACGCCCTTCGTCCCATAGGCGCGGCCGGCGCTGTGGATGGCGCGCAGGGGCGCCAGCATGTCCTGAAAGGTCGGCGACAGGGCGGCGTAGGCGGCCGTGCAGTCGGCGAACAGGGTGTCGCCGCCCACCGGCGGAATGACCTGGCCGTGCAGCAGGGTGGCCGCCGGCGGGACCGGCTGGAAACTCCAGTCCGAATGCCAGCCGGCGCCGAAATTGGTCGCCTTCTCATCGGGCTCCCGGCGCAGCTCCAGCACGTTTGGCCGGCCGGGCATGGGGGCGATGAAGGGATCGACGCCGAAAGGCCCGAACTGCAGGGTCACCGCCTCCAGCTGGTCGAGGCTGAGCGGCTGGTCAGGAAAGCTCAGCACGCCGTGGTCGGCCCAGGCCTGGCGGACCTCGTCCATAGCCCTGTCGGGCAGCGGCCTGGCGAGGTCGAGACCGGTGACGACAGCGCCGAAACCGGAGGCCGTCGGGGTCACTTCAATGGTCGAATTCTGCGTACGTCCCCTGTCGAGCATGGCGCCGGCGTCTCCTCGTTGTTTTTGATCGGCCGCCTATGAAACACACGTTTGCTTTGCGGACGTAACCCTGTATGCGAACCTCGTCATGACCACGATTTCCCAGACCCACGACGATGAGCTGCTGACCCTTGTCCCCGACAAGAAGGTCTCCGTGCGCGAGACTTTCGGCGTCGATATGGACATGACCGTGCCGGCCTTCTCCCACCGTGACAGCCATGTCCCGGAGATCGACGACACCTATCGGTTCGATCCGGAAACCACCAAGGCCATCTGCGCGGGCTTCGCCTATGACCGCCGGGTGATGATCCAGGGCTATCACGGCACCGGCAAGTCGACCCACATCGAGCAGGTCGCCGCCCGTCTGAACTGGCCGCTGATCCGGGTGAACCTGGACAGCCATGTCAGCCGCATCGACCTGGTGGGCAAGGACGCCATCGTTCTGAAGGAAGGCAAGCAGGTCACCGAATTCCGCGAGGGCATCCTGCCCTGGGCGCTGCAGCGCCCGATCGCCCTGGTGTTCGACGAATATGATGCCGGCCGTCCCGACGTGATGTTCGTGATCCAGCGCATCCTGGAGGCCCAGGGCAAGCTGACCCTGCTCGACCAGAACCGCGTGATCCGACCGAACCCCTATTTCCGCCTGTTCTCCACCACCAACACCATTGGCCTGGGGGACACGACGGGGCTCTATCACGGCACCCAGCAGATCAATCAGGGCCAGATGGACCGCTGGTCCATTGTCACGACGCTCAACTATCTCGACCACGACGCCGAGGCCGAGATCGTCCTGGCCAAGTCGCCCAACTATGACACCGCCGAGGGCCGCCGGACCATCAACGCCATGGTTCGGGTGGCCGACATGACCCGTAACGCCTTCATGAACGGGGACATCTCCACGGTCATGAGCCCGCGGACCGTGATCACCTGGGCGCAGAACACCGAGATCTTCGGCGGCGATGTGGCGCTGGCCTTCCGCATGACCTTCCTGAACAAGTGCGACGAGCTGGAGCGCGGCACCGTGGCCGAGTTCTTCCAGCGCGCCTTCGGTCAGGACCTGCCCGAGAGCACGGCGCGGGTGCGGGTGGCCTAAAGGCCGCTCCGCCCATCAGACATGGAAACGGCGGCCTTTTCGGGCCGCCGTTTTTCGTTTCAGGACAGGATGACGGAAATCTAAACTCCAAGTCTTGAGCGCGTTTTGCTCCGATAACCGGGCCCCACTTGTCGCAACGCGCTCTAGCGGCTCAGCATGGCGCTGAGCTTGGCGGCCTCCACCTCGCTGACGCAGCGGGGCGCCGACCAGTCGTCGGCCGCGCCGGTGAGCGCCTGCTCGGCGGTGACGAACTTCACCTCGCCATGCTCGCGGGCGAAGGCCTTGCGGGTCAGTTCGGAGCGGTCGCAGACATAGACCACCCGCTCGGCCTTGGCGGTTTCGCGCGCTTGCGCCACGGCGTCCTGGGCTGCGGCCTGGACGCTGGGGGCTTCCTTGGCCTGGACAGCGCCGGCGCACAGCGCCAGGGCGGCTGCGGAGATGACCAGAATCCTCATGTATTTCCTCCACTTTTCGCGGGATCGATCTCCCGGCTTGAGGAAAGCGTCTCACGCAAAACCCGGCTTGTGAAGGAAATATGACAGTTGAACGTCGCATTTGCGACAATTGACCGCCACCGTCAGCCCTCCCGCCAAAAGCACGGCACACAGTCCTTGAACGGAGTATTTTCTAGGGTGGCCCGTGCTGCAGAGACCCGGCGTGGCTCTGGACGCGCCCGGTTCTCCAGGCAATGGTCCGGCCCATTGATGCAAGCCAATTTGCACGTGGGGAAGATATGACCAGGAAGATGATCGCCGGCCTGACGGCCGCCACCGGGGCCTTGGCCCTGGCCGCCGGGGTCTGGCAGGCCCAGGCCCAGGACGCCGCGCCCGCGCCCAACGACTATGCCGACAAGGCCAGCTGGCTGTGCTGGCCCGGGCGCGACGACGCCTGCGCCGGCGACAACACCACCACCGTGGTCCAGGCCGACGGCTCTGTCTCGACCGAAACCTGGGCGGTCAATCCGGCCGCGCCGGTGGACTGCTTCTATGTCTATCCCACCGTGTCCAACGATCCGGGCGTGATCAGCGACATGACCGCCAACGCCGAAGAGCGTCGGGTGGTGGAACAGCAGCTCTCGCGCCTGGGCGCCCAGTGCCGCGTCTATGCGCCGCTCTATCGGCAGTTCACCCTGACGGCCCTGCGCGCCGCGGTGATGGGCGGAACCCCGCCCGGCGGGTCGGCCCGCCCGAATACCGGCTATCAGGACGTGGTCGCCGCCTGGAACCACTATCTGGAGCATGAGAACGACGGCCGAGGCGTGGTCCTGATCGGCCACAGCCAGGGCGCCGGCGTGCTGACCCAGCTGATCGCCAACGAGATCGACGGCAAGCCCGCTCAGGCCAAACTGGTCTCCGCCATGCTGCTGGGCTCGAACCTGGCCGTGGACAAGGGCGGCAAGACCGGGACCTTCAAGTCCATCCCCCTGTGCGAAGCCGCAGACCAGACCGGCTGCGCCATCTCCTATGTGAGCTTCCGAGCCGACGCTCCGCCCCCGGCCAATTCCCGCTTCGGCGTGCCGCGGGAGCCGAACTCCCCCATGGAGGCGGCTTGCGTGAACCCCGCCGCCCTGGTGAACGGCGAGCCTGAGGGCAAGGTCGACCTGCACGCCTATCTGGCCAGTTCGGGGACCCTGCTGGGCTCGTCGGACGCCCCGGCCCCCTGGGTGAAGGACGGACCTGAGGTGACGACGCCCTTCGTCTCGGTCCCGGGCCTGCTCAGCGGGGCGTGCGTGCGCAAGGACGGCTTCCACTATCTGGCCGTCACCGTGAACGCCGATCCGGCCGATCCGCGGGTCGACACCATCGCCGGCGACGTGGTCCAGAACGGGTTGATCGCCAAGGACTGGGGCCTGCACCTGATCGACGTCAATCTGGTGATGGGCGATCTGGTCAAGCTGGTGGAAAGCCAGGGCGCGGCCTGGACGGCGAAATCTGGCGACCACAGCCACCACTAGGCTCTTTCTCGCCGAGCAGACACGAAAACGCCCGCCGCTCAGTCCGAGCGGCGGGCGTCTTTGCATGTCGAACCGGGCGGGCTAGCCGCCGGTGATCTTCTTCCCGGCCATGACCCCCAGGACGAGGAAGATCACGAAGCCGATCAGGAAGAGGAAGAACAGAATCTTGGCCACGCCGGCGGCCGCGCCGGCGACGCCGCCAAAGCCAAGGGCGCCAGCCACGAGGGCGACGAGCGCGAAGATAAGGGCCCATTTGAGCATTGAAGAGTCTCCTGAACAGCCGTTGAGTGTTGCCAAGACAACGCGGCCATACAGGCCAACGTTCCACAGGCCGTTTCCCAGCGACGTTCGGCGCCATCGCCCCTTCCCCAGGAGCCTTGCGGCGCCTTATCTAGAGGGCGATGGCCAAGTCCCCTCCCGAAAGCCCGGTCGAACCGTTCAAGCGCGCCCTGGCCCATGCGGTCAGGTCGCTCGCCGAGTCCGCCGATCTTGAGATCGTCTATTCCGGGGAAGGGCCGCAGCTTCAGGGCAACCGCGCCATCCTGCCCCACCCGCCCCGGGACCTAGGACCGGAGGACGCCTCGCGCATCCGTGGCCTGGCCGATCAGATGGCCCTGCGTCTGGCCCACCACGACACCGCCGCCCACGCCCGCGGGCGGCCGCAGTCGGCCCAGGGCGGCCCGATCTATGACGCCATCGAGCAGGCGCGCACCGAGGCCATCGGCGCCAACGCCCTGGGCGGGGTGCGCGAGAATTTGCGCGCCGTCCACGACCAGTCCTGGGCCAAGAAGGCGTTCAACCCGATCGAGGCCCAGGCCAATCCGCCCATGGACGAGATCGTCTCGCTCATGGTGCGTGAACGCCTGACCGGCGAGCCGCCGCCGCCGGCCGCCCGGCCGCTGGTGGATCTGTTCCGCGCCGAGATCGAGGCCAAGGCCGGTCCCGATCTCGACAAGCTGGCCGCCAATCTTGAGGACCAGAAGGCCTTCGGCAAGGTGGCCAAGGCGATCCTGCGCGACCTGTCCATGGGCGATGACCTGTCCGACGCCCCCGAACAGCCCGACGAGGACGAGGAGGGCGGCGAGGAAGCCGATTCGGAGTCCAAGGAAGACCAGGAGGGCGGCGAGGGCGAGGAGCAGTCCCCGCAGCAGACCGCCATGGACGACAGCGAGTCCACCCATCGCGAAAGCGAAGAGACCGACAGCCAGATGATGTCGGCCGAGGAGGACCCCGACGCCGAGGACACCGACGAACAGCCCGACATGGGCGAGGGCGAACAGCCCTCGCGCCCCGACCCGCGGGGCGAAGCCAAGACGCCGACCTATAAGGTCTTCTCCAGCGCCCACGACGAGATCGTGGCGGCCGAAGAGCTGTGCG
>Ga0207884_1001138_pt1 | contig 11239 bp, 18 predicted proteins | sample MalvirmetaMSP144_FD_184236 | JGI IMG/M metagenome (GOLD analysis project Ga0207884, IMG submission 184236) | Marine viral communities from the Deep Pacific Ocean - MSP-144 (SPAdes) | ecosystem: Environmental > Aquatic > Marine > Oceanic | place: Pacific Ocean | collected 2011-07-08 | reverse complement strand
CCCCCGCCACTTCCCCGGCCGCGCGGCGCCGTTCCTGGGCCAGCTTGGCGAAGGTCCGCGGCAGGACCGCCAGCACGCCACAGACCACGGCCAGCCGCAGGCCCGGCGCCATGGGGACCAGGAGCGCTGCGGCCAGCGCCAGCGGCAGGACGACCAGCAGGGCGAGCCAGGTGCGATAGACGGTGGCCGCATGGGCGCCGCCCTGGCCCTTGTCGGCCTCGGCCACCCAGAAGCGGGCCATGGCGGCCTCGTTCCAGGTGAAGATCGCGGTGTGCAGCAGGCTCATTACGGAAAAGCCGAGCGCATAGTCGCCGAACTGTGAGGGGGCCAGCAGGCGGGTGAAGGTGACGATGGTCGCCAGCCCCACCAGGCCTTGGATGATGTTGACCGGCAGGTAGCCGACCACGCCGCGCCAGAACATGAGGCCTGTCCCTAGCGCACGGCCTGCCGATCCCCGAGGAGGCAGGGGATGGTCATGGCGATGATGTAGAGGTCGAGCCAGATCGACTGGCGCTCGATATATTCGATGTCCAGCTGGATGCGGCGACGCACGTCGGCGGGCGTGTCCACCGGCCCGCGGGAGCCATGGATGGCGGCCCAGCCGGTCATGCCGGGCTTCATCCGGTGGCGGTGGGCGTATTCGGCCACCAGCCGGGCCGATTCCACATCGCCGGTCATCATGCCGATGGCGTGCGGACGGGGACCCACCAGGGACATCTCGCCGGCGAGCACATTGAAGATCTGCGGCAGCTCATCGAGGCTGGTGCTGCGGATGAAGCGGCCCACCCGGGTGACCCGCACGTCGCCGGCCTGCACCTGCTGGCGGGCCCTGGCGTCGGCGAGGTCGTGGCGCATGGAGCGGAACTTCCAGACCACGATCTCTTCGTTGTTGAAGCCCTGGCGTCGCTGACGGAACAGGATGGGGCCAGGGCTGTCGAGGCGGATGGCCAGGGCGATCAGCGCCATGATCGGCAGGGCCAGGATCAGGGCCGCGACGCCGACGACAAGATCAAGGCTGCGCTTGGTGATCGCCCGCCCCAGGTGGCGCGGCGGGCCGGAGATGCGGGCCAGGGGCAGGTCGCTGATGGTCTGGTTTCGCCGCCTGGCGATGGCCTCGGCCGGCGCGATCTCGTCCTCGAGCAGCAGGCTGACCTCGTTGGGCAGGGGGCGCAGGGCCGCGATCACCTGGCGCACCCGATCTCGGGCGCCGGTGGGCACGGCGACGATCACCCGGTCCACATAGGGCATGATGCGGTGGTCGAGCAGGGCCTGGGTGTCGCCGAGCACCGGCACGCCGCGCAGGGCGCTGGGGACGCGGGCCAGGCGGTCGTCGAAGATCCCGAGGATGTTCATCTCGCCGGACCGGATCGCCTCGCCGATCAGCCGCTCGGCCGCCGGCGTGGCGCCCACGACGACCACATTGGGGGTCAGTCGGCCATCGGCCCGCCAGCGATGGACCATCATCCACCAGACCCCGTGCAGGCCGTAGACGCCGAGAAAGGCCCCGGCGGTCCAAGGACCCAGGGCTGTGACCACGGCGGGCAGGGGCAGGAAGGCCGACAGCAGGGCGACGGCGGTCAGGACGCCGACGGCGGCGGCGACCGAGGTCTGGGCCAGGTGGTAGGCCAGGCCCTGGCGGGTGCGGAATCCATAGGTGTCGAACAGGCTGAGCGAAATCATCACCGCCAGGGCGGGCGTCGCATAGACCCCGGCCGGGCCCGGCCCGACGCCAAAAGCCACCACGCCGATGATCAGCAGATAGAGGCCGTCCACCGCCTGGAAGGCCCAGGCATAGGCCTGGCCCTGTAGCCGCCTGCGGGTGGGACTCAGCCGGTCCGGACGCATCGGACCACGCCGATCCTGGAGCGGCGCCGACTCGGCCGGGGGGAGGGCGCCCGCCAGGCCCTGCCCGAGGCCCAGGGCGAATTGCGTCTCGGCCTCGGTCTCGGGCGCGTGGTCGGCCGGCGAGGGGCGGGGGGCTCTGTGGAAAGCCTGAGGGAGACGAACCAGGTTGGACATTCTGTACGCAGGTCAATGAAGTCCCGCCCAGTATGGGGCGCCGCCCCTGATCGACAGGTTAACCCCGGCCGCGCGCGGCTCTTTCGCCCGGCGCCGCTTTGAGCCGTTGCCCCCGCCCCCGGCTTTCGGCTATGGAGACCGTCCTTCGAGATCGCGGCCGGGCGCAAGCCCAGGGCCGTGGCCCGCGCGAAGGCCGGGAGACAACCCGGTTCAAATCAATGGTGACGTGGCCGAGTGGCTGAAGGCAACGGTTTGCTAAATCGTCATACCTGAAAGGGTATCGAGGGTTCGAATCCCTCCGTCACCGCCACTTTTCCTCAATTCAATCAACTATTGTTACCGGCGCGTGGACGATTGTTGGACAATATCGCGTTGGCTTTCGCGGCTTCCGCGCCCTTGTCGGCGCTCTCGATCCAGCGCGCATAGACGTTCAGCGTGGTCGTCACCTTGGCGTGGCCGAGCTGCTTGGCGATGTACGCCGGGTTGATTCCCCCGGTGAGCAGCAGAGAGGCGTAGGTGTGGCGGACCTGATAGGCGTCACGCTGGCGGATGCCGAGGGCCTTGAGGGTGGGCGTCCAATACCGGCGGCGCTGCACCTGTTCGTCGGCCCACGGTCGCCCCGTCTTCGGATTGTGGAACACCTCGCCGCCGGCCAGGAATGTGTGCGGCTTCTGGCGCGTCAGGACGGCCATAGCGGCATCGTTCAGGTCGATCTCGCGCACCTTGCCGGTCTTCGTGCCCTTGTCCTCCCAATCGACCCTGGCGGCGTCTATGAGGGCTCTGTGGCGCCGCATGTCGATGTTGCCCCACGCCAGCGCGATCAGCTCGCTTGGGCGCATTCCGGTGTTGAAGGCAAATTCGAAGTAGTTGACCACTTGGGCGTCGAAACGCTGCGCCATCCGCGCCAGGACCAGCGCCATCTCGTCATGGTCTAGGGGATCGGGCTCCGGCGTCTGGTGGGGCAAGCTGCCGATCTCAGCCGCGGGGCTCGCGTCCAGCAGCCCATCAGCCTTGGCCATGTCGAACACGCCGCGCAGGGCGACCAGATGATTGTTGATGGTCTTCCCGGTCGCGCCGCCCTTGGCCTTCGCTGCGATGGCCTTGGCGATGTCGCTGTGCTTGATCTGGCCTAGGGGCTTGTCGCCGAACGCGGGATACCAAGTCGCGTTCAGGGCCGTCTTGTAAGACCGCCTGGTGGACTTCGCCGCGGTCAGGGTCTCCAGCCATTGGTCGCCGAACTCCTTGAAGGTCGCGGGCGTCTGCTGGCCCTCCTTCGGGAAGAACGTCGAGGGCTCATAGACGCCGGCCGCAATCGCGGCCTGGACCTGCGACATAAGCCGGTGGGCGGCCTTCATGTTGGCTGGCGTGGGCTCCATGCTCAGCGTCTCTACGCAGCGCGCGCCGCGCCACGTGAACTTGAGCCGGATGCTTTGCCGGAGCGGTTCGACGGTCCCCGTTGCCCTTCGACCCATTTCGCGTAGCCTTCCAGATCCATGATGATGTGCCCGTCCGGGGCGCGGCGATAGTGCACGCCCTGAATCCAGACGCCATCTTCGATCTTCCGGCGCACGGCCTTGTCGCTGTATCCGGTCAGCTCGGAGAACTTCGCAATGAGAACGTACCTCATAGCCCATCCCCCTGCTTGAATGACGCCGTCCGGGTCATGGTGTGTCCTGGGGAGGGGGAGGAAGGGGGCGCCAGTGGGTCGGCATCATCGTGTCTTCACTGAATCCACCATCCCACGACAGCCAGCCCTCAAAGCCGTCACGGTCGTCCTGGCCCATGTAACGACCATCGCCGTCGCGATATTCAGTAGTGCCGCCAGGATCGCAGCACCAATTGCCCACGGTCGTTCGCTGGGTCGAGCCAGGGCTTCCGTCGCCCTGCGGACAGAACAGGAGAACGGTTGTCCCATCCTTCGGAGCCGTCTCGATAGGCTTCCACCCATCCCCGCCGATGAGGTTGAGGATGGCGTCTGTGGCCTCCTCGATCCCAACGGCGAACGCATCACCGCTCCAGCCATCAGAGGCGACCGCGCGCAGGGCGGTTTCCACCTTCTCTCTAAGCTCATCCATGGTCGGAGGCCCATGCGACCAACGCCTTTTGGGACAGCTTCTCGGGACCGCCCTCGTTGATCATGACGGCGAGGGTTTGGGCGCGCGCCTTGGCGAGCCCGCTTGATCCGCAGTCGATCAGATGACCGTCCGAGAGCAAGACGAGCCAGACGGTCGCGCCCCCCTGCTCGCCGTTGATCTCCTTGCGGCAGATCAGGGCCTTGTCGCTGCTCAGATCGGCCATGCTATGCGCCATGATCATCCCCCTTGGTCGCGGCTTGGTCGGTTGGGGTGAGGTCGGCTCGGGCGAGCGACATGATGGCGAAGCCCTTGGGCACGCCAAATTGGCCCCCGTTCAAAATCCAAGGCACAAGGCGTTCCTCGATCTCGCCCGTGTAGGATTCATCGGCGGGCGACCACTCCCGGAGCCGGAGCTTATCTCCGACCTGATAGTCTCGGTCGTTGAACCTGAACTCCCACGGCTTCAGGTCTGCCCGGATCGCCGCGAAGGGCGCCGGCCACGTCTTGAGGTCGTGGACTCGTCCATTCCACTCCAGCGCGGCGATCCGCGCCTGGGGGTCGGTTGGTGGGGAGGTGGGGTACAGCTTGTGCGCCGCCCGCCACAGGGTATCCAACGCCTCTTCGTCCCCAGCCACCGGCTCCCCCGCCCCTTCCTGTGAGGGTTCTTCCGGGATGATGCGGGTGACGCCTGCGATCAGATCGCCCTCGCGGTCGTTCCAGCCTTCCTTGTAGGCTTCTTCCCTGGCGGCCTGGAGGATGGCGGCGAGGTCTCGGTATCGTAGGCTTAGGTAGGTCTTGTCCGAGCCGAAAAGCGGCACAAACCCCAGCGTATCCTGGATCAGAGCCCGGTCCTTCTCTGACAGGCTCATGACTGCTGGCCTTGTAGAGTGGCGGCCCGCAGGCGCTTCACGTCATCGACATGGACCAACGCCGTCGGCCGCACGCGCTTGGTCGTGGGCAGCATGATCGTGATTGGGCTCTCATCGTCCCACCGGCCGGCGTCGAATGTCTCGAAGGCGCGAACGAACGGCGCGGCGGCTTTCCGAAGCCCCTCCACCTCTGCCTGTAGTCGGGTGAGTTCGGAGATGAGGGATTCGATCATGTCGGCGGCCTCGCCGTGGATGGCTGGGAATTCCTTGCCGTCCGGCATCCGCTCGAACACGCTGTAGCCGAACTCAGGCTCGCCGTTCGCCAACCGAGGGCCTTTTGCGTACTTGCCGCGAAGCCGGTCCCGCAGGTCCACCGCCTCATTCTTGTCAGTCATGTCCTAAGCCTTTCGAAGATTTAGGTTTTGTTGAGTTCCCGGGACCATCCCAGCGTGTCGCCCAAGAGCGACATCGGAGGGGTCGGGCTAGACGTTGACTTGATGGTCCGGGTGGCCGGCCTGCATCGCGGCCCCGTGGCGCTTGAGCATGTCGGCGTGGACGAAGAACTCCTCGCACCAACGCTTTCCGGTGGCCGGGTTCACGGTCCCGCCATCGCCGCCCGCGCCCTCTTGACCAAGCCGCTCCAGATAGTCGGCGGCGTGAAAGACGCCCTCGGCAATCCAGCGCCGGCGCTGCGCCGTCTCCCGCTGCCGGGTGATCTGAGCGGCTTCTTCAGGTGTCAGCTTGATCTCGCTCACGGTCTCTATCTCCTACTCGGCTCAAAGCCGCGGGATTTCAGGGGGCGTTTCGAGCGGGGATAGATCCCCAGGTGTTTCGCGCGCACGCGGTCGGCCTTGGCGATCCGCTGGCGGTCGTCGCGGGTCTTGTCGCGGTGAGCGTCCACCAGGGCCGGGGCGAGGTTGGACTCGCGATTTTCCCCGCCAAGGGCCAGGGCCTTGACGTGTTCGACCTCCCACGCGTCGCCAGCCCCGATCTTCCGGTCTGACAGGTAGCAGCGGCCGTCATAGCGGGTGAAAACGCGGGCCTTCACGCGGGGCGGAACCGGCGTGTCAGGCGTGGCGCCTATCCATTCCTCGACCGATCTTCCCAGGGTGGCGAGCTTGCTCATCGCTCTCCGCTCCCGTCACAGTCCTTGCAAGGCGTCAGGGGCCGACCATGGGGGCCGGTTGTCTCTGTGGCCTGGCGGGGGGTCTCTGGGGTCCAGGTGGGGTTGGGGTAGGACCGGACGCCGGCGCCGTTGCAGGGGATGCAGGTCATTGATCGACCCGTTTGAACTCGACCACCCACACGAACGGGTTGGCCGCCCAGGAGCCGGGGCCGTTGATGTGTTCCCAGAGGCGGGCGTAGCATTCGGGGATGGAGAGATGGCCCCAGCCGCCTTCGCGAGCCGGGAAAATGTCGGGCATCACGCGGTCGGGAAAGTCGCCGCCGAAGCCTTCGGCGTCCGCGTCATCGGCGCTGATGTCGTTCAGCCGCTCCACCCGCACGCCGGTGATCTCCAACGTGATGCGGGAGGCCCAACGGGGCATGTGGATGGAGGGGCGGCCGATGGCAGAGCAATCATCAACCCACTCGCTAAGCGGTGGGTCGTAGTCGAGCAGCTGCTTCACGGTCCCGTCGGCGTATTGCCAGCCAGCGTCGCGCCACAGGTCTTTGCCGAGCGCCGGATCGTGGTCGAAGGCTTCACTCAGGAGCTTGCCGCTCTCCCGTACCCAGAGCCGGTCGCCAGGGACGCCATAGGGGCAGAAGATGGACTCCCCAGGATCGCCATCAACCCACGGCACCCACTCCCCGGGGTAGTTCGGCGAGGCTTCCAGGCTGTCGATGTTCGCGGGGCGCTTCACAACGCGCCGCGTCTGCGTCTTCCGGCCGGCCAGGATGGCGTTGACCATCGGGGCGCTGAACAGGATGGGGCGCTCCTTCACGTCCGCCCCCCAAGCTGCTGAAGCCGCATGACAGACAGCCCGGCAGCGCCATGGGCCTCCTCAAGCCGAACCCATGAGGCCAGCTCTTCGGCTGATAGGTCGAACTGCTCGCAGGCCTGGACCTGGGTCAGGGCGCCCTGACGGACCAGGGACACGACGGCGGCCTTGCGCGCCGTGGTCCAGCGTCCGCCGTCTCGCGCCTCAATGGCGTTGGCCAGAAGGCGGTGTTCGTGGCTGGAGAGGGGCCGGGTCATGCCGCGACCCTCGGGAAGATCCGCACGTTCGGAACGGCGGGCCCAGACCATGGCGCGGTGTCGACGACGTGGACGGGCTCGTTGCGGTCCAGGCGCTCAAGGGCGTCGCGGCCCTCGGGCGTGATCATGTGGCCCTGGACCGCCTGAACGCCGCGGATCAGGCCCGCGCTGCGAAGGGCGCCGATCACAAAGCCGATCTTGCGCTTCTCGCGGTCGCAGTGGCCCAGGGAGCGGTTGATGGCGTCCCGGCTCAGGGGCTCATCGGCCACCAGGCGCAGGATCGCGTGGCCTCGGCTGTTGGGGGAGAAGGTGGGCATCAGCGCACCCCGCCCTTGAGTTGGCCGCGCTCGGCAATCCGGGCGATCTGCTCGGCGGTGTAGAGCGGCGAGCTTTCAAAAACCTCGGCATAGCCAGGATGCGGCGGCTCGCCGGGATCCGGCTCGGGGATCTCCGCAGGCGAAAGCGGAATGCGTCCGCCGGGCCGCATCTGGTCCTCAGGGACGCCCATGCACCTGGCGTGAGCCTCGCCCTCGTCATCGAAATAGATGACCAGATCGCCGGCTTTCACGGCGTGGCCGCAGCCGACGCAGAACTGATGACCGAGCTCGCCGGCCAAGGCCTCGTTCAGAGTATGTGACCACTCCCGAAGCTCAGCGCGGATGGCCGACGCGGGAACCTTGGGGCCGGGCACGCGCGGCCGGTGCTCGCCGTCGAGGGCGTGGACCAGGCTGTTGATGTTGGCGGCTGCGGACTCCCGCCAGAAATGACGTTCGTCCATCAGGAGGCCGACCAGAACCGGCATGATGTCGAAGGGAGCGTTCATCAGGCCTGCGCCTCCGCGCGCTCGGCGTCCTGCAGGGCCGCAAAGGTGGTGTTGAACACTTCCTCCAGCTCCACGAGGCGTTCGGGGTCTGAGGCGTCCAAGTCGGCGCGCAGCTTCTCGCCAGCGTTGCGGATCGCGGTCAGCTTCACGGTGTTCGGGGCGGCCTTGATGCGGGCCTCATAGGCGGCGGCGCGGTCGGCGAGGGACAGCGGAGGCGCGTCGGTTTTCGGGGCCTGCGGGGCCGCCTTGACCTCGGCACGGAGCGGCTTCACCTCGTAGGGTTTCCGCTGGCCGCGCGTGACCATCAGCGGGATGACGGCCGGCCGCTCAATGTGGCTGAGGTGGCTGATGCGGATGCCGCCGGTCTTGATGCCTCCGAACTGGACGTTCGGATCGCAGAAGAGCGACATCCGCTTACCGACGTAGTCGGCGCCCTCCTTACCCCAGCAGTGGACAAGCACCCGGCGCATGGACTTGCACGGCTTATAGGGCTTGCCGGCATCCCCCTCGAACCGGATCGAGATGGGCTGCTCGTCGCTGTCGTGGCCCCGCACCTCGGTGACGGTGATGGTGATCGGGCCGCCGATCATGTCGTCGGCGTTGAGCTGATCGGACTTGGGGGCGATGGTCTTGGAAAGGTCGACGCTGTTCATGCGCTGATGTCCCCGTAGTTGGGCGGGCTGTAGATGGTTGGGGTGAGGTCGGCCGCGCGCTCGTCGAGGCGCGCTATGTATTCGGCGAGCCGATCAGCAAGGCGCGCCTCGAACAGCGAGGCGGCCTCGACGATGGCCTCCTGGATGAGCGGATCGGGCTCAACCCTGATCCGCGTCATGGGCATCCCGTTGCTGTACGAGATGAAGTCGAGCCAATCGCGCTCGCTGATCAGCAGCGCGGCCTGGCACTGGATGACGTGCTCGTCGGGCACCTTCCAGGCGCAGATCGTCTCGACCTGATACTTCGGAACCCGTGACTTGCACTCGATCAGGCCGCGGGTGTTGACCAGCCCATCGGGCGAGTAGCCGAGGGTGAAGCCCCAGCGGTCGTTCGTGATGAAGCCGACCGTCTCGACCGGCTCGTATCGCGTCTCGTAGGCGTAGCGGGCCTCAGCCTCTTCGGCGTGGCCGCGAAGCATGTTGTCGCCCTGCCAGCTTTCCAAGACGCGGCCGGTGATGCGCTGCGACAGGAGCTCGTAGAGGTGCGTCCGCTCTTTGTCGTTGCTGGCGACCTTGAGCTTGGGCGTCAGAATGTACTTGAGCTCGGAGGCGGTAAGCAGCCCGCGGCGGACCTTGAGCCACTCGTCGGACCCTTGGGCAAGATCGCGATAATAGGTGATCCCCATGGCGACGCCTCAGAAGCTGACGGTGACGTTGGGGACCAGGCCGGACGCGATGGCCTGAATGACCGCCTTGGCCTTGGGCTCGGGCAGGCCGGTCGCCTCCATGACAGCTTCCTTGGCGGCGCGAAGGATCTCCGACTTGTGGGCGATGTCGGCCTCGCGGCGGGCCTTGGCGGCGGCTTCAGCGTCGGCCTTTTCCTTGGCCTCGCGGTCTTCCCGGTCGCGGCGGTCCTGATCGGCCTTGGCCTTGGCTTCGGCTTCCTCGCGGGCGCGGCGTTCGGCGGCCAGGGCTTCCTGATGGGCGCGGTCGCGGGCGTCCTGCTCCTCGCGGGCCTTCTGTTCGGCGGCGGCCTTGGCTTGGGCTGCAGCCTGTTCAGCTGCGACCCGGGCGGCTTCCTCACGGGCCACGCGCTCGCGCTCCTCGCGGGCGGCGGCGTCGGCCTTGGCTTGGGCCTCACGGGCGGCCCGCTCCTCTTCCTCGCGCGCCCTCGCCTCGGCCGCTTCACGCTCCGCAGCCTCCCGCGCCTCGCGCTCGGCCCGCTCAGCCGCTTCCTTCCGCAGGGCCTCCAGTTCGGCCCGGTCGGCTTCCTCCTTCAGAAGGCGGGCGTGGGCCAGCTGCAGGGTCTCGACGGCGCGGGTCAGCTCCGATTGAGCGGCGGGCAGTTCGTCGCCGAATAGGCCGGCGTCGAGCGTCATCTCCTCCAGGTAGGACAGGCGCGCCTCGACATGGGCGGCCGTGTCGTCGAGCGTGACGACAGCCTTGGCGGCGATGGCCTGGCGTTCGGCCGCGGCGTTCGCCTGGCGGGTCTTCTCGGCCTCCTCCCATTCGGTCAGCGGGCGCCGGGCTTCATCCCGCAGCTCGTCCAGCTTCTCGCGGATGTTGCGCCGGGCCGCATCGACGGCGGCGATCTCCTTCCGCTTGTCCTCGGTCAGCTTCTTCCCGGCATCGTCGAGCGCGGTCTTCGTCTTGACGACCTTGAAGGCCAGGGAGGCGACCGCCTTGCGGCCCTTCTCCGTGGTCAGGTCGGGAATGTGGGCGTCGACCTCAGCCTTGACCCGGTCATAGAAGGCGTCGAACCGGGCGCCGTCGGTTAGGATCGCGACGGGGTTTTCGGCGGCGAAGGCGATCAGGTCGGTCGCTTCGGTCGGTTCGGTGATGGTGGTCGGGGCGTTCATCGCTGGATCTCCAGGCGAGGGAATGGGGTGGGTTCAGAGCGCGCGGCCAATCCAGGCCCCGACGTCGAACATGAAGCCGACGGCCAGACCGACGATCAGCATGGCCAGGGCGTAGGCGGCAAAGCCGATGGCGAGGCGCATCAGCCGGCCCTCGCCATGATGGCGTCGATGGTCTGGGCCGTGTTCGCGAGGTCGTCGCTCAAGCGCCGGGCGAGGTCGCGGACCCCAGGCGGATGGGCGGGGCAGTTCGCCACGTCGGCCGCGATGCGTTGGGCCTCCAGCATGGCGGCGCGAAGCTCGTTGGACTGCTGAGCGGCGAGGCCGGTCATCTGCGATTGCAGGGCCTTGATCCGGTCGGTGACGGTCTCGGGCGCCGGGCGGACGATCTGCAGGCTGGTCTTCGGGGCATTGGCCATGGTCAGGCCTCCTCAAATCTGGATTGGCGGTATTCGGCGGCCTCATCGTCGCGCATGGCCTCGACCTCGGAGGCCTCGGAGATCATCTCGGCGTGGTGGCCTTCGAGCATGAAGACGACCTCGCTCTCAAACTGATCGTCCTCATTGGCGATGTAGCCCGAGTACATTCCCCAGGGCCGGGGCTTGCCTTCGACCTTCTCCAGGCGAACGTCCTCGACCTCGGAAGGCCCGCCGGGGTCGTAGTTCTCAGGCGGCCCGAAGTAGGGGCGTCCAGTGCCGGGCGAGCCCCAGGCGACGGAGAACGAAACCTCGACCTCGACCTCTGCGG
>Ga0207884_1001134_pt1 | contig 11289 bp, 14 predicted proteins | sample MalvirmetaMSP144_FD_184236 | JGI IMG/M metagenome (GOLD analysis project Ga0207884, IMG submission 184236) | Marine viral communities from the Deep Pacific Ocean - MSP-144 (SPAdes) | ecosystem: Environmental > Aquatic > Marine > Oceanic | place: Pacific Ocean | collected 2011-07-08 | reverse complement strand
GGTGTGCCGCCAGTTTGCGTGGTCATCAAAGCGGCTTCTGTATAAGGTAAGCCGGCAATCACCATACCGTGATGTAATAACGGCAGCATCATGGATAACAAGGTGGTTTCCTGACCTCCATGCAGACTTCCAGTGGAGGTAAATACCGCAGCAGGCTTGCCATTCAGGGTGCCGGATAACCAATCATCACTGGTACCATCGATAAAATATTTAAGTGCAGCTGCCATATTGCCAAAACGGGTAGGGCTACCCAGAATAAGCCCTGCACATTCCTGCAAGTCAGCCGATGTGGCATAAAGGTGACCGGAGGCAGGAATCTCTTGTTCGGTTTTTTCACAAACGGTGGAAACCCTGGGCACCGTTCTAATTCTTGCCGTGCAATGAGTATGTTTTTCCACACCACGCGCAATTTGTTCAGCCATAGCTTTGACCTGCCCGGACTGGCTGTAATAAAGGATCAAAATCTCATTCATAGTGGGGTCTCAGAGAATATTCAGCACCGCTTCAGGTGGTCTGCCAATAATGGCTTGATTGTTTTTAATGACGATGGGGCGTTCAATCAGTTTCGGGTTGTCACACATGGCTCTGATGAGTTCTTGATCAGATAAATCTTTATTATCTAACTGTAATTCCTTGTATAGCGTTTCTTTAGTACGTAACAACTGTCTTGGTTGCATATCAAGCTGCTGCAGGATATCGGATAATTCTTCCGCTGTCGGGGGAGTCTTAAGATATTCCACAATCTCAATATCCTGCTGCTGATTTTCCAGTAAAAGCAGGGTTTCGCGTGATTTATTACAGCGAGGGTTATGATAAATTCGGATTTTATTCATGAAGGTGGATCCAGTAATTTTTCCAAAGCAGTAAGATGAATTTCAGTGGGGCGAACCGTGCCCCAGCTGGCACAACCAGGACACAGCCAGTGCATGGTTTTGCCTGAGAAACCACAGTTTTTGCAGGTGTAACGATCACCTTTTTCTACCATGGTTCTGGTAATGCGCTCAATCAAAGGGATAAGCGCAATTTGATTGTTTTCACCCAGTTTAATCAAGGTATGCAAACCTTCTACCGAGGGATGGTGATGTAATTGTTCGTAAAGCATTTGCTGGGCGGCTTTATTGTTTTCCAGTTCAGCCACGATATGGGTCAACATAATACGGGCAGAAGTCAGATGTGGATGACGGCTGATAAGCTGGGTTAACTGGTTGCGTAATGCCGGTAAATCTCCCAATTGCTGATATGCTTCATGCCAGAAAGGTAAAGCTTCTGACAAAAATTTAGGATTTTGCTGTTCGATAGTCTGCAACGCACTAAGCGCTTTTCTGGGCTGCTTTATACTCAAAAACAGTCGGGCTTCCAGCAGGCTGGCTCTCACGCAATTTTCATCATGATACAAGGCTTGCTTGAGCATATTGAATGCTTCGTGGCGATCGTGGTCGGTATATTGTTCGGCAAGTTCACAATAAAACTGAGCAATTAAGGGTTTCACCTGTGCAGTTTTACTGGCATCAATCTGTTTGCCCATTTCAATTGCCTGCGCCCATTTTTTTTCCTGTTGGTATATGCGCATTAATTGCTTTGCTGCTTCCGGATGAGGCTGCGGTTGCTGCAGTAATTCAAGAAACAGGTGTTCTGCACGATCCAATACACCGGCATGCATATAATCCAGGCCCAGTTCCACCATGGCTTGCAGACGTTGTTCGCCGTGCAGACTTGGTCGGGCTATCAAGTTCTGATGAATACGAATGGCGCGTTCGGTTTCGCCACGGCGACGGAAAAGGTTCGCCAGAGCCAAATGGGTTTCGACCGTTTCACTATTTACTTCTAGAAGTCCGATAAAGACATCAATTGCTTTATCGGGCTGTTCATTGAGAAGATAATTCAAGCCTTTGAAATATTCCGGATTAAAGGCTTTAGCATGTCTTTGTGGCTGTTTTTTATAATGCCGCATGGCCAGAAACCAACCTGAAAGTGCTGCTACGGGTAACAGGAAAAAAAGCCATTGCATCATGATTGGGCCTAGTGGCTATTTCGTACTGGCAAGATACGCAGGCTGTTCAGTTCTTGCTCGGCACTTTGTAATTTATTTTCCAAGCGATGATTGTCATAGCGGATTCGAAGCGTGCTCAAAGCAATAATCGTGGCGCCGATTATTAATCCCAATAATAAAAAGGCGATTAATAAAACGGCCAATGGCAGTTGCCATTGTACAAAAAACAGATCAAGAGAAACGGTTTGCATATTGAACACAGCAAATGCAGTACTGATCAGAAAAAAACTGATAAATACGGCTAGGATTAGAATTTTTCTTATCATCGGGTCATCCTGTTTTCAGACGGGTAATCTTCAGAGCAAAGTTGATCATACCGTATTTATCATCATTGCCCAGAACGTTGGTAAATCATGTAGAATATCGAACATTCTGACAGGTCTGGCCTGTAAAAAATTGTATTTGTGGAGATTTCACCATGACCTTTGTTGTCACTGAAAACTGTATTAAATGTAAATATACTGATTGTGTTGATGTCTGCCCAGTAGACTGTTTTCACGAAGGTCCTAACTTTTTGGTTATTGATCCTGACGAATGTATAGATTGCACACTTTGCGAACCCGAATGTCCAGCAGAAGCGATTTTTTCTGAAGATGATTTACCGGATGAACAAATGGAATTCTTGCAGATTAATGCGGAATTATCACAAGTCTGGCCTGTATTATCTGAGAAAAAAGATCCTTTGGATGATGCAGAAGAGTGGGACGGTAAACCTAACAAAACACCTTTGCTTGAACGGTAAGCATGGGTAAAAAAAAGCCCGCTTACCGAAAGGTCAGCGGGCTTTTTTATGGTTGCTATTAATCCATTAGCTGGCGAAGTTTTTTCATCGCATTATTTTCAATCTGTCGAATCCGCTCAGCGGAGACCTGATATTGATCGGCCAATGTATGCAAGGTGGCTTTATCGTCATCATGCAACCAGCGTTTACTGATAATATCGCGACTACGTTCATCCAGTGTTGCTAATGCATTGACCAGCTTCTGCTGTTGAAAGTCAGCATAATCTTCATTTTCCAGTTGTTTCGATGGGTCACTGTTATCAGGCGCTTTTAAATAAGCGGCTGGTGAATAGCTGGACTCATCATCGTCATTATCAACCGGCAAATCAAATGATGTATCCGGTTGAGCCAGACGGCGCTCCATATCGATGACATTGGCGGCTGTAACACCAAGATCATCAGCAACGGCTTCAATTTCATCCTGATTCAGCCAACCCAGACGTTGTTTGGCACTACGTAAATTAAAGAATAATTTTCGCTGTGCTTTGGTAGTGGCAATTTTCACGATCCGCCAGTTGCGAATGACATACTCGTGAATCTCTGCGCGGATCCAGTGAACAGCAAATGAAACCAGTCGGACACCTTTTTCCGGGTCAAAGCGTTTGACCGCTTTCATCAGACCAATATTACCTTCCTGAATCAGGTCGGCAACCGGAAGACCATAACCACTGTAGCCTTTGGCAATACGAACCACAAAACGCAAATGCGACAATACCAGTCGCTGTGCCGCTTCCAGATCGCCATTTTGTTGCAGGCGTGTCGCTAGATCGTGCTCTTCTTCAGCCGTTAAAACGGGAATTTGATGCACGAGATTGGTGTATGCATCCAGGTTGCCAATTGGTGCTGTGGCAAGTTGATATTGGGCTGCATGCGTTGTCATGTGTGCGTTCTCCCTATGAAAACCTATCGCTTTATTTTAGCAAAAAGCATTTTAAAATGTATCCATTAGAATGGTTAATGCATGAAAAGTTTCTTTATTACCATTAGCTTGGCTCAATTGCATTCAAATGTCTACTCACGGCAAGCCATGCCCCCATGACTCCCAGTAACAGCCCGCAGATTGGTAATGCAAATAACATTTGACCGCCAAACCACTTTAAGGTGAACTGGCTGTCATACAAGGCCGCCAATTCATCAATCGGTCCACTGATAATCAGCAGACTAATCAGTAACGCTATCCAGGCTAATACACCACCCAGAAAGCCATACCACATACCAGTGTATAAAAAAGGTCTTCTGACAAATGTATTGGTACCGCCAACCAGTTTGATTACGCGTATTTCCGTCTGACGGTTAAGAATGGCCAGTCGGATAGTATTACCAATAACCAGCAATACACTCAGTGATAACAAGATAGCCAGAATGCTAATGCCGCGTTGGCCTGTTTCGTTGATGCTGCGCAATCGTTGTAGCCATTGCATATCGAGTTGTGCCAAATCGACTTCCGGTAAGGCATCGAGTCTTTTTAATAATGCCTCAATTGCTTCCTGCTGTTGCTCTTCTTCGGGTTCGATGATGATCACCGCAGGCAACGGATTTTCAGGTAATGTATCCAACAGGCTTTCCAGTCCCGATATTTCCCGAAATTCATTTAACGACTGCTGCGCAGATTGAAATGAAACATCAACAATATCGGGCCAGGTCTTGAGTTGCTCAGCCAATTGCTCGACACGTTTGTCGCTTATTTCATCTTGCAGGAACAGCGAAATACGATTGGCATGCTGCCATTCTCCACTGACCTGTTCGACATTTTTCAGGATGACAAACAAACCTGCAGGTAATAACAAGGCAATACCGATCACCAATAAGGTCATTGAAGTCGCGACGGGTTGACGCCATAACTCACCCAGACTGGAGAGCATGACCTGAACATGACGCAGCAGGTAATTATGAATATTCAGTAGTTTCATGAATGGTTTTCTGCAAGCCTTCCCTGTTGCAGGGTAATGTGGCGGTAAGGTAACTGGCTGATTAAATCCTGGTCATGACTTGCAATAAATACCGTCACGCCAACCTGATTGAACTGTTCAAATAAATGCATGATTTCGCGGGATAATTCCGGATCCAGGTTTCCTGTTGGTTCATCGGCCAGCAGAACCGGCGGACGATTAACCACCGCGCGGGCAATACCTACCCGTTGCTGTTCACCACCTGACAAGGCAATAGGTAAGTTGCGTTCTTTGCCCAGCAAGCCGACTTTATCGAGAGCTGCTCGCACCCGCCGACCAATTTCACGATGGTTTTCACCTGCAATAATCAATGGCAGAGCAACATTATCAAACACCGTACGATCGTGTAACAGATTGTGATCCTGAAACACCAGGCCAATTTTTCGACGGTAATAGGGGATCTTCCACTTTGGCAGTCGGCTCAGATTTTGATTATTGACGATCACCTGACCATGAGAGCAACGTTCGATCAGTGCTATCAGTTTTAATAAGGTACTTTTACCGGCACCTGAGTGACCGGTCAAAAAAGCCATTTCTCCTGAGAGCAGTTCAAAGCTAAGACCTGACAGGGCTTCCTGCTGGCCTTCATAACGTTTATAAACCTGTTCAAATCGGATCATTGTTGTGTTTCACGGCCCAGTAATGCATCGACAAAATCCTCTGCTTCAAAGGTTCTTAAATCATCGATCTTTTCACCCACCCCAATATAACGAATGGGTAAGCCGATTTTTTTAGCGATGGCAAAAATAATACCGCCTTTTGCCGTACCATCAAGTTTCGTCAGGGTAATACCGGTTAATCCTATCGCCTGATGAAATTGTTCAGCCTGGGACAAAGCATTTTGTCCAGTGCCGGCATCCAGCACCAGCATGACTTCATGTGGCGCATTGCCATCCAGTTTGGCCATAACGCGTTTTACTTTTTTCAGCTCTTCCATCAGATTGGATTGGGTATGTAGACGACCCGCCGTATCAGCAATCAGAATATCCATCTGCCGGGCTTTGGCCGCTTGTAAGGCATCAAAGATAACCGAGGCAGAATCAGCACCATTTTGTTGGGCAATCACAGGGATCTGATTACGTTCTCCCCAGACCTGAAGTTGTTCAACAGCTGCAGCACGAAATGTATCACCGGCCGCCAGCATCACTTTTTTGCCTTGCAGCTGAAACTGTTTGGCCAGTTTGCCAATGGTTGTCGTTTTTCCCACACCGTTAATACCCACCATCAGGATCACAAAAGGACTGGCAGATGATGGAATCTGCAGCGGTCGGGAAACTGGTTTGAGGATGTCCACCATATCAGCGTGCATTGCTGCAAACAGGGCTTCCGGGTCATTAAGCTGCTTACGGGCAACACGTTGTGTTAAGTCGTTAATGATGGTCTGTGTAGCTTCTATCCCTAAATCTGCACTGAGCAGTTGGGTTTCCAGTTCTTCAAGCAAATCATCATCAATAGTTTTTCTGCCTAGTACCAAATCGGCAAAGCCTTCGGTCAATTTGGTGCTGCTGCGACTCAGTCCCTGTTTGAGGCGTCCAAAAAATCCTGGGGTCTCTGAAACATTGCTGGCTTGAGTATCTGCGGTATTTTCAGCATCATGTGCGGCTGACTGCTGTTCAGTGAGGAGTTGCTCCTCACTGCTGTTTTCGCTGGGTTTGGCTTTTTTTCTGAGGAAACTAAACATATTCTCGGTTTGTCGTTAGTGTTCGATTATTAATCTTATCATGTGATCAATTGTGAGATGCAGATGCACACCTTAAAAAAACTTGTTTGGGCACTGCTGATAGTGCCTGTTATTGGCTTTGCGCAAGTCAGTGAATATCAGCTGGACAATGGTCTTAAATTACTGGTCAAACCGGATAATCGGGCACCGGTTGTGGTTTCCCAGGTCTGGTACAAAGTCGGTTCAAGCTATGAGCACAATGGCATTACCGGTATATCACATATTCTTGAACATATGATGTTTAAGGGCACGGAAAACCTTGGACCAAATGAGTTTTCCCGCATTATTGCCGAAAATGGTGGCTCTCAAAACGCCTTTACCGGCCGTGATTACACGGCCTATTTTCAAACACTGGAAAAAGAGCGTTTGGAAATCAGTTTTCGCCTTGAAGCCGAGCGAATGCGCAATTTGATTATTGATGATGCCGAGTTACTCAAAGAACGAGAGGTGGTTGCTGAAGAGCGGCGCATGCGTACCGATGATAATCCACGTTCGTTACTACGTGAAGCAATGAATGCCATGGCGTTTATGAATAGCCCTTATCATCACCCGGTTATTGGCTGGATGAATGATATTAATCATTATGATCCAGAAGACCTGCGTGAGTGGTACCAAATGTGGTATGCCCCAAATAACGCAACCGTTGTGGTGGTCGGCGATGTTAAGCCCGACGAGGTTTACCAGTTAGCACAGAAATATTTTGGCCCATTGAAACCAGAAGAACTGGCAACGGTTAAACCTCAGATTGAAGTTGTTCAGCGTGGCAAGCGTACTTTGGAGTTAAAAGCGCCTGCAGAACTGTCTTATTTGATGATGGGCTGGAAAGTGCCGGTGGTTAAAACTGCTGAGCAAGATTGGGAACCCTATGCCTTAGATGTTCTGGCAGGCATTCTTGATGGTGGTGCAAGTAGCCGGTTCTCTCGTGAATTGATTCGTGAACAGCAGGTAGCTGCCGGAATAAGTGCTTATAACAGTGCGTTTTCCCGTTTGGATGATGTATTTACCATTGCTGGTACACCTGCTCAAGGTAAGTCTGTTGAGGACGTCAAGCACGCTGTGTTGAATCAGCTTGATAAAATTAAAGCAGAACTCGTTACCGAGGCAGAGTTACAACGCGTCAAAACTCAGGTGATTGCCAGCTCTGTCTATCAGCTTGATAGTGTTTTCTACCAGGCCATGCAGTTAGGCATGCTGGAAACAGTTGGCCTCGATTGGCGTCTGGTTGACAGTTATCCCGATAAAATCAGTGCAATTACTGCTGAACAGGTTCAACAGGTTGCACAAAAATATTTTATTGATGAAGGACTTACCGTCGCAGAACTGATTCCAATGCCCACAGACAATACTACTCCACGTCCTACTTCGGGAGATCCACATGCTCGCTAAGTTCTCTTTTTTATTCACTGGATTATTACTGGCCTTTAGCGTTTCTGCCAGTCCGCAAATAGAAAATTGGCAAACTGCCAATGGCACCCAGGTATATTTTGTCAAAGCCCAGGAATTGCCCATATTGGACATTCGTCTGGTATTTGATGCTGGCGCCGCGAGAGATCCGAAAGGCGGGGTGGCATTACTGACGAGCTCAATGCTCAATCAAGGTACCAAAAACAAAGACACCGATGCTATTGCTACTGCATTTGATGATGTCGGTGCCGAATTCAGCTCTGAGTCTGAGCGCGATATGGCGGTGTTGAGTTTGCGGACTTTATCCAAAGCAGATGCTTTACAACCTGCTATCGATACGTTTGTAGAAGTTATCAGTCAACCGTCCTTTCCGGAAAGATCTTTTGATCGTCTTATTAATCAAGTTAAAACCAGTTTGCAAAGCGAAAAACAATCGCCTTCTGCTATAGCTGACCGCGCTTTTTATCAGCAGCTGTACGATGACCATCCGTATTCATCCATGCCAATAGGCACCGAAGCTTCAATAGATGAAATCAGCATTGCCGATTTGCAACAGTTTTATCAGCAATTTTATGTGGCGAACAATGCTGTACTGGTCATTGTAGGTGATGTGGATATCAAACAGGCAAAAGCCTTGTCAGAAAAAATTTCCGGTAGCCTTCCCGCAGGAAAAAAGGCCGCGGCCTTACCTGAAGTTGAACCACTTGAAACTGCCCAACAAAAGAATTTGCCTTATCCATCGAGTCAAACCACGATTTTGATGGGGCAACCTGGTTTAACCCGCGATGATCCAGATTTTTTCCCGCTGTATGTGGGTAATCATGTTTTAGGTGGCAGTGGACTGGTGTCCATTATCAGTGATGAAATTCGTGAAAAACGTGGCTTATCCTATAGTGCTTATAGTTATTTCAGACCAATGCGGGAGGCCGGCCCTTACCAGTTTGGTCTGCAAACCCGTAATGATCAGGCAGAACTGGCATTGGAAGTACTGAATCAGACGTTAGTGGATTTTGTTGAGCAGGGCCCCACTAAAGAACAACTCACAGCCGCACAGAAAAATATTACCGGTGGATTTGCCTTGCGCCTGGATAGCAATAGTAAAATTGCCGATTATCTGGCGATGATGGGCTTTTATCAGTTGCCGCTGGATCATCTGGAAACCTTTAATTCAAGAGTGAACGCAGTGACGGTTGATCAAATAAAAGCCGCTTATCAAAAACGTATCCATCCCCAAAAAATGGTCACAATACTGGTGGGTGGCGACGCTGAATAAAACATCACGTCAATCTGTTCGAATTATCGGCGGCCAATGGGGTGGGAGAAGATTATCATTCCCTGCCGTGGAAGGATTGAGACCGACCTCTGATCGTATCCGCGAGACACTGTTTAACTGGTTACAACCGCATTTACCAGAAGCCGTTTGTATTGATCTATTCAGTGGTAGCGGTGCTTTGGGTTTTGAGGCAGCCTCAAGGGGCGCTGCAAAAGTTGATATGGTTGAACTGGATCTGCAGGCTTATAAACAGTTGCAGGCCAATAAAACAATGTTAGCTGCAGAGCAATGTGCATTGTTCAGGCAAACCGCACAGCAGTTTTTAAATCAATGCAGCACCTCTTACGATATTATTTTTCTGGATCCGCCTTTTGGTGCGGATTTATGGTCTGAAATAGCCGGTTTATTAACTCAGCGAAATTTATTGCATAAAAATAGTCTGGTTTATCTGGAATGTAATAAACATCAAAATCTGACTGGGTTACCAGATACCTGGCATTTATTTAAAGATAAACAGGCAGGTGATGTAAGATATTGTTTATTTAAAATGCAATAAGGTTTTGGCATGTCAATCACCGCCATCTATCCAGGTACATTTGATCCGATTACCCACGGGCATACAGATCTGGTTCAACGTGCCAGCCGTTTATTTGAAAAAGTGATTGTTGCTGTCGCTGCGGACACCGGTAAAAAACCGGTATTTTCAATTGAGCAACGTTTGGCATTAGCCAAACAAACCCTGGATGATTTACCCAATATCGAAATTACATCCTTCGATGGTTTATTGGTGAATTATGCAATGCAGCGAAATGCCTCAGTCATTATTCGTGGACTTCGTGCTGTTTCAGATTTTGAATACGAAGTTCAACTTGCCGCAATGAATCGCCGTTTACAGTGGGAAGTTGAAACACTATTTCTGGCTCCGGCAGAACAATTTACGTTTATTTCATCAAGCCTGATCAGACAAATAGCGGCTTTGGGTGGAGATGTCTCCCAATTTGTTGCGCCCTGTGTGCAACAGGCATTACAGCAGCAACTGGCAGACAAAAAACAGTCGAGTTAAAATTTATCGGTTTAATTACCGTTTTATAAAGAGTTATCGGAGTAAACCATGTCTCTGTTTATTACTGACGAATGCATTAATTGTGATGTATGCGAACCGGAATGTCCTAATGGCGCAATTTCGCAAGGTGAGGAAATTTATGTAATTGATCCTGACCTGTGTACGGAATGTGTAGGCCATTTTGATACTCCACAATGCGTAGAAGTCTGTCCGGTGGATTGCATACCTAAAGATCCAGATAATGTTGAATCTCATGATCAACTTTATGCAAAATACAAAGTACTGGTGTCTGCTGGGAATTAAAAAGTTTTCAAATAGACAAAGTTAATAATACTGATATTATTTGTTTTTATAAGTTTTAGATAAAAGGTAATGCGATGAGTAATTTATCTGCTTTGCAACTGGAAAAACTCTCAGAACAAGAGCTGCAAAAATTGATTAGTCAGTCAAAAAAACAAATTAAAAAATTGAAAACTAAAAAAGTGACAGAACTCAATAGTAAAGATAGCGATGTTGTTGCTGTGGCTGATGCGGTAAGAGCCCTGGCAAAAGAAAAAAAAGTTACTCCTGCAGAAGCCCTGACGGCTGTGGCTAAAAATATGCGAGTGGGTTTATCAGGTGCACGCAAACCTCGTGCTGAAAGTGCTGACAAATACCGTCATCCGCAAGATCCGCAAAAAACCTGGAAAGGGTTTGGTAAACGTCCTTTATGGTTAGTTGAAGAACTGAATCGTGGACGTAAGTTAGAAGAGTTCAGAATCTAGATAAAACTTCACAGTGCAGTATCTTCTGCTGCACTGTTTCTGATTGCATAGCCGATAGAAATTACCCTCTGATGAGTCAATAAACTATTCGGTGCTTTCGGCATTTCTGTCGCTGAGGTATCCTTCCACCTTTCCTGCACCGTATTCACAAAGAGAACCCATGCAAGCTGATTATCGCCCAGATGTGATCGAAACTGCTGCCCAAACCTGGTGGCAGCAGCATCAAACTTTCCGTGCTACCGAAGACACCAGTAAAGAAAAATTCTATTGCCTGTCGATGTTTCC
>Ga0207884_1001130_pt1 | contig 11324 bp, 9 predicted proteins | sample MalvirmetaMSP144_FD_184236 | JGI IMG/M metagenome (GOLD analysis project Ga0207884, IMG submission 184236) | Marine viral communities from the Deep Pacific Ocean - MSP-144 (SPAdes) | ecosystem: Environmental > Aquatic > Marine > Oceanic | place: Pacific Ocean | collected 2011-07-08 | reverse complement strand
GTCGAGGGGCGAGACCACCAGGACGCGGTCGGTGGGCGCCAGGCGGTCGATCTTGTCGAGCTTGATCCGACGGTGGCGGCGGATGACCGCCAGGACGTGGCCGCCAGAGGCCTTGATCTCGGCGAACAGGGCCTCGTAGTCGATCTCGGCCGCCTTGCCGTCCTCGCCGGTCTCCGGCTTGGGCGGGATCAGTTCGAAGACGTTGCGACCGCCCCCGGCGGCCTCTTCCCCCTGCCGGCGCGGGGTGAGCCGCCAGCCGATCAGGCAGAGATAGAGCAGCCCCACCCCGGCCACCGTCACCCCGAGCGGCGACATGGCGAAGAAGCCGAAGGGCTCCCCCAACTCCTCCCGCCGGATCGACGACAGGATCAGGTTGGCCGGGGTGCCGATCAGGGTGGTCATGCCCCCCAGGATGGTGGCGAAGGCGAGCGGCATCAGGCCCGCGGCGGCCGGCAGCCGGGCGGCGCGGCAGACGCTGGCCACCACCGGCATGGTGATCGCCAGGGCGGCGATATTGTTCATGAAGGCCGACAGGGCCGCGGCCGCAATCAGCAGGATGCTGAGCTGCAACGGGAAGGGCATGCGCAGGGCCGCCAGCTTCTCGGTCGCCGCGGCGGCCACGCCGGTCAGCTCGATGGCCCGGCCGATGATCAGGACGGCGGCCACCACCACCACGGCGGGATCGGAGAAGCCCTGCAGGGCCTGGTCGGGCGTCACCAGCCCCAGGATCAGGCAGGCGCCCAGGGCGGTGACCGCCACCAGGTCGTGCCGCACCTTGTCCCAGGCGAACAGGGTCAGGGCCAGGATGAGGACCAGGCCGGCGAGAAGGGCGTCGCTCACGCGCCAGGCTCCGCATCAGGGTTGGTGTCAGGGATGGCGTCGGGGGCGGCCTTTGCCGCCGGCGCGGAGGCCAGACCCGGCGCGCCCAAGGGCCGCACCCGGGCGACCCACAGGGTCGAGGGGTCTTGCGGCGCCGCGTCGGGCGCCTCGCTTCGGATTTCGATGTCGCGCACGCCCAGGGCCTCCAGCCGATCGGCCACGGTTTGCGCACGGGCCTGCGCCACGCGGAGGTCGCGGGGCCTGGGCCCCCGAGGTCCGGGGCTGGCCGACCCAACGACTTCAGCCCCCTGAACGTTCCACCTCTGGAAGGCCCAGGCGATCATCGCCGCCTGGCGCTCGCCGGCCGGGCTCAGATCGCTGCGTCCCTCGGCGAAGACAATCACCGGCAGGTCCAGGAAGGGCGGGGTCAGCTCCAGCTCCACCTCGGGCAGGAAACGTTGCGCCGCCGACTCCAGGGCGGCGTAGTCGTCCAGGGTCGCCGGTCGGTTGAGCTGAACCGCGGCATTGAGGCGGCCGGCCGAGGGGGTGCTGATCGCGCCGATCGTGCCGACCCCGGCCAGCATGTCGCGCAGCTTCTGTTCCGGTGTGGTGCGAAGCGGTCGCGAGGTGGCCAGGGCGCGATTGGCCAGGGCCCCGCCGCTGGGGTCGGCCTGGGGCAGACCATCGGCGGTGAGGATCTGTTCGATCTGCACATCGGGGCGACCGCCCAGGGCCTGGACCACCAGCCGCTCGGCCTGGGCCTGGAAGCGGCCGGTCACCACCACGGCGCGGACCTGTTCGACCCCGGCCCCTCCGGCGCGAACCCGCAGGTCGGTGATGTGCTGATCGCCGGTCTCGAACACCCCCTGGATCGCGCTGCGCACCCGGGCCGTCTCCCGGGCCTCGATGACGATGTCGCGCAGGGAGACGGCCAGCGGCAGGGACAGGATGAGCAGGGTCGCCAGCAGGGCCATCTCTTCCCAGCGCCGCCGGCGACGGACGATGGGCTGGAAGCCGTAGCGGCGGGCGACGATGAACACCGCGCCGAGGATGGCCACCACATTGGTCAGGAACAGGAGGGAGGCGCCGCCGGCCATGTTCCAGGCTCCGGTGGCGAGGCCATAGCCGACCACCGCCAGAGGCGGCATTAGGGCCGTGGCGATGGCCACGCCGGCCACCACGCCGGGCCGCTTGGTGATCAGCACATAGGCGCCGACGATGCCTGAGAGGATGGCCACCACCAGATCCAGCAGGGTCGGCCGCGTCCGCGCCAGGATTTCCGGCGTCACATCCTTCAGCGGCGAGGCCCAGACGATGAGGGCCGAGGCCGCCACCGAGACTGCGGCGCCCAGGGCCAGCGCCACCGCCGCGCGCTCGAAGGCCCGCGCGTCCAGCCGCGCCACCCCCATGCCCATGCCCATGATCGGGCCCATGAGCGGGGAAATGAGCATGGCGCCGATGACCACGGCGGCCGAGGACTGCAACAGCCCCAGGGCCGCAATGCCGCAGGAACAAAACAGAAGGGCGAAATAGCCGCTGGATATCCGCGCGCCGTCGGCGATCTCGGCTTCGATCTGCAGGCGGTCGGCGTCGGTATGGGGCGCGGCGCGGCTATCCAGCGCCGCGCGGACGCGGGTCAGGCCAAGGCGGAAAAGGGCGCGCAGGCGCAGGGGAAGCGGCGCAAGGGACGGCATAGCGCCCCTTTAGCGGATTGTTCGGGCGCCTGTCTCCTGGGGCCGCGTCCAGTGGCGGACACGCCCTCGGCGCTTGGCGCCCCGGGACTCATCATCCCGTTGGGTCAGTATAGGCGGACTCCACGCAGGACATCAGATTGGGTGGGCAGGTTTATCCGTGTCCACCCAATCTGAATGTCGCCACGATCTGGGCCAATTAGAAAACGAAGGCGAGGATAGCGCCAACGACAACAACAAGGCCGACAATATAGATGATCTGGTTCATGACGTGCTCTCCGTGGTTTCTCTGTCCGGCAGGGAAACGCCCCCCCGGCGCAGGGGTTCCGAGAACGTCAGCAGAGCTGCACGCGCAGCCGGAACAAAGAGGGGGCGCGACCGGCCGGCCGCGCCCCCTCGCCTCTCCTCGGCGCGTAAGGTCAGAAGTTGAAACGCACGCCCATGATGTAGCGGGCCCCGAAGTGCTCGTTCTCGATCGGGTGGCTCGGATCGGCGCCATACCGGACGCCCGCGTCGTTCGTCAGGTTCACCGCGTCGAAGTACCACTCCAGGTTCTCGTTGAAGCTGTAGCGGATCGACAGGTCCAGCTCCTCGTCGTCATCCCAGAAGACGTCGCCGTTGGTGACGGGGACCACCTTGCCGTTGATCACCTGATACTCGCCCACCGACTGGCCCCATTCCGTGCGGAACTGATAGGCGATCCGGGCCGAGAGGCCGTATTTCTCGTAGTAGAGCGACACGTTGTAGACGAGGTCCGAAGAGCCCGGCAGCGCGATCTTCCGCTCCGGCACGCTGCCCACGGCCGGCACCGTGACCTCGGAGTCGTTGATGTTGACGTTGCCCTGGAAGCCGAACCCCGTCGTCCATTGCAGCCAGCTGGGCGGGTTGAAGGCGGCGATATAGTCCTCGAACGGCTGGGAATAGGCGAATTCCAAGCCGGTGATGTAGCCGTCGCCGCCGTTGCGCAGGGTGGTGAGGGTGTAGTCCGACCGGTCGACGCCGCCCGAGTTCAGGATGTCCCGGCCAAAGACGTCGGCCTGGCTGAAGAGGACGTCGGTCAGCTGCTTGTGATAGACGCCGGCCGAGATGATGCCCCGCGGCCTCAGATACCATTCGTAATAGAGATCGACGCCCACGGCCTTTTCGGACTTGGCGTCGGGATTGCCCCCCGAAACCGTGCCAGCCGCGTCGTTGAACGAGAAGTTGGGGCGCAGGTCGTCATAGTCCGGACGCGAGGCGCCGGTGGTGACCCCCAGGCGGAGCTTCATGTCCGGCCGGACGTCCCAGTTGATATGGGCCGACGGGAAGACCAGGGTCTCGTCGCTGGAGACCTGGATCAGGTTTGTGCCCGCATAGGCCTGGGCCTTGTTCTCGGTCCGCTCGACCCGGGCGCCGAACACCACATTGCCCCAGTCACGATCGACCCGGCCCATGGCGTAGGCCGCGAGGATCTGTTCCTGGGTGCGGTAGTAGTTGCCGAGGGTGTTCTGGCGGACCAGCACGCCGCCGCGCAGCAGCTCGTTGGCCAGCTCGTCCAGGGCGCTCTTGGAGAAGTAGTTGAACTGATAGCCCAGAGCCTTGTCGCCCAGATAGGGCTTGGTGTTGCGGATCTGGTCAAAGGTGAAGTTGACGCCCGCCGCGGTAAGCTGGGCCGCCGTGGCGCCGTAGGTCACCTCGTTATGCTTCTTGGTGCGGGCCGAATAGAGCGCGCCGAGGCGGAGGGTGAACGGACCGCCCAGAAACTCGGTGTCCCGGGTGATGTCGAACTTGCCGGTATAGGCGAAGGTCGGGTCGCCGGCGGCGGTGGTCGAGATGGCCGTGCCGGTGGGAACCAGCGGGAAGGCGTCGATCGACTGCTGCCTCACGCCCTTGGAGCGGACGCCATTGGTCACCACGGTGTTGTAGAGCGTCACGATGTGCTGGTCGTCGTCGGTGAAGTCGTAGTCCACCGTGGGGCGCTGGCTGATATCGCTCGGGCTCGCGAAGTTGGAGCGGGCCGGGGCGTCCTGGCCATCTTCGGTCTGGGTGTAGTTGAGGCGCCACGAGACGCCCCAGTCGTTCCACAGATGGTCGCCGCCCAGCGTGTTGGTCCAGGTGTATTCCCGGGTCTCGAGCGAGTTGAAGTTGGCGGTGATCTGGGCGCCGTAGACCGTGCCCTTGTCGGGCTGGTTCACGCAGATATTGCCAAAGCCCGAATTGGTCTGGGGCGCGGGCGTGGCCGGGCAGGCGCCGGTCCCGCTGTTCACCGCGCCATTGTCCATGCGGAAGATGTAGTTGTTGCGCAGTTCTTCGTCGGTGTACTCGGTATAGATCGAGCTGCCGAAGATCCTGTTGTCGTCATCCAGCTCGTATTCGACCTTCAGCGTGCCGCCGATATTGCCGCGGGTCAGGCGATAGGCCTTGTTCTCGAACTCCCGCGCCCAGCGGCGATCCTCGGCCCCGGGGCGCTGGTCGCGGCCGGCGGCCGCGGTCTGCCACGGGTCGGTCTCCCAGTTATCGGTGACCATGTTGCGGTGATACTTGGAGGCCTGAACCAGCACGCCCAGACGGTCGTCCAGGAAGGTGTTGGAGGCCAGGAAGCTGAGATCGACCTCCTCGCCGCCGCCGAGGGTCACATAGCCGAGGCCCGCCTTGCCGGCCATGTGGAAGCCGCTGTTCGCCAGGGCGCTGCGGGTGATGATGTTGATGTTGCCGGCCACCGTGTCGCCGGGCAGGTTGGGCGTCACAGCCTTTTCGACGATGATCTGCGAGGCCAGGGCCGACGGAATATTGTCGAAGCGCGAGGCGCGCCCCTCGGGGCTCACGACGCTGATGCCGTCGAAGGACAGGGTGGTCCAGTTGATGCGCGCGCCGCGCAGATTGACGTAGCGGGCCTGGCCCTGGTCGCGCTCGATGGCCACACCGGGGAGGCGGCCCACCGCATAGGCGATGTTCTGGTCCGGGAAGCGGCCGACGGAGTCGGCGGCGACGACGCTGACCAACGACGGAGAGGCCTGCTGGATGGCGATGGCGGCGGATTCGGAATCGGCGATCGGACGGCCGACGACGACCACCTCGCCCACCTCGGCCTCCTGAGCCCAGGCGCCGGATGCGGCCAGCGTGGCCATGGCCGCGCCGGCGAACAGCGCCCTGCGGGCGCGCCTTACTTGGATGTTCATAGCTTTTCCCCTCGACCGGCGCCAACGCCAGCTCGAGGGGGGCGGTTAACAGATATGGCGATGGCCTCTCTTTGCCGGTTTAGGCGCAGATCCGAGACACTATTGCAACACGACTAACATTTGTCGTATTTTTGGCCATATTACTTCAGATAACAAAATATCTAGACGTCATCTATGCCTGATTTTACACGCGCGCCCGCAGCCTCGGTCGAGCGCAGCGGCCCATGCGGCCGCTCAATGTTTGCCCGCCGAAATACCGCTTACCGGCCGCATTTTGGACAGCAAGTTCCAGGCGCGCCACAGGCCGCCTGAAAATCGGTCACGTCTTGGGGGAGATCCTGGTGGAGCCGAGCGGAATCGAACCGCTGACCTCCTCATTGCGAACGAGGCGCTCTACCAACTGAGCTACGGCCCCCAGGAAGGCGCGGAGTTAGGCGCGCGGCGGATTTCTGTCAAGCCGCTCAAAGGCTCAGGAGCCTGCGCCGCCTTGTCAGGGGGGAGGCCCCGCGGCTAGAACCGGCGCTTACGTCAGATCGGGACACCCCATGGCCGCCATCCTTGAGTTCGTCTTCTTCATCATCGGGGCGATCCTTCAGCTCTTGATCTACGCGATCATCATCAACGCCATCCTGTCCTGGCTGGTGGCCTTCGACGTGATCAATCTGCGCAACCAGTTCGTCTACAATGTCGCCCGGGCCCTGGAGGCGATCACCGCGCCGGTGATGCGGCCGGTGCAGCGGATCATCCCGCCCCTGGGCGGCGTGGACATCAGCCCGATCATCGTCATCCTGGTGCTGATCGGCATCAAGGACATCCTGCTGCCGGCGCTCTACCGCGCCCTGGTTACGCCGATCATCTGAGCCCCGCAGGTTCGCCATGCGCCTGGCCGTGCGGCTGACGCCCCGGGGCGGACGCGACGCCGCCCAGGGCTGGGGGCAGGACGCCGACGGCCGGGCCTATCTCAAGGTCCGCGTCGCCGCCCCGCCGGTGGAGGGGGCCGCCAACGCCGCCCTGATCGCCTTTCTGGCCAAGGCCCTGGGACGCCCACGCTCCAGCCTCCGCATCGTTTCGGGCGAGACCGCGCGGCTGAAGCTGGTCGAATGCGCCGATCTGGGGGATGAAGAGATCGCCCGCGCCTTCGGATCGCCACCTTGAGGCGTGCTGATAGGCCGCGCCCCCGGAGACACCCATGCTGAAACCCCTGCGCCTTCTGGTCCCCGTCCTGCTCGCCCTGACGCTCAGCGCCTGCGCCGGCGGCGCCCAGCGGCTGGACGCGGCCGGTGACGTCCACACCCTGCTGACCGCCATTCGCGACGGCGACCAGGCGACCTTCGACCGCCATGTGGATCGCCCGGCCCTGCGGGCCCAGATCGAGGCGCGCATCGCCGCCGAGGCCAGCCGCGCTGGCGGCAGCGACGAGATGCGGGCCATCGGCGCCCTGCTCGGCCCCGCCATCGCCAAGGCCGCCAGCGAGCAGCTGGTCCAGCCGCAGGTGTTCCGGGGCGTGGCCGAATACTATGGCTATGACGCCAGCCAGCCCCTGCCCGGGCGGGTGGCCATCGCCGGGTCGCTCAAGGCTTTGGACGATGGGCGGGTCTGCGCCACCCGCGACAAGGACGGCCCCTGCCTGCTGATCTTCACGGAGACCGAAGGGGTCTGGCGGCTGTCGGGCTTCGAGGGCGACATCGACATGCTGCGCCGCTGAGCTAGTCTCCCCGCAAAGCGCGCGGGGGACAACGACATGGCGGCGGTTGAGCTGGAAGGCTTTGAGCGGTTCGCGTTCGACGACGGCCGCTGGGTCCGCGATGTCTATCGCCGGGGGACAGGACCCGCCGTCATCGTCATCCACGAAATGCCGGGCCTGCACCCCCTGGTCCTGGCCTTCGCCGAGCGGCTGAGCCAGGCCGGGATGAGCGTCTGGTGCCCGAGCCTGTTCGGCGCGCCGGGCCGCCCGGTCAGTCGGCCCTATCTGGCGGCCGAGGCCCTGAAGGCCATCTGCGTGCGCCGGGAATTCCACGTCTGGTCCACCGACAGGTCGAGCCCGATCGTCGACTGGCTCCGGGCGCTCGCCCGCCAGGCCCACGCCGAGTGCGGCGGCAAGGGGGTGGGCGCGGTGGGCATGTGCTTCACCGGCGGCTTTGCGCTCGCCATGATGACCGAGCCCGCCGTCGTGGCGCCGGTCCTGGCCCAGCCCTCCCTGCCGCTGACCGCCGGATCGAAGAGGCGCGCGGCTTCGATCGGCGTCAGTTCGGCCGAGATCGCCTGTGCGAAGGGACGGTTCGAGGAAGAAGGCCTTTCGATGATCGGCCTGCGCTTCAAGGGCGACGCCCTGGTGGGTCAGGCCCGCTTCGACCGCTACCGGGCCGAGTTCGGCGCGCTGTTCGAGGCCATCGAGCTGGAGGACGCCGACGCCGCCCCCTCCCCCATCGCGCCCCATTCCACCCTGACCCTGCATCTGGCCCCCGATGGGCCGACCAAGGCCGCCGAGGCCCGGGTGATCGCCTTCTTCCGCCAGCGCACCGGCGCCTGAGCGCCCTGGCGTCCCTAAGGTCCCAGGCCTAGACTTTGAAGGGCGCGGCCCCTAGAAGCCCGCCCTTCCCTGCGCCGGGCGTTCGAGCCGCCGGCCAGGCCAGACCTTGCGAGAGCCTCGCCATGAAACGCCGTCCCTCCTCCTCCCGTACGTCAGCCTCCCGCACATCTGGCGCCCGCCCCGCCCTTCGCGGCCCCAGCCAGCGCCAGCTGCGCGCCGGCGAGCTGGTCCGCCACGCCCTGGTGGAGATCATGCGGGAAGAGGACCTGGACGATCCGGCCCTCTCCGGCGCGCCGGTGACCATCACCGAGGTCCGCGTCAGCCCGGACTTGCGCCACGCCGTCTGCTTCATCCAGCCCCTGGGCGGCGAGAACGCGCCCGAGGTGGTGGCGGCCATGAACCGGGCCTCGAAATTCTTCCGCGGACGCCTGGGCCGGATGATCGACCTGCGCGCCACCCCCGAACTGAAGTTCCTGCACGACGAGACCTTCGACGCCGCCGAGCATATGAGCCGGCTGTTCGAGGACCCGAAGGTCCGCCAGGACCTCGACGCCCCCGAAGAGGACTGATCCATGGGCCGTCGGCGCAAGGGAGAGGCGGTGTCCGGATGGATCTGCCTGGACAAGCCCTATGACCTGACCTCCACCCAGGCGGTGGGCAAGGTCCGCAGGATCTTCAACGCCCAGAAGGCCGGCCACGCCGGGACCCTCGATCCCCTGGCCACCGGCGTCCTGCCCCTGGCGCTGGGCGAGGCCACCAAGACCGTGGCCTATATGGTCGAGGCCGATAAGGGCTATCGCTTCACCATCTGCTGGGGCGCGTCCACCACCACCCTCGACCGGGAAGGCGAGATCATCGCCCGCTCCGACGTCCGGCCGACGCCCGACCAGGTCAAGGCGGTGCTGCACGAGTTCGAGGGCGAGATCATGCAGGTTCCGCCGGCCTATTCGGCCATCAAGGTGGACGGCGAACGGGCCTATGACCTGGCCCGCGCCGGCGAAGAAGTCGAGCTCAAGGCCCGGCCGATCCTGATCCACGGCCTGGCGGTGGGCGAGGCGCCCGACGCCGACCACATCGAACTGATCATGGACTGCGGCAAGGGCGCCTATGTGCGCTCGGTGGTGCGCGATCTGGCGCTGCGGCTGGGGGCCGAGGCCCATGTCAGCGCGCTCCGCCGCACCCGGGTGGGCGCCTTCACCGAGGCCCGGGCGATCGGGCTGGATTTACTTGAGGAATTGGGGCATAAGGCCCGGCAGTCGGAGGCATTGCTTCCGGTCGAGACCGCGCTGGACGACATCCCGGCGTTGGCCGTGACCGACGAAGACGCCTTCAGACTTAAGCAGGGACGGTCGATCGTTCTCGTTCCCCGACAGGTCGAAACCTTGAGAGCCGGGCTTGCGCCGGGCGCTCGAACCGTTTCGGCCATGTGTCGTGGCGTGATGGTGGCCCTCTGCGAGATGCGCGCCGGCAAGCTCGAGCCGTCCCGCGTCTTTCATCTCGAATAGAGCGGAGACGCACGATGTCGGTTACCCCGGACCGTAAGGCCGAAATTATCAAGACCCACGCCCGCAGCGAGGGTGACACCGGAAGCGCCGAAGTCCAGGTGGCGATCCTGACCGAACGGATCATCAACCTGACCGAGCACTTCAAGACCCACAAGAAGGACAACCATTCGCGCCGGGGCCTGCTCAAGATGGTCTCTCAGCGCCGGTCGCTCCTCGATCACCTGAAGAAGTCCGAACAGCCGCGCTATCAGGCCCTCATCGAGGTCCTCGGCCTGCGCCGCTAGGATGTTCAGCGCCCCCGCGAAAGCGGGGGCGTCGCATATGGGGCCCCTCGTTTTTCACGGGTCCCCAGCACTGGCGCCGCCGTCTCAGGACGCAGCGCCCACAGACGACCGCCTCCCCTCCGCGACAGGCCGGGGATGATCTGGCGGCCGGGAGCCAAGGCCCCCAAGACGCACGCTGAGGGTTGCGACGAAATCCTCATCAAGCCTGTTCACCTGGAGAGGATTTCGGAAGTCCGACGCCCTGTCCGCCCCCGCCAGGAATACGCCTGCCGGGATATGAAAGAAGAAAAATCATGTTCGATATCAAACGCAAGACCATCGAGTGGGGCGGCAAGACGCTGACCCTCGAGACCGGCCGCATGGCCCGTCAGGCCGACGGCGCGGTGCTCGCCACCTATGGCGAGACCGTGGTGCTGGCCACCGCCGTCTATGCCAAGTCCGCCAAGCCCGGCCAGGACTTCTTCCCCCTGACCGTGAACTACCAGGAGAAGACCTACGCCGCGGGCAAGATCCCCGGCGGCTTCTTCAAGCGCGAAGGCCGTCCCTCGGAAAAGGAGACCCTGGTCTCCCGCCTGATCGACCGTCCGATCCGCCCCCTGTTCGTCAAGGGCTTCAAGAACGAAGTCCAGGTGGTCTGCACCGTGCTGGCGCACGACCTGGAGAACGATCCGGACATGGTCGCCATGGTCGCGGCCTCGGCCGCCCTGGTGATCTCCGGCGCCCCCTTCATGGGCCCGATCGGCGCCGCCCGCGTCGGCTTCATTGACGGCGAGTACGTCCTCAACCCGACCCTGGAAGAGCTGAAGTCCAGCCAGATGGACCTCGTCGTCGCCGGTACGGCCGATGCGGTGATGATGGTGGAGTCCGAAATTCACGAACTGACCGAAGAGCAGGTCCTGGGCGGCGTCTCCTTCGCCCACAAGGCGATCCAGCCGGTGATCGAGGCGATCATCGACCTGGCCGAGCATTCGGCCAAGGAGCCCTTCGACTTCGCCGCCGACGACACCGACGCGCTGAAGGGCCAGATGAAGACCCTGGTCGGGGCCGACATCGCCGCGGCCTACAAGATCACGAAGAAGCAGGACCGCCAGGAAGCGCTCAGCCAGGCCAAGCAGAAGGCCATGGCCGCCATGGCCAAGTCCGAGGCCAATCCCGACGGCGCCGACGGCCAGAAGCTGGGCGGCGTGTTCAAGGAGCTCGAGGCTGACGTCGTCCGCCGCGGCATCCTCGACACCGGCCTGCGCATCGACGGCCGCACCGTCGACAAGGTCCGTCCCATCGTATCGGAAGTGGGCATCCTGCCCCGGGCCCACGGCTCGGCCCTGTTCACCCGCGGC
>Ga0207884_1001129_pt1 | contig 11330 bp, 6 predicted proteins | sample MalvirmetaMSP144_FD_184236 | JGI IMG/M metagenome (GOLD analysis project Ga0207884, IMG submission 184236) | Marine viral communities from the Deep Pacific Ocean - MSP-144 (SPAdes) | ecosystem: Environmental > Aquatic > Marine > Oceanic | place: Pacific Ocean | collected 2011-07-08 | reverse complement strand
GGAATATCTGCTTACCCGCTCCGGCCCCATGAGCATGGCCCCCTCCCAACTCTGTCTGTTTACCCGCAGTTCCGAAGAATATGAGCACGCCAACATCCAATACCACGTTCAGCCATTGAGTCTGGAGGCATTTGGCCAGCCGTTGCATGACTTTCCAGCCATTACCGCCAGCGTCTGTAACCTCAATCCGACGAGCCGCGGTACCGTGCGTATTCGTAGCAGAGACTCCAGAATCAAGCCCGCCATTGCCCCCAACTACCTGAACACCGAGGAAGACCGCAAGGTCGCTGCGGACTCTCTTCGGGTAACGCGCCGCATTGCAGAGCAACAGGCATTGGCGAAGTATGAGCCGGAAGAATTCAAGCCGGGCCTTCAGTACCAGACCGATGAGGAACTTACCAGGTTGGCTGGAGACATTGGCACCACGATTTTTCACCCTGTGGGAACCACCCGCATGGGGCGGGCAGACGACGACATGGCCGTCGTCGACCCCCACCTCAGAGTTCGTGGCGTCGCTGGCCTGCGCGTGGTGGATGCCGGCGTCATGCCGACCATCACCAGTGGTAACACCAACTCCCCCACACTGATGATTGCGGAGAAAGCAGCAGGCTGGATTCTGAACGGCACGTAAGTGCCGGCCAGCTTGCCGGACTGAAGGTCAGTAAGTTGCTACCACTCCAACTGCGCGCTGGTCTGGTACTCAATGACCCGGGTTTCGAAAAAGTTCTTCTCTTTGCGCAGGGTGGCCTGCTCATCCAGCCAGGGTGAGACGTTCTTCGCGCCCGGGAACGGTTCTTCCAGGCCCACGGTTCTGGCCCGGCGATTGGCCACAAAACGAAACTGCTCGCTGTGGTACTCCGCGGAATAGCCCAGAATCGGATCCCGCAGGATGTAGTTGGCGTATGCGGTTTCAGCGGCTTCGGACTCGTCCCACATATCACGCACGGCTTTGGGGTCCAGGGTGATGTTTTCCTCTTCCAGGATCTGATTCACCACTTTCAGCCCGAACGAGAAGTGCATGGCTTCGTCCCTCAGGATGTACTGCAGTTGCTCACCGGTGCCCCGCATCAGGCCCCGGCGCTGCAGTGCGAAGATCGGGCTGAAGCCGTTGTAGAACCAGGCACCCTCAAATACCGCTGCGAAGAACAGGTATGACATGATGAATTCCTGCAGGTCGTCCTTGTTACGCAGGTTCATGTCAGAGCGCATGGCGGCATCCAGCCGCCGGTTGGCCATCTGGATCTTGCCGTTGATGGCTGGAACCACCCGATAGCGGTTGTAGATCTCGCTCTGGTCCAGGTTGAGGGTTTCAATGCAGTGCTGGTAGGCCCAGGTGTGCATGGCTTCCTCGTACACCTGCCGCGCCTGGTAAATCTGCAATTCCGGAGCACTCATTTTCTCCATCACCGCCAGGCCGATGTTACGCATCGCCAGGATGTCGGAGGTGGTGAGGTACGCCAGCACGTTCTCATACACGTGCTTTTCCGGGGCGGACAGGCGGTGGTGGTAGTCGTGAACGTCCTGCGCCATGTTCACATCCAACGGTGTCCAGTGGTTCTTGTTGGCATTCATGAAGTATTCCCAGGCCCAGGGATACTTGAAGGGTGCCAGCTGATTGATGTCGGTTTCGCCGTTGATAACGCGTTTGTCATCGACATTGACCGGGGCCGGACCCTCCTGGGCGCCCGGGCGGGTTTGGGTGTTTGGTTCGTCGTCCCAGTTAAGCATCTGTCTACCTCTAGAATCTTGGTGGCGGTCGGATTTACTGGCAGGCTTCGCAGTCCGGCTCATCAATGCTGCATACCTGTGGTTGCGGTGCTGCTACCGGCGCGGTTTTTTCGGCACCTGTGGCCCCCAGAGAGCGCAGGTAATAGGTGGTTTTCAGCCCCCGTTCCCAGGCCAGCTGGTACAACTCGTCCAGCTTCTTGCCGCTGGGCTCCGCCATGTAGAGGTTCAGGCTCTGGGCCTGATCCAGCCATTTCTGACGCCTCGCCGCCGCCTCCACCAGCCAGCGGGCATCGATCTCAAAGGCGGTGGCGTAGCGGGCCTTCAGTGCTGCCGGAATCCGGTCAATCTGCTGCACACTGCCATCGAAGTACTTGAGATCGTTGACCATCACGTTGTCCCACAAACCCTCTGCTTTCAGATCACGAACCAGCGATGGATTAACCACCGTGAACTCGCCGGAGAGGTTCGATTTCACGAACAGGTTCTGGTACGCCGGTTCGATGGACTGGGAGACACCGACGATGTTGGAAATGGTCGCCGTTGGCGCAATGGCCATCACATTGCTGTTACGCATGCCATTGCGGGCGATGAGCTCCCGCACGGGAGTCCAGTCGAGGCGCGTGTCGGTGTTAAGGCTCAAATCGCCCTCACGACGGTTCGCCTTTAGCAGGTTGATGGAATCAATGGGTAAGATCCCCTCGTGCCACAGTGAGCCCTCATAGGTCTCATAGGCACCGCGTTCGCCGGCCAACACCGCCGAGGCCCGGATCGCGAAATAACTGATCTGCTCCATCGCCACATCGGCAAACTCCACCGCTTCCGCGCCGGTATAGGGCAGATTGAGTCGATACAACGCATCCTGGAAGCCCATCAGGCCGAGACCAACAGGCCGATGCTTGAAATTCGAGTTCCTGGCCTGTGGGACCGCGTAGTAATTGATGTCGACCACGTTATCAAGCATTCGGACTGCGGTATTGACCGTGCGTTCGAGGCGCTGGACGTCGAGCCCACCGTTGTGGACATGAGCCGCCAGATTGATCGAGCCCAGGTTGCAGACCGCGATTTCATCCGCACTGGTGTTCAGGGTGATTTCGGTGCATAGATTGGAGCTGTGCACCACGCCCCAATGCTGCTGAGGCGAACGCAGGTTGCACGGGTCCTTGAAGGTAATCCACGGATGACCGGTCTCGAACAGCACGGTCAGCATCTTGCGCCAGAGCTGTTTGGCGGACACCGTCTTGAACAGAGTAATCTCGCCCCTGGCCGCCATCGCTTCGTATTCCTGGTACCGCTCCCTGAAGGCGTTGCCGTACAGGTCATGCAGGTCCGGAGTGTCGTTTGGCGAGAACAGGGTCCAGTCCTGATCACTGCGCATGCGTTCGATCAGCAGGTCCGGTACCCAGTTAGCGGTGTTCATGTCGTGAGTACGACGACGTTCATCGCCGGTGTTCTTGCGCAGCTCCAGGAACTCCTCGATATCCAGGTGCCAGCTTTCCAGATAAGCACACACGGCACCCTTGCGCTTGCCACCCTGATTCACCGCCACCGCCGTGTCGTTCACCACTTTCAGGAATGGCACCACGCCCTGGCTGCTGCCGTTGGTCCCCTTGATGTGGGAGCCCAAAGCCCTGACTGGCGTCCAGTCGTTACCCAGACCGCCGGCCCATTTGGACAGCATGGCGTTGTCGCGGATGGCGCCGTAGATGCCCTCCAGGTCATCCTGAACGGTGGTGAGGTAGCAGGATGAAAGCTGGGAATGGCGGGTACCACTGTTGAACAGGGTCGGCGTGGAGGCCATGTAGTCGAAGGACGACAACAGATCATAGAACTCTATGGCCCGTGTATTAGGGTCATCTTCCTGCAATGCCAGACCCATGGACACGCGCATGAAGAAAACTTGGGGCAATTCCAGCCGGTCACCTTTCCAGTTGAGGAAATAACGGTCGTAGAGGGTCTGCAGGCCCAGGAAGCCAAACTGATCGTCCCGCTCCGGCTTGAGGGCAGCACCCAGGCGTTCCAGGTCGAACGCCGCCATGGCGTCATCCAGCAGTTCGTAGTGGATACCCTGCTCAATGAAGCTGCTCAGGGCCTGCGGGTATATTTCCGCCAACGGCAGGCTGAGGGGCAGCTTGAGGGCGGTCGCGGTTTCCAGCCGCAGTTGTTCCAGCAGCAGACGAGCGGTCACGGCACTGTAGTCCGGTTCCTGTTCGATGCGGCCACGGGCGGTCATGATCAGGGCGGACAACACCTCTTCCTCGGCAATACCGTCGTACAGGTTCCGCAGCGCCCCTTCCACCAGGGATTCGCCATTGATGCCCTCCAATCCCTGACTGGCACGCTCCACCTGGACCTTCATCAGTCCCAGATCCAGCGGCGCGGCCTCACCGTTGGTTTTTTTCACCGTTAACGTGGGATGGGCCTCCACCGGCGCCAGGCTGGCCCGCTCCTGGGCATGGGCTTCCCGGTAGAGCACGTAGGCGCGAGCCACTTTCTGCTCCTCCGCCCGCATCAGCGCCAGCTCCACCTGGTCCTGGATATCTTCAATGTGCACCTTGCCGCCGGCTTTCAAGCGTCGGCTGATGGCCTGCATGACCTGATGGGTAACCTGTTCCACGGAATCGTGGATACGGGCCGAGCCTGCCGCATCATCGCCTTCGACGGCAAGAAACGCTTTGGTCACGGCAACACTGATTTTGCTGGCGTCGAATCCAACCAGGGCGCCATTACGTTTAATAACCTGTAGGGAGGCAGTGTTGGTTGAGGCAGATTGGCCGGGCTCGGCCAGGGTGGCAGTGGACATGTCGGTGCTCCTGAGTACGCGTTTATGCCAAGACCTTCGCGTACGCAGGGGCGAGCATTGCTCTGAACAGAGACAACGCAAAACCGATCTGCTCACCTTGATACGCGAAGGTGCAGTTGTATTCCCTGGCAGGTCTTCGGACTCAGGGGCGTGAACCTGTTGGCTCGGCCTTGCGTGGCGACTTCCCGGCATTCGCCAGTGTCTTTATGCCACGCTCGTTCCCCAATACCGCTGCGCGTCAGTTCCGGAGTCTCACCGGATTCCCGGTACCACGATCATCATGACGAGGGCGATCTCAGATTGATCAACCTTTGTTCACTATATCTGGTACTAAGCCAAGGATATAAACACTATATAGGCTAAGATAAATCACAACAAGGCACTTTTTCGACGGTGTCCGGTCAGTAGCAGAACCCATAGGAGACATCCATGAACAACACCCGACAAAACCTGGTTGCCACTATTGCCCTGATGTTTCTGGCAACCACGGTTCAGGCAGATACCGGAAAAACCTCGCTGGTTAATGCGTTCTCGACCATGACCTCGCTGGACGAAGGTTGGGAGCCACTCAAGTTTCCGAATATAGACCGCCACAGCCGCTATCTGTTGACGGACGACAACGGTGAACAGGTGGTCAAGGCCACCACGGAGAACAGCGCCTCCGGGCTGATTGCGAGGGTATCCGTCGAACCCGGGGATTCGCTGATCCTGCGTTGGCGGTGGAAAGTGTCGAACGTCTATGAGCAGGGAAATGCCCGCACAAAGCAGGGTGATGACTACCCTGCACGAATCTACGTGGCCTTCGAGTTCGAGCCGGACGAAGCCGGCTTTTTCGAGCGCGCCAAACGCAAGACCGTGGAAGTGGTGTTCGGGGAGGAACTGCCGGGCAATGCGCTGAACTACATCTGGGCCAACCGGCTGCCGGTTGGCGAGATCGTTGCCAATCCCTTCACCGATACCACGATGATGGTGGCGGTGAACTCCGGTGCCACCAACACGGGCGAATGGGTCACGGTGGAGCGGGACATCGTCGCGGACTACCGCAAGGCCTTTGGCCGCAAGCCACCGAAACTCGTTGGTGTGGCCATTATGTCGGATTCCGACAATACCGGAGCCTCTGCCACCGCGTGGTATGGCGATGTCAGCCTGGTCAAACCAGATTGACGACGCAAAACAGACCCACCGTACCCATAACGATGGTATAGGGAAACGCCATCACAACCATCCGCCCGTAGGACAATCGCACCAGCGGGGCGATTGCAGACGTCAGCAGGAACAGAAACGCCGCCTGGCCGTTGGGGGTCGCCACGCTGGGCAGGTTGGTGCCGGTGTTGATGGCAATGGCCAGCTCCTGGAAATGCTCGTAGTCGATACTGCCAGCATCCAGCGCCTGTTTGATTTCACTGATATAGACGGTGGCTACGAACACATTGTCGCTGATCATCGACAACAGCCCGTTGGCAATAAAGAACATGCCCGGCTGCTGGTCCTGCGGCAGGCTGAGCACAAAATCGATGATCGGCTTGAACAGGTGTTGCTCGTGAATCACCGCGACAATGGCGAAAAACACCACCAACAGCGAGGTAAACGGCAGCGACTCCTGAAAGGCCTTGCCGATCTGGTGCTCATCGGTAACACCGGTGAACGAGGTGATCAGGATAATCACCAGAAGGCCGATCAATCCCACCTCTGCCAGGTGAAACGCAAGCCCGACAACCAGCACCAGGGCCGCCATCGCCTGCACCCACAGGGCAGCCTGGTCGGCCTTTGTGCGCTTGGTGCGCTCGTTGTCAGCAAACTCTTCCAGTACCTGGCGAACGGGCTTCGGCAGGCGGGCGCCATACCCGAACCAGCGCAGCTTTTCCAATAGCCAGCACGTAGTCAGGCCAGCCACCAGCACCGGCAGGCTCACCGGCGCCATATGCAGGAAGAAACTGACAAAGTCCCACCCAACGACCTTGGCAATCAACAGGTTCTGGGGCTCGCCCACCATGGTAGCCACTCCCCCCAGTGCCGTACCAATGGCGCCGTGCATCAGCAGGCTACGCAGAAAGGCCCGGAACTTATCCAGGTCTTCCCGGTGTAGCTCGATCACGTGTTCATCGCTGTTGGCGTTGTGATCAGCGTGGTGATAGCCCTTGCCGGAGGCCACCTTGTGGTACACCGAGTAAAAACCGACAGCGACACTGATGATGACGGCGGTGACCGTAAGCGCGTCCAGGAATGCGGATAGAACGGCCGCGGCAACACAGAACAGCAGAGACAACGCAGATTTTGAGCGCACACCCACCAGGATCTGGGTAAACGTCACCAGCAGCAGCTCTTTCATGAAATAGATGCCAGCCACCATGAACATCAGCAGCAGGATGACCGGGAAGTTCACCAACACCTCGTGGTACACCGCGTCCGCTGACGTCATCCCCACTAACAGGGCTTCAATCGCCAGCAACCCACCGGGCAACAGTGGATAACACTTCAGCGCCATGGCCAGGGTAAAAATAAACTCTCCCACCAACACCCAACCGGCAACCGCCGGGCCAAGGGTCCAGACAATCAGGGGGTTGGCGATCAAGAAAAGCAGGATGACCTGTTTGTACCAGGCGGGTGCGTTACCCAGGAAGTTGTGGGTAAAGCCGGAGAGAACGGTTGTGGGCATTGCGGGAATCTTCTGAGTAAACGGTTTGTTGGAATTGTGTGGCAGAAGGCCCGCATCTTCCTTGATATTTGTGTAACCGGTAATCCCCCAAAGGTACAGGGTGAGTGCCTATTTGGTCTTAACATGAAACAAGGAAGAGTGGCCGGACGACCACTCAAAAGAGTTTCGTAATATTACTTAAAAACAGGGCCGGAATCGACTCTATTTTCAGCACTCAGGGTTTATGATGCCCATTATCACTTTCCGCTTACGGGTCAGAAACGGTAGGAAACCGACGCCGTAACGTTACGTTCTGCCCCGAAGTAACAGAACTCCAGACTGTTATAGCAGGACGCCACGTATTCCTTGTCCAGCAGGTTGTTCACGTTCAGCTGGGTAGAAACGCCTTCCAGGCCAAGCTTGCTGAAATCGTAGCCCAGGGCCAGATCCACCAGGGTGTAGTCCGGCACTTTTTTGGTGTTGGCGTCATCGGCGTAGATGTCCGCGATGTGACGGACACCCAGTCCGGCGTTGGCACCGTTGAGTACTCCCTGCGAGAACCGGTAGCCTGCCCACAGGGTCAATTGGTGTTCCGGCACCTGGCTGGCGGTATTGCCCTCGCGATAGGCTTCGGACTTCTCAAAGGTGACGTCCGTGAACGCATATCCAGCCTGGACATTCAGGTTCTCCGTCAGCTGTGCTTTGGCCTCCAACTCCACACCCTGCGACTCAATCTCGCCGATGCTGCGGTAGAAGGACTCCTGCGGCAGCTTGGTGGCCAGGTTTTCCTGGTGGATGCGGAACAACGAGAGCGTGTACAAATCCGTGGTTCCCACTGGCTGGTATCTCAGCCCGGTTTCAATCTGCTTGCCTTCGCTGGGGGCCAGCAGGTCGCCGTTCTCGTCGGTATAGGCACTGGGCGAAAACGACGTGGAGTAGGAGACGTAGGGGGCGATGCCGTTGTCGAACAGGTAGAGCAGCCCGGCGCGGCCACTGAACTGGGTTTCGTCCAGCTCTGCCACGACACCGCTGTCACGATTGGTGTTCTCGATCTCCACCCAGTCGTGACGGCCACCCAACGTCAGCCGCCAGCCGCCGGTAGCCAGTTGGTCCTGCAGATAGACCCCGGTTTGTTTCTGCTTGCGGAGATTGCGCTGCGGAGGATACAGGGCGGTGGGTTCAGCCCCGTACTCAGGATTGAAGGCATCGATGGCCGGAAAGGCGCCCGAAGGCCAGACCACGTCGTTTTCACGCTGTTGATAGTCCACCCCCACCAACACGGTGTGATCCACCGCGCCGGTCGTCACTTCCCCCTGGATCTGGTTATCGACGGTAAGTGCCTGCAGATCCTCCTCGCCACCGGAGTAGTAGCGGTTTAGCTCGGTGGCCGAGGCCCAGCCATAGGCATAGACCTGCTTCAACTCAACGTCCGAATCCAGATAGCGGGCTTTCTGCAAGGCGGACCAGTTACGGTTGATTCGATGCTCCAGATCGTACCCCACCATGGTCATATCGCGCCGGAACAGGTCGTAGTCCGGCTCGCCCTCAAAAAAGGTGTTGTCGATTTTCTGTCCGTTGCGGGACTCCACCGTGCCCTCGTACGGCAAACCGCTGTGGTAACCACCTTCCGGATCACGTTGAAGGTAGGCCAGCAGCGTCACGCTGGTATCGTCGGTCATGTCCCAGGTCAGCGACGGGGCAATGGCACGACGATCCAGTTCCACGTGGTCCTGTTGCGCATCGGCAGCGGAGACAATGCCGGTCACACGGTAGGCCACCCGTTGCTCATCATCCACCGGGCCGGTGACGTCAAAGGCAAAGCTACGCTGGGCGTTGTTGCCGAGCGAGACACGGATTTCTCCCCCGTCCCGGAACTCCGGACGCTTGCTGGTCAGGGCAACAATCCCTCCGGGGGAGCCCTGGCCGTAAAGAACGGAGGTCGGGCCTTTGACAATCTCGATGCGCTCAAGGAACCAGGGATCAATGGCAAAGGAGCTGTAGGAGCCACCGTCGTTCATCACCCGCAGGCCATCCAGATAGGTGTTGTTGATACTGCCATCGGAAAAACCGCGGAGAATCAGGTAATCGTAACGGTTGGAAGAGCCCACCTGGTTCGTACCCACACCCGGGGTATAGCTGGCGGCGCGCTGAACCGTGCGGGCGCCTTTTTCTTCCCAGTCTTCACGGCTGACAACGGATACTGATTGCGGGGTTTCAATCACCGGGGTATCGGTTTTCGTGGCGCTGCGGGTCGCTGTCACGTTTAACGCATCCAGCATTGTCGGCTCGCCCTGTCCCTGGGCAACGGTCACTGGTGCGCCGGTGACACCGATAAGGGTCACGGCAACCGCAAATGACAAACGGGAATGTCGGAACATGAAAACCTCACTTGGACCTAAAAATTATGTAATGAGAATTATTATCTTTTAGATCCAGGATTAGATATTCAATATGACAGATTGTGTATGAGAGGTGCCAAATCCGGCTACTCAGATGACATTTTTGGGGGAAACACCGAAGTGGCGTCGAAAGGCAGTGGCGAAATTGGTGGCGTGACGATAACCCGACCGGTGCGCCGCCTGCTGCACGGAGTAGCCCTGCTCCAGGTAATGCCAGGCCAGGTTCAGCCGGCATTTACGCAGATACCCGAACACCGACAATCCGTAGGTCGCACGGAATTTACTACGCAAACTGCTGGGACTCATTGCGGCACGGCGGGCGAGCTCTGTCAGGGCGTAATCGTCCGTCGGGGCGAATTCCAGCAGCTGACGAATGGCCTCCAGGCGCTGGTGCTCCTGGGTGGACGCGCGACTTTTCCGCTCAATCGCTGGCACCTTCTCCGGGAGACCATAACCCACCAACTGCAGCGCCAGGCCTTCCAGCACCAGCGTTTTCTGAAGCTCGGGCAGCCTGGCGCCAAGGGCTTGCTCAAGGGCCGTCATGAGAACCGGTGGAACGTTCCACAGCACCACCGGATCCTGCACCCCCCTGAGCAGGGCTCGCAGAGAACCCTGTTCGGTCTGCGCCGGCAATGGGCCGTCGGGATCAAAGGCCAGCACGATGGTTTCCAGACGTTGTCCGGCAGGCTGATAGGCTTCCAGCGCATATTCCGGTCGTAATTGCAGGCTGGCGGCCATGCCACACCCAAGCTCCCGCTGGACCGCACCGATCGACAGGCGAATGCGTCCTTCGAGCACGATCACCATCAACAGCGGCGCATGACCCAGCGACACCGATTCGTAGCTGTGGGAAATTGTCAGGTTGGAATGGGTAAAACGAAACCCCGAAGGTAGCGAGGTTTCATCAATCCGCCCCCGGGCGATGGTTGAATCGTCATCGGGGGCATCGTGACCATCGACACCGGGAAAGCGGTAGCTAATCCCATAGTCGCGGCCAAAAGCCAGGAAATCCTGCCTGCCGAACGACATTGATTCGGCACGATCGCCCAACACTAGCCAGCGGAACTCGCTGTCGTGCCTGACGACGCGGGCACAACGGCATCTGCCAGCAACTCAGCAGTGATCGCAGACAGGGTCCAGCCCAGATGACCATGCCCCGTGTTATAGAACACGGTGGGTAACCGACCCGGACCGACTCGCGGCATCATATTGGGCAACATGGGGCGCAGTCCCGCCCAGGGTACGACGCGGCGGGTACAAACCCCCGGGAAACACTGCTCGACCCATCGGGTGAGCGGCCGGATACGATCATCCCGGATATCACGGTTATAACCGCTGAATTCTGCCGTACCCGCAACGCGGAAACGATCATCTCCCAGCCGGCTGGTGACAATCTTGGTGGCGTCGTCCAGCAAACTGACGGTCGGTGCCGCTTCCTGGGAGGCTTGGTCGTCCAGCTCAACGGTGATGGAATATCCCTTCACCGGGTATATGTTGACTCGGTCCCCCAGCTTGGCGGCCAGTTCCCGGCTACCCACACCCGCACAGATCACCACACCATCAAAAGTGTCGCGGGTCTGCTCCTCGCCGTCATGGGAGGTTACCCAGGCATGGGACCCGTCCGCACTAAGCTCGGTCACCGAGTGTCCATAGCAGGTTTTGACGCCGAGGCGAAGAATGGCCTCCGCCAAGCCATTGGTGAACTTATGGATATCACCGGTTGAATCGCTTTCGGTGTAGAAACCGCCGTAATAGGTCCCTGCCAGCG
>Ga0207884_1001127_pt1 | contig 11352 bp, 9 predicted proteins | sample MalvirmetaMSP144_FD_184236 | JGI IMG/M metagenome (GOLD analysis project Ga0207884, IMG submission 184236) | Marine viral communities from the Deep Pacific Ocean - MSP-144 (SPAdes) | ecosystem: Environmental > Aquatic > Marine > Oceanic | place: Pacific Ocean | collected 2011-07-08 | reverse complement strand
AATCATTACTTTTTATAATGATATATATGGGTATCCATAACTCTATTAAACCATTCTTAAGACCAATTGGTGGCTTAGCTAGGGTTCGAATTAATTCAACTAAAGGCTTTTTCCCAGACTTTGTACTTTCAAAAAAATCTTCTGAAATATTCCATAAGTTATATAACTCACTCTCTTCATTGGGTGGATAAAAGTCCCAAACATTTTCTTCACTTCTATGCAATCCTGTTTGATTTAAAAGGGAAAGATATATAGTCTTTTCAGCAGGGAATGAATCTGATGTAAACCCAAGATCTTCTATATATCTATTACTCATTAGCCTTCTTAATAAATCCTTTCTCGGCTTATATACTGCTGGACTAACTTTGTGCTTATTGATTAATTCATTCTTGTAAACAGGGGCTTGATGATAAACGTCATCTATTATTTGAGATAATCTTTTATTAAAAGAGCTCCGATTTTTAACCTCAACTATTTCACCTTTAAAAACCCAATCTATTCCACTATTTGAACTGTAAATACTATCTAATATTGAATCGTTTAGTTCATCAATATGAGAATTATGTAGCAGCTTAAGTTCTTTTTCTGCAACCTTATCACTCTCTATGGTTTTTAGTAGATATTCAATTTTATGAATTTCAAAAATAGTTGATCTGATCTTATCAACATCACTAAAAACACCATAAAAAACTGCTTCCTCTTTATTTAAGGAGTTTGACTTTACCTCATTTAGAGATGCCCCAAATACTAAGTTAATTAACCCATCTACTGGTTGTTCAAATTCTTCAGATGTAGGTTGTTCAGATATAATAAACTTAAAAAATCTTGGAGAACCCGTTCGATAAAATGATTCTTTAGCAGGAATATGTGGCAATGAAAAATGTTGTCTTAAATAAGGAACTACATTCTCGACAACATCAATTTTTTGTGAAGCATTTTTGAGCTCTAGTTCTACATCATAATCGGTGCCTTCAAAAAGTATAAATTGATTTTTGTACTTTCTGAACTTGATGATATTTTTCTTCACAAGATCTTCTAATAACTTTTCTATATCGCTAGTACCAGATGTTTCAACTAAATAGTGCCGTAAAAACTGAGTATCTAATTTTGATCCTGAAGCAGAAAATATATTTAGCAAGCCAATTATTTTTATAATCTCAGTATAGTCTTCAACCCGGTTCTTAAAACTCATCTCCGTTCTTTCTAATGCCTTTTTTAGAGCATTCCATTGAACATAATGCGGATTATATTTTGAACTTAAATATGAATGATGGTTGTAGATTAGATAATCGAAAACATTCGCTACGTTGTAGAAAGATTTTTCATTTTGATCAAAATTATTGATTCCCTTTTCATCGTCACTGTTCAAAAATGAGAATAACGACCGCTCATTTTGTCCATATGTTTGTAGAGATAAAGCAAGAGTAGCTGCTGAAATTGGGTCAAGGGGGTATAAAGAGTTTGCTAAATTCTTGTCTAATCTATTTTTTAGTGGAAAGACTTGAGCCTCAGTAATTATAGAAACGATTTTATCGATACTTTTTTTATTGAGACTCTTTTTTGATCTTTTTAAATATTGACCAGCTATGTAAAGTAACTGTTCAACCGGCTCATTAAATGTTAACTCTCTTAGCCGCCCTTTTACTTTATCCCACTCCTTACGTTGTTGAAAGTCTAAGCCAAAAGCGTATGAATCGAATGCTTGATGAAGGGTATTTATAAAGAAGAGGTTCTTGTCTTCTTCGTTAGCATATTCAGATAACTGTTGGATAAAGTAAAGCTCCTTATCTGTATTATTCTTTGCAGCGTATTCTAAATATTTCCCAAATTCATCTAATATAATAAACCAATAAACACCTTGAGCCTTATAGTCATCATGCTTTTTCTTTATCGCCTTCAGAACTTCTTTATCTGATGCATCCTCGTTTAAATCAAATTTTAATGCAAGATCTCGAATTAAAGAATCATATCGACCAACTATTAAGTCAAATTCATAACCATTGGTCTTCTTCATCTCACCATTTAGAGGCTCGAATATATTTTGTTCATTCCTAAGGTTCCTTTTTAATGCAACCAAGAATGAAGATTTACCAGTACCATATGAGCCAACAATAGAAAAAGAATGTATTCCAGTTTTGAAACTAGAAACAATTTGTTGGTAAATATCTATTGCGTTTGGAGTTACTACGTATTCAAAGTCTTTTTCAGAATCTCTTTGAATATTAACTGAAGGGGAAAACGATTTTCTTTTACTCTTCATAATATTCCTCTAACACACTCAAAGGAGAATAATTCTTCTTGATTTGCATTACTCTGATCCCAGCATCATCTTTAAACGAAATTCCATTATATTTTTTTGATATAGCTAAAACATACTTTAATAAACTATCGGCGTCTAAAGCAAAAACTACTCCAGGAGAATTTTCATCATTTAAAAGGTGATTAAAGGAAATGCTTTTACTAGTCGAAAATTTTGGGTTTGATAAAATCGAATAGAAAACTATTTCCGTTGGTAAAGATGTTCTTTCCTCATTTCTACATTCATACCAATCTTTACGATTAAAAACGGGCTTGATCAACTCTAAATCAATTAGTAATGAAGAGAAACTGTCTTCAATATCACTGTAATCATTTTTTGAGCTTGGTCTTACGTACGTTTTAAGTAAAACGCCAAAATCTGTCTCCAATGTATTTTCTGAATGATTTTCATTACGAAGATTACATTCAGTAGTAAGAAAATTCAAAAAATATTCTTTAGAAAATTCTATTCTTTTTTTTCTAAAGTGATTAAAAAAAAGATTAAATACAGATGCTTTATTAGTTGTAACAAGTTTATAGTGCAATAGCCAGAGTGATCCAATATCTTCTAGAAACGGGTCCTTACCATCATCATGTAAAATTAAATTAGATATTTCATTTAACTGACCATCTTCATCAACTAAATTAAATGACCTGAGCCAATATTTAATTGCGGTAACCATATTCTTACCGACTCCTAGATTTACCACAGCAAGATCATCTCTAAAATCGCCTCCTGATTGAGTATAATCATACCCTTTTTTAAGCCATAAATTTCGACACTGAAAAGATTCATGTCCAGAGAAACTTAGTCTAGCCATACTGATTTTTGATGTTGTAATTGCTTTAATATGTATAATCCAATATATGTAAGAAGAGCCTGGAATTCGAATCTTATTACATAAAAAGACTATAATTCTAAAGAATTGTTTCCCGGGTAATTGAAAAAATCATTTTATGATTTTAAAGTGAAAATCGCCTTACCTACCTGCTCACTAATATCCATATTCAGCAAATCAGCATAACGCTGAGTAGTCTTAACGTCAGCATGCCGTAGCCAGCGTTGGACAGTGTAAATAGGGACTCCGGCGCGGAGTAATTCTATACAGCATGTGTGTCTTAGGGAGTGAACAGTAATATCCTCTCTATTTGGCAGCACTTTTCGCAAATACTTTTTAAACAATCTAGTAACCTGGGATCGATCTTTATGAGAAAAGATTCTCTCATCCAACTCCCTATCTCTCTGTAGTAATTTTAAACAGAGCTCTTTAATCGGCTCAACTTCCGAGATAGGTAATACCTGTTTAACCTTAGATTTTGTCGTGAAATGCTTTGATCCAATATTAATAATCCAGTCATTAGTATTGATGTCTTCTACTCTTAGGTTCAGTGTCTCAGATATTCTCATCCCCGTCCATCTTTGCCAGTCTATAAAATCTATTAACCAAAGAGCATTTCTGTTTTTCTTTTGAGAACCTTTTTTTAAGTCTTTATTTACAATTTTTTCAATCCCTCTTTTAAGTTGTTCAATCTCAACTCTAGATAAATAGCTTATGTTTTCAGCTTGTTCATTATCAGAGTTAAAGATCTTTATTTCAGTATAATCTATATTGAATACCTGTTGCGTTTTAGCCCAACGAGCGAATGCCATCAATTTACTTTTATGTGATCGTTTTGTCTCATATGCAAACTTCTCTTGATTCAAATACCTATTAAAATCATTAGGCAATATCGACCTAGTATCTTTCTGTGACCCTATGTATTTTCCAAACGCTCTAAGTATGTATCCTGTGTTTCTCGCCGTTTGAGATCTCCAGTCTTCTCTTGACTTATCTGTAATATAAAGATCGATTAACTCACCAAGCTTATTAGGCAGTTCTATCTTTTTTTCATTCTCCTTTTTGTAACCAGTCCATGGGTCAAATTCTCCTTGAGCATATTTATCTTCAAACTCCCGATGAAGTTGTTCGGCTACTCTTTTGGTTTTCGTTTTTAGAGCTACCCTTTTTCTCTTTGGTTTGCGCTGATGATTGAAAAATTGTGAATAATATCGTCCCGATTGTTTTACTAAAGTTGCCATCGCTGTTATAATTGCGACAATTTTATAACACTATTATAACAGTGAATGTATAAAACATGTCGAATTCCCTCTGAAAACCGCCTTAAACGTGGCGGAATTGGTAGACGCGCACGCTTGAGGGGCGTGTGACTTAACGGTCGTGATGGTTCGACTCCATTCGTGAGCACTTTTCAGAAAGCCTGTTTCAGTTTTGGAACGGGCTTTTTACTTTTGAATATTCAGCTTTCTAATCTGAAGCAGCGGCCATTCTACTAATTTCGGATTATTCTCTCCATCATAAAAAGCCCACGGACTATTTGCTATGAAAAAAAGGATTCCATTTTTGATGACGCCAAGTGTCGGTTCGTTTAATTCCGGAACAGCTCTGTCTACAATTTCTAAAGATGAATTGCTGATATTAACTTTGGCAAGCTGAAAAGGTCTGGTGCCATTCTGCATTAAATACAGCTTGCCGTTAGAAAAATAAAGCCCATCAGTTCCGCGTGTAAGTTGGGTTTCTGAAATTACAGGAGTTATCTTTTTAGAGGAGAGATCCACAGAATACACTCCGGTTATATAATCAGATATGTAAAGCGTGTTTTCTTCTCCCAAGGCCAATCCCTGAAGATTAAATAATCCCTCAGCCTTTAAGAATTCTTCGAGTTTATCAGCCTGCTTTGTAATTTTATATACGATCGGCTCAGAGGAATCAGAAACATATACCGTGCCGGTTTCAGTTGTTACCAAGTCACCAAATACATGATGACCTTCAACAGAATAAGATCGAATTAACTGTTTTTTCTTTAAATCAATTTTAACTACTGCAGATTTCCCATCCAGAGAATCGGAATATTCACAGTAGTTAGGAAGAGCTGAAGTACTAACCCAAAGCATGTTGGAATCCTGTTTATCGAAGGCCATTCCCATTGCACCCCAGAATCCAAATTTCTTTAGATCCAAAATGGGTTTATGTTCCGATCCGTCTCTATTGAATGAAGAAATAAGTCCGCATCGGACATCAGAAACCAGGAAGTCACCTGTTTCAGGATGAATAGCTATGCCTTCAGGATGAAAGCCTTTTTGCTCAAATTCAAAATGAAGAGAGCTGTTGAGAATCGGTTTATTCTGTTCTTCAATCTGAGAGAGAAGTTGCTGATATTGCGGTAATGTCTTTAGCGGAGCTAATTTTTCATCTTGGTCAAAATCATTTACAGCATAAAAAGAAGAGCGATATTTCAGAGTTTCAATCGCTTTGTCATGTTGATCATTTAAAGTATAGGCTAAAGCAAGATTGTAAAGAATAGTTCGGTGATTAGGTCTTAATTCATTCGCTTTTTCCAGATGCGAAAGAAATGCAGAGAAATTATTTTCTTCATATGCTTTGTTTGCTGCTTGATAGTATTCTCCGGCGGTTGACTGTGCCTGTAACAAAGGAGAGAACAAAATCAGAACGGATAAAAAGATTGAAAATCGCATAATATAATTGGGATGATTATGCAGAATAATAGTCAAATGAAAAGCGGAAATGAAAATAGTTAATTCATATTCAATCCTTCTCGATCACACAATTGGATTTTCTTTGATAAAAATTTCTTATCCATCTCATGTTTGGATAGATCAAAAGCGACCTGATAATAAGATTTAGCAATTCCATATTGTTTGTCATCCAAAAGCATGGCTCCTTTTGCGGCGTAAAATAAGTGTTTGATGGGCTTTGAAATATTCTCTTCAATCTCATCTAACTTTTTGAGACCGGCTTTCGAATCTTTCCATTTACTTAACGCAATTGCATAATTTATTTGAGCGACCGGATTATCATCGATAATTATCAATTTTTGATAACACAAAGTTATGCTTTCCCAATCTGTAGCTTCAAAACTTTTTGCCATACAGTGAATGGAAGAAATAGTAGCTTCAAGATGATAAGCTGAGATACTTTTTGTATTTCGTGATTTGGCAAGCAATAAGGTGCCGGCATGGATCATTTCCTTATCCCACAAAGAACGATCCTGAGTTTCAAGTTCTATCATTTCTCCATTAGCGTTTATTCTGGCCGGGAATCGCGCCATCGAAAAGTAAGTAAGTGCCAGCAACGCATAACTTTCAGGTTGGTGATCACCATCAATACTTGAAACCAAAACTGCAAGACGAGAAGCTTCGAAACACAGGTCTTCATTGATCACAGAGTTGCCGGAGGTCTGTTTATACCCTTCATTGAAGATCAGATAAATGATGGTATGAACGGTGTCAATTCGTTCCTTTATTTCGTGAATAAAAGGAGCGTTCAGGTCAATATCCTGCTCCTGAAGAGACTTTTTAGCTCTGTATATTGCTTTCTTGACAGCATCGGAGCTACTTAGCAGTGCGTTCGCAATTTCAGAGTTATTAAAACCTGATAAGATCTTAAGGGTCAACATGATCTGTTCTTTCTTGTTCAGAAAAGGATTGCAGCATGCAAAAAGGGCTCTTAGTTGACTGTCTTTGATCTCTTTGTCCAAAAAAAGTTCATCAACTTTTTCTTCCAGTTTCTCGCCTGCAAATTGTTCATTCAGACGAGTTCGGTTGCTTCTTTTTTTAAGCTCATTGATGAGTTTATTCTTTGAAACCTGCATCAGCCAGGCTTCGGGTTGTTCGGGAACGCCTTTTACGCTCCAGGTTTTCATTGCAGCCAGAAAGGTTTCCTGAATAATATCTTCGATAAGGCTGGAATTATCAAAGCCAAACAAGCGAATCAGAATGGAAAACATCTTTCCCGACTGATGTCGAAAAAGATGTTCTATATTTTTTGAATCAGAATATGTGAGTTTCTTTTCCACTTACATTTTCATGACTTCCCGAACTTCAACACTTCCGCCCAATCCCAAAGTCGGACATCCTTTAGCTAGTTCAGTAGCTTCTTCCAAGCTATTTGCATTAATGATGTAGAAACCGCCTAATAGCTCTTTCGATTCTATAAATGGTCCATCAGTTACTACTTTATTTTTCCCCGTTATAGTTTTAGCATCGGGAAGCAATGGCTCGCCGGAATCATAATGATTTCCAAGGTTCTCTATCCAACTCATATGTTGTCCAATTTCTTTCTGCATGTCTTCGGGCGACATTTCATTAAAAGCTTCTTCCCGGTCAAATAATAATAGCATGTATTTATTCATGGTATTTAATTTTTTAAAGTTGATGTTCACTCTGATAACAAATCAGAATTGAAAACGGGGACATTATTCGTAATCAATTCCTTGCTTTAAATCGAACGGCCATACCTCCGCCTCGAGCCATATTTATTTTTAGGGTGGAAACCGAGTTTACGATCTGCCCATATTTGATCAATAACTGAGGTCTAACTTCATAGTCTGCGGCCGGACCATCAGAATAGATAATTGCCTCATATTCTTTTCCATCATCCAGAAAACTCAGATCAACTACATATTCCCGTGAATTTTCATCTGTTACAGCGCCCAGATACCAATCATCAGAATTTCGGTCTTTTCTTACAACAGTAACATGTTTACCAATTTCACCGGCAAGTACTTTTGTGTATTCCCAATCGGTAGGTACATCTTTTATAAACTGAAATGGGATAGGATAATTTTCATAATTATGGGTCAGGTCAGCAGCCATATGAAGTGGACTGTAAATGACTACATAAACGGCCAGTTCACCCGCCAGAGTAGAGTGAACTCTGTTCTTTGGTCGGCCTTCTTCATTATCTTTCAATAAAAGATCGAGTACTCCGGGAGTATAATCAAATGGACCGGAAAGCATTCTGGTAAACAAAATTGTTGGGATGTAATCCGGGGGATTTCCTCCATCTCCGCTCCAGGCATTGTATTCTTGTCCACGGGCTCCTTCTCTGGTCATCATGTTTGGCCATGTTCGACGAATTCCTGTGTCTTTGATCGGCTCATGAACATCCAACATAATTCCATGCTCAGCAGCTTTTTCTACTACTTTACGGTAATGACGAACCATATACTGTCCATGATGCCATTGTCCGTTTGCGATCATATCACCCACATAACCGGATTTTATGGTGTTGATTCCCAATTGCTGGTAATAATCAAAAGCATCATCAATCTGAGATTCGTAGTTTTCGATTCCTGTTGAAGTTTCATTATGCATGATAATATTCGTGCCTTTGGATTGAGCATATTCCACAACTTCTTCCAGATCATAATCAGGGTAGGATTTTGTAAAACTGAATTGATCGGCATTTTTTGTCCAGTCGCCGTCCCAGGTTTCATTCCAGCCTTCAACCAACACTCCGTTGAACCCGTGTTTTGAGGCAAAGTCGATCCATTTTTTGGTGTATTCAGTAGTTGCTCCGTGCTTATCGCCGGAATGCCAGGTCTTTCGGTTCAGATGCATATCCCACCAAATGCCTACGTATTTCCCAGGCTTGATCCAGGAGGTATCTTGAATTTTAGACGGCTCATTCAGATTCAGTTCAATATAATTGTTTACTAAATCATCCAGATCTTCATTTACTTTGATGGTTCTCCATGGAGATACAAAAGGAGTTTTCGCCCGAACTTTATGTCCGGTTCCATCCATCCAGGGGAAAAGCGTAGCCTGCAGTTTATTTTCTCCACGGTTGATCAGCGACATCGAAGAATAATCCGTTAAAGCGGCTTCATGAAAACTCAGATATAGTCCGTTATCTGTTTTCATAGTTAGCGGAGTTGCTGCGGTGTCAATTTCTGATGCTTTTGAAGCAATGTTTAAGTGCTCATACCTGTTCGGAATGTATGCTTGCAACCACCAGGAATTATGATCATCAGCTAAAACGAATTCTGTCTTTTCTTCCATGATCACAAACTCATCCATAGCTTCCTGATCCGGCCATTCATAGCGAAACCCAAGTCCGGTATCATACAATCTGAAAATGACATTCATTCTTTTACCGGAATCATGTTTCAGATAAACAGCTAATTCCTGATGATTGTCTGCAATTTCTTTCACTTCACCCCAGGGCTGTGTCCATGTACTGGTAGAATCCCTTTTTCCATAACCGATTATTTCGAAGTTTTTACTAAGATCTTCTTCTTCCAGCACCACACCCAGATTAGAAGAAAGAATTACAAACTCGGGACCTTTATTTAATCGGTAAGTAGGAACACCGCTCTTTAGCTCAAATATTAGTTGAAGTTGGCCTGATGGAGAATCCAGTAATTGAATGGGAGAAGTTGCTTTCTTTGCCATTCTGTCGATTTTGGTGTTCAGACAGGATGTAAAAACAATTAATAAAAAGATCGGCACAAATCTGAAAAGGGTAGACATTTCGTAGTATATAAGTGAGTGATAAAATGGAAGGTACTAAATGAAGTTATTACTTAGAAAATGAAATGGAATTAGCGGTTAAAATTGTTAACCATTTGTGATATAACTCTACTTCTAAATCTGTTACTTATAGAAAACAAGAATGAACATGAAAAATACTATGTTTAAGAAATTATTATTTACAGGGCTGTTTTTAAGCCTTACATCTTTAACTTTTGCGCAAAGCGAGAGTATGGAAAAGAAACTGGAAACAGCTACTTTTGGTGCCGGATGTTTCTGGTGTGTTGAAGCTGTATATGAGCTGGTAGAAGGCGTGGAATATGTAGAATCCGGTTATTCCGGCGGACACGTTGAAGATCCTTCATACAAACAAGTAGTAAGAGGAAATACCGGTCATGTGGAAGTGGCCAGAGTTCACTATGATCCTTCAGTAATTTCTTACGAACAATTACTGGAAATTCACTGGCACTCGCACGACCCAACTACTTTAAACAGACAGGGAAATGATGTTGGCGAGCACTACCGTTCAGTGATCTTTTTTCATAATGAAGAACAGAAAAGAATAGCAGAGGCTTCATTAAAGAAAACGGATAAGTCCGGTTTATGGGATGATCCGATTGTCACAACCATAGAACCTCTCAAAAACTACTATGTAGCTGAAAATTACCACCAGAATTACTTCGAGAACAATCCCAATGCAGGATATTGCTCATATGTAATTGCTCCGAAGATCAAGAAATTCAAAAAAGAGTTTAAGCATTTACTGAAGAAGACTTCTTCTGATTAGCACTTGTTATGACCTTGACATTATTGGTCGGACGGCTTTAAGCCGTCTGACCAATCTTTAAGTTCATTTCTAAAAAGGCGAGCTTTTTGGAGTACGAATTTTTTCGGTCAGCCTGTTATGTTCGCGCAAAAGGCAGGGTTATTATAATCTTAGCTTCGCTCTCTGTACTCTCGTATTATATCATTCACTTCTGTAATAGAGATATCTACGTCAACACTTTCAACATCTAAAGGAGATTTATCTTCTTTGATGGATTTTAGTTCATAGGAACGTCCATCCCGGCGTTTGATAATGGCTGTCTCATTTTGATCAAGCTCATCCAATATTTTTGCAAGCTTTTGTCTTGCTTGTGAGTATGTATAAACTTTCATAATTAAATCTCCAGGATTTCAATATTTAATTCCTGTGCCTTTCTTTCCAATTCTTTATCAAGAGTTAAAATGGGGGCTTTAAATTTCAATGCAGTGTCTAATACGTAGGCATCATAAGCATAAATATTAAGTTCTAACGAAAGCTTTATTGCATCTAATATTCTGATTTTTTCCTTTCGGATCGCAATTTTATTGTAATTATTAATGACTTTTTCAGCTTGAATAAGGTTAATTCTTTTTCTCTTAAACATGGCTGAAATAGCATTACCAATTTCAGCATCAATAGATTGCGCCGCAATTAATGTACATCCGGTAACCGTTCTGATAATCGATTTTTTTGAACTTTCATTAATGAGTACGGCGATGATCGCAGAAGTGTCAATTACTATATTCATGAATAAATATACAATTGTACAGGTTAATTGTCTAGACAAATAAAAAAAGCCCTCCGAAATTCGAAGGGCTTTATAAATGCAAGTAGTGAAGACCTTAGTCCTCGTTAGTTTACTTATTCATTAGTTTTTTAAAGTCGTTGAGTGTGCCACGCACAGCATCAGCCGACT
>Ga0207884_1001126_pt1 | contig 11361 bp, 8 predicted proteins | sample MalvirmetaMSP144_FD_184236 | JGI IMG/M metagenome (GOLD analysis project Ga0207884, IMG submission 184236) | Marine viral communities from the Deep Pacific Ocean - MSP-144 (SPAdes) | ecosystem: Environmental > Aquatic > Marine > Oceanic | place: Pacific Ocean | collected 2011-07-08 | reverse complement strand
AAAACATTCTCAACCGCCATTACGGCTGCAGCCGGTTTAATGGGCCCCATTATTCCACCGTCAATGCTGTTTGTTATTTATGGGGTGCTGGCACAAATATCCATTGGCGACATGTTTATCGGCGGGATTATTCCCGGGATATTGATGGGGTTGGCATTTTTCCTGATCGTTGCCGGTTTCGGGTTTATACATACGTATCCAAAAGGTCGCTGGCCCGATGCGAAAGAGGCTGTGCAGTCTGTTATTCAGGTTATTCCTGCATTGGGTGTGCCCATTATTATCATTGGTGGCATTTTGTCCGGGCTGGCTACGCCAACAGAGTCGGCAGGGTTGGCGTCATTGGCCGCGTTGCTAGCGGGCAAGTATTGTTATGGTGATCTGAAATTGGGCGTTATGCCCGATTTGCTGAAACGCACCGCTTTAAACTCCGCTTTGGTTGTTTTCCTTGTTGCGTCGGCAGGTGTTTTTGGCTGGACCATCACGTTTGAAAAAATACCTCAAATGGTTGCCGAATGGATTGGGGCAAGTACCTCAAGCCCGTTTGTTTTTATGCTGCTGGTGATGGCTCAACTGCTTATTGTGGGCATGCTTATTGAGGGTATTGCCGCGTTAATTCTTGTTGTGCCTATTTTGTTACCGATAGCGGTTGACCAATTTGGAATTAGCCCGGTTCATTTTGGCGTGGTTGTGTGTTTGAACCTGGTGTTGGGGCTGTTAACGCCACCGGTGGGTACAGGTTTGTTTGTTGCGTCCGCCATGACAGGCATTAGTCCAATGAAAATTGCCAAGGCGCTCATTCCCTTTCTGGTGAGCGTTATTCTTTTGTTGATCTGGTTCAGTTATGACCCATGGCCTGTCATGGTCTTATTGGAATAATTGTTTAAGGTTTATGCGGGCCTTTCATAAAATCGCACTCTATTCAAAAAGGCGTTACGTTTATAGGCGTAACGCCTTTTAATTTGGTTATGGTGCTTGCCGGTAACCGTTACAATGGATCGTCGCATACCTGTTACGGCACAAGTTAATGAACGCAACGCTTTGAATTAAAGGCAAGAATGAAAGTAAATATTTTGGGCGGTGGCCCTGCTGGTTTATACGCTGCTTACCGAATTCGTCGTGACCTGCCCAACTCAGAAGTCCAGGTCTTCGAGCAAAACGATGCGCACACGACCTTTGGCTTTGGGGTAGTGTTCTCTGATAAAGCACTCGAATTCTTGCGAGCCGGCGATTCGGAAACGCTTGATTTGATTACTGCCGGCTTGGAAAGCTGGAGCGATATCGAAATCAATATCCACGGTGAACGCATCCGAATCGACGGTATTGGGTTTACGGGTATTGCCAGGCTAACGCTGTTAAATATCCTTCGCGAACAGGCGCTTTCGGTGGGGGCAAAACTTATTAACAGCCATGTGGTTAAAGACCTCGCCGAGCTCGATGATGCCGATCTGGTGATCGGCGCAGACGGGGTGAACTCGCTGGTTCGTAAAACCCATGAAGCGGAATTTGGCACCGAGATCCAGTTGCTGGAAAACCGCTTCGCCTGGTTTGGCGCAACCCGGCCTTTTGATGCGCTTACGCAAGCGTTCAAACAACACAACGGTGGCTTTTTCAACGCGCACCATTACCGGTACACGCCCGACATGAGCACCTTTCTGGTGGAGGTTGATGCACAGACATTCCAGAAAGCGGGCTTTGAGGACATGTCGGAAGAGCAGTCGCGTGAGTATTGCGAAAATGTTTTTGCAGATACGCTGGACGGGGCAAAATTAATTATGAACAAGTCGTTGTGGCGTCGCTTTCCTGTGGTGAGCAACCGGCACTGGACAGTAGGTCATCGGGTTCTGTTGGGCGACGCATTAAGAACAGCGCACTTTTCTATTGGTTCGGGTACACGTTTGGCGCTGGAAGATGTACAGGCGCTAACGCAGGCCTTGTGTGAGCACCCCGATAATGTGGCTGATGCGCTGGCGGCGTACGAAACGCAACGGCGCCCCATTGTTGATAAGTTGGCGGGCGCAGCAACGCGCAGCGCAACGTGGTATGACAACTTCCCCACCCATATGCAGTTGCCGGCATGGGAGTTTGCGATGAACTACATCAGCCGCTCGGGGCGAATCGACCACGAGCGTTTAAGAGCGATGTCGCCGCAGTTTGTTGCTGGGTATGAGGCGTGGAAGGCATCAGCATGACTAGTTTTTAAATAAGTATTTCTCAGAAATTCAAATCGGTAAGGTGAACGTTAATGTCGAACCCAGTTGTATGGCAGCCGAGCACTCAGCAAGTGCAAACATGTCAATTGTCGCGTTTTATGCAGTTTGTTTCACAAACCCGGCAAGAAACCCTGAAACAGCCCCCGACGTTTACCAATTACACCGATTTACATCATTGGTCGGTATCCGAACCCCACGCCTTTTGGCGTGCCGTGTGGGATTTCTGCGGTTTAACGTCTGTTGAGCCGGCCTCTGCGGTGTTGGGCAACAACACTATGCCCGGCGCGCAATGGTTTCCCGGCATGACGCTGAATTTCGCCCAGAACCTGCTCAGGTTGGCCGAAGGCGAGCAGGCCAACAACGAGGCGGTCGTGGCGTATTGCGAGACCCGTGTGGTATTGCGTTGCACGTACGCGCAATTAAAGGCAGACGTGGGCGCCCTGGAAGCCTATTTCAAAAGCCAGGGCGTCGTTAAAGGCGATCGGGTTGCCGCTATTGTGACCAATGGCTATGAAGCGCTGGTGGCCATGCTGGCCACGACCAGCATGGGCGCGATTTTCAGTTCGGCCTCACCCGATTTCGGTGTGGGGGCCATTTTGGATCGGTTCTCGCAAATTGAGCCGGCCATGCTGGTGATGGTGAACGGGTATGGGTACGGTGGCAAGGTGTTTAGCCGTGCTGAGGATTTCCAGACGATTCGCCGGGGTTTGCCGTCGGTAAAAGGGGTGGTGGCTATTGAGCAGGTACCCGGGCAGGCAATGCCGCAAGGCTCCGGCGTGGTGTCCTGGGAGGCCGCGGTGCAGGCCGGGTCAGGCCAGGCGCCCAGTTATACCCCCGTGCCGTTTGATCATCCGGCCTATATTCTGTTTTCTTCCGGCACCACCGGCAAGCCCAAGTGTATTGTGCATGGCACAGGTGGTATTTTGTTGAACCATGCCAAAGAACTCATGCTGCATGGGGACATCGGGCCGGGCGATAGCCTGATGTATTTCACCACCTGCGGCTGGATGATGTGGAACTGGCAGGCGTCCGGCCTGCTCACGGGCGCGCGCCTGGTAACGGTTGATGGCTCTCCGGGATATCCGAATTTAAGTTATCTGTGGGAACTGGCCGCGAACGAGGGCGTGACACACTTTGGGACCAGTGCCCGCTTTATTGCCGGGTGCCGCAAGGCCGGCCTAACACCGGCACAAACTTATAACCTGCAAAAGCTGCGGGTGGTGTTCTCTACGGGCTCACCGTTGTTGCCTGAAGATTATGACTGGTTCTATGCCGACGGGGTCCCGCACGCCTTATTAGGTTCCATTGCGGGGGGCACCGACATTTGCGGCTGCTTTGTCGGGTGCGTCCCCACGTTGCCGGTACGCCGGGGCGAGATTCAGGGCAAGATGCTGGGGGCCGACGTGACGGCCTTTGATGACCAGGGTCATGGGGTGCAGGCCGGGAGGGGTGAACTGGTGTGCAGGCAGCCCTTGCCGTCGATGCCGGTGGCGTTCTGGAATGATCCAGAGGGCAGCCGATACCGCGATGCGTACTTTGATACCTACCCAGGTGTCTGGGCGCATGGTGACTTTATCGAATTCACTGATACGGGCGGCGCCATTATTTATGGTCGTTCCGATGCCACGTTGAACCCCGGCGGGGTGCGCATTGGCACCGCAGAAATCTACCGTCAGGTTGAAACGGTGGACGCAGTAAAAGACAGCTTGGTGGTGGGGCGTCAGGTGGATGGCGATGTGGAAGTGGTGCTACTGATTGTTCTCGCTCAAGGCCATGAGTTAAGTGAAGCCTTGGTAAAGGAGTTACGCACCCGTATTCGTGAAGGGGCCAGTCCACGACATGTGCCGCGTCATATTCTGGCCGTGCCCGATATCCCCTACACCCGCAGCGGCAAGAAAGTGGAGTTGGCGGTGGCGCGCCTGGTGAATGGGTCTGTCCGCGCAGACAATCGCGATGCGTTGGCCAATCCGCAGGCACTGGACGAAATTGGTGAATGCCTGCGCGCGAAAGGGCTTATTTCCCCCTGAAGCGTGACAGATCGCGGCGGTCGCGTTTGGTGGGGCGTCCCATGCGCAAATCAATAGAGGGCTCCGGCGCAAGCCGCCGGATTTCGGCGGCTTTTTCCCGCGCAGCGACGCTTTCTGCAGTTTCTTCGTAGAGTTCCCGCGCTTTGGGCGCCGGCCCACGAATATTGCTGATGCCCTTTACAGTAATGATGATGGCGGGGTCTTCTTTCCGAACGACGACGGTATCACCGGGCGCTACTTCGCGCGCCGGCTTGGCTGTTTGCCCGTTGACGACAATCCGGCCTTTGTTGATTTCTTGCACGGCCAGGCTACGGGTCTTGTAAAAGCGCGCTGCCCATAACCATTTGTCGATTCGTAATTTATCCATATTGTCTAGTTGGGAGTACTCAGTAAAGATGTATCAGAAGAATACGTACATCCCAATTCTGGGTTTCTAAGAAACATCTCGTGATTTTTAATAACCATAACAAATGCTGAAGCCTTTAAGGTCTCGTTCAGGGTTGTTAGGGTAGAACTTCAATATTAAGTCTTAAGGAGATTCTATGCCTAGCATGTTTAAACGCACCGTTTCCGCCGCTGTTCTGGCAATGGGCTTGGCGTCTGCCCCATTTATGGTGGGAGCTCAACAATCTGGCGCGCCTCAAGGGTCGGTTACGACACAGCCTCAGGCAGTGGATTCCTCGCAGTTTTCTGATTCAGATTTACAAAAGTTTGTGGCAGCGTCGCAGAAAGTTGCGGTCATTTCGCAAGATTATGCGCCTAAATTACAGCAAGCTGAAGATCCCACCGAACAACAGAAGGTGTTGGAAGAGGCTGATCAGAAAATGATTTCCGCAGTTGAAAAAGAAGGCATCAGTGTGGATCAGTTTCTTATGATCAATCAGGCCGCCCAGCAAGACCCGGCGCTGGCTCAGCGAATTCAGGGCGTGGCACAGTAACTTTATTCTCTTGTCTTTCGTTTGTTTGTCTTACGCGGTGCGATCCCTTTGCGGGGCCGCACCGTTTTTTATTTGATTTAGTGTCTCTTCATGGGGGATAATCCAGCTCTAACGTAACGGGCTCGAGTTTGATTCAGTCGCGTCTGTTGGCGGAACAGTTGTTGATGTTGTCGCGGTTGCGGCCACATCCGTGAAATATTGTTAAAGAGACACACATGTTTTATTCCTTGCGCTACCCAGGTGTCATGGCCGTTACATTGGCTGCTGCCGGCATACTCATGGTCACCATGGGTATCAGGCAAACTTTCGGGTTGTTTGTCAGCCCAATTAATGCATCTACCGGAATGAGTATTGCCACCATTAGCCTTGCAATGGCTATTGGTCAGTTCACCTGGGGTGCGATTCAACCCGTTGCCGGGGCAGTCGCAGACCGCTATGGGTCGCAGCGCGTGTTGGTCGTCGGTTTATTGCTTCTCGCTTTAGGGTGCGCCGTAGCCCCCTTCATGAACGAGGGCTTCGGTCTGACTATTGCACTGGGCCTGCTTGCTTCCATTGGTTCAGGTATTGGAAGTTTTTCGGTTTTGATCGGGGCGGCCACGGCGCGACTGCCGGCCGAGTCTCGCGGAACGGCTTCAGGTGTTATTAATGCGGGCGGTTCGTTTGGCCAGTTTGTATTCGCGCCTGTTGTGCAAAAGCTGATACAGGCCGTTGGTTGGATGGGCGCGTTATGGGCGATGGCGATAGTGGCGCTGGCAACCCTGCCCTTAATTGGTCGCCTTGTCGGGAAAGGGGGTACCGCTCCGGCGCCACCCGCTATGGGTGAGCAGCGTTTGGGCGAGGCGGTGCGAACGGCTTCGCGCGATCGCAGTTATTGGTTGTTGCATCTGGGCTTTTTTACCTGCGGGTTCCATATTGCGTTTTTGGTTACACATCTGCCCGGCGAGGTTGACTTGTGTGGACTACCACCTTCTGTAGCCAGTTGGTCGTTAGCCATTATTGGTCTTGCGAATATTGTCGGCAGTATTTATGCCGGTAACTGTATTTCCAAATATCGCAGCAAGTACATATTGGCTGCTATGTATGGGTCACGTGCGCTTTTAATTGCGTGGTATTTGATGATGCCCCGAACTGAGTGGGTATTCTATATTTTTGCCGCCGGTCTGGGTTTCACCTGGCTGGCAACCGTACCACCAACCGCGGCCGTCGTGGGTAAGTTGTTTGGTACGCGCTACTTGGCTACGCTTTTCGGGTTAACGCTGTTTTCACACCAACTGGGCGGTTTTTTGGGCGCTTGGCTGGGTGGGTTGGCAATCACGCATTTCGGCGATTTTATGTGGATGTGGTACGCCGACATGGCGTTGGCGGTTTTTGCCGCGCTGGTGAACCTGCCTATTAAAGAAGGGCCGGTTGTGCGTCATCGTTCCGTTACGGTAAACCCCTGAATCATGGTTTTGCTTGCTTAGCTATTGTTCGGGTTCATTAAGCGTCGCAAACTATCGCGCTCCAGTAGCCACGACGTAATCACGGCAAAAACCAAACCCCAGAAAGGGGCACCAATATTGAATATCGGTACGCCCGCCACGGAAACCACGAATGAAACCAGGGCGCCTAATGGGCACTCGCCTCGAAAAGCGGTTTGGAAGGTGGTTTGCAATACGCGCATCATCGCCAGCCCGCCGATCAGCCCGATGAGCGAAAGCGGCAGAGCCAGTGCAAATGCCGTGGCCAATGGGGCAAATACAGCAAACACAATCATAAGCAAACCGACAATCATGGCGCCAATCCAGTGTTTTTTGGGGTCGCCGCCGGACACAATAATGCCGTTGACCGGTCCGGTTAAGCATGCCGGTACAGAGCCGGTTAATGCCAGAAGAATTGAGCCCCAGCCCGTGGTGGTCGTGATCGTTTTTACAGGCGCCTCGTAACCGGCATTTTTCAAAATGGCAATTCCCTGGGCGTTCTGAATGCCCAGTACGGTCACCATAAGTGGAATCACCAGCTCCAGCATGGCCTGAATCGAGAACGAAGGAACATACAGTGTCGGCCAGGCAAAGAGCCGTGTGGTTTCGGGTATGGGCGTCATGGCACCAATGGCCCAGGCGGTAATGCCACCGGCAATAATAGCGGCCAGAACCGGCGGTATGTATCTTCCCAGGGCCGGAACAAGTGTGAAGAATAGAAAGACAAACAGCGTTGCACCGGCCAGGAATGCATTATCTGTAAAGGCGGTAATGACCTGAATGCCCAGTGGCAGGAAAACACCGGCAACCATTCCCATCACGATAGGCATGGGAATGGCGCGCATTACGCGCCCGATCAGGCCGCTCCAGCCCAGGATTGCAATCACAATGCCCGTTACCCAGTAAGCACCGATCACTTCAGAAAAACTCAGGTGCGTCAGAGCGGGTGGCAATAGTAATGCGCCTGGAATGGTCCAGGCGATGACAAGCGGCTGCCGGTAGCGCCAGCAAATCCAGAGCGTGATTATGCCGGCAAAGCCGTAGCCACCAAAAATCCATGATGACAGATCGCTTTCCGACAAACCTCCCGCCTGGCCGGCGGCAACCAATATGGCTAATGGTCCGGTCGTGCAAAACAGGTAGGCCGTAATACTGTTGCTGAAGGTATGGCGGTCTGGCAAATAGCTGGCCAGACCCGAGTCTTTATGTCGTTTTGAGTGACTTTCCTGCGACACGGTGCCTCCCCGTTTTTATTGTCCGTGCATATAATATTTTTGTCAGTATACGCAATTATAACCGTCAAGTCATTGCACGGACTCAGTCAGACGCGCGAGGAAAACGGCGCCGGCCCGGTTTATGCACTCGCGGGGTCTGCACGCCTTTCTTCTTGTGCCTCGCCGCTCATCAAGTGCAGTGTTTGGGTGGGGAAGGCGATTTCCGCGCCGTAACCTTCAATAATCTCGCCGATCTTCAACAGAACATCCTGCTTGACCTCATGGTACGTGACCCATACCGTGGTCCTGGTGAATGTATAGACCATAATGTCGAGCGACGAAGGCCCATATTGCAGGAAGTTCACAATCAGGGTTTGATCCTGATCGATTTCCGGATGGCTGCGCAACATTTCCTTGATATCGTTGATGATCGCTGCCACGTGTGCGAAGTCGTCGTAGCGAACGCCGATTGTTTCACTGATCCGGCGATTCGTCATGCGCGACGGATTTTCTACCGCAATTTGCGTGAAGATGCCGTTGGGAACGTATAGGGGGCGTTTGTCGAAGGTGCGAATGCGGGTCAGGCGCCAGCCAATTTCCTCTACCGTGCCTTCAATTTGACGGTCGTCTGAACGTATCCAGTCGCCCACGGCGAAAGGGCGGTCTAGGTAAATCATCAGGCCGCCGAAGAAGTTGGCCAGCAGGTCTTTCGCTGCGAAACTAACCGCCAGCCCACCGATGCCGCCAAACGCGAGCAGGCCTGAAATGGAAAAACCCAGGCTTTGCATGGCAACAAGCACGGCGGTGATCAGAACTGAAACACGCAACAGTTTGCCAACGGCATCAACGGTAGTAACGTCGATCGGTTCATTCCTGGCCTGCTTCTGGGCAATGATACCTTTTTCAACATTATTGATGAAACGAACCACAAACCAGGTAATGCAGCCGACAATGCCAACGATTCGAACAGGGCCGATAAAGTCGAGCAGCGTGACTTCCGTTTCAACCTGCAGAATTTCTACGGCAAAAGACAGGCCAACGATCCAGGCGACGATGGTCACGGGCTTGCGTGCCGCTTCAATCAGCGCATCGTCCCAGTAGGTTCTGGTCTTGTGGCTGCGCGATTCGAGTTTATTCAGTATCCGACGCAGGAAAAAGTTTGCAATTACAACGGTCAGAACGACCAAGAAAACCTGAATGGTCAGGGCGACCATTTCGCCGCTGCCTGTCCATTCTGATATTTGCCTTGAAATATCGGTAAAAATCTCTTCTTCCATTACGTAAATCCTGGGTTCAAAAAGGGGCTATTGTAGCGAGCGCCGTTTTACCCGACCAATACTTTGATGAGCAAGAGGGCGGGTATTATTCTGCTGCGCGTGGCTTTATCCGGTTCGCGGCTTCGCGGGCATTGTCACGGGCCTGGTCGATGTTGTCGTGGTGCGCCAGCGCAACACCCATACGACGCCGTTTGAAGCTTTCCGGTTTGCCGAATAGTCGCAACGTTGTCTGCGGAACCTGCAGCGCTTTGTCGACGCCGTCGAAAACAATGCCTTGTGCATCAACGCCACCATAGATAACTGCGCTTGCACCGGGGCTGCGCAGTTGCGTATCGACCGGTAGACCGAGAATCGCGCGGGCATGCAAGTCAAACTCACTTTGCCATTGCGTGGCCAGCGTCACGAGCCCGGTGTCATGAGGGCGCGGACTCACTTCACTGAACCAGACCTGGTCTTCTTTAACAAAAAGCTCGACACCGAACAAACCCAGGCCGCCAAGGTTCTCGGTAATCGACCGGCCAACTTCCTGAGCCCGAAGTTTTGCCGTTGAGCTCATGCGTTGGGGTTGCCAGCTTTCGATGTAATCGCCCTGTTCCTGCAAATGACCGATGGGTTCACAGAAATAGGTTTCGATTGCGCCTTGTTGATTCAAGGCGCGCACAGTGAGCAGGGTGATTTCATAGTCGAAGTCAACAAAACCCTCGACAATGACGCGATTCTTGTTCACCCGGCTGCCCGACATAGCATAGTTCCAGGCCTTTTCAATGTCGTCGACATGGTCGATTCTGCTCTGGCCTTTGCCTGAGCTGCTCATAACCGGTTTGACGATACACGGATAGCCGATATGCTCCGTTACCGCTTGTTTTAATTCCACCAGGGAGTCACAGAATTGATACGGACTGGTGGGAAGTTGAAGTGTTTCGGCAGCCAGGCGTCGGATGCCTTCGCGATCCATGGTCAGACGGGTTGCGCGGGCGGTGGGTACCACCCTGACCTTACCTTCAGCCTCCAGTTTTTCCAGGGCGGTCGTGGCAATCGCCTCGATTTCAGGCACAACCACGTCCGGTTGTTCTGATTCTATGAGTGCTTGCAATTGTTCAGGGTCAGTCATCACCAATGTTCTTGCGTGGTGCGCGACCTGATGTCCCGGTGCATGCGGGTAACGGTCAACTGCAATGGTTTCAACCCCCAGGCGTTGCAGGGCGATGATGACTTCTTTGCCAAGCTCGCCCGAACCGAGCAGCATGACTTTGGTGGCAGTGGCGGATAAAGGGGTACCGAGCGTGGTCATGAGGACGTTCCTGCTAAGGATGCAACGGACGCTATTGTATCGATTTCTTATTGGGCCGACCTTAATCCCGATTCGACATCCATTTAAGAAATATATAAAATACATCTTATTGTTTGGCAGCATGCTGAGCAATCCGCCGCAAAGGCGGTCTTTTTTGGCTTTAAAGATCGATATTAAATATATTAAATGGAGTTGTTACATGTTATCGGAAGCTGCACGTCCGTATATTCAAGCTAGTGTGCCTGTTCTGCGCGAACAAGGTGTCACCATTACAAAGACTTTCTATAAGAATATGTTTTCCGAGCATCCGGAACTCACTCGGATTTTTAATATGGGAAATCAGGCCAGCGGTGCTCAGCAACAGTCGCTGGCGGCGGCGGTGTTTGCCTACGCCGATAATATCGATCAGCCCGAGGCACTAACTCCGGTTGTCAGCCGGATCGTTCATAAACATGCTTCAGTTGGCATTCGTGCCGAGCACTACCCCATTGTCGGCCGTCATCTTTTGGGTGCCATTCAGGAAACGTTAGGTGAGGCGGCCACGCCGGATCTGTTGTCGGCCTGGGAGGAGGCATATGGTTTGTTAGCGAATGCTTTCATAGAAGAGGAGCGCAAGCTATACGCAGCCGCGGAAACCGAGCCGGGACAACTATTGAATATGACAGTGCAAGAGGTTCAGGATCAGAGCCTTAACGTGCGTTCCTTTTTGCTAACGCCTGAGGCCGGCGCGTCACTGCCGTCTTTTATGCCGGGTCAATACATTTCCGTTGAGGCCTTGTTGCCCGACGGTATGCGTCAGTTACGACAATATAGTTTGTCGGACGCACCAGGAAAGACGCATTTCAGGATTTCGGTTAAGCGCGAGGCCGCGGGAAAAGAAACACCTGCTGGTCGCGTTTCCAATTGGCTGCACGATACGGTGAAGGCTGGAGACACATTGCGCA
>Ga0207884_1001122_pt1 | contig 11398 bp, 10 predicted proteins | sample MalvirmetaMSP144_FD_184236 | JGI IMG/M metagenome (GOLD analysis project Ga0207884, IMG submission 184236) | Marine viral communities from the Deep Pacific Ocean - MSP-144 (SPAdes) | ecosystem: Environmental > Aquatic > Marine > Oceanic | place: Pacific Ocean | collected 2011-07-08 | reverse complement strand
CATGACACCCTATTTACCTAAATCGATATTACTAATTAAATGAACTTACAATCAAGTCTAAAAACCAAAGTTTGGATATATGGAATCATGGTCTTGATTTCATTGATCTTTACCACACAGCAAGCGGCTGACTATCGCATTTATGTTGCCGCAGGTAGAGTAATGATTGATGAAAAAGCCAATCCATTTTTGGATGAGGATATGATTGAAACGGAGCCCGATGGTAAAATCACACCACATGCTCAATACAGGTATGCACCAATTTTCGGGATCGCACTTTACCCTATATCTCTATTGCCAAAACAGGTCTATATATTTCTGTGGCTATTTTTCAATGTATTCCTTCTCTATAAATCAGTTTTATTGTTTAGAGAATTCTTTTCTGAATTAAAATCAGACACCAAACTTTTCGGAATTACCGCCATAGTCACCTTAATTCTAGGGATACGTTTTTGGGGACAAAACCTCCAATTGGGTCAAACTACTATTTTACTCGTCTTTCTATCGGTTTATGCATTACACTTGTCTAGAAAAAATAAGCCCGTTTTGGCTGGTTTAATGTTAGCCCTTGCTATTGTTACTAAAATAATGCCCTTGCTACTGATAGGTTATTTTATTTATAGAAAGGATTTCAAAACACCTATTTTCACTATAATCTTTACAGTGCTCTTAGTCTACCTACCAGCTTTAATTGTTGGTTTTGACTATAACAATTTCTTGATCCATGAATGGTACAACATTATTAATCCTGCTAACAAGGAATATACATTAGAAACCAAAACAGGTATATACAATTTGTCTGCGTTCATTTTTGCCTACTTCACAGAAATGCCCGATGATAAAATTACGGGCAACAGAAATATCCTTTCTCTATCATATGAAGTTGCAGGTATACTTACCAACATTATTAGAGGGGCTCTGATACTTTTTACGCTATACTTTGTAAGGAGCCTTCCTTTTAAAGCAGCCAAATCAAGTGTGCATGCCTTCTGGGAATTTGGTTACATCTGCTTAGCTTTTCCATTGGTGTTTCCAGCGCAGAATAAGTATTCATTTTACTATATACTACCTGCACTGTTCTTCATTGCTTATTATATGGTCAAACGCTATAAAACGGAAGGCGGGCTTAGAGGTATACCGATGAAAATACTCGTCCCTATGGGCCTTTACTTTATCATCACTACCTTAACCTCATCTAACATTATTGGCAAGTATTGGTATGATCAGACTCAGTTTTATAAAGTAATTACATTTGGAATCATTGCTCTAATTGTTGCTTATGCACAGGTAAAGCCCTCAATGCTTAATACTCATCAGCCAGAAAATAATCAGTAACCTATGCTTACTCCAGCCATCAATATTGTTATCCCACTTTATAATGAAGAGGACGTATTTGAGACACTGATCAGTCGCTTGGTCAACTTAATGGACTCATTTGAAAAGTCTATTGAGGTTATTTTGGTAGATGATGGCAGTAGTGACAAAACTGCCGAGTTAATGACCAATTTAGCAATGAAAGATCAACGCTTTCAGTCTGTTATTCTTTCTAGAAACTTTGGTCACCAAATTGCATTAAGTGCTGGTCTACAACAGATCACTGCTACCGAAGCCGTTTTCATTATTGACGCAGATCTTCAGGACCCTCCAGAGTTACTTGGAGAATTTTACGATTATTACAAACAAGGCTACGATGTTGTATATGCAGTAAGAAAAAACCGAAAAGAGAATTTCTTAAAGAAATTTGCATACAAGTCATTCTATAGGTTGATGGATAAAATTTCTTATATCCACATCCCTTTAGACACGGGGGATTTCTCTCTAATTAGTGCAAGAGTAGCTCATTTAATGAACGAAATGCCTGAACAAAGTAGATTTCTACGAGGTATGCGTAGTTGGTTAGGTTTTAAGCAAATTGGCATAGAATACAACCGAGAAGAGCGTCAATCTGGTGAATCGAAATATACACTCAGAAAACTATTTCAACTCGCTTTTAATGGCGTATTCAACTTTAGTGAACTACCAATTAAATTGATTACCAACCTTGGACTACTCACTGTTTTTTCATCTATTTGCTACTTTCTATACGTAGTGGCAAAAAAATTGATCTATGGAAACGTTCCTGAGGGCTTTACTGGGCTTTTGTTCGTTTTAGTTTTATTTGGAGGAATTCAATTACTATCGCTAGGCTTAATTGGTGAGTATGTATTACGAATTTTCTTTCAAGTAAAACAAAGGCCATTGTTTATTATCAAGGAAAACATCAAGAACAAAGAAGCTGTTGAACCAAGAAAATAAACTAACTAAAGAAGTATCCTTTCTTTAGTTAGTTCCTTCGATCTCGTTACAGAGATCTTGATACCAAGCTTCTCCGTATTTACGGATAAGTGCATCTTTCAGAAACTTGTAAACCGGCACACCAAGCTTTTCACCTAAAGTACAGGCAGCAGAGCAAATAGACCAACGATCATAATTCAAGGCTTCGTAATGATCATATTTGGTAATTCTAATTGGATAGAGTTCGCAGGATATAGGTTTTTTGAAAGTTGTTTTACCGTCACGATAAGCCTGTTCTATTCCACATTTCAGAATGCCCTTTTCATCATATATGGAAAAAGCACATTCTCTATTACCAATGGTGGTTGTGGAGTAATCTCCTTCAAAATCTATAATATAAGGCCCTTCTTTTTCAATTGCCTTTAAGCCTTCTTCACTTAAGTAAGGCTTTACAGCTTCAAGCGCATCTTGCAGTTCTTTCAGTTCATGATCTTCCAGTGGCGCGCCTAAATCACCTTCTACACAACAGGCTCCCTTGCAAGCTTCAAGGTCACAAACAAAAAGTTGTTCTTTTATATCATCACTAATTACAGCGTTGTCTACTAAGATCATATTAATTTGGAATGGCTATTATTTCGAAATGCTTTTTTATACTCATGGTGTCTTTTGTCAGCTTCACTCTTTTTGCAGTGTCTACAAAGCCATCGGACAAATAATGAGTGTCATTCATGTAAACCGTGTAATTATGTTTTGCCATAGCATCATACAGTTCTTCCCTTTCCTCTTTGGTTAATCTTTTATAGCATTCCGCCATAATATTTGGTCTGTAGGTCGATATCAGATCACTCAATCCGTTGAGGATGTCCTTATCGTAACCCTCTGCATCCACTTTTAATAGAGACAACTGAGAAAGTCGATCAGCATAATTTTCATTCAAAAATTTCTGAAAATCTCTCCCTTCTACCTTGAGTTCATAATTGTGGTTGTGTTTTCTGTTCTTTATTTGAGAGAGGAAGCCACCGTTACAGAACGATGCATCTGAATAATTAAATACAAACTCTCCATCCTCAGTTGTCGCTGCAAAGGGCAGTGGAACGATGTTGGTAATCTCAGTATTCAATTTAGAATTCTCTTCTAATATCTTATATACATATTGATTTGGTTCTAGACCAAGTACAATTCCTTTTTTACCAACAGCCAAAGCCATTGGAACTGTAGTATCTCCTGTATATGTACCAATGTCAATTATCATGGAGCCTTCAGGAGCCAACGACTTGTAAAAATTCACTTCAGAAGTTCCTAAATGTATGGGTCTATTAAAAGGATGCAACCAATTAGCAAAATCTATTTCGCCATACCCATCAATATTGAATTTCTGGATTTCAAAACCATATTCCTTAAAAGTTGACTTGATTTCTTTCTTTCGCTTACTTTTTCCAAACAGTCCAAACATAGTCTTAGTTTTAAATGTCGAAAATACGAGAAATAAAAGAATATCTCTTTCATATCTGAATGAATGAGCCTGTTGTTTCGACATCAAATCATTAATTTCGCCTTTCTAATGAAAATGGAGCAGATAAAATTAAGCGGGATTATAATAACATTTAACGAGGAAGAAAACATCGGTAGATGTATAGAATCCATTAAGGATGTCTGCGATGAAATTCTAATTGTCGATTCTTTTTCAACAGACCGTACAAAAGATATTGCACTTAGTCATAATGCTAGGTTTATAGAAAACCCTTGGAAAGGCTTTTTAGATCAGAAGAATTTTGCTCAAGACTCAGCAAGTTTTGACTACGTGTTGCAGTTAGATGCTGATGAAGAATTGTCTGAAGAATTAAAAAAATCAATCCAATCTGTTAAAAACAACTGGAATTATGATGGTTACATTTTCAATCGGTTCACTAATTATTGTGGCAAATGGATAAGGCATTCTGGCTGGTATCCCGATGCAAAGCTTAGGCTCTATGATAGAAGAAAAGGCAAGTGGGACGGGCTTGACCCCCACCCCTCTGTGAGTATTGATTCAGAATCTAATACCCAACATATCAAGGGCGATTTGCTCCATTATTCTTATGTAAACTACGAAGATCATATTAATAGATCTGCCAAATACGCAAAGCAAGCTGCGATTGCAATGCATACTTTGGGTAAAAAACCAAGCAACTTCAAACTCATCTTTAGCCCCGCTTTTCGATTCTTTAATAGTTTCATTTTAAGAGGAGGTTTTAAGGACGGATTTGAAGGTTTAATCATCTGCAAAACAGCAAGTTACTATACATTCCTCAAATATATGTACCTAAAACTCATCCATAAGGGAGAATCAATTAAATGAAAAAATTTACTGACCTCATCACTTTACAGGCTAATCACAAACAACAAGTTGTTTTCTTGATGGTGGTCATTTCCATGCTCTATTTCTACAACTTTTATGTAAATGACATATGGACTCCGAATGAAAGCTTTTATGCAGAATCGGTTCGCGAAATGTTCGAAAGTGGTAATTTCCTAGACATCAAATACAATTACGAACCACGTTACAACAAGCCTCCTCTCACTTATTGGCTCATTGCTGTCAGCTCGTACATTTTTGGCTTAAATGAATTCGGTATCCGGTTGCCCATCGTATTACTTACCATTGGTTCGGTATGGCTTACTTATTTGCTCGGAAAGAGGCTCTATGGCGAAAAAGGAGGTATTTACTCTTTAATGATCATGGCAGTAGGTGTTCAGTTAATGGCGGTAAAACAATATGCTTCGCCAGAAATTCCTCTTACCTTCTTCTTCACCTTAACCCTCTATTGGTTTATAAAAGGCTATCAGGAGAGCAGGACGAAGTACTATTACTTGTCATATGTAGCACTCGGCCTTACTGTTTTAACAAAGGGGTACCCCTATATAGTTGTAATTGCTGGCATTATTGGTCTGTTCATTCTTATCGATTCAAATTTCAATGTCCGAACTACTCTAAAAAAGGCCAGCCAAATCAAACTCCATTTCGGAATCCCTATTGTACTTTTTATTGGAATGAGTTGGGTAGCTTACATGTACCTAACCTATGGTGAGAACTTCTGGGAGATATTTCAACGAGAAACATTTGATCGTGCTTTTACCAGAAACGAAAAAAGTCTTAGACCATTCTTTTATATAGAAGTAATTTCATGGACCATTCTCCCTTATTCATTGGCTTTCTTCATTGTATTGGTTCATTACATCTCCTCACCAAAAAAGATAAAGTCAGAAATAGCCTTTCCCTTCGCTTGGTTTATTGTGATGTTTTTAATTTTCACGGCTGCCAAAGGGAAAATACCAACCTACTTTATTCAGGCTCATCCAGCAATGGCATTGATCATTACAGCGGCATTGGTTAATATCGCCCCGAAAAAAACGTTTTTTTCAAAAGCCTTAAAAGTCTCATTCTATTTACCAGCAGTGTTGATTTTAGCTATCTCATTTTTCACCACCTACTTCCTGAGCTTACCCCTTATTTGGTATTTAGTCCCAGTGTTCTTTACAATCATCACTTTCGTTATCACAAAAACCAAAAGCGCGAAAAGTATAGACAATCAAATTTCTATTCCTTTCTATGCAATTTTTGGTGTTTATATTTTAGTCGCGGCCTATCTTAAACCAATTGAGAAATATCGCCCTTATAGTGAGATAGGGGAAGTAATTAATGAGAGAGAAAATATCGATTCCAGAATTCCAATTCTGATTGAAAAGACATTAATTCATAATATTCCGTTTTATGCTGAAAGACGTGCAATTCGAGATCAGACACCAACCCAAATTAATTCCAATCAAGGAAAAACATTGGCATTGGTAAGAGCTGAGAGTTTAGATTATCTTTCTGGTTTCAAATCATTATGGTCCGGTATGATCTATGATTTCCCTAGTGAGTCGCAATTCGCAAAATTCGTTAAAGCCTGTATTGACGCTGAGAATGGAGACTATTCGAAATTTGCTGAGTATCATCTTATTTTCAAAGAGTAGATAAATCTATTTGTTAAGTCAGCAACAACCCAAACGATAAATATTCATGCCACAAAAATTCATATCCGATTCTGTACTTAAGCAAATAAGAAAGTTACCAAACTACAGTACTTGTAAGATTCTAGACCTAAGTTGTGGTGAGGGATACATTATTTCAGAATTGGCAAAAGATGGATGTAACGTTACTGGCACTCACTTTAAGGAGGGCGACTATATTATTGAAAACAAAAAGCTTATTGAGAATCTACATATAGTTGAAGGGGTAGATCTTCACACCAACCTTCCTTTTGAGTCTGAGTCATTTGATTTAATTTTAATGACTGAAGTTTTAGAACATCTAGAAACTCATTTCACAGTATTGAGAGAAGTATCCAGAATACTAAAAAAAGGAGGTCTCTTCATCTTTACTAGCCCAAATGCTTATCGTCTTCATTCAAGATTTCAATTTCTCTTTACAGGACACCATAAACTGATTCAAAGGAGATTAAGTTGGGATTTAAGCCCTACTGACTTATATGCCAACCATATTAATTTGATAAATTTCCCACTTACGAGTACAATTTTAAGCCAAGGAAATATTGAAATACAACACCTCTTTATAACGAAGTTTAAGTTTAAACACTTCTACATATTTCCACTTTACCCCTTTGTACTGCTTTTTTCAATCTTAAGGTTGAAAAAACACAAAAACATAGCTAGAGCAAATGGAGAAAAGGACATAGAAAAATGGATGAGGAGTTTTCCAATGTTATTCAGCGAACAATTGGCTGTTGTAAGCAGAAAAAAACATAATGCCCTTAGAGCATCCTAAATCTATATTCTAAAGACACTGTATATCAACTTACTTCCCGAACAAGCTATACCATAAAAAAAGCCGGATAAACCAGCTCTTTTAAATCTCAATACTCAATAAGAGTTTACTAATATCTATAATGCTCAGGCTTGTAAGGGCCATCAACAGCTACACCAATATATTCTGCTTGCTCTGGAGTAAGCTCTTCTAGTTCTACACCAATTTTTGCAAGGTGAAGTTTAGCCACTTTTTCATCTAAATGCTTTGGCAAAGTGTATACTGCGTTTTCGTAAGCACTAGAGTTAGTCCAAAGCTCCAACTGAGCCAAAGTCTGGTTCGTGAATGAATTAGACATTACAAATGAAGGGTGACCTGTAGCACAACCTAGGTTTACCAAACGACCTTCAGCCAAAACTATAACATCATTTCCTTTAATGTTATAAAGATCCACTTGAGGCTTAATTTCGATCTTGCTTCCACCGTAAGTCTTGTTTAACCAAGCCATATCAATTTCATTATCGAAGTGACCAATGTTACAAACAATGGTTTTATCCTTCATGGCTTCAAAGTGCTTTCCTTGAATAATATTATAGTTACCAGTTGCTGTAACAATGATATTAGCTCTTGGAATAGCGTTTTCCATTTTCTGAACCTCATAACCATCCATAGCCGCTTGAAGTGCGCAAATAGGATCGATTTCTGTAACAATCACTCTAACACCAGCACCACTCAAAGAAGCAGCAGAACCCTTTCCTACGTCACCGTAACCAGCAACAACAGCAACTTTACCGGCAAGCATTACATCTGTAGCACGTCTGATTGCATCTACCAATGATTCTTTACAACCATATTTGTTATCAAATTTAGATTTGGTAACTGAGTCGTTTACGTTTATTGCAGGCATTGGTAATGTGCCTTTTTTCATCCTTTCATAAAGCCTATGAACTCCTGTAGTAGTCTCTTCAGAAAGTCCTTTAATATCCTTTACTAACTCAGGATATTTATCCAAAACCATGTTGGTCAAATCACCACCATCATCCAGAATCATATTCAAAGGCTTACCACCTTCAAATGCAAATAAAGTTTGTTCGATACACCAGTCAAACTCCTGATCGTTCATGCCTTTCCAAGCATAAACAGGAATTCCAGCCTTAGCAATAGCGGCAGCGGCATGATCTTGAGTAGAGAAAATATTACATGAAGACCAAGTTACTTCTGCTCCTAACTCAATCAACGTTTCAATAAGAACAGCAGTCTGAATGGTCATGTGAAGACAACCAGCAATACGAGCCCCAGCAAGAGGTTTAGCAGCACCAAATTCTTCACGTAGCGACATTAAGCCAGGCATTTCAGCTTCGGCCAATCCTATTTCTTTCCTTCCCCAATCACTTAGGGAAATATCTTTTACCTTATACTCTAAACCTGTTTCTAACATATCATTTTTTTAATTGCGCTGCGAAGATACGACTTGTGTCTATAAATTTCAACACGAGCTATCTGTCAGTAAATAAATTCGATTTCCTTAAAATCAAATGATATCTCGCCTTTTACGGTTTCCAATATCAATCTACCTGTGTGGTCAACATCAATAATTTTCCCATCAAACAGATATTCTGTTCTGTACTTTCTAAACTGCTGGAAACCAAAGAGGTGCTGTAAGTACTCGCTTTTAAGTTCTTCCTTCTTTCCTGATTTAAGTTTTAAGTAATAGTTCTCAAGAAATACAATTAGCTGCTCAAAAAGTATTGGTAATTCATGTGTATCTCTGGTCTCTTTAAAAAGTGATGTCGCTTTACTCAAATCTAAATTTTGTTGATTTATATTGACCCCCATCCCTATTACTGACCACTGAATTGAACTTCTTTGTAATGTGTTCTCAATCAATATCCCAGCTACTTTTTTTTGGTTCAGAAGGACATCATTAGGCCATTTCACTTTTACATCACTTTCTTCCGTGTAAGCACTTATCATTTTTCTCACCGCCAAGGAAACTATGATGTTCAAAAAAAACTGATCAGCAGCCTGAAGGAAAGTAGGCTTCAAAACTACACTTAATGTCAAGTTAGATTGAGGGGCAGATACCCAACCGTTTCCTCTTTGCCCCCTACCAGCAGTTTGGTCATCAGTAATGATCACTACTCCTTCTCGAGTGTCAGGTTTCTTTAGGATTTGCAAGGCTATATCATTCGTTGAATGACAACTTGGCATGTAAATCAACTCTTTGCCTAGAAATAAAGTTTTAGCAAGGATTTTGTACAACAGATTTTCGTAGTTTTGACTGCAAATAAATAACAATTTAGAAACAAAAGCTGAATGACTTCAGAAGAACTGAGCCAGATTATTATTAAGGGAATGGAAGAGCGTAAGGCAGAGGACATTAAGGTGCTTGACTTACGTGAAGTGAAAGGTTCGATTAGCGATTTTTTCATTATTTGCTCAGGCAACTCAGATACCCAACTACAAGCCATAGCCGAATCTGTTGAAAAAGAGGTTAAAGAGGCTCAAGGTGAGCGACCGTGGCGCAAAGAGGGGTTTACCAACAGAGAGTGGATTCTTCTAGATTATGTGAGCAATGTTGTACACATTTTCAAGCGTGAGAAAAGAGACTTTTACGCACTTGAAGATCTTTGGGGAGACGCTAAAGTCACCTCAATTGCCTAACCTAAAGTTGTTTAACTTTATCAGTTGCCCCTCGTTTAAAGAAAGATTTAAATTTTATAAAACATAGAAATGCCAGATAGTCCAAGAAAGAAGAACATCATTCCAAAAGCAGGAGGCAAGAAGCCAAATAATCAAGTATGGATATTCATCTCCTTGATTATTTTAGTATTCTCAATTTCAATTTTCAGTAACCAGAATACAGGCGTAATCATTACTCAAAAGCGCTTTGAAGACATGGTAAAAAGTAACGATGTACAAAGCATTGTTGTGATTAAAAACCAAAATTCTGTTGAGGTTACACTTAAGAATGAAGCTCTCCAAAATGCTAAGTATAAAACAGAGTTAGAAAACCAAGATTTCTTCAGTTTTGGAAATCAGGGACCTCATTATGTAATTAAAAATATTCTTTCAGCAGAAGCCTTTAATGAACGATATGAGGGTTTTGTAGAAAAGGAAAAAATCCCAGAAGACGAAATTGTACGTTTACAGTTCGAAGACAAGACTACCTTCATGGAGATTCTTGGCTCTTATGGCTTTTTAATCATCATTATACTTTTCTTCTGGTTAATGATGAGAAGAATGACTGGAAATTCTGGGCCTGGTGGACAAATATTCAATATTGGTAAATCAAGAGCTGCCTTATTCGATGCTGAGAACAAAGTCAAAATTACTTTTGACAATGTAGCTGGACTCGATGAGGCAAAAGAAGAAGTACAAGAAATTGTAGAATTTCTTCGTAACCCTTCAAAGTTCACAAAACTAGGTGGTAAAATTCCTAAAGGAGCTCTATTAGTAGGCCCTCCTGGAACTGGTAAAACTTTGTTAGCAAAGGCAGTGGCTGGTGAAGCTGCCGTGCCTTTCTTCTCTCTTTCAGGTTCAGATTTTGTTGAAATGTTTGTTGGAGTTGGTGCAGCAAGGGTAAGAGACCTTTTCAAGCAAGCCAAAGAAAAAGCTCCGTGTATTGTTTTCATAGATGAGATTGACGCCATTGGTCGTTCAAGAGGCAAAGGCCAAATGCCAGGCTCTAATGACGAAAGAGAAAATACCTTGAACTCACTTTTGGTTGAAATGGATGGATTTGCTACTGATTCTGGAGTAATCATTTTAGCAGCTACCAACCGTCCTGATGTTCTAGATCAGGCATTACTAAGACCAGGTCGTTTTGATAGACAGATTAGTATTGATAAACCAGATTTAGTTGGACGTGAGGCTATCTTTAAGGTTCACTTGGCTCCAATTAAAATGGACAAGAACATTGATGCCAAGAAGTTAGCAGCTCAAACCCCTGGTTTTGCTGGTGCAGAGATTGCCAACGTTTGTAACGAAGCGGCCTTAATTGCTGCGCGTAGAGACAAAAAGGCTGTTGATATGGACGATTTCCAACATGCAATTGACCGTGTAATTGGAGGTTTAGAAAAGAAAAACAAACTTATTTCTCCAGAAGAAAAGAAGATTGTCGCGTACCATGAAGCGGGTCATGCAGTGGCTGGCTGGTTCTTAGAACATGCCGATCCATTGGTAAAGGTAAGCATCGTACCAAGAGGTGTAGCAGCCTTGGGCTATGCACAGTATCTACCTAAAGAGCAGTTCTTATATCAAACAGAGCAGCTAATGGACGAAATGTGTATGACTTTAGGCGGTAGAGCTGCGGAAGAAATTGTTTTCGGGAAAATA
>Ga0207884_1001116_pt1 | contig 11463 bp, 12 predicted proteins | sample MalvirmetaMSP144_FD_184236 | JGI IMG/M metagenome (GOLD analysis project Ga0207884, IMG submission 184236) | Marine viral communities from the Deep Pacific Ocean - MSP-144 (SPAdes) | ecosystem: Environmental > Aquatic > Marine > Oceanic | place: Pacific Ocean | collected 2011-07-08 | reverse complement strand
CGCCACTTGCAACAAGCCCTGGCCGTGAAACGCGACGAGCAGACCCAGGCCACCCGAGAGATCAACCGGCTGTTCACGGAGGTGACTGAAGTTCGAAAGCAGTCGGATCGGTTGACCCAGCAACTGGGCGAGCGGGAGCGCGAAAATCGTCGTCTGGCCGACAAAACAGTGCGGCTAGAGCAGCAAGTCGTGGCGTTACGCCAACGAAAGGCTGCCTTTGAGAAGCAGCAGCGCGTGAACGACCAGTTGAAAGCGAAGGTGCAGCAGCTTGAAACCGAGCTGAGCGTGAAGAATGAGCTGTTGGATCGCTTGAGCGCTGGCAACGACTCCGACCAGGTGAACAGAGTTTCTTGAAATTCCTCCAGACTATGTTTTAAAGCCAACTGCAAGGCTATTGTCGCTCAAGTCTCAGGTGTTTTTCATTGGGGAGCCCGCGTGGTTTGGATGACGGGTTTAGGGCGACGTGTTGTCCGGTCTTTTGTCGTCCATCATGCTTAGCTGTAAAAATAAAAGTCGTTTTTTTTCCTCTGTTTCACGGCATACATGGCCATGTCTGCCCGCTCTACCAGCGTTTCCGCTCCCGCCCCGTCTTCAGGGTACATTGCAATCCCGATGCTGGTTCCGATAGAGACACGAAGGTCGGTGCCCTCAAACTGAAAAGGGGTTTCGAGTGAGTTCAGAAGTTTGCGTGCGACCGTTGTGACCCGGTAGACAGTCACCTCGCCAGAGTCATCGACCCCGGCCAACTCATGGGTGTAGTCGTCAACGAAGGAGCTTTCCTTGACCAGATCATCATTACTGAAGTTGGACCCCATCCAAGGCTGCAGCATCATCGACGGCGGAATCTTGATGGTGCGATCCACTTTGGGAAGGTAATTCCACATGGCATCATCGATTCTCAGCGAACCAACGCCAGCCTCTTTTTTCGGCGAGTGAATCCGGATCAGGGTGTGATCCGGCCGATCCATCCAGGCTTCCAGCTGCAGCTCACGGGTCCAGTACTCGCTCTCGATACGCATCACGTACCGGCCGTGGTTACTGTCTGACCAAAGGGTCTGCTCCATGCCTTCGACCAAAGAAACAGCCGAGGGAGTAGCCGCGATAAGACGACCCGATATGGCAAACAAAAGAAGAGCGCTTATCCAGATTTTCATAGACCAGGTCCTTTTTCAGTAGGGGCGGCCGGCTACCGTCATCTGTTCCCGAACTTCGGAAGCGCCAGCCGGCTGTCGTGGGGCCTTCACAACGATAACCAGACCCATAATTGTGATCCCTATTCCTATGATCTCCACGAAACTAAAGGTTTCACCAAACAGCAGTATGCCGATAACAAGCCCAAACACAGGCGTCAGAAAGGTGAACGAATTCAGGCTGTTCAAAGGAGCGCTTGCCAGCAATGAGTACCACAGAACAACCATCAAAGCCGTCGCTGGAATAGCCAAAACGAAGATTGCGGAGGAAAACGACCAGGTCCAGTCAATCGCCATGCCCTCACCCAGACCCACGGATGCGATGGCCAGGAATGCCGAACCAATGACAAGCTGAATACCCATGGACCAGTAAATATCATCGCTGCCGGCCTGATATTTGAGTAGCACGTTCCCGAAGGCGGTTCCAATAGCGCCGACCAGAACATAGACCGCCCCTGTAAACCTGGCGTTATCAAACTCCATCTCTGGCGTCGCAAGTACCACAACCCCAATAAAGCCAACGATCAGTCCCGCGAACACGCGCCCGGTGACCACTTCCCTAAAAATGAACAGCGCCAGAACCGCTGCAAAAAGCGGTTGTGCGTTTGCTAGCACCGTTGCAAGTCCTGGGCCCAGTTTGCCAGCCCCGAGAAACATTCCTCCAAGGCCCATGCCGGTGTAACTGAAGCCAATCACAGTCAACATGAGAAACCTTCGAGGCGAGAAACTAATTCGCCTGCCCTTTCCAACGGCGATCAGAATCAGGCAGAGGCCCGCCAGTAATGCCCGTAACGCGGCAAAAAGCAAAGGTGGCGCATCTGGCAAGCCCACCACAATGAAGGGAAAGCAAATCGCCCAGAGAAAGGCGACAAGCATCATGCCGGCTACTGTACGTATCGATAGTGACTGGCCCACCAACAGCTCCTTGACCTACTCCTCTGAGAAGTATGGCTTATATTCAAACCTGGCGCCCCAATCCCCGCAATCTCGGGAAAAACCTCGGCGTGTTGTTGGCATAATGTCGCCAGGCCTCCCCGAACGTCTTTTCGGCTTCCCGCTCCTCACTGATCGATAATCGTGAATACATCCAGAGCAATACCGGGAACATCACCAGGGTCAGTAGCGTCGGCCACTGCAGGAGGAAGCCAAACATAATCAGAACAAAACCCACGTATTGCGGATGACGGACATAGGCGTAGAGTCCGGTCGTGGCAAGCTTCCCCGCTTTCTGAGCCGAGTACAGAGTGCGCCAGCCCGCTGCAATCAGATAAAAGCCTCCACCAATAAACACCGTGCTCAACAGATGGAAGGGTCCAAAATGCGGGGAGCCCTGCCAGCCAAACAGCATTTCGAGCAGATGCCCGCTGTCATGAGCGAACCAGTTCACATCGGGGTACTGTGACTGCAGCCAGCCCGATAGAAAGTAGATCGTCAGCGGGAAGCCGTACATCTCCGTGAACAGTGCAACAAGGAAGGCACTGAACGCACCAAACGAGCGCCAGTCCCGTTTGGTCTGTGGTTTGAAAAAACTGAAGGCGAAGAAGATGAAAACCGCTGAATTCAGAACCACCAGCCCCCAAAGACCGTAATTCGGCAATTCACTGTTCATCTCGCTGATCTCCCTTCCCCTGCCGCGTTTCATGGTGGCTGTGGTGACCATGCGCACCGTGGCCGCCATGCATGAATATGTGCATTAACGGACACGCCAGAAGAATCAGCCAAGGCAAAGCGCCAAGCAGGTGAACCCTGTGCTCGCCCCAAAGCAAAAACAGCGCTATGACCGCGAATACTGCCAATGTAAGTTTAAAGCGCCGATCCATCACTGTTCCTTTTTGTAAGTAAACCAAACCCGCATTCTTCATCACGCGTCAAATGTCTGGCCGTCGCCCGTCGTCACAATGTAGTTGGGAGAAGGGCCAATCGCGATAACTTCAACGACTTCTTCTGAGTCCAGATCAGTAACATGGGCCGTCAATCTGCCCATAATAAGATCACCTTGTGATCGGAACAACGGAATGGCTCTTTATTGCCAGATAAGCGGCGTTTGCACACTTGCGAACAAAAAGATTGCTTCAATCTGAGTTGAACATGCCAAACTGAAACAGAGCTGAAAACCATTCCGGATGATGCATCTATTTGACGTGGATCAGTATCACCAGCAAACGCCCGGCTTTAGACCAGGGCTCAGGTTTCACCTATTTGGTAAAGCAACCTCCTGACAGTGGTGTCCGAATGCACGACGAAACCAGAAATAGCCAGCAAACAGCCAGTACCAATGCAGCTCTACTCAATCGTCATTGTTACTGCATTACCCTTGATCAAGACGCCCTCAACTCAAATCTTCGGGATCAATTTTCGAACGCTGGCATTGGTTTCCCGGCGACAGCGATCCCTGAGCTTGATCATTTCTTTTCGGACACCGCCGTTTTTGTCCCCGAGAGTGATATTTTGACGATGGAGGGGGTCGTCCAGGCTATCGAGAAAGCGAGCAAACTTCCGTCTTACCTGACACAGGTCCTGTCCTGGGCCCCAGACATCGCACAGTTCGATCCCGGCCCCGTCGGGGCATTTATGGGCTATGACTTTCACCTGGGACCCGAAGGCCCTCAACTGATCGAGGTCAACACCAATGCCGGCGGTGCTTTTGTTAACGCTGTGCTCGCCCGGGCTCAAAGCCGGTGTTGCCAGCCACCTCAACACGCGCCCGCCATCAGCCCGGCGCTGGACAGGTTCGATGATACGGCGTTCGAAATGTTTAAACATGAATGGCAAAGGCAGCGCGGAGAGTCGATGCCGCAGCGACTGGCCATCGTTGATGACGCCCCTGAGAGCCAGTTTCTGTTCCCGGAGTTCCAGCTGGCCCAGCGACTCCTTCTGGACCGGGGAATAGAAACCCTGGTCCTCGACCCTGCCGAGTTCGAGTATGCCAATGGAGGGCTTACCGCCGGTGGAAAACACATTGATATGGTGTACAACAGGCTGGTGGATTTCGCACTGGAAGCGCCGAACCATGCAACGTTAAGACGGGCCTATCTCGACGGCGCCGTCGTCGTAACGCCCAACCCGCGAACACACGCAGTGCTGGCCGACAAACGGAATCTGACTCTCTTGTCAGACTCACAGACGTTGCGCGAATGGGGCCTGGATGCGAAGGACGTGGAGCTACTGGAAAGGGCTGTTCCAAAGACCAGGCTGGTTTCCAGGGCTGACGGGACGGAGTTGTGGCGCGATCGCCGCGGCCTCTTTTTCAAGCCGGTGGCAGGCCATGGCAGCAAAGGTGTTTACCGGGGTGACAAACTGACCCGCCGCGTTTTCGAAAACATTCTTGAGGGCGATTATATTGCACAGGACCTCGTTCCCCCGGGTGAGCGAGGCCTCAAAATTGATAAGACGGTAACCACCGGAAAGGTCGATATTCGCCTGTACACCTACGATGGAACAACGCTGCTTACCGCTGCCCGCATCTACAAAGGGCAGACCACCAACTTTCGTAGTCCGGGGGGCGGATTTGCCCCAATCTTTCAGGTGTGAGCGTGGGGATGCTTCGACTTTACCTGCCAGTAGCGATGCTCGTAAAAGTTACTCCATAATGCTCCCAGCGTGGCAGCAAAGAGTAATTCCTCAGCTGGCACCCCAAAAAACCGGAGCCCACTGATAGCTGCGTTGTTCCAGTAAAGATCGACGTAACCCGGGTGGGACCAGTTCATTGCGCTGAAGAAGACGAAATAAAACAGCGTAAATACAGCCGAGCCTTTAATTGCACTGCCGAGAAGATCGACTCGACATATAACTGTGGCAATAGCTCCGAACAACAGGCTGAGAGAGGCCGTGTATATTGAGTTAAGGCCGGTGGCCAGTTCCAGAAAAGCGAAAACAAACGCGGGCGAGACCAATGCCAGGGCATGGAAACGATGCCTGCCTACGTGTTGTTTGTGATTGCCTGGCATTGGCTGTGTTGTCGAACGCGAACCAAGCTCATAGAGTGAGCAGGCCAACCCGCCCACCGCAAAGGAGAAAAAAAGACTCTCCACGTCAAAACCGTAGTTTTCACCCAGTGCAAATAAGGTCGGAGGGCTCCAGTATTCCGGGTAAAAGAAGGGTTCCGTCAGGCCAAGGGGAGCTGTACCAAGGCTCATTTTCAGCATTTTTCTTCTATTGCCGGTAAAGATGAAAACCACGCCCCACACGAGCACCAACAATAAACTCCATACCAGATATGTATAAGTCATCGACATAAAACTGTCCTGAAAAATACAGTTCAACCCTAAACCACTGCTACTGGCAAGGCATCTGTCAACGGTGCTGTGCCGATGATTTATTGAGTGTTTACCACATTTCCTGGCTCGCCACTTACAAAACCGATGGTATTTTCGCCCGTGGTAGCAAGAATTCTCTCAACGGCCTCTTTCGTATTGAACGCACGGTGTGGCGTTATAACGACGTTTCTCATCTGCAGCAGCACATGATTTACAAAAAGCGTCTCCAGGTCATGTTTCTTGTCGAAGAAAGAGCGGATCAGCTCTGCTTCCTCGCTTATGGAAGGCTCATCTGGTAACACATCCAGGCCGGCAGCGGCCACTTTCCCATTCGCCAGGTCACGTAGCAGGGCCTGGGTATCAAGAATTGACCCCCGAGCTGTATTAATGAGTACCACGCTGGGCTTCATTTTGGCGAACTCCCGGCCCGATATCATGTGAGTAGCCGCGTCGCTGCCAGGCTCGTGCAGAGTCACGATGTCCGACTGCGCCAGTGCCAATAACTCCGAGGGTTTTGCCTTGCAAGTCGAACCCCTGCAGACCTTTCATTTTTCGATCTCAAAAAACACGATCTTCATAATGCCCCCCCTGAAATGGTTCCGGCCTTTTGCGGACACACTCGGAGCTCACTCATCCCGTGCGGTTCAGCCGGAATTCAGTTTCCACTACTATACTCATCATTCCTGGTAAGCAAATTGCCTTTTTCTCAGGCTCTGGCATCGGAGGATCGAAATGTCACTTCAGACACCCATTCGGGTCGCCATCAATGGCTATGGCGTTATTGGAAAGCGAGTGGCCGATGCGGTCGCAGTGCAGCAGGATATGATACTGGCCGGCGTAGCCGACGTTGCCGAAGACTGGCGACCACGGGCTGCCCTGCGAAAGGGCTATCCACTTTTCGGCGCAACGCAGGAGCACGTTGCCAGCATGCGCGCCGCCGGAATGGACGTTGCAGGCACCCTTGATAACCTGCTTGAAATCTCAGATATCGTCATCGACTGCACGCCAAAGCACCTGGCGAGCAAGAATATGGAAACCTATCGGCAGCGGGGTCTGAAGTATATTGTCCAGGGTGGCGAACCCCATGAAGGCACATCCCACTCCTTCGTTGCCGAGTCAAATTATGACAGTGCCGTCGGTCGTGACTGCACGCGCATTGTGTCGTGCAATACAACGTCCATTATCCGGACCCTGACGGCACTCAAGCGGCATGGACTGTTATTGCGTGCACGAGGAACGCTTTTGCGGCGCGCCACCGACCCGTGGGAAAGTCACATGGGTGGAATTATGAATACCGTCGTTCCGGAACCAGAGATCCCGAGCCATCAGGGGCCGGACGCACAAACGGTTGACCCCGACCTGGATGTCGTAACCATGGCTGTCAAGATCCCGCAAACGCTCGCACACATTCATTACTGGTCGGTGCAGATGACGCGGGAAGCGAGTAAAGACGAGGTTCTCGATGCGTTTCGCTCCTCCTCTCGCATTTCCCTTATCAGGACCGGCGACGGGTTCACCGCCATCAACAGTATCAAGGAGTTCATGGCGGACCTGGGGCGGCCTCATGACAGCCTGTATGAGGTCGCGCTCTGGGAGGACATGCTCAAGGTCCAGGGCAGTGAACTGTTCTATGCTTACATGGTCGATAACCAGGCAATCGTCATTCCGGAAACCATTGACGCCATTCGCGCACTCACCGGGGTCGAGCCTGATGCCGGGAAGTCAATCAAAGCCACCAATGACAGCCTCGGTATCGGCTCGCTCGACCTGTAGATGCACGCGGTAAGCCATGGGCTTGGGTCAGCCGGGAACAAAGGGCGAGATATGACTGGCATCTTCAGGGTTTTCGGAGAGGGGGACGACCTTTACGAGGCAATGATCGACTCTATCCGCGCTGCCTCCCAGCGCATAGTGCTGGCGTCGTATATCCTTGCCGGGGATGAAGTGGGCTGGGCATTACTCAATGAGCTGATGAATCAGGCCCGACGCGGCCTCGACGTACGCATTCACATTGACGCCATGGGCTCTGGCAGAGTGCTCACACGATCTCAGAGTCGCCTTCTCACAGCTGCCGGGGTACGCCTCAAGCGTTTCCACCGCTGGAGCTGGCGTCAACCCATGCGCTACAATCGCCGTGATCATCGTAAGTTGCTGGTCATTGATGGTGAAACTGCCTATCTAGGCGGATTCAACATTCATCGAGAGGCCTCAAGGCGAGTATACGGTGAAACTCGGTGGCGTGACCTGCACCTGTACATTACCGGGCCACTGGCCGCGGAGGCTGAGGGACTGTTCAACGCATTCTGGTGCGGGCTCACCGACTGGAGTCCACGCAGGCAGCCAGGCAGCAATGACCGGATCATCCCAAATACAACACGTGCCTGCCGAATTCTGTTGCGATGTACCATTAAAGCCCAGTTGGCCCGAGCATCAGAGAGCATCTGGCTGGAGAGTCCTTATTTCATTCCGGATCGGGGCTTACGCAAACAGCTTATTCTCGCGGCCGAGCGGGGTGTCGATGTACGTATCCTGACCACCCGCAAAACCGACTCGCCCCCGGCACAATGGGCTGCCCGAGGCATTTACGGAGACTTACTGGCGAATGGCATTCGCATATTCGAGTTTCAGCCCAGGTTACTGCACTCCAAACTTCTGCTCATTGACGAGGATTGGGCCAACATAGGAACAGCGAATTTCGACTACAGGAGCATGTTCCTTAACTACGAGCTGACGTTGGTCTCGGGAAACAGAACGCTCAACAGGCAGTTAAAATCCGAAGTCCTAAGGGATCTTCAGGATTGCCATGAAGTCACCGGGGAAGCCTGGAGAGACCGTGCAGCTATAAATTACCTTTACGATATGCTGGGAAGACTTCTACGCCGGTGGTTGTAGAATACGGGGCGACCCGGAGCCACAGTGGCATAATAACACCTCTCACTCTCCCACGCTTTCATGAAGAGTCAGCAGCCACGCAGGGCAATGGGCGGGACTAGCGCTCCAGGTGCGGCCGGAATTACGGGAGCCGCGCAGCAAGGCGGTTCTCAATCGCCTGCGCTATAGAGCTCGAATCAGTTCCATTGGCCAGAAGCAGCCCCGCTGTATCGAGGGTGCCACCATGATTCGTGTAGCCAAACGCCAGCGTGCGCTCCGGCCCCAAATCCAGCGGTCGACAGACACCCAGCAATACCTCCGGACGCATATGGCACACAAACACCCTCAATCTGGTATCGCTGGGAAACACCTCATTGCTACTCCGGGTAGCGAATTGGTGCTCGGCTTCCATGCTGTCCCGGGGACTTCGGAAACGACCGGGCTCAAGAAGGCTTACCACACTGCACGAGACGTTCTTCTGATCCAGTGTTTCCGCGACATCTCTACAAACCTGGAGTTGATAGGCGCCCACAGCAATCAACTGGACATCACCACGGGTACTGAGCGCAACAGCGCCATCCCGGACCAGCTGACGGGCTTGCCGGGCATCCAGGGCAGTCGGTATTGACCCCTTGGGGTTCGTGATGGCCCAGATCTGACCTTGTGTTTGATAACACTCGTTCAGGCAGGCCATGGCACTATTGGCATCAGGAGGGAAAACAACCCGGGCAGTATCGCTCATCTCGCCCATTAACACCTCACCAAAGGCCGGGTCCTGATGTGACTGTTCGTTCTTTCCGTTTTCCCAAAGATGCGATGTGGCAATGACCGGCACTGAGAGCCATCGAGCAGGTCGACCAAGGCTTTTTTGGTGTCGGGAAAAGATAATTTCTTGCCGGAGAGCACCAACCATTTTCATGGCGAACGCTTCATATGACACCACGAGATTCATACCACCTTTGTTGCCGAGAGCAGCACTGACAACTGCTTCCTCGTTGAGCGCCGTAATTACAGCACCGTGAAGCGATTCCGCCAGTCCGGGCTCGGGGGAGAGCGTTCGATGCTTCAGATAGTCAAGAGTCTGATTCATCTGATTGCTACGTAATTCATCCGGGTTTCCGAGACGAACACGCAAGTGTAGGTTGGCTTTTACGATAGCGAGAAACTGCCGGTCCATCGCGCCCATCGGTGAGTGCTGCTCTTGCGATCGCATCCAGTCCGGTTCGGGGACGGACTGCAGCCTGATAACACGCGCACTCAGGGCATGGTCTTTTTCCTCGGGTCGACGGTCTTCCTGGTGAGTAGCAAGCACCTCCCGTGCTTTGTGGATCTCGGCCTCGGATACAAATAAACGGGCAACGGATTCCTGGAAGTACTGGCGCGAGGTTTCATCAACTCCGGGATTTGCCGGAAGCGGCGTACCGTGGGCAGCGTTGGAGCCGGCGCCATAGAAACCATAGCCCTTGATCGTCTCGGCAATCAAATAGGGCAGCTTGACCGGATAGTCCATGGTGCCCGCATGAATCTGGTCACTGCAGGCATTCAGTCTTGCCTCTGACTCGAAGATCCCCCAGATAAATGCAGCAGGATCGCGCCCATCAATGTTGATGGGGTAAAAACCATTGAGCTGGAGGTGGCGCCTGAACCACTCCGTTCCCCCCTGCTGGAATATGCTCGAACGCTGGTCGATGCGGCGGCCATTGGCTATCATCACCGGTGTCACAAACCCACAGTCTTCAGCTCTCCACCACCGGCTGGCCCAGTCACTGCCTCGCTGCTCCTCGAAGGCACCGTCACTCAGGAACGCAACCAATCGCTCCCCCGGCAGTGGCATATGCGGGTACTGCAGCTCCGCAAATCCCAGGTAACCACCTTCGATCAGCCCTCCAGCCGTATGGGGGTTAACGTGACTGCCCAGGGGAACGCCCGGTGTACCATCCGCATTGACAGCATAACTGTAAAAATCCCTAACCAGTTGGGTCAGCCCCGTCTCGTCGAGGGAGTATCGGGCCTGTTGTTGTGGATAAAGATTGCCCAGCAGCGTATTCACGGACTCAATCGCTGCCACGCAATGCCCTTGCCCCATCAGCCAACTACGGGTTATGCCTGCCAATGTGTTGGCGGCAACATAACCGACATAGGCAGGTACCATGTTCAATGAGCCTCCCGTATGTCCCTGAGGGTTTTCTTTGAAGTCATCCGCCAAGAGTGGCTGCCCGGACAAATCCACTCTATTGGCATAGGTCATATGCGCCACCAGCCACATCGCCGCATTTGTCAGGCGATCAGCTGCCTCAAAGAAGCTCAGCGAATCCTCGACAGAGTCATAACGCCCTTCACAGACAAGCTCCTGGCACAGATCAAATACACGTACCTGGGTCAGGTCGGTGTGTTCGATAACGCCACTTCCCTTTGCCCAGCTGTTAAACCGTGGGTAGCGCTGCCGATAGAGTGCTGCTCGCTGCTGGACCCGGTGCAAATCCTCAACAGAATGACTGTCCATTTCTCCTCCTTGACTGTATTGAACCTGAAGGCGCACCATCGAAACATGAAAAGGTGAGCGATCGGGGTGAAACCGCTACAACAGCACACGGCTGATTCTTGCGAACTCAGACCCGCAGAATCGAACGGTAGCTCGCCACGTCTACTGCAAACCGGGTATTCATGCGCAGGTGATCTCGCATGGCCTCCAGCGCCTCCGGGTTACCGTGAACCAGGTTGATCGGCGTTTCGGGGGCCAGGTCACTCTGAGCAAGCCACTGTTCAATCTCTGCGAAATCCCCGTGCCCGGAAAGCCCACTCAACACTTCCAGCCTGGCCTTGACGGGAAACCAGTCACCGTGGATTTTGATCCTTTCCGCTCCGCCAACCATCTTGGCGCCTCGTGTCCCCCCGGCCTGATAGCCGGCGAAGATGACAGTTGTGCGGTGCTGGCCCAAGAGACGCTTGAAGTGATGAAGTATACGTCCGCCCGTTGCCATGCCACTGCCGGCAATAATTACGTGGGGGTATGCCTGGTCAGCCAGCGCCTTGGAGTCCTGAACACTGCGACTGTAATGAACGGTGCTACACATTTCGTGGCACTCGGAACTGCTCAATCGGTGCTGATCCTCGTAGCGGCAGTAAATCTCGGAAACATCGATTGC
>Ga0207884_1001115_pt1 | contig 11471 bp, 3 predicted proteins | sample MalvirmetaMSP144_FD_184236 | JGI IMG/M metagenome (GOLD analysis project Ga0207884, IMG submission 184236) | Marine viral communities from the Deep Pacific Ocean - MSP-144 (SPAdes) | ecosystem: Environmental > Aquatic > Marine > Oceanic | place: Pacific Ocean | collected 2011-07-08 | reverse complement strand
AGCACCCGTCCAAACGTGTCGATGCACATCGAGAGCGCCAGGAAGCGGGCCGGCCAGACGGCGAGCGCCACCGTCGCCGGATCGGGGATGAAGAAGGCCAGGATCCGCTCTGGAAACAGGAACAGGACAGTCGCGACAGGCACGGTGAGGACGGTGGCCACGCGCGCGACGTCCCAGCCCCAGCGACGGGCGCCGGCCGGGTCCGACCCGCCGAGCGAATAGCCGACGAAGGTGGCCGCCGCGATGCCCGCGCCAATCGCCGGCAGGATGGCCAGGTGGTCGATACCTATGAACACGTTCTGGATAGCGACATACTCTGCCCCCATCAGCCCGATGATGAAGTAGTAGGTGGCCGTCCCGACATGCAGGAACGACTGCTGCAGGCTGATCGGCGTCCCGATCCGCAGGATCGCCAGCATGCCGACGAGGCTCGGCCGACGGCTCAGGAAGCCCCGCAGGTGGCTGTGCCGGGCAAGTAGCACGACGTGCAGTGCGATCGCGACCACGGCGCCGACCACGGCTGCGACCCCTGCGCCCCACGCCCCGAGCGCGGGCGCCCCAAACAGGCCGAAGATCAGCACCGCCCCGACGCCGAGCGTGCAGGGCACCTGCACCAGCGTGACGAGGAAGGGGTAGCGTGGCTTGCCCGAGCCGTTCCAAAATGCGCCGAACCCGTAGAGCGCCCCCACCAGCAGGAGGGCGGGCGCCACCGCGACCAGGAACGCCGCCCCGTGACGGGCAACCTCCGGGTCCGGCGCGATGAGCGTCAGCAGCTGCGGTGCGAGGGTCATGGCGGCGACGGTCAGCACGAGGCCCAGACCCGCCGACAGCGTGACGGCGTCGGTGAGCACCTGGTCGTTCAGGTGCGCGAGGCCCTCGCCCCGCTGGCGCGCGACCAGCGCCTGGACGCCGGTGTCCAGGCCGAACAGCAGCGCCGCCAAGATGGTGTAGATGGTAGCGCCGAGCCCCACCCCGGCGAGGGCGGCGACGCCCAGCCGGCCCATCATCGCGGCGTTGCCCAACATGGTGAGGTTCTGGATCAGCAGAGAGAGGCTGATCGGCGCCGACATGGCGAGGATCATCCGAAGGCGCGCGCGTTCGATCATCTTACAATCTCCAGCCGGGTCAGGGGTTCGCGCGGAGTCGTTCGAGGACTTCGTCGACCGTCACCATGTCGGAAGCGAGGTCGCTGAGGATGGCCTGGAGGTCGGGCCGCCCCTTTGACGCGGGCCTGGGGCCGGCGCCTTGGTCGACCATCGGGACCTGGCTCCCGGACGTAGTCAGAGTAGGTGCTGCGATGGCCTGAGCCTTGGGCGGATCCGCGGATGCGCCGGCTGCGGCGCGCTCAGCGCTGATGTGCGACGCGAGCTCTTCCAGGTTTGGATAGTCGAAGATCGCGATCTCCGGCAGGTCGACGTGGAAGCGCCGGTTCACCTCCTCGATGAAGGCGACGATCGACATCGAGGTGAGCCCGATCTCGGAGAAGTTGGCCGCTTCGTTGATCGGCTCGTCCGGGCCGATCTCGAGGAAGGCGGCGACGATCATCCGCAGCCCGCGCATGATGGTGAGCACGTCGCTGCCTGAGTATTCTAGCAGCTGCAGCGCCTCAGCGCGCGCGGCGCCGTCGGACGACGCGTCCGAAGCCACGTCGCTCCCCGACACGACCGGGACCGCCGGGGGAGCCACGGACTCGTCCGCGACCGGCCTGATCACGGCCGCCTCCGGCGCCGACGGGCTGGTGTCGGGTGCCTCGAACTCCAGCCAGCAGCGCTTCAGGGCAAAGGGATAGGTGGGCAGGCCGTGGAGCACCTGGGGGCGGTGCCCGGTCCAGAGGTCGGGCCAGTCAACGTCGGCTCCGGCAGCCCAGGCCGCGGCGTTGACGGTAGGGTCATCAGACGGGGAGAACGGCCGCTCACGTCCGTCGGCGATCCCCAGCCACGCATTGGCGGGCGTCTGGCCGTCCGCGACAGCCCGGAGCGCCTCGAGCAGCCCCTTGGTGCTGTCCGTGACGATGGCGAGGCGAGAGGCCATCGGGTCGCGCCCGCGTTGGACGGTGTAGGCCAGGGCGGCGAAGTCGAGGCCGGCGTCCGCCTCGAGGCGGACGATCCAGGCGCGGAGGTAGGCGTCGCGGACGGCGTCACTCCGCGCCGAAATCGGGAAGACATGGGACCCAGGCGGGCCCGCGCCGTCCGGCTTGGCGGGCGGCTCCTCGAGGAGGATGTGCACATTGACACCGCTGTCGGCGAAGGAGTTCACGCCGGCGCGCAGGGGCGCAACGCGCCTCAGGGCTTCAGCCGGCGTCGGCCTATCCAGGAGACGCAGGCCGTGCTCTTCCCCCAGCTCCAGGGCCGGGTTCAGGGTCTCGACGCAGGTCCCGGGGAACACGCCGTGGCTCAAGGCCAGGGCCACCTTGGCAACCGATGCCGCCCCGCTCACCGGCTCGAGGTTGCCGAGCACGGGCTTCAAGCTCCCAAGGGCGCAGACCGTCCCAGGTGCGTCGGCGCCCATGGCGGCCCTGACGCCGTTCACCTCCGCCGCGTCGCCGCTGAGGGTGGCGTATCCGTCGACCTCGACATAGGCCACGGTGGCGGGATCGACGCCGGCCCTGCGATGGCAGGCGGCGATCGCATCGCAGATCGCATCGCTACGGACCTCCGATAGCGACGCCCCGCCGCCGCGGTAGGTCTGATGCGCTTCCTTCAGCACAGCGTAGATGGCGTCCCCGTCCCGTTGGGCGTCGGCGAGGCGCTTCAGGACGAGGACCACGCAGCCCTCGCTCTTGGCGAAACCGTCGGCACGCTTGTCGAAGACCCGGCTCTCGCCGTCCCGCGACAGGAGGTCACCCGCCGCGATAAAGCCCTGCGGCGAGAGGTTGAGGCTGACGCCGCCCGCCAGCGCCAAGTCGCTCTCCCCGGACCGAAGCGACTGGCACGCACGGCCGATCGCGACCGCCGATCCCGCGCAGTTCACGTTGATCGCTTCGCTGGGCCCCTTCAGGTCGAGGACATACGACAGGCGGTTGGCGAGGAAGTACGGCCGACCGGAGAGCGACGCGAGCCCCGGATCGAGGTCCGCGATCCGGCTCGCTTCAGATCGGATTCGATCGAAGTAGTCGGTGAACTCGTAGGCCACGAAGACGCCAGTCCGCGTGCCCGCGAGCGCCGAAGGCCGGACGGCAGCGTCCTCGAACGCGGCCTGCGCCTGCATTAGTAGGAGGCGCTCCTGCGGATCCATGTACTTCGCCTCGCGCGGCGAGATCTTGAAGAAGAGCGGATCGAACTTGTCGTGATCCTCCAGGAACCCGCCCCAGCGCGAGTGGGTGGCATCCGGCCGCCCGTCCGGATCGTAGACCGTCTCCCAAGCCCAGCGGTCCGCCGGCACCTCTCCCACCCCCCGTGCGCCGGTGAGCAGGTTGCGGAAGAAGGACCTGGCGTCGGTCGCGCCGGGCACTCGCACGCCGAGCCCGATGATGGCGATATCCGCTGAGCCGGCGGGCGCCGGCCGCACGCCCGCGACGACCGCCGTTTCGGCGCTCTCCGTCGCTGCGCGGACTGGCGCCGGGCGGTCCAGCGTCGCGCTCGCGAGGACGACCTCCTCGATGCGCAGGCCCGTGTCGTCGTCGGGATCGTCCCCCTCGGCGATCGCCCGGCACAGCGCCTCGGCGACCGTGGCGATCGTGTTAGCGCCGTTGAGCCGCTTGAGCGTGACGCGCACGCCGAAGCGCTCGCTCGTCGACTTGAGGATCCCCGTCAGGATGATGGAATCGACGCCGAGGTCGGCGAGGTCGTCATCGACGTCGAATTCGTGCGGGGCCAGCTCCAGGTAGGCTCCGACCACCTGCTTCAGCTCGGCCGTCGCCTCCGCGGCCCGCTCCGGATCGACGCTCACCGCGCCGACCGCTACCTGTTCGGGTGGGGCAGTCGCGGCTGCCGGGGGCGGCTCCGCGACTTGCCGAGAGACCGGCTCGGCGACGACCGCCGAGGTCGGGAGTTCGAGGATGGCCGGCGTGGCCGGCGCCGCGGCCCGGCCGCGCACCGCGGGCCGTCCGCCCGTCTCGGCGTCAGTAGCGTCGGCCGGGGCCTCCGCTTCGTAGAAGAATCCTTCCCGTAGCAGCAACGAGACCACGTCGCAGACGGCCGAGTAGATCGCCTCGATGTCGTCGTCCGAATGGGCGGCGGTGAGGAAGCAGTTGCCGTGCAGATAGTAGCGGATCCCGGCGTCGTTCAGCAGATGCAGGAACAGCGCCTGGGTGAGCGTGAAGGCGCGGGTCTGGAAGCGGAACCGGAACTGCGACGCGAAGGTCACCACCTCCATCGGCGCCCGGCGGGCCCGGAGGAACTCGTTGAGCCGCGCCGTCAACCCAGCCGTGCGCCGGGTGAGGTCGGCCTGCAGGTCCGGCGAGCGGGCCTTTAGCTCCCGCAGCACGGCGCGCGTGGCGGCGATCCTGAGGGGGTTCTGAGTGTGGGTACCGGCGATGTAGGTGGTGGGCCCCGGCTTCGAGGCGTCGCCGTACTTCCAGTCCCCCCCGTCGCACCAATCCATAATCGCGGCGCGACCGGCCACGGCGCCCGCCGTCACGCCGCCGCCGATGATCTTGCCGTAGGTCGCCAGATCGGCCTGGACTCCGAACAGCCCTTGGCAGCCGCGCAGGTGGGCCCGGAAGCCGGTGATCATCTCGTCGAAGATCAGCACCACGCCGTGTCGTGCGGTGATCTCCCGCAGCCGCCGCAGGAACTCCACGGGCTGCAGCTCGAGCTGCTCGCTCTGCACGGGCTCCACCAGTACGGCGGCGAGCTCGCGGCCAAGCTCGTCGATCCTCGCCAGCGCCGCCTCGTCATCATAGGCGAGACTGAGGACCTCGCCGGCCGCGGCTTCGCTGACGCCGGCGGTGTGGATGTTAAGGAACGGGTCGGCGTGACCGTGGTAGGCGTTGTTGAACACGACGAGCTTCTGGCGATCCGTCCAGGCCCTGGCCAGACGGACCGCGGACATCACCGCCTCCGTCCCCGACTGACAGAACGCCACCCGATCATGCCCGGTGATCTCGCAGAAGATCTGCGCGGCCTCACCCGTTTCGGGATAGCGCCCGGAAAGCGCGATGCCGGCGTCGATCTGGGTCTTGAGCGCCTCGGTCAGGAAGGCCGGAGCATGGCCGAAGAGGTTGACGCCGAAATCCCCCGAGATGTCGATGTACTGGTTCCCGTCGATATCCTGCACATAGGCGCCGAAGGCCCGTTTGAGGGTGATCGGGTACTGTAGCTCCTTGAGCAGCATGTTGAAGTTGGCGGGGGTGCGCTGGTCGGCGAGCTCGCGCCGGTGGGCAGCCGCCAGGCGTTTCGACGTGCGTGTCTTGGCCTCGAATCCAGCAACGAACGATCCGATGAAGGCGCGCTGCTCGGCGGTGCAGGTCAGGTTGGTCCGCACGCCCCGCATACGCGGGGGCGCACCCAACGGCGGTGTGGGCGTGGAGCTATCCGCTCTGTCCGCGGCGAGCATGGATCGCATCGCGTCGAGCACCGCCGGCTTGTCGGCTTCGGGACAGGCGGCGAAGAACGCGGCGGCTTGAGCCTTGTCGACGCGCCGCGCGCGCAGGTCGTCGAGGAAGATGCCGAGTTCCGTGGCGGACATGACGTTCTCCTCAGGCGCTAGGCCTGCTCCAGCTGACCCAGCAGTCGGTTGAATTCGGCGCTCAGCGGATCGACGGCCGGCTCAGCCGGCAGGCCGGCGAGACTTTCCGGGGAGCCGGTCGCCGGGCGAAGCGTCGGCGCGGCGGCTATCTGCAGGCGTTCCGGTGGGCTGTCTGAGAACCAGAATCGGCGTTTGGCGAAGGGGTAGGTCGGCAGGCTGATGCGCCGCGGCGCAGCGTCGAAATAGAGTCGAGCCCAGTCGATCTCGACGCCTTCGAGCCAAGCCGCGACCAGGGTGTCGGGATCGCCCGCGGTGAACGCGTCCTCCACGCGACGGGCGCGTTGCGCCGCCTCACTGGGGCGCTCCCCGTCCAGTCGGCGGCGCGCGGCCCGGACGTTGGCCCGCCCGACCCCAGACATGTCGCCCGACGCAATCTGGCGCAGCCGCTCGCAGAGGCTCGACAGGGAGGTGACCAGGAAGCCGACACGCTCGACCATGCCGTCCCGTCCAACCTGCAGGGTGTAGGCGAGGTCGCGCAGGTAGGTCGCGGGATCCGGCTCGCCACGGCTCAGCACGCCATCCACATGGCGCAGCAGCTGGGCGGCTTGGGCTGTGAGCTGTTCGTCCGACTTGGCGGACAGTAGGATTGGGTGGCCCTTCAAGCCGACGCTCGACGGCGGCGGCGGACGCGGCGTGGGGGCGTCGATCACCACGTGGGCGTTGGTGCCGTTGTAGCTGAAGGAACTGACGGCGGCGCGAAGCGGCGTGCCCCGTGTCGGCGTCCAGGGTCGCGCCCGATTGTTGACGTAGAAGGGGGTGCCGACGATCTCGATCTCGGCGTTCTGCTCAGAGTAGTTGATGCTGGGCGGAAGGGTCCGGTGCCGCATCGCCAGCAGCACCTTCAGCAAGCCGGCGGCGCCGGCGGCGGCGAGCGTGTGACCGATGTTGCTCTTCACCGAGCTGAGCGCGCAGAACCCCTGCTCTTGGGTGAAGCTGCGGAAGGCGCTAGTCAACGCCTCGACCTCGATCGGGTCGCCAAGGCGTGTCCCGGTCCCGTGGGCCTCCACGAAGCCGATCGTCGCGGGATCGATGCCAAAGCGGCTATAGACGTCACGCTCAAGGGCCGCCTGCGAGACGACGCTCGGCGCGGTCATGCCGTTGGTCCGTCCGTCATGGTTGATCCCCCAGGCGCGTATGACGCCGTGGATCTGGTCGCCGTCGCGCTCCGCCTCGCTCAGCCGCTTCAGCAGCACGACGCCCACACCTTCGCCCGGGACGAAGCCGTTCGCGCGGCTGTCGAAGGTGAAGCACCGGCCGTCGGCGGACAGCATCCCGCCTTCCGTCGCCATCATGGCGAACATCGGCGAGGCGAAGACCTGCACGCCGCCGGCTAGGGCGAGATCGCAGCCGCCGGTGGCCAGGCTGGTGCAGGCGTCGGCGATCGCAACGAGCGCCGACGAGCAGGCCGTGTCGATGGCGAGACAGGGGCCCTTCAGGTCAAGATGGTAGGCCACGCGCGCCGGCAGGATCGAGTTGGAGTGGCCCATCAGCACATGGGTGCTGGCCTCCATCTTGGCGCCGAAGCCATAGCCGGCGCCGCTGCAGCCGGCGAACACCCCGCAGCGGCCGCCGGCCAGCCTAGACGGCGCATACCCGGCCTCCTCGATGCTGGTCCAGCACGCCTGCAGGAAGATCCGCTGCTGCGGATCCATGAGCCGCGCCTCCTTGGGCGAAATGCCGAAGAAGAGCGGATCGAACATGTCCGCCTCTTCCAGCTGCCCCATGTGGGGATAGAGCGCCCGTACCTCGGCCGTGTCGGCGTACTCACCCATGTTCCAGCGTGACAGCGGCAGGCCGGTTACGCAGTCGCGGCCGTTCACCAAGTTGTCCCAAAACGCGTCGGCGTCGGGCGCCATCGGAAATCGGGCGGCGAGCCCGATCACCGCGATCGGCTCCAGTGCGGCGGTGCGCTCGCCGCTCTCCAGGGCGACAGGGGCCTCGGGCTGAGCGGGCGGGCGCTCCGCGCCCGTCGACGTCGGCCCGGTTCCGACGCCCGCCGCAGCGCGTTTGGCGGCGGCGAGCTGCGCTGCGACCGCCGCAAGGACGGCGTCCTCGGACGTCGAGGCGGCGTCCGCCACGTGGCTGATCACCACACGTCCGACGTGTTCGCCGCGGGCCACGCAGGCCAGCGCCTCGCCCAGCTGGCTCCGGGGATAGACGCGCGTCGTGATCGGCACGATCCGCCCCTCCTCGACCCACGCCACCAGGCGACGGAGGCGCTGGGCGATCATTGCCTCCGGCTCTCTGCCGAGCGCGTCGATCACGATTGGGGCGATACTGGGCACGCGCGCCGAGGCGGGCGCATGGGGCGCCAGGTCAAGGAAGCGCCCTCCTGGGGCCAGCACGCCGGCGCTGTCTTGAGCCGCCTCGGGGATGCTGTTGAACACGAGGTCGACGCCTCGGCCTTGCGTCCAGCTGCGCAGCGCTTCGCCGACGCCCAGCCTGTAGCTTGCGGAGCTCTCGAGGCCCATGAGCTTCAGCTTCCACCGCTTGCTGATCTCGCGGCTCGTCGGGAAACATGACACGCCGCGGAGGGCGGCCAGCTGAAGCGCCATCAGCCCGAGCCCGCCGAGCGCCGCGTGGAGTAGCATCGTCTCGCCAGGACGGGCCTCGCCCGCCTCCAGCGCACGCTCCGCCGCAAGGAAAGCCATCGGCAGGCCGCAGGCCTTGTCGAAGTCCAGGGTCGCCGGGATGCGCACGACCTGACCCGCCGGCGAGATCACGCGCCCGGCATGCCCGCCGCCCGCCGGGCCCAGCACGGCGATGACCCGGTCGCCCGGCCGCAACCCTTCAACGCCGGCGCCCAGCTCCACCACCACGCCGGCCACCTCGCAGCCGGGGATGAAAGCTCCGCGCGACATGGGCGGCCAACGCCCGGCTAGGGCCAATACGTCGGGATAGTTGACGGCCGAGGCGTGCACCTCGATCGCAACCTCACCCGCGTCCGGAGGGACCACCGGACGGGCGGCGAAGCGGGCGTCCTCGGGGAGCGTCGGCTGCTCCACGACGAGGGCGTAAGTGCCGACGGCGAAGGTTGCCGCCGCCGCGGCGGCGGCGTCCGCTTCGGAGGAGGCCGTGAACGAGGCCGGCGCGGGTGCGGCGGCGATGGGTGCAGCCTCGGCGATCCGGGCCGCCAGCTGCGACAGCGTCGCCCCTTCGCCGACCTCGGGAATCCCCCGCTCCGCGAGGAAAGCCGCGAACGCCGCGCCCTGTTCCGGGTTCAGGCCGAGGTCCTCACAGCGCAACTCGGGGTAGAAGGCTTCCTCCGGAAGCCCGAGCAGGTTAGCAAGGACCGTCGTGATAGACGACAGCACAGCGGTGTCCGGCCGGCTCACAGCCTGTTGGGCTGCCGGCTGGTTTGGCGGGAGCGCAGGCCGCGTCTGCGGAAGCGCGGCACTGCTCGGCGGCAGGGCGGCCGTGGGGCCCATCTGCTCGTAGAGGAACTCGGCGAACCGTCGGAGCGTCGGATAGTCGTAGATCGCGGAGACCTTGATCGTCACGCCGTACCGGTCGCCAAGCGAGCGGATCCACTCCACTCCCGACACCGATTCCACCCCCAGCTCGAAGAACGTCTCGTCCAGGTCGATGTCGGCGGGGTTCATGAACAGAGCGGCGGCGAGGCCCTGGCTCAGCTCGTCCTGAAGCTTGCCAAGCGTCATGCAGGCCTCAGCCAACGGCCGCGCGACGACCGCGGCACCGCCGGCCGGCTCCGCAAGCGCCTTCCCGAGGCCATCCTCCGTCGCCCCGGCGCGCTCGGTGGTCATCACCGGCTGCGCAGGCGCGGGCACGGACCCGGCGCCGGGCTCAATCTCGTGGGCGGGAAGGATCTCAGCGGACATCGGCGTCTCCGAGGCAGAAGGCGGGTCTGAAGGCGCCGGAGGCGCGCGATCTGTGGGGAGCGGGGCACCGTGCCGGCCGCGGCTCTCGGTGATCCAGAAGCGCTCGAGCTTGAAGGGGTAGGTCGGCAGGTGCGCCCGGCCTGGCCGGGCTTCGCCGTAGAAGCGGTTCCAGTCGACGCGTGCGCCCTTGACCCACAGGTCGGCCGCGGAGTCCGGATCCCCCATGGTCATGGCGGCGTCGGCTGCACGTTGGAGGAAGTCGTCGGCCCCGCCGAGGACGTCGTTGGCGGGCGCGGCGCTGCCGATCGGCTCGGATGAAGCCAGCCGCCGGCGAAGCTCGGCCCGCAACCTCTCGCCGTCGCCAGCCCTCAGGAGCATCCGCACCGGCATGGCGTCGCGGCCTACCTGGAGGGTGTAGGCAACCTTCGGCAAGGCGTGCGCAAACGTGTCGGGCGGCAGGGTCTCGAGATGCTCCAACAGTTGGGCCGCCGCGCGCCGCAGCACCGCCTCATCGCGCGCGGAGAGCAGGAAGATGTGGCTGGGGAGCGGGCGAACCGGATGGTCAGGGGTCTCAATCACTGGCATTCCTCCAGGACCACGTGGGCGTTCACGCCGCCGACCCCGAACGAGCTCACACCGGCCCGGCGCGGCGCAGGCGTCCCGTCGCGGTCGCAAGGCGTGCTCCAGGGGCGGTTCTCACGCACGATGTCGAAGGGCGTTCCGGCCAGGTCGATGTGCGGGTTGAGCTCCTCGGCATGGAGGCTGCGGACCAGCACGCCGTGCTGCATCTGCAGCAGGACCTTGATCACGCCCGCGACTCCGGCCGCCAACTCGGCGTGGCCGATGTTGGTCTTCACCGAGCCCAGCCCGCAGTGGGCGCCTTCGACCGCCATCGAGGTGCTGTCTTCCGTCTCGGCATAGAGCTGCCGGAAAGCCGACTTCAGGCCGTTAATCTCGATGGGATCGCCCAGGATGGTGCCGGTGCCGTGCGCCTCGATGTAGCTCACGCTCCGCGGGTCGACCCCGGCGCGACGGTACGCTGAGACCAGCAGTTCGGCCTGGGCCCGCGGATTGGGCGAGGTCAGCGAGTTCGCGCGCCCGCCGTGGTTTTCGGCGCTGGCGAGGATGACCCCATAGATGGCGTCGCCATCCCGCTGCGCGTCCGACAGCCGTTTCAACACCAGCATGCCGACGCCTTCGGCGCGGACATAGCCGTTGGCGTGGGCCGAGAAGGTCTTGCAGCGCCCGTCGAGCGAGAGCACTCCACCCTGGCTGAAGCTGATGTGCTTGTGCTCGGTCGGGATGGTCTGGACGCCGCCCACGACGCAGAGATCGGTGACCCCTTCCCTCAAAGCCGCCGCGCCGCGGTGAATGGCGACGAGAGAGCTCGAACAGGCGGTCTCGACCGGCTCGCTGGGGCCGTGGAGGTCCAGGAAATAGCTCATCCGCGCAGGCCCCATCGAAGCGGGGGTGCCGGAGCCGTCGGACTTCACGCCCGCCTGGGCGTAGAGGTTGGCATAGCCGCTGTCGGCGGTGCCGATGAAGAGCGCGGTGTTGCTCCCGGCCAGCGATCCCGGAGCATAGCCGGCATCTTCGATCGCCTTCCAGACGTGGCTCATCAGCAGCCGCTTCTGCGGCTCGATCAGCTCTGCCTCGCGCGGCGAGATCGAGCTCTGCCTGTCGCTCGGCGCGCATCCCGAGCATATCTCCTTCGGCAACACCGTCAAACGCGCCTCGGATATCGCTTTCGCGCACCATGCCGGGCTGACCCTCTTCGCCGCCGACGCAGAAGAAGAGCTTGAGAAGATTGCGGAAAACGCCCCCGGCGCGCAGGTCTACATCCGCCTGATCGTGGAAGCCTCGGGCGCGGATTGGCCGCTCACGCGCAAGTTCGGCACCACCCGCGGCAAGGCACTGCACCTGCTGGCGATGGCGCGTGACCTC
>Ga0207884_1001113_pt1 | contig 11488 bp, 8 predicted proteins | sample MalvirmetaMSP144_FD_184236 | JGI IMG/M metagenome (GOLD analysis project Ga0207884, IMG submission 184236) | Marine viral communities from the Deep Pacific Ocean - MSP-144 (SPAdes) | ecosystem: Environmental > Aquatic > Marine > Oceanic | place: Pacific Ocean | collected 2011-07-08 | reverse complement strand
CGACGGCGGTGGCGACTAGAAAGTAAAAGACGTATTCCATCTTGATTCCGTTTAATGCGGGTGAATCAGACTTCGAGGAAGGCTGGCCAAGTCTATCGGCTCACCTGGGTTGAGGTGTGTTGCACAAGCCTTGACGTACCTGCGCCGTAGGCGGACTTTGAGCAGGAAGCCCGCCAGGAAAAAACCCGCAATAGCGACGGCAGCAATCGAAATCAGAGCGATACCCACGGAAGCCATCTCAATCACCTTTTCTCAGCTTCTGACCTGAAGCCACCATCATGTTTACCCTCACCCCTAATCAAGCTTTGAAGCGATTTCTTGAGGGGTGGCGGGTTTTTTTTGAAGTCCTCGGTCATTACCTTGACCACTTTCGGTCGAATATTGGGCTTTTGCTGTGAATTGCCCATACCCCACCTAGTTCTTTCCCAGTCAGGGCTACCAATAACAACCGACCTCGGGCAAGGACAACGTTACAAAATGTTACTATTTTTCAGCAATTCCGATGCCTTCCTTGGGCCTCTTGAACCCTTGCCTCTGCCTTGCTGTTTTTTAGCAATTCCGAAGCCTGAATTTGAATCTATTCAACCCTTAGTGCGACCTTGGTGCTTTTTAGTAATTCCCATGCTTTACCCAAGAGCTCTTCGACTCTTGCGGCAACCTTGCCCCAACCTTGCCCTTTTTCAGTAACAGCGACGCTTTAGAGAACACCGTCCCAGGCTTCATCTGCCTGGCCTGCTTTTGCAGCTCTTCAACCCTTACCAAAACCTTACTATCGTTGAACAGCTCACAAGCACGAACATTTACCGTTTCCTTCTTCCATTTGCGGGAAGTTGGATAGGCTTCGCAGTAGGCCGCGCTTTTATTTCCTCCGTTCAGTATATAGGCCTGGCAGGCTTTTTCGCGCTTTGCATTTAGCTTCATACCGCCACCATATTAACCAAAAAAAAGCCCCGCATTCAGCGAACGGTCTGGGCTGCGATTGCCCAGGGATGCTCGAGAATTGCGAGGCTACATGTCGAAGATTAGTCACCTGCAATGACCGTGTCAATTGCGTGGTTGCTGAAGTCAGTGTTACTAACGTGTTAGTAGTGTTAAGGCTGTGGACTTACTCGTAGAAGCCGCCTGCTGACCGTGGGATGTTTGTGTATTGGTTGATCAAATTTGCCATCGTTACTCTCTGCTCTTGGGTGTGATGAAGCCTGAGACGTCACGTCGCCTGCAGAGCCTTTTTTGAGTTTGATACGGCTGCCGGAATAATCATTCGTGTCCTTGCACCTATAACCCTTGCCCCGTGTTTTTGCCAGGTATGAAAGTCGTTCAAATACCGCTTGCTTGCAGGAATCATTCTTTCGGTTGATCACGGCAAAACAGTTTTCAGGTGTATAGGGTTTAGGGTGTCCTCGGCTTTGCCAGCGTTGCTCAATCCAATAAATCAGCTTGGCAGGATGCTGGATTTTATTGGCATCGAGATATAGTGCTAAGTGGTAATGCTGCTGTTTTGCTTTCTCTTGTTCACGCACCCATATATACCCCATCCTCTTGCCTCGGTAGTGATCGTGGTAGCGCCGCTTGATCTTTTCTATGAACCTCGAGAGTTCATGGTTATCGTGGCTGTAATCGCCAAGATGCAGATCAAGCCTTAATACCAACACTTTACTGTGATAGCTGAGCATGGCCTCAAGCTGGTCGTGGATAACACCCAGTATCTCAACGTAGCACGAATGTTTGCCGCCGCCGTTGTTGACCCTGAAGGGCATCCCGTCCAACTCGACCACATCAGCGAATGTTTCCCGTTTCATGGGGAAGGGTGCTTACAGGGCACATATAGATATTATGAAATACCGAGCTTAACCACGCAGTAGCAGAGCGGAAATAGCCGCAATCCCTAAGGGTTTCAGCGTAAAACACCTTGTATATATAGGGGTGGGATTTCGGGCATATTAAAAGGTGGTGGGATTTCGGTGTCCCTCGCTTCAACTCAATCATGGCTGATCTTCCCCAATGCCTTCACTCCGGGGTTCCCAGCTCGCCCATACCAAGGTTGACCATCGTCTTGCATTACATGTTTGATAGCTTCGTCATCACTGGTGGCTTCAATAATCGATGGTGTGACAGTTACCGTTTTTACTTCGATCAGATAATGCGCTTTCATATTTTTGCCCTCCTTTTCCCCACCGCAAGTATTTTTTCAGAGGGTTTAGCTGGTGCACCTATGCCTTGGCATGGTCGAGGATCTAAATCGGTTTTTAGAATGCTCGCCCCTTGTTTTTTGTCCTGATACGGCCTGAAGGTGTAAAGAGGGCATTGTGGAGCTGTGCACCCTTGAATAGATGCACGAAAACCAGGTTCAATATAATCTGCGGTACAGCCCATACAGTAGGCGCACATAGCCTTGATGGCATTTGATCGGGTAGGCCTTTGTTGTAAACGCTTAATGGGATTGTGTTCTGCTTTCATGCCACCCCTCCCTTCTCAATGAAAGAGCGTATATCCTCAACCCGCCAAGCCGTGCAGCGAGAACCAATCTTAACTGGCTGAGGGTATCTTCCACTGGCAACACCGGCCCACCAGGTGGATTTCGAGACGGGAATAATGGCAGTAGTTGGCGGCTCGACTCGCTTGTCACCGATGATTTGGTGGAGGCGAAGAAAGCCGGTAGCAGGAAGGTTGTTCATCAGGGGTTTACTCCGTTCGGCAAAAGACAGAGCAATTCTGACAAGACCTAGAATGGCTTAGGCCGAATTCGGTTAACTGGTTTGTCGATGTGATTGGGCACTAACCGAAGCTACTCCTGCTCGGTGAACCGCACTTCAGCTTCCTTGACGTACTTCCGGATCGTATCAACATCAAGATTTAGCCCCAGCCGATCGAGGTCCGCGTGAATGGAGCCTAAATTCTCTCCCGTTGCGCGGTTTCTGGTGGCCTTTGCGCGATAGTTGTAGGCTGTTACAGCCATCCCGTACACTATCTTCAACAGACTCGTGCGCTCCAGGTCTGGTATCGCCGTTGGGTTAGACGACTCGGCTTTGCAGTTGCGGGCGAACTCCACAAGGTTGTCTTTTCTGACCACCACCATTGAGCCTCGCGGAAGTGTTACAGAAGGACGATATTTTTCGACGTCTCCACGTCTAAACATGGCAACGTTATTCCATACTTTATCTTCGTCGCTTTCAGCTTCAGCGGTTAAAATGACGTTTTCGCCTTGATCACTCGGGAATGGCAGATCAGTTTCGCCTGTCTGCTCATAGCTCTTATCTTCTTTAGCATCCTCAAGACAGTCTTGTAGCTGGTAAAAGATGCCATCAAGGCTCTGAACATACACCCCTTCAGGCTGTGAGATAAGTGGGCTGCTAACGCCAGTCTGCTTCAGATAGCCTTGTCTAATGTTGGTAGCCTCCCCGCCAATCATGGGAAGATCAAAAACACCATCCAGAAACACAGTGTCAGAAGTAACGTGCACATAGCGCTTACTTCGCAGTTCGTACACCTGTCCCTGAGTTTTCTTTGGTGGCTTTCGACAGATCTTTGCATGATTGCCATATGCCTGTGTCAGAAAAAAATTGACCGACAGCCGGAGTCGTCCGTCAATGGCAAATTGGAGTAGATCCTTGGGTTCCAACTTACCTTTTAGTTCGCCAGAGAGGTACTCGGCAGCCTCGGATAAACGCATCCATTCTTTGAGCAAATGTACGTTCGGCATTAACGATCTCCTCGTCCTGGTTACTATCAAGTCTTGATATAAGTAATCTCAAATGCCTTGCATGCCCGAAAGGGCTGCATCCGGTTGGCGAAGCTGAAAGCCTCGTTCATTTCATAGTGCTGGAAGACATCAAGGCCGCGATCCAGCGAGATCTTCCAGCCATGGTCAGTGACAATATGCCGTGCGTGAATGGACCCTCCCTCATCAAACGTCCAGGTAAACTCGATACCCACGGCTGCGCAGGCCTCTTCAATCTTCTGAAAGTTATCCCGTTGCTGGTCGCCCTTGAACTCATCCTCAACGGTTACCAAGTGAACCTTCACCTCTTCACCTTCTGGTTTGAAGCGGGCAACGGTCTCTACGAATTCCATCAGGTTGCGCGTCTGGTAGAACAACCTGATATAGGGGTCAGTGACAGTAATGCTATGAGCACCCTCCAGCCAGGGGCCAAACAGCTTGTCGTAGGAAACACCCTTCTGGTTTTCGTTAAAGGTCAGATGCTGTTCTTTCAGGACAGGTAAGGCGCCAGTCGTTGCTGCGACACCATCGGCCGACGACAAGGTCTGCTCCGCAGTCATTTGGGCGCCTTCCTCTCCATCGCCCACGGTGCGGTGGTAATAGGTGGGGTACTCTCGCTCCTCTAGAGTCGTGACCGGTTTCCAATCGCCCGCTGGGGTCTGAAAGGTAAAGCTCACCTTGCCATAGGTGTCATCGATACGTTGCAGCTGATCCTTAACTCGCTTGCGGCCCTCGATAGCGAAGGTCAGTATCTCCTCAATCTCCTCGTCGGTAGCACCATCGTGGGGGAACAGGATCTTCATCAGGCCCGAGAAAGTCTTGTTGATTCCGTCGCGGTCGCGGGTGGAAATCTCTGATGACAATGTGAATCGATCCTGGTAGCGATCCGAGTAATCGTGGTTGCGCAGTGAGCGCAGGATCTCAGCCAGGTAGTCCACCACAAAGCCGTAGCCGCTGGAGAACATTTCGCCGCGAATGATGTCGACCTCCCAGCCAGGGATATAGAAGTGTAGCCGATCCAAAAACGCTGAATCGTAGAACTTGCCCGGTAACTCATCGAACAGATCGGAGTGCTTGAGCATATAGGGCACGGTATGTCTCGTGTTGCCCACAAAGACCATCGAGGCCTCGGCGCCCAGAGTTTCTACCCCCCTGGAGAAGGACTTGTTGGCCATGAAGTTTTTCATGATGTCGACCAATGCCTTGTCGACCCGCTTCTGCTTGCCGGCGAATTCATCGAAGGCCACACAGTCCCAATATCCAACCAGGCCAATCTTGCCGTTGGAGTTGTTCACGAAGAGCTTCGGTACAGTCACTTCGCCGCCGGAGATCAAAATACCGTGGGGTGAAAACTCTGAGTACACATGGGATTTTCCGGTGCCCTTGGGGCCAAGTTCAATCAGGTTGTAGTTGCGCTCACAGAAGGGAATCAGCCGTACCAGCTGAAGCAGCTTGCTGCGCTTGCCAAACATTTCGGGATTGAAACCGATGCTCTGAATCAGCATGTCAATCCACTCATCCGTGGTGAATTGCTTGCGTGCGTCCAAATAGCTTTCGTAATCGAAGTGAGACAGCTGGATGGGTTTCAAGGTCGACAGAATCCAGGGGGAGGCATTCTTATCTTCAGTGAACTCGTACTCCAGGTCGGCGATACACCATACCCCGCTCACCAGCAGCTTGGGGTGCGACTTCACCGTGCCGGAATCCACCAGTACCTTCTTGATCCCCAAGCTGGAGAACTCAGCCTCGTAGGCATCGCTCTTATCGTTCAGCGCCACGCTAATTTTGTCGATAACTTTGTAGCGACCTCGTTCCTTGATGTTGGAGCGCACCAGCCCAGCTTCGTTGCGGTGGACATAGTGCTTGCGCAGGATTTCCTTGACCGTCTCGATACCGGTCTGGATAGTCGCCTCGTCGCTGGTAGCGCAGTATTGACCCAACAGGTACTCAAGTACGTAGGAGGGGACGATGGCATTGCCCTTCACCATCTTGACCAGGTCCTTGCGTACCACCAGTCCCGGGAATAGATGGTTGATCTTGTTATCAAGCGCGCTCATGGCTCAGTTCTCCTAAAAATCAAAGTCGCTGGTAAAGGACCGGCGCATGGTATAGCGCAGCGACTTGTACTCCTTGTAATGTGAAGTGCCGGCGAGCTTCTCTTCCAACCGCAGTACCACTTCCTGCCCATTGGCCTGATCCGCCTCGCGGGTTAACACAAAACGTAACGACTGCTCTCGGTCGCGAGGGTTTTCAGCGGTCAAATCAAAGACCATTTCGTGGCGATCCGAGATCAGCTCGCCGGCCTGAGTGTAGATGCCAGCGCGGAGGTTTCGTAGCTGAATCTTGTCGGTCACCGCCTGAGCCTGATAGAAGACCACGGCCAGCTGGCCGGACGTGATGACTGAGCTGGCGCCACGCAGGATCTCCACATCCACCAGCGCAGTATCACTCTGCCGCCGCTTGTTGATGCGCAGCACCGGGACCACCACTTCCTGCAAGGAGGCGCCGCCGTGGACAAAACGACTACCCGAGCCTTTCAGGCGCAGGCGGTTAATGGACTTGGGAATCTGTACCTCCATGTTGCCCACCAGTCCCAACTGGGCGGCCGAGAAGGTACGCAGGCTGTCCTGTGCTTTCAGCCCCTTGCCCAACACAAAGCGGCGGTCGCGGTAAAGCACCGACTCTCCCGACGGCTCTACTACCGCGAAATCGCTCTCATCAATGGCGCGGTGTTGATAGATAAAACCGTGATCGGCAGTGATCAGGATGTTGTTGGCATTGGCCGCGGTGAGCTTCTTTACCGCCCGCACCAACTCGTCGAGTGCCACTTCCGTGGCTTCGAAGGCCTGGCCCTCGGAGTGCATCTTGTCACCGGTGTGGTCAATACGGTTGTGGTAGATGTACAGGACATCATTGCCCTTGAGAAGGTCGCGACTGATGTCCCGATTCAAACCTATCAGCGTCTCAAAGGTAATGGCCTCGGCACGACCCTCATTGGCTGCCTTGAGAATCCTGTCGCGGTTGGCTGTACCCTGAGAGCTCAGGCCATCCACCAGTACGCTGCCACTGTCACCCTCGGCAATGCTCATCTCCCGGTGGGGCAACAGTGCCGCCATGCCTAATTGGGTGTAACTGGGCAGTACCGACAGGACTGGCTCCAGCTCGGCGCCATAGCGATCTTCCTGGCGGATACGGCTTAACAGTTCCTCACCGATTTCGTAGCGCATGGCGTCGGAGATGATCACGCACACTCGGGTATCGCGGTCCAGGAATGGCTTCACCCAGCGGTTGTAGAACTGGTGCTGGGAAGGCACCGGTGCGGCATCCCAGCGGTCGGCGCGATCCACACAGGCTTGCCAGCGGTCGTTGACCTTGAGCAGGAAGTTGTTGGTGTAAAGATTCTCCACCTGATCGGCCAACTCGCCCATCAGGGTGGCCTCGCCGGAGCGGCGGACATTATAGATAAAGCGCCGATAAAGCTGATCGAGTCGGAACCAAGTGCGGCTGTAGCGTTCCACCCCTTCGGCAAGACTGTCCATGGTCAGCTGCACTTCGCCCAGCACCTGAATGAACTGTGCAGCCTGATCAATCGCCTCATAGAGATGGCTAAATTCACGATACCAATGGCTTTGGCGGCGCTGGCGCACCCACAGAGCAACATCAGCACTGGTCGCGGTACGGGTAGCTACCGCATGTACCAACCCGGCGATAATCTGTTGGTCAATAAGGCGGAAATAATCCAGCTCCATCAAGTTCCGAAAATCGCGCTGAGCCAGATCCTGCTCAATACCGAGTACATCAGCACAATCAGCGGACAGGGTCTCAAAACTGACCTCCAGAGTGCGACTGTCCTTCCAGCGCTTGAGAAACACCAGCGCATCACCATGGAGCTGAACTTCGCCATCTGTACCCATCGCATAGCAGCTTTTGAACAGCTCGATCACAAAGTCGCGAATACCCGGCTCGCTTGAGCGGTAGCCATAGATGCGTGTAATTTGCTCCCAGAGAAAACCCTCAAGCTGGCAGCGGCCAATCAGGCGTATGCGCTCGTCCCGGCCTTCTGCCAGTTCCTGCAACAGATTCTCGGCGATCACATCCAGCCGTGCCTCAGCGCTGGCGCACACAGCGAGCATCTTGAGGCGGATTGCCTGGGCGCTGTCATCAGCGGTTAACAATTTCTTGAGGGCCTCACGCCTTTTAACGGCTTGGAAGAACTCAGGGTGGCCCTCTGCTAGGGCAGAAAACTCAAAGCCGAGATCCAGCTCCGCCAGCCACAACGCGGACTGGTCGGTGCGAAACTCACCATGGGCCAGCTGAACATCCAGCAGCCAGTTATCGAGATCGGTGGGTTGTGGGCCTTCATGGTAAAGAAGGAATTTTTGCTTAGGCTCCTCACGCAATATGCGGTGTTTCAGGGCGTACTCGTTATTGGCGATTTCCAGCTTCACAACGCCTGTTAGTGATAATGCTTCAAAGTCATCTCGTAGCTCCTGCTTGGCGTCGTACCAAAAGACAATGCGGTGGCGGTCAAATAGGCGCGTCAATGCCTGGGCAATGCGGTTGCTCATCCTTGTCCTCCCTTAGTTCCCAATTTTGAGAGGTTTTGATGAATCATAGCGATGATATTGTCCAACCGGCGCAGCAGATCGTCATACGTCATAATGTCGACGATGTTGGCGTACTTACGCTTGATTATTTCAAAATCAAACAGCTGGTCTACTATAAAATCCTTGTCTCGGCCAAGAATGAGCATCGCTTTCGGGTTGGTAATCCTGATTTCAAAATCAGCAGGCAATTCTGTCTTGCGCTTTCCCTGAATGGCACGCTCACCGGTTCGCCCCCATTTACTCAAGTGGAATAGATACTTCTCGACCTGCATGACAGCTTCTGATAGCTCGCCATTTGGGGTGTAGTTGCCACGAGAGCCTGGCTTTTTTGAGAGCAATTGATGAGACTCCGGCCTCTTTATTTCAATAACATCAACAGCCCCATTGGCATCGACAAGCATTAAATCAATTTCTCGTTTTGTCTGGACCTTGCAGCCCTTTGGATAGAAGTCTTTGATGTGCACTTTTTCGAGAACCGCAACGTATTTAGGAAAAATGAGCAATATGAACTCAGCAATCTGCCGTTGCCAATCTTCCTCCTTATATGCCTTGGGATTGGCCTCAACATCTAGCAGCATTGCTGAAAGCTCATCTCGAACATACTCGAATTTTTTCGGTTCGTAGTCCTTGATAAAGTCTATTTTCGAGCGATTTCGAATGGATTTCTTCTTGTTGAGGTAGCTGTCCAGCTTGTTTTGAGCGGCGGACATAGTGCCCAAGTAGTCTTTCAAAACCCCGGCTACTCTGGCTCTCGCGTAATGAGTTAATTCCGTAGTAGTGGGGAAATTAGCCAATAGCTCATCAAAAGCCTCCGGTGGAATTGCGCCGTCCGCATCACCGCCTACGACGATAGGCTCATCAATAAGCACATCAATTCTGCGGAAAATGGAAATGTCCCGGGTGGCAATGAACGTTTTGTCACTTAGTTTCATCTCCTTGGCAAGAAGCAGATCATGTTTGAGGCCAAGAATTTGGTGCTTAACCCGAAAATATGGCCCGTCAGCTACGCCAAAGAGAAAGGTGTACTCGAACTCGTCAACCTCTTCCGATTCAACTTTTTCAACCAGGTCAGCTCGTTCGAAGGAGAATGTTTTCCGAAGAGTTACTCGGCCTTCACTCTCAAGCTTATGTCCAACAAGGCGTGGGTCTCGAATATCGCTGGGCTGATATTTTAGCAGTAGCCGATCTTGCTCTGATATAAACTGAATTGCTTTACTCATCGGCAGCTTCCAGACCGGGAATCTTCTTCAAGGCCGCGCCGAATTTGGGGTAGTTGACCTTCACGCCGTCGTCGAGGTCGATCTCCACCTGCTCGGTGGCCAGCGGGTACAGCACCTCGCGCTCGTACTCCTCCATCTCGGCGATCATCTTGGTGATCTTCTCGATCTCCTTCAGGGCCTTGGTCTTCTCGCTCTGCGAGGCGCTGGCGCTGATGCTGACCGCCTCCAGGTGGTTCTTGTGCGAGGTGAGCTTGGTGCGGAACTCGCGCAGGTAGTCGTTGAGCACCACGCTGACCGTATCCGGGCGGTAGCGGTGCATGTAGATCAGCACGTTGAAGCTGCCTTTGGGGCTGGAGAACAGCCAGTAGATGGGGCGCTTCTTATAGCGCTTCACATGGTCGTTGTAGAAATCCTTGAGGAAGTAATCGCGGATGTCGCGGTCCTTGCCATTCTTGCCCAGCGCCTTTTCGACGAACTGGAGGTTTTCCTCATAGTGCTCCACGCCAAACGCCACGCGCAGGAATTTGCGGAAGCGCTCGGCAATGTCGTCGGTGAACCAGTCGCCGTCTAGCATGGGGATGACGTTGTCTGCATCGGCCGGGAAGCTGGGTTCTGGAATCCGCTGCAAGTAGTCATCGATAGTCTCGCCTTGGTTGGCCAGAATCAGCCCCGGCTTGTCCAGCGCATAACGGCCGAACATGCAGCCCACGGCATAGGAGACCAGCTCGCGCATGGTATCGGCCAGGAGCAGCGCTTCCAGCTCGTCCTCACTCTTGTCGTTGCCGTAGCGGTAGTGGGGGTTGCAGGTCAGGGTGATTTCCTTGAGCGGTACTTCGGGCTTGAGTTCATCCTGTAGACCGTAGGCGTCAATGAAGATGAGGTTGTTCTCTTCCTCCAACCGCTGCATCTCCAAAGTCATCTCCCGCCAGTGGTCGCGGAGCTTCTGGTAGGTGGCCTTCAGGGTTGGGTGGCGGTAGTCAGTATTAAGCAGTGGGAGGCAGGTGAAGTCCCAGGAGATTTCGTAAGAGTCCCAGTCTGCTTTTGATAAAGACACGACGTGGGACACAACAGCACTAGAGTTTGAATTAATTTTTTCCCGACTTGTAAGCGGTAATGATGCGATATTACCAACTTGAAAATTTAAAGTAGGGTTTGTCGCTGCAAGCATTGCTACTGAGAGTTTAGATGCCAAAAAGCCCAAAATTGTGTAGATAGAGGTTTGAGGGGGGAAGCAGCTCGAACCTCCAACATCAAAGATAGCTCCCTCAGGTGAATATCGAACTCCGAAATACGCAGAACTAACAAATGTCCATGTAAGGCTTGGACGAAAGAAAAACTCAGGATTTCTAATTACTGATTTTGGTCTATTTTCAAATAACTCCTGGCCATCATTCTCCCAGTTAACAAGATAGTCGTTATTGCCATACCATCTCCTAAAGTCGCCCCCTTTGTTGTAAGGAAACCATTTTAGGCCAGATTGTTTGGCCTCACTTCTGTCAGCAAACCGTAAACCCATTTTCGAACTAGATACTTCTGGCCATAGTCTCAAGAACCGATCATTGTCGGCAGTTGCAACTCCCTGCCGACACGGCGCAAAACTGTCCAGGCTCTGGCTTAAAGCGAATAGGTCCCTAATTCTATCTGATACCCAATAGGCGATTGGACTGCCAGGAATCTTTCTTAAATCAGCTGTAGAGGCTGTTGAATAACGCTCATTTCGAGGTGGAAACGTAAGGGGAATGCCATCCTGATCTGTTTCGTAATATCTCAAGCAACAAAAGGTGCCAGGGATATCAAAGGCTCGCTGTTTGGTGGTAACAAAGGCTGTTGTCCCAAAATTAATACCCATACTGGTTCCACCCTTACCAAGGTAAGGCATATGGACCATGGTATTTATTATGGTATGGGTAAGAATCGACTCCCTTAATGCCGCGAATGAAGAC
>Ga0207884_1001110_pt1 | contig 11528 bp, 10 predicted proteins | sample MalvirmetaMSP144_FD_184236 | JGI IMG/M metagenome (GOLD analysis project Ga0207884, IMG submission 184236) | Marine viral communities from the Deep Pacific Ocean - MSP-144 (SPAdes) | ecosystem: Environmental > Aquatic > Marine > Oceanic | place: Pacific Ocean | collected 2011-07-08 | reverse complement strand
GGTGGAAATTTACGAGCGCAACACGGCTTTTATTCGTGAGGCGTTCGATTATTACGCCGCCGGCAAGTTGCCTGAGGGGCAGCGGGTGCGCGCCTACTACCCGGCCATTCGCATCAAGGTTTCAACATATCAAGGGGTGGATAGCCGTTTGTCGTACGGCTATGTGGTTGAGCCCGGTACCTATATGACCACGATCACCCAGCCGCGCTTGTTTGAACGTTATCTGCGCGAACAAATTCATTTGTTGATTCGCAACCATGGCGTCGGTGTGGAAGTGGGTGAGTCAGACACCCCCATTCCGTTGCATTTTGCTTTCCCCGAAGGCCATTATGTGGAAGGCATTTATGCCGACTCGGTGGGGGGCGAATTGCGCGACCACTTCGACGTGCCCGATTTGGCGGTAACAGACGATGCCATTGTGAATGGCACCTGGCGCGGGCGGCGGGGTGACCCGGAACCACTGGCGCCGTTTACCGCCCCTCGCGTTGATTACTCCCTGCATCGCTTGCAGCACTATACGGCTACGCGGCCGGAGTACTTCCAGAGTTATGTGCTGTTTACCAACTATCAGTTCTATATCGACGAGTTTTGCCAATGGGCCAAGGGCACGCTGGCACGTGAAGAGGGTGATTACACGGCATTGATCGAGCCCGGCAATATCGTGACCCTGGCTGGGCAGGGGCAGCAACCCAGCGGCGAGCGCCCGGCGCGCATGCCTCAAATGCCGTCCTATCATTTGCTGCGCGAAAATAATACGGGTATTACGCTTATTAACATTGGTGTGGGCCCCTCCAACGCCAAAACCATTACCGATCACGTGGCGGTTTTGCGTTCTTCCGCCTGGATAATGCTGGGGCATTGTGCGGGCCTGCGCACAACCCAGCGCCTGGGTGATTACGTACTGGCCCATGGCTATGTGCGCCAAGACCATGTGCTGGACGAAGACTTGCCGATTTGGGTACCGGTGCCGCCGCTGGCTGAAATTCAAGTGGCGCTGGAAGGCGCTGTGGCTGAAGTTGCCGGGTTATCGGGCTGGGAGCTCAAGCGCATTATGCGAACCGGCACGGTGGCCACAACCGATAACCGTAACTGGGAACTGCGTGATCAGAACGAGCCGGTGTTGAAGTTGTCGCAATCGCGTGCCATTGCGCTCGACATGGAGTCAGCCACCATTGCGGCGAATGGGTTTCGTTTTCGGGTGCCTTACGGCACCTTGCTGTGTGTCTCCGATAAACCGCTGCATGGCGAGCTGAAACTGCCGGGCATGGCCAGTGAGTTCTACCGTCGTCAGGTCGGGCAACACTTGCAAATTGGCATTCGGGCACTGGAAAGTTTGCGCGACATGCCGCCCGAAAGGCTGCATTCACGTAAATTGCGCAGCTTTATCGAGACGGCGTTTAAGTAACGCTGCTTTTTTTCTTTAAAGCCAGCATGGTGCCCCGGCATTCCGGGGTGCCGCATAGGCATTTATATTCATTGCGCCGCTTTTTGGTAATGCGACCATCCAGCACTAACCCATAATCGTAGGTAAGCTCTTCGCCTTTTTTAATATCGCGCAGCGCCACGATATAAACTTTTGTGCCTTTCTGGTTTTCCTGCGCTTCGCAATTGGGGCCGCACGAATGGTTAAACCATTTGGCGTCGTTCCCTTTTTGGCCACCGTCAATCACCTTGCCACAGCTTAGAGAAAAGAAAAAAGTGTGGAAGGGATCGTCGGGGTTGGTGGGGTGCAGTTCGTCGGCTTTTTCATGCGTAATGCGCTTGCCTTCGTATTCCAGAATGTTGGTGCCTTCGGGAATTTTGCGGGCGGCAAAAATGCCATTGCCATGCGTTTTTGATTTTTTGACGACATGCCAGACGGGTTTGGAAGCACTCATAGTGTGTAGGGTGGAATTCGCAATGGGTAACGTAGAGGTACGGGGTAAGCCGCAACAATAGGGCGGCTATGCCTGAGCCGCTGACGCGATCTTACACGGTTTCCCGATTTAGTACGGTGGCCAGATAGCGGCCCGTATAACTGTTCTCGTTGGCGGCGATGTCTTCCGGCGTACCTTGCGCCACAATTTGGCCGCCGCCGTCGCCCCCTTCGGGCCCCATGTCAACAACCCAGTCAGCTGTTTTGATGACGTCGAGATTGTGTTCAATCACAATGACTGTGTTGCCTGCGTCGACCAGTTGTTGCAACACTTTAAGCAACAGAGCAATGTCGTGAAAATGCAGGCCGGTGGTGGGTTCGTCGAGAATATAAAGGGTTTTGCCCGTACTGCGGCGCGACAGTTCCAGCGAGAGTTTCACGCGTTGCGCTTCGCCCCCTGAAAGCGTGGTGGCGCTTTGGCCCAGCCTGATATACGACAAACCCACATCCATTAAGGTGTTGAGCTTGCGGGCAATAGAGGGAACGGCTTCGAAATAATCCAGGGCCTGGGCCACGGTTAGGTTCAACACTTCGCTGATGTTTCTGCCGCGGTAGCGAATATCCAGCGTTTCGCGGTTGTAGCGTTTTCCTTCACAGGTGTCGCAGGGCACATACATGTCGGGCAGAAAGTGCATTTCCACTTTCACGACGCCATCGCCTTGGCAGGCTTCGCAACGCCCCCCTTTCACATTGAACGAGAAACGGCCGGGGTCGTAACCGCGTGCGCGGGCCTCTGGTACGCCGGAAAACAGTTCGCGAATTGGAGTGAACATGCCGGTGTAGGTTGCCGGGTTACTACGCGGCGTGCGGCCGATGGGGCTTTGGTCGACGTTAATGATTTTGTCGAAATGGGAAAGACCCTCCAGTGACGCATGGGGTGCGGGTTCTGCCTGGGCCCGGTGCAGGGCGCCGGCCACCGCCACCGCGAGCGTGTCGTTAATTAGCGTGGATTTACCCGAACCCGACACGCCGGTAATACACACCAGCCGACCGGCGGGAATGCTCAGGTCAACCGACTTCAGGTTGTTGCCGGTGCATCCTTTCAATACCAGTTGAGCCAATTCGTCGGTAACCGGACGACGCTCCGGCATGGCAATGCTCAGGGCGCCGGTTAGGTATTGGGCGGTCAGTGAGTCGGTATTTCCCAGCAGTTTGACAGGTGTTCCCTGCGCGACGATGCGCCCGCCCTGTTCACCGGCACCCGGGCCCATATCCACCACAAAATCGGCGCTGCGGATCATGTCTTCATCGTGCTCGACCACAATCACACTATTGCCCAGGTCGCGCAGATGTTGCAGAGTTTGAATCAGGCGGTCGTTATCGCGTTGGTGCAAACCAATGGAAGGTTCGTCCAGCACATACATTACACCCGTTAAGCCCGAGCCAATCTGGCTGGCCAAGCGAATGCGCTGGGCCTCGCCCCCGGAAATGGTGTCGGCGCTGCGGTCGAGCGAAAGATAGGTGAGCCCGACATTGTTCAAAAAGGTCAGGCGTGCCTCAATCTCACGAATAATGCGTTCGGCAATTTCTTTCTTGGCGCCATGTAATTCGAGTTGCTGGAACCAAATTAGGCAATCTTTTAATGAAAGCGCTTCCACTTCGTAAATGGCACGCCCCACCCGCTCCTGTGGACCTGGTTCGTTGCCAATGAGCACGTTGCGCGCCTCTGCACGTAAACGGGATCCGTGGCAATCGGGGCAACTGCGCGTATGACGCGACTTGGCCAGTTCTTCGCGCACCACCGACGAATCGGTTTCGCGCCAGCGGCGCTCCAGGTTGGGAATCACACCTTCAAAAGTGTGTTTTTTGACCGTGCTGCGGCCTTTTTCATTCAGGTAAATAAAGGGGATTTCCTCGTCGCCGGAACCGTATAAGATGCGTTCGCGTGTCTTTTCATCCAGCGATTCAAATGGGGCGTCGATATCGAATTCGTAGTGGGCCGCCAGGCTGGTAAGCAAGGCGTGCGTGAAAGCGTTGCGGCGGTCCCAGCCGGCAATGGCGCCGCCCGCCAGGCTTAATTCCGGAAAGGCCACCACGCGTTTGGGATCGAAAAAATCCACATGGCCCAAGCCGTCGCAACGTGGGCAGGCTCCCACCGGGTTGTTGAAACTGAAAAGACGAGGCTCCAGTTCCGTTAGGCTGTAGCTGCATACCGGGCAAGCGTAGCGACTGGAAAACGCCACTTCTTCCTCGGTGTCCATATTCAGTGCCACGACTCGGCCATCGGTAATTGAAAGCGCCGTTTCAAAACTTTCGGCCAAACGTTGGCGGCTTTCCGGTTTTACACGCAAGCGGTCGATGACGACGTCGATGCTATGTTTTTCAGTTTTCTTAAGGGGTTCGAGGCGGTCGATTTCCACCATTTCGCCATCGACACGCAAGCGCACAAACCCTTGCGCCTGCAAGCTTGCGCATTCGTCTTCAAAACTGCCTTTGCGAGCCCGCGCCAGCGGGGCCAAAATGGCCAACCGCGTACCTGCAGCCCAGTCCATGACCTTGTCGACCATTTGGCTCACACTTTGCGCCTGTAACGGTAACCCATGGTCGGGGCAGAAGGGGGTGCCCACTCGCGCGTACAATAGGCGCAGGTAATCATGAATTTCTGTAATGGTGCCAACCGTAGAACGCGGGTTGTGGCCTGCGGCTTTTTGTTCAATGGAAATGGCCGGCGACAAGCCCTCAATCAAGTCAACATCGGGTTTGTCCATTAACTGCAGAAATTGCCGTGCGTAGGCCGACAAGCTTTCCACATAGCGTCGTTGGCCTTCTGCATATAAGGTGTCGAACGCCAGCGAAGACTTGCCCGAGCCCGACAGGCCGGTAATCACCACCAGTTTATGGCGGGGCAGGTCGAGCGAGATGTTTTTGAGGTTGTGCGTGCGGGCACCGCGGATGCGAATGGCGTCCATGTTTTCAGTAGAAAGTCTTTCAAAAGGCTAACTTGCTACTATAACGCGCTGCGCTCTTTTGAGCACGGTCTGTATTGCTTTTGATTGTGTGAACTGAATTTGTTTTCAAAGAAACGTTATGAGTAACTCCGGCGTCGGCGCCGTTAATGAAACCCGGGTCAAGCTCAAGCTAACGCCTGTCGAACGTAAAGCCAGTTTCTCGTTGGCTTTGCTGTTTGCGTCGCGCATGCTGGGTTTGTTCTTGTTAACCCCCGTTTTCGCGGTGGCGGCACTGTCGATTCCTGGCGGGAACGACGCCACCAAAGTAGGGCTGGCTTTGGGCGCCTATGGGCTCACGCAAGCCATTATGCAAATACCGCTGGGTATGGCGTCCGATCGCTTTGGCCGTCGTTCTGTTGTGGTGGCCGGTATGGTGCTGTTCATTGCCGGCGGGGTCATCTGCGCGATGGCTTCCGACATTAACTGGATTATTGCCGGTCGCATTTTGCAGGGCCTGGGGGCGGTGTCGGCCGCGATTACCGCCTGGGTGGCCGATGCTACACGGCCCGAAGTGCGGACCCGCGCCATGGCCATGGTGGGGGCGTCCATTGGTTTGTCGTTCGCCGTGTCGCTGGTTTTGTCGCCGGTGGTGGTGGGCCAGTTTGGTTTGTCGGGCCTGTTTTGGGTCATTAGCCTGCTGGGTTTTGTGTGCCTGCTTGTGGCCGCTTTTGTGGTGCCTTCCGCGCCCCGGGCGGCGCCGCCTTTGGTTCGGGTCAAGCCTGTTGATGTGCTGCGCCATGCCGATTTATTGCGTTTGAATCTGGGTGTGTTTTGCCTGCACTTTATTCTGATGGCCTTGTTTATTGTAGTGCCCACCGTGCTTGCCGGCCTGGGTGGCTATGGGTCGGCGCAATTGTGGCAGGTGTATTTGCCGGTTATTCTGCTGTCTTTTGTTTTCATGGTGCCGGCAGTTTTCTATACTGAAACCCGTAAGGCGCATAAAGCCGCGCTGCAATGGTCGGTCTTAGGCCTGGCGGTAACCCTGTTGCTGATGCCCTGGGCCAGCGAGCAGTTGTTGTTCATGGTGGCGGCATTGGTGGGTTTCTTTATCGCGTTTAATGTGCTTGAGGCGCTACAGCCTTCATTGGTATCCCGTGTGGCACCGCCCGATTTCAAAGGATTGGCGCTGGGCTTTTACAATATGTCGCAGGCCTTGGGCGTGTTTATCGGCGCGTCGCTGGGTGGCTTGGTCATTACATACGCAGGAGCATCTTATGTGTTCCTGGTGTGCGCGGTACTGGCGCTGATTTGGTATGGGGTGGCACGTGGCATGCAGCCCTTGAAAGATGCCTGAGCGGGATAAAAATATGCCTTGGTAGTTCTTCGGGTCGATTGATTTTCCGGCTTTGAATTGAACGATAATGAACGTGAACGAATTTTATTGATTGGGGGTGAACAAATGGCTTCAGTAAACAAAGTAATTCTGGTGGGCAACCTGGGGCGCGACCCCGAAGTACGTTACAGCCCCGATGGCGTGGCAATTTGCAATATTTCGCTGGCTACCACTTCGCAATGGAAAGACCGCAATTCGGGTGAAAAACGCGAAGAAACGGAATGGCACCGTGTGGTGTTTTATAACCGTTTGGCCGAAATTGCCGGCGAATACTTGCGTAAAGGGCGCCCGGTGTATGTAGAAGGCCGTATTAAAACGCGGAAATTCCAGGATAAAGAAACCGGCGCCGATCGCTACAGCACTGAAATTGTGGCTGAACAAATGCAAATGCTGGGTGGGCGCGATAGCGGTGATTCCAGTAGCGACTTTGGTGGGGAAAGCAGCCCGCGTGCGCAGCGCCCCGCACAGCAACAGCCACGTCCGGCAGCACCTCAAGCGGCACCGGCAGCGAATTTGGCCGATATGGACGACGATATTCCGTTTTAAGCATTGCCTTGCAATTAGTCAATGATTAAAATTCAATCATTGACTAATTGTGGGGTAAGTTATGGCCACAACAATGACTATTCGGAATATCGATGAGCAGTTAAAAAGCCGGTTGCGGGTGCAAGCGGCTATGCATGGGCGTTCCATGGAAGACGAGGCGCGCGACATCCTTCGTTCGGCCTTATCCACCGAACCCATAAGTGGTGCATCTCTTGTGCAGTCAATTCGGCAACGGGTTGTTCCTTGTGGTGGTGTAGATCTTGACTTACCAGAGCGCGAGCCCATGCGCACGCCACCCGGTCTGGGAAAATGATTATTCTGGATACTAATGTTCTGTCTGAAGTTATGCGCTCAACTCCAGACGTTGGCGTTTTATCCTGGTTGCAGGGGCAACCTCGTAGCGCTTTGTTTACTACAACCATCACCCAAGGTGAGTTGTTTTACGGTTTACGCCTGCTTGACGATGGGCAGCGCAAAGTAAAGCTGTTTGAAGCCATCCAGTCGGTTTTCTTGATAGACATGGTGGGCAAGGTTTTGAGCTTTGATACTGACGCCGCTGATGCATACGGGCTTATTGCATCCGAACGCAAACGAGCTGGCAGGCCAATCAGTCAGTTTGACGCAATGATTGCTGCAATTACTTTGTCGCGAGGGGCCAGGCTTGCAACACGTAATGCTAAAGATTTTGCCGACTGTGGTATTTCGGTTATCGACCCCTGGCACATTTCTGGCAAGAAGTAGTTTAAGTATTATTCATCATCAAGCTTTGTTCCTGCGTATACGCATGTTCGCGAAATAAAAATTCGGTGCGGTCGCCCTGGCCGGCTTCAATGGCATCCACAATGGCGTGGTGCTGCCGATGGGCATAAAACAGAAAGTCGAACATGCGCTCTTTATTGGTATTTGAAAAGGCAACGCTTAAGGGTGCAGTGAACGGCACCACATTGCAGCGTTCGGTCAGGTTTTCAAGAAGCGGCATGTTGGCCGCTTCCGTTATCAGCGCATGGAACCGTGCATTCATTTGTGCATAGCGCAGTTCGTCGTCGTCTTGCAATTGCCGTTGCGTGAATAAAGCATCGCCTTCGGCCAGGCAGGCTTTAAGGGCCGACAGCACGGCGGCCGATACACCTTTTTCTGCTACATGACGGGCTGCGAAGCCTTCAAGCAGGGCGCGAACACGCACCGCTTCAATGCTGTTCTGGGTGGTGAAGGCGCGAACGGAATAGCCTCGTTTACCCGCGGACACCAGCAACCCTTCTTGTGCTAAAGCAGGCAAAGCCTGACGAACTGGCGTGCGGGAAACGCCCAGGCGGGTTGCCAGTTCGGCCTCGGTTACGCGCTCGCCGGGTGCCAACTCGCCGCTAAGCACCATTTCCCGTAGTTGAACAACAACGGTTGAGTGAGTGTTCATGATCCGATATAAATAAAGAAAGCCAGAAATTAAAGGTGGGCTAAATCATTATATGGAATCCTATTTGGGATCCCAAATTAGTATTTATACCAGATTAATAAAAATTAATTGCTAATTTTGGATCCCAAAAGTAAAATGAATCTTTAGGAAAACTCTCTTTCGGCAGGAACGGTCATGGCGAAGATTATTGGTTGTATTGGTACGTCGCACGTACCCACTATTGGCGTTGCTTACGACAAGGGCAAGCAGGAAGATCCTGCCTGGAAACCCTTGTTCGATGGCTATAAACCCGTTGCCAAATGGCTTGAAGACAACAAGGCCGACGTCCTGGTGTTCATTTACAACGATCACGCCACCACGTTTTTCTTCGATATGTATCCCACGTTCACCCTGGGTGTGGGTGAAAGGTTTCCTATTGCCGACGAGGGCGCAGGTTTGCGCAATTTGCCGCACATTCGCGGCAATGTCGATTTGCAGGCGCATATTGCCGAATCGCTGGTGAACGATGAGTTCGACCTCACTATTACCCAAAACAAACCGATTGACCACGGTTGCGCGTCGCCGCTGCCCCTTATGTGGCCCCACGAGCCCGACTGGCCCGGTGTGGTGGTACCCATTGCGGTGAATGTGTTGCAGTATCCGCTGCCTACACCGCGCCGCTGCTATAAGCTGGGCAAGGCATTGCGTCGTGCGATTGAGTCTTACCCGGAAGATTTGCGGGTGGTCGTCGTGGGAACCGGCGGTTTGTCACATCAAATTCATGGCGAGCGTACGGGCTTTAACAATGAAGAGTGGGATCAGGAGTTCCTGGCACTTTTGCAGCACAACCCTGAAAAACTCACAGAGTTAACCCACGCCGATTATGTTCGCCTGGGCGGGGCGGAAAGTGTGGAGCAAATTATGTGGCTGGCTATGCGCGGGGCCATGCCCGAAAAAATTCGCAAGATTCATCAAAACTATTATCTGGCCACCACCACGGCCATGACAGTCGTGGTGTACGAGGGTGAAGAAGAAACCACTTCGTCTGCGGTTGGGTCGAATCAAAGCGTTATGGCTTAAGGGGGCGAGTCATGAATCCACAACTAAAAGGCATTGAAAACATCGAAGGCACGTATGCGTTCGACATTCGCACCTGCAACCGTCGTTTGAATATTAATCGGTTCTTCTGGCACATGATCAAAGCGGAATGGCGTGAACGCTACCTGCAAGACCCCGATGCTTTAATGACCGAGGCGGGTTTAACCGACGAAGAAAAAACGTTGATTCGGAATGAAGACTGGCTGGGGCTGGTGCAGCACGGCGTAAACTTCTTCGTGCTGGAAAAGTTTGCGCGTGTGGTGAAAAAAACCAATTTAGAAGTCTATGCCATGATGCGTGGTCAGTCTTTTGAAGACTTCATGAAAACGCGGCGGGTGCCAAACGCACGTTAACGCTTTAACTGGTCGATAAATGTCGGTCAGTTACTCAGCCCCAAGCCCAATCAGTTCAGCCAATTGATCGGGTTCGTGCAACAGATCGCGGCTTGGGCCTTCCCAACGAACCATGCCGCGATCCAGCACAATGGCGCGCTCGGTTAATTCAAGCGCCAGCTCGGCATGTTGCTCAACCAAAATGATTCCCATATGTGAGTTTTGGCGCAGTTTACGGAAAGCATCAACCAGTCCGTCGACAATAATGGGTGCCAATCCTTCAAAAGGCTCGTCGAGCAACAGAACCCGGGGGTTACCGATAAGGGCACGGCCAATAGCCAGCATTTGCTGTTCGCCGCCCGAAAGCTGGTTGCCCATATTGCGTCGACGTTCGGCCAATCGTGGAAATAGCTCGTAAATGCGGGCGGCATCCCACTCCCCCGGTTGCTGGGCGACACGCAGGTTCTCATGGACGGTAAGCGAGGGAAAAATTTCCCTTTCCTGAGGGACGAGGCCCAGGCCCGAGGTCGCGCGCTCGTGGCTGGGCACTTTGCCGATGTCTTTACCTAAATACTGAAGGGTGCCGGAGTGCTGTGTGGTTAGACCCATAAGGGTGTTAAGCAGCGTGGACTTGCCGACACCGTTACGACCCAGAACGCTTAATGCTTCGCCTTCCTGCAAGCTTAAGGAGAGTCCTTCAATCACTACGGTTTCGCCGTATCCTGCATGTAAATCATTGACTTTCAATAGTTCAGCCATGGTGGCGCTCTCCCAGGTAAACGGCGCGAACACGCGGATCGCTTCGCACTTCTTTAACCGTCCCTTCGACCAGCACGGCGCCTTCAACCAGTACGGTAATGCGTTGCGCGAAACGGAAGACCAGATCCATGTCGTGTTCAATGACCAGCACGGCGACGTCTTGTGGCAGGCGTTCGAGCAGGTCGAACAATCGCGCGCCTTCTGTTGAGGGGACGCCGGCAACCGGTTCGTCGAGCAGAAGCACACTGGGTTTAAGTGCCAGTGCCAGGGCGATTTCGATCAGCCGCCTTTGACCGTATGCAAGGTCGGTTACCGTCTTGTGCGCCAGCGCCAGCAACCCGAGTGAGTACAGCAGTTGCGCGGCTTCATCCATCAGTTCCGCCGACTGGGTGATGCTGCCGAACAGCCTTGCATCGCGCCCCTCGCGGGCGGTTAAAGCCAAGCCAATGTTTTCGCCGACGGTAAGGTGGTTGAATAGGGAATTGATTTGGAATGTGCGCGCGAGGCCCATTTTTACGCGCTTCTCGGGTGACAAGCGGGTGATGTCGGTGCCGTTAAGCAGAATGTGTCCCTTGGATGGGTGTAGCAAACCGGTAATTTGATGGACCAGCGTGCTTTTGCCTGCACCGTTGGGTCCGATCAGGGCATGGCGTGCCCCTTTTTCCAGCTTTAAGCTCACATTCTGTGTGACCTGGAGTTGCCCGAACGCTTTGCTTAATCCTTGAAGCTCAAGTGCAGCTGTCATTTTGCGCTCCTTTTGCCGACGGTGCGGGATACCAGTCCGGCCAGGCCGTCGGGGGCGTAACGCACGATCAGAATCAAGACAATGCCCAGAACCGCTAACCAGTTGGTTGGGTCGATTGCCGCCGCGCGATCCGATAGCAGCACAAACAGAATGGCCCCGAAAATGGCGCCGTACAAGCGGCCGGGCCCGCCCAGGGCAAGCATCACCAGTACGTTGGCCGACAACGTAAAGGCCAGGGAATCAAGGCCGACGATGCGGTTGATTTGTGCCGACAAGGCCCCGGCAATGCCGGCGATGGCCGCTGAAATGGTGTAAAGCAGCCAAAGCCGGCGCTCAACCGGTACGCCCAGCATGCGCATGCGGGTTTGGTTTTCCCGAATACCTTGCGCAGTTTGGCCAATAGACGCGTTCACCAATTTTTTCAACAGTGCGTAAACGAGTAGCAATACAACGCAGGCATAA
>Ga0207884_1001106_pt1 | contig 11550 bp, 11 predicted proteins | sample MalvirmetaMSP144_FD_184236 | JGI IMG/M metagenome (GOLD analysis project Ga0207884, IMG submission 184236) | Marine viral communities from the Deep Pacific Ocean - MSP-144 (SPAdes) | ecosystem: Environmental > Aquatic > Marine > Oceanic | place: Pacific Ocean | collected 2011-07-08 | reverse complement strand
TTACGCGGCTGTAGCTCAGTTGGATAGAGTACTTGGCTACGAACCAAGGGGTCGTGGGTTCGAATCCTGCCAGCCGCGCCAGATAAATCAAGGGGTTACAGCTCACAAGGTTGTAACCCCTTGTCCGTTTTGGAACGTCAGGGGTAAACAGAGGGGTAAACAGCCCTACCGTTTTATCGTGTCACAATTAAACCGCCATTACTCGATACGGGTTTAGCAGGCGCTCATAGGTTGTGTTGGCATATAGTGGTCGCTCACCCTGTCGCTCACGATTCGCATACAAATCACCCACCTGAAGCAATATAGCCGCCTGTACGGGTGCCGGCACCGGGTTGGGCAATTCGTCCATGTTCAAGTAATCCAGTGCTGCCGCCGTTGCTGCATCAATCATTGCGGTAATGGCTGCATCTTCGTCGTCATGGTCAACACGCAAATGTAATTTGGCTTGCTCTAGGGTAATCACGTAGCGCCACCCACTCTTTGGTAATCGCCCCTGTGTTGGGGTCTTGTGTTTCTTGCTGTTCTTGCAACTCCAAGCGGTGTCGTAGTCGTCCTATTTTCATATCGCCCTCATTTAATTAGTGGTGGCCACCGATTTAATAAAGCCCTCAATCACTAAAAGAGCTTTATTCACCGCGCCACCTCTGGGGGTTTTGCTGAAACGGCGGCACTCACCCAGTAATCCGCCTCTGCCTATATCCGGTTTACCCGGCCCCTTGGCAGTCAGGGGTTCATACAAAATCAAATCAAAACTATCCACTACAAGCTCTTGGCTAAGTCGTCTTCTAGCCAGACGTCATAAAAATGTGGCGACGGTTGCATTGGCCAATAGAAATGCACGCATCGTCTGGGCCCTATTGGCACATGACAGGGAGTACCGGGCTGATTACGCTTGGACGTAATCAGCCCGGGCCAGAAAAACAAGGAGTTGATTAAAGTTAGCCTCACCGATTGCTAAAGCAATTAACGTTGATGGTCAACAGGTCAGACCGTGGTTGGCAAAGCCCGGAATCCCCCCTGCGTTTCAAGCGCGTTTTACTGATTGGGGCACCAACCAGCACATTCCATCAGGGACAGAGTTCAAAAGCTCGATGAAAGTCCGAATGTACGGGTGCAATCTTGACCTCAAGACTTCATGTGTTGAAAGCTTGGCAAACAGGGAGCGTCCATGTAGGGGGGATTACCCCTCCATCTCCGCCAAGTTAAAAACCGCTGACTTTTAATGGGCTATCCCTAAGTCAGCGGTTTTTTTTTGCGTGTGAACTATATGATTTGGCCTTTAAACACCGTTGCGACGCGAGGGTTGAAGCCAATTGCGTAGGCAAGGTCGCCAGGACGGTCGATGCGCCAAAGGGCAAAATCGGCTGAGTGCCCAATTTGCAGCGTACCTGTTTCCTGATGTAAGCCCAGGGCTTGCGCGGCCGTTCGCGTAACCCCGGTTAGGGCTTCCAGGGGAGTCATCCGGAACAGTGTACATGCCATGTTCATGGTGAGCAGCAACGACGTTAGTGGTGATGTACCGGGGTTGCAGTCGGTTGCCAGTGCAATTGGAACGCCATGCTCACGTAATTTATCCATAGGGGGTAAGCGGGTCTCCCTTAGATAATAAAAAGCACCTGGCAGCAGCACAGCAACGGTGCCGCTCTTGGCCATGGCATGAATGCCTTGCTCGGAGAGGTATTCGAGGTGGTCGGCAGAGAGCCCTTGGTATTGGGCAACCAAAGCACTGCCATCTTGGTCAGACAGTTGTTCGGCATGTAGTTTCACGGGCAGGTTGTGTTGCTTGGCTGCCCGAAATACGCGTTCGGTTTGTTCACGTGTAAAACCAATCCCTTCGCAAAAAGCATCAACCGCATCAACCAGTCCTTCTGCAACCAGGGCGTCAAGCATATCGTGGGCGACCAAGTTAATGTAGTCGTCGGTACGCCCTTTGAATTCGGGTGGAACAGCATGGGCACCGAGAAAGGTTGTTTTTACGCGGACTGGGCATTGCATTCCGATTCGTCGAGCAACACTGAGCATTTTTGCTTCAGTCTCAGTATCCAGCCCGTAGCCTGATTTAATCTCTAACGTGGTGACACCTTCATTCAATAGTGCTTGTACGCGCGGAAGACTCGCCTCAAAGAGTTCTGTTTCGGTGGCCTTGCGTGTGGCGTGTACTGTGGACACAATACCACCACCTTGACGCGCAATTTCCTCGTAAGGTACGCCATTGAGCCGTGCTTCAAATTCATTACTGCGATTCCCTGCGTAGACAATGTGCGTATGACAGTCAATAAGACCCGGCGTAAGCCAGCATCCTTGGCCATCGTGTTGACGTTTTACTTGTACTTTTTCAAGTAGTTCACTTTGTTTGCCCAGCCAAACGATTCGCCCGTTTTTTGTTGCGATCGCGCCGTTGCGAATCTCTCCATAGCCTTCACCGGAAACTAAGGTGGCCAAGTGAACATTGATCCAGAGATCGTCCCATTCTGGTTGTACGTTGCTTGTCATAAGGGTGCCTTCTGCTGCGCGTTGGATAGGGTGGGTCTTAATGATTTATTTAAGCTTATCAGCCCAATTCAACATTTCTGTCAAAAATGCTTTGAGTGTTGGCCTTACTTTTTGCGCCAAAGTTTCATCGAAGGGGTAGGGGTGGGTTTCTTGCATGTAGGTCGCTTCGGACAGTTCGAGCTGCACAGCATGAATGTTTTGTGAGGGTTGCCCATATTTACGCGTGATGTGCCCACCTTTAAAGCGGCCATTTACCGCCCAGGTATAACCCGATTTTTGGGCGATAGCTTGTAGCGCATTTTGCAGTTCCAGGTTGCACGAACTGCCGTTTGCGGTACCGATGTTGAGGTCGGGTAATGAGCCTTCAAAGAACCGCGGAACGCGCGAACAAATGGAATGGGCATCCCATAACGGGGCGACCCCGTGTGCTTGCTTTAGGCGATCTAGTTCAGCATTGAGTTGCTCGTGGTAGGGGGTCCAATAGGCTTGAACTCTACGGGAAATCTCATGGCTGTCGGGTTGGTAGCCATTTAAATAAACTGGATCGCGGTGGAAAGTGTCGATAGGGCATAAGCCCGTTGTGTCTTGCCCTGGATACAAATTGGCATTGTCTTTAGGGCGATTCAGGTCGATCACATAACGCGAGTGAGTTGCCACGATGACCGAGGCACCAAGCGCGTCAAGAAAGTCATAAAGTGTTTCAAGGTGCCAGTCAGTGTCTGGTAAGCGCAAAGCGGCTTCGCTCATATTCTCACGGATATCGTTGGGAATATGGATTCCCGTGTGAGGCATGGCCACTAATAGCGGCGTGGTGCCGCGGCGAAATTTAAATAGGGGTTCTGAGGCGGTCATAGTTTGCTCGATGAAAACTGGTGTTAAGCCAGAAGGGAAGTCATGGCGGTTCTGTAGGCTTGGGCAATGTTGGCTTCTTGCTGATGCGCACCATTTTGAATACGCCATTGACCACCGACTAAAACGGATTGAATCAACGGATCGCCATGCCTTGAAAACACAAAGCTGTCGAGAATCTGGTTCTTTTGTTTGCCGAATAAATCAGGGTGTGATGCATTTAAAACCAAGGCGTCGGCACGTTGCCCGGGGGCGAAACCCCTGATTGGGCGCGCGCTGGCTTGTGCACCTCCAGCCAAGGCTTGCGTATAAAGGTAATGGCCTACCGAGCTTTCTGAATTAGACGCTAAAACATTGCGTTGTCGTCGCGAAAGCCTTTGCGAGTATTCGTAGAGTCGCAGTTCTTCAGCGACATCAACGGTAATATGGCTGTCGGACCCGATGCCCCATGCGCCATTGGCATTCAAATAATCAACGCCGTTGAAAATGCCATCACCCAGATTGGCTTCCGTACTTGGACAAATACCAACAATGGCCCCGCTTTTTGCGACGTTGCGGGTTTCCTGTGGGGTCATGTGTGTGGCATGAACCAGACACCAGCGCTCGTTAACATTGAAGTGGTTGAGTAACCATTCTACGGGTCGTTGATTCAGGTGCGTTAAACAATCTTCAACTTCTTTTGTTTGTTCTGCAATATGGATATGAATGGGCGCTTGAGCACTCCATTTTGTTAACGCATTAACGAGCGTTTGCAATGTAGGTTCACAAACCGCGCGCAAAGAGTGTGGGGCAACACCATAACGCAAGCCCGCATGTTGTGGAAATTGAGTTTGCAGACGATCCAGCAATGACATAATCCAATGCGGGTCATTGATAAATCGCTTTTGTCCTTCGTGCGGGGGTGTTTTTCCAAACCCACTATATTCATACATAACGGGTAAGAGGGTCAGGCCCATCCCCACCTCATTTGCCGCTTCAATAAGGCAGGTGGAAAGCGCTTCCGGTGTGGCGTAGGGCTGGCCGTTTGGTGCATGGTGGATATAGTGAAACTCGCATGTTGATGTGTAGCCCGCTTTCAACATTTCGAGATAAAGCTGGCTTGCTACAGCTTTCAGCAGTTCAGGATTGAGCTTTCGCGCGAAGGCATACATGAGCGTTCGCCAACTCCAGAAACTGTCTTCAGCTGAGGATCGATATTCTGTTAAGCCTGCCATAGCTCGCTGGAAAGCGTGCGAATGCAAGTTTGGCATGCCGGGGATCAATAACTCAACGGACGGCAGGTTTTCGGGTGCAGAGTGATTGTTCGCCGATACCTTGGTGAGTATGCCGGCAGCATCCCATTGCATGTGAACATTGTGCGCCCACCCGTTTGGTAAAAGTGCAACTTGAGCAAAGAGAGCATTCATTCTGTGTGGGCTCCTGGTTGAATGGTTGCGACCAATACGGCGCTGTCTGCGGTAACGGGCTTAAGCGATACTTGGGTTAACGACAAATCAAAACGCAGGTAGTCGAGCGCATTCAGTTCCCAAACGCTGCTTTGTTTATTGGTTTCGCTTTTAACTTGCCAATGCCCTGTTGGGCAGAATAGCCAGTAAAAACAGGTTGGGTCACACGCTATTTCTGTGGCTTCGCGTACGCTAATGAGAGAGCCAGACACATGCTTGCGGCTCATCATGAGGTTCAAGTCTCTGACACCACCCTGATGCAAAACGGCTTTCAACTTGTGCTCACCCTTGAATGGGAACGGCTCGAAGGGTTTCAGCAGGTGTTGTTGGCCATGATCGAAATTTAACGTTATGTCGTTGCCATGAATTAACGTAATAATGCGATCGACACCGTTGAACTCAGAAAAGTCTGCGTTTTCGTCGATGTCTGCCACACTAACCCGCCATGCAAAGTCTTCCAGTGTGGCAGATTCGGGCTAGATATCGAGTTCCCTCGTGTACCCACGCCCGTTCTTCCATTTGCTGGCAACGATTTGATCGGCGTTCAAGCGTTTCATATTTAAATCATAGGCAGTTTTAGGCCATGCTTTTTGGCGCAGGCAATTGCGGTTTCGTAGCCTGCATCAGCATGACGCATTACGCCTGAACCGCAATCGTTAATCAATACCCGAGCTAATCGTTTTGCTGCCGCATCGGTGCCGTCGGCAACGATCACCATGCCCGCGTGCTGGGAATAGCCCATGCCTACACCGCCGCCGTGATGGAAGGATACCCAGCTGGCCCCACCTGCGGTGTTGAGCAGAGCATTGAGTAATGGCCAGTCAGAAACGGCGTCAGTGCCATCTCGCATACTTTCCGTTTCCCGGTTCGGGCTAGCCACCGAGCCTGTGTCAAGGTGGTCTCGGCCAATGACAATAGGGGCTTTAAGCTCACCTTTACGAACCATTTCATTGAACGCAAGGCCCGCAAGGTTGCGTTCGCCCAACCCCAACCAGCAAATACGGGAGGGTAAGCCCTGAAAGGCAATACGCTCTTTGGCCATGTCGAGCCAGCGTGCGACCGATTTGTTTTCCGGAAAAAGTTCTTTGATTTTTGCGTCGGTTTTGTAAATATCTTCTGGGTCGCCTGAAAGTGCTACCCAACGGAATGGACCTTTGCCTTCACAGAAAAGTGGGCGAATGTAGGCAGGCACAAAGCCGGGAAAATCAAACGCATTTTTTACTCCGGCATCAAAAGCGACTTGGCGGATGTTATTGCCATAATCAACTGCGGGAATACCCATTGAGTGGAAGTCTAGTATGGCTTGTACATGATCTGCGCATGATTGGGTTGCCTGACGCGTTAATTCTGCATGTTGAGTGGGGTCTGCCTGAGCGGCTTTCCATTGTTCAACTGTCCAGCCTTTAGGCAGGTAACCATTCACAAGGTCATGAGCCGAAGTTTGGTCGGTGACCAGGTCAGGTTTGATTCCGCCCGCTTTTGCTCGACGCACAAGCTCTAGCAGAATGTCTGCAGCATTGCCTAATAACGCAATGGAAACGGCCTCCTTGCGTTCAGTGTGATGCTTCACCATGGCTAACGCTTCATCAAGGTCTTTGGCTTGTTTGTCGACATAGCGTGTACGCAAACGGAAGTCGATGCTGCTTTGTTGGCATTCGATGTTAAGCGATACGGCACCAGCCAAAGTGGCGGCTAAAGGTTGTGCACCACCCATACCTCCTAAGCCAGCCGTCAGAATCCAGCGCCCCGACCAGTCACCATTAAAGTGTTGGCGGCCTGCTTCGACGAAGGTTTCATAAGTGCCTTGAACAATGCCTTGACTACCAATGTAGATCCAGCTTCCAGCGGTCATTTGGCCATACATGAAAAGGCCTTTCCGGTCGAGCTCGTTGAAGTGTTCCCAATTTGCCCACTTCGGAACCAGGTTGGAGTTGGCTATCAATACACGGGGCGCATCGGGGTGCGTTTTAAAAATACCTACTGGTTTGCCAGATTGAATGAGTAATGACTCATCATCCTCGAGGTTTTTGAGAGAGTCTAAAATTTGATCGAAACAAGCCCAGTTTCGCGCCGCGCGACCAATACCACCATAAACAACCAGGTGTGTCGGATTCTCTGCTACCTCGGCATCAAGGTTATTTTGAATCATGCGGTACGCAGCTTCGGTTACCCAGCTTTTGCAAGTTTTTTCACTGCCGCGCGGTGCACGAATGACACGGCTTGGATCGATACGAGAATCTTGAGTCGCGAGAGGGGAGGTAATAGTATTCACGATGTTTGTCATCCCTTTTAGGTCACGTTGGTGGCGGACGATCGTTTAAAGAAAGTCACTTTTCCAGAAAAACACCTTTTGATTGTATATACAAGTCAAGTGACTTTCAATACAATTGAATAGAAAATTGGAACCCTTGATTCCTCATAACACCCTTATTCAAAATTTCTCTAATTAAGCGGGATGTCTATGACTACAAACACCATGATGAATGTTCAAAGCCCAAAATTATTTTCAGACCCTTATGTAGCACTAAATCATTGGGCCGCTGAACGACCCAACGACGAGGGCATGGTGTTCCCGTTGCCTGGAAAACGGTTAAGTTTTGCGCAATGGCTCGTCGAGTCGCAAAAGTTGGGTTCAGCTTTACAGGGTTTGGGGGTAAAGAGGGGAGACGCCGTTGCGATATGGGCGGAAAACCGTTACGAGTGGTTGGTGAGTCAGGTTGCTTTGGCGGCGATCGGGGCGGTAATGGTGCCAATTAATACGCATTTTCGCGAGAATGATGTTTCGTACGTGCTGGCACGTGGTGATGTGGTTGCTATTCTTCTATCTACAAAGTTCCGCGCTAATAAGTATTTGAACATGGTGCAGAGCCAGCGAGCTAATTTGCCTAGCTTAAAGCATGTTATTTCATTTGATTCATTTGACGATCATTTGACTAACCAGGGCGTGTTGAGCTATCAGGAACTGCTTGAATCGAGCCTCCTTCCCCTGGCTGAAAGTTCATTAGGGCCCCGTGAGGTTGCCAGCATTCAGTTTACGTCTGGAACAACTGGTAATCCCAAAGGCGCGCAGTTGTGCTACGAGGGGATGATGATGAACTCATATGCGACAGCGGTCAGGTTAGGCTTGAGCCCGCAAGACAAATGGACCTCAATTATTCCGTTGTTCCACTGCGCGGGCTGCATTATGAATGTGATGGGTTGCCTTTCGGCGGGTGCTACCTACGTGGGGGTGCCCGCGTTTGATGCTGAAAAAATGCTGCAAATTATCCAACAGGAGCGTTGTACGGCATTAACGGGCGTTCCAACCTCTTACCTGGCGATGCTTGATCATCCGAGCAGGGCCTCTTACGATCTAAGCACCTTGCGCACTGGTACTTGCGGTGGCGCCGACTGTGATCCGACTATTCTTGAGCGGTGCGCCGAACAGTTTCCGATGCCCGGTTTGGTGCAGGTTTATGGGCAAACGGAATCCAGCACACTGATTGCGCTTGATTGTCCTGATAGCCCCGCTAGGTGGGCAACAGCAGGCCTACCGCTGCCCGGTATGGAGGTGCGTATTACCGATCCTAATAACGGTGAGCCGGTTGGCGTTGACACTGTAGGCCAAATTGAGATTCGGGGGCCAATGGTGATGCTGGGCTATCACAATCAACCTGAAGAAACGGCTAGGGCGATTAGTAAAGATGGTTGGATGCAAAGCGGTGACTTGGGTTATTTGCGCGCAGATGGCAGGGTTGCGATTGCTGGCGGCCGTTTGCGAGACATGATCATTCGGGGCGGTGAAAACATTTATCCGGTGGAAATTGAGAATTTATTACGACAACATCCTGCGGTTGTCGAGATTGCTGTGTTTGGCGTGCCAGATCGCTATTATGGTGAAGTTGTCGCGGCTGCGGTTCAATTGCGGTCAAGTGCGACGGCCGCCGATTTACAGGCGTTTTGTCATGGCAAAATAGCCAAGTTCAAGCATCCGGTTAAGTTCTATCAGGTCAATGAATGGCCCCTTACATCAAGCGGAAAAATTAAAAAGCGAGACTTACAACAAGCGGTTAAAGAAACGGGGCTTGAGGAGTTGCTATGACAGAGATTCGAATTGGGTTAGAGGCCGAACATCGTGTCGTGCCGGGTAAAGCCGCCACCGCTGAAGCGATTGGCAACGATGGCGTTAACGTCGTTTCAACGCCTTATGTGATTAGTTTGCTGGAAGAAACTAGCCATCGGGCCATTCGTGACTATTTCCCACCAGGCCATGCCAGCGTGGGCACGAAAGTGGAGATCAGGCATCTTGCCCCAGCTTTCCCCGATACCGAGCTGGTCGGACGAAGTAAAGTGGTGAAAGTTGAAGGCAGGAAAATTGGCTTCGAAGTCACTGCGATGCAAGGCGAAAGCGTGATCATGGAGGGCTATCATGAGCGGGCGTTGGTTAACTTAGAAAAATTTCATCTGAGCAAGCCTGCTTTAGAGCCATCGCCAGCGTTAGGGACGATTGATTTTTATTTTGATTACCATAGCCCGTGGTGTTATTTGGCCGCTTTAAGAATAGAGGCTGTTGCGGCCAGATGTGGGCGAAGTGTTGTTTGGAAGCCTTTGCATTTAGCCAATTTGATCGAGCAAATTGATGGTCGTCGGCCGCTTGATGCCAACCCCGCTTTTGTGAGGTGGTTCAAGCAGGATATGCAAGATTGGGCTAATTTAATGGGTGTGCGCATTGCCTATCATCCTAATTTTCCGCTCAGGCCATCGCGTGCGCTCAGGGCGTCGGCCTATGCACAACAACAGGGGTGTGCGCCTGAGTTCGTTAAAGCAGTCATGAAAGCGTATTGGTCAGATAACCTTGATATTAGTGATTTGCAAGTTCTTGGTCAGATCGGTAATGAAGTGGGGTTGGAAAGTTCGAAGGTTGTTGAGGCAGCGGGCAGTGAAATGTTCAAACGTGTTATTGAAACGAATACGCAAGAGGCGATTGCCCGCAGTGTATTCGGTGCTCCAACGTTTATTGTGGATGATCAGTTGTTTTGGGGTAATGATCGAATCGACGTAATGGAAATGTTTTTGTCGGGCAAAATTGTTCGACGTGCCGTCGTGTAGAAAAGTCGGCTTGCACTGGCGAAAGCAACCATATCGTTAAAAAAGAAAGGGTGCGGCTCTTGAGAGCCGCACCCATTTGTTTTCAATCGGAACGATTGACTTAGGTCATGGCAGCGATCTGGATGTCCAGATCATGCCATATGTTGTCGAAATATTCGTTGAATTTGGGTGAGCGGCGCAGTGAGACTTCGTCGCCGTCGTCATGGCCGAGGTCAATGGTGTGAATTGATTTGACTGAGCCAGGACGATTGCTCAAGACTAATACCCGATCAGCCATGCTAATGGCCTCACCAATGTCGTGCGTTACCAAGATTGCCGATTTGCCGCGGCTGCGGATGATTCGTTTAACATCGGCTTGTAATATCAGGCGTGTTTGAAAGTCGAGCGCCGAGAACGGTTCGTCGAGCAACACAACTTTTGGGTCAAGCGCTAGCGTTCTCATGAAGGCAACGCGTTGACGCATACCACCAGACAGCGATTTTGGCTTGGCATTCTCAAAGCCCGCAAGACCATAAGTGCGAATCAAATCCATTGCCGTACTTTTAGCCTTTTGGGTGTCGTGCCCCTGAACTTCGAGGCCAAGCATGACGTTGTCGAGAACCGATCGCCAAGGCAGTAGAAGATCTTTCTGGAGCATGTAACCCACATGCCCCTCTGCGCCGCTGACAACGGTACCGTCAACATAAACAGCCCCCGATGTTGGGGTTAATAGGCCTGCGATGACGTTGAACAACGTGGACTTGCCGCACCCCGAAGGGCCCACAATTGCCAGTATTTCTCCAACATGAAGCTCGAAACTGATCTCGTTAAATGCGACGACTTCTTTGGATGTTCCTTGATTGAAAACCATGCCGACCTTGTCGGCAACCAAGGCATTCCCTTGATTGGCTGGGGTCTGATCAGCGCTTACCATTTGAACTTCTCCTCAACTTTGATCAGGATGTAATCAAGCAGCAGCGCAAGAAACATCAGACCGAATATACCGACGAAGACAGCGTTCAAATCATAGACTGCCCCAGCGTTGTAAATGAAATAACCAATACCCTGTTTGGCTGAAATGTACTCACCCACTACAGCACCGATCATGGCAAAACCAATATTTAGTCGCAACGTTGACATAATCCATGGCACCGACCCGGGGATAATGACTTTTTTCCATACCGTGCGGTTGCTGGCCCCTAACGAGCGCATCAGTTTGATGAGGTCAATGTCAATTTCCTTTGTGCCTTGATAAACCGTGATGAGCGCCACGATGAAAGTTAAGCTTGCCGCAATGGCAACTTTCGCGCCGATGCCCACGCCAAACCAGACCACAATCAAAGGAGCCAACGCAATTTTTGGAACGCCGTTAATTGCAACAATAATCGGACGAAAAATTCGGGCAGCCGTATCAGAGAGCCAAAGCGCCAAGCCACATAAACTACCGAGCGTCGTACCGATGATGAAGCCGGTAATTGCTTCAAAAGCTGTTAAGCCAAGATGAGTCAGTAGTTCGCCTTCTTGTAACAGGGTGATCGTTTTTGTGTAGATCCCGGATGGTTGACCATAAAGATAAACCGGAGCCCACTCCATGCTAACCGCCAGTTCCCAGACGGCAAAAAACCCGCAAATAAACAAAATTTGATAAACAAGAATACGCGACCGGGAGGCTGGGCCTGATGGTTTTGTGGCGGCG
>Ga0207884_1001101_pt1 | contig 11570 bp, 15 predicted proteins | sample MalvirmetaMSP144_FD_184236 | JGI IMG/M metagenome (GOLD analysis project Ga0207884, IMG submission 184236) | Marine viral communities from the Deep Pacific Ocean - MSP-144 (SPAdes) | ecosystem: Environmental > Aquatic > Marine > Oceanic | place: Pacific Ocean | collected 2011-07-08 | reverse complement strand
GCTGTGGACAAGGTGGTCGACACCACCGGCGCGGGGGATCAATACGCCGCCGGCTTCCTATATGGATTGGCGTATGATCGCTCGCTGGCGGTCTGCGGTCAGCTCGGCGCCCTGGCGGCGGCCGAGGTGATCTCCCATTACGGCCCGCGGCCGCAGGTCTCGCTCAAGGACCTGGCCGCTTCGAGAGGACTTTAGAGCCCATGGCGCGCACGGCCGAGGTGGTCCGCAACACCAAGGAAACCCAGATCACGATCAGCGTCGATCTGGACGGGACCGGCGTGTCCGACGTCGAGACCGGCGTCGGCTTCTTCGACCACATGCTCGACGCCTTCGCCCGCCACGGGGGCATCGACCTGAAGGTCCGCACCCAGGGGGACCTGCACATCGACGCCCACCACACGGTGGAGGACACCGGCATCGTGCTGGGCCAGGCGATCCACAAGGCGCTGGACGGGTTCAAGGGCATCCGCCGGTTTGGCGACGCCTATATCCCCATGGACGAGACCCTGACCCGCTGCGCCCTGGACCTCTCCAACCGGCCCTATCTGATCTGGAAGGTGGGCTTCCGCACGCCGAAGATCGGCGAGATGGACACCGAGCTGTTCAAGGAATTCCACCACGCCTTCGCCATGAACTGCGGCGCCTGCGTGCACCTGGAGACCCTTTACGGCGAGAACAGCCACCATATCGCCGAGAGCGGGTTCAAGGCCTTGGCCCGAGCCCTGCGCGCGGCCATCGAGATCGACCCCAAGACGGGCGGCCAGGCCCCCTCCACAAAGGGCGTGCTCTAGGGCGCCCCAAGGGTCTAAGGAACCGCTATGCAGACCGTCGCCCTGATCGACTACGGGTCGGGCAATCTCCGTTCGGCGCAGAACGCCCTCGAAAAAGCCGCCGGCTCCGCGCCCGGCGGTGCGGAGATTCGCGTCACCGCCGATCCTGAGACGGTGGCCGCCGCCGATCGCATCGTCCTGCCCGGCGTCGGCGCCTTCGCCGCCTGCCGTGAGGCCCTGATGGCCCGGCCAGGCCTGGTCGAGGCGGTGACCGAAGCCGTGCAGGGCCGCGGCGTTCCCTTCCTGGGGGTCTGCGTCGGCATGCAGCTCCTGGCCAGTCGCGGCCTGGAGTTCGGCGAGACCCCGGGCCTCGACTGGATCCCCGGCGAGGTCCGCCGCCTGACCCCGGCGAGCCCGACCTGCAAGGTGCCGCACATGGGCTGGAACAGCCTGGACGACATCAACCCCGCGGGCTTGGCCCTCGGCCTCGCCCCTGACGGGGCCATGTATTTCACCCACTCCTTCGCCTTCCACGCGGCCGATCCCGCCGACGTGGCCGCCTTCACCGACCATGGGGGCCGGTTCGCCGCCGCCGTGGCCAGGGGCAATGTGGCGGGGGTTCAATTCCACCCGGAGAAATCGCAGTCTGCCGGGCTTTCTCTCCTCGCGCGCTTTCTGGAGTGGCGACCTTGATCCTCTACCCGGCCATCGACCTCAAGGACGGCCAGTGCGTGCGCGTGCTGCACGGCGTCCTCGACACCGCCACGGTCTTCAACACCTCACCGGCCGACCAGGCCCAGCAGTGGGCCAATGCCGGCTTCCCCTGGATCCATGTGGTGGACCTGAACGGGGCGGTGGAAGGCAAGGCGGTCAATGCTGACGCCGTTCAAGCCATCCTGGAGGCGGTTTCCGTGCCCGTGCAGCTGGGGGGCGGCATCCGCAGCCTGGCCGACATCGAGGGCTGGATCGAAGCGGGCGTCAGCCGGGTGATCCTCGGCACGCTGGCCGTGCGCGAGCCGCAGGTGGTGGTCGAGGCCGCCCGCCTGTGGCCCGAACAGATCGCCGTCAGCGTCGATGTCCGCGGCGGCAAGGTGGCCGTCCAGGGCTGGACCGAGGATTCCGATCTCGACGCCGTCACCGTGGCCAAGCGGTTCGAGGACGCCGGGGTCAGCGCCCTGATCATCACCGACATCGACCGCGACGGCGCCCTCACCGGTTTCAATGTGGACGTGTTCGGGGCCATGGCCGATGCGGTGGACATTCCCGTCATCGCCGCAGGCGGCCTGGCCAGCGTCGAGGACATCCACAGGCTCCGCGCCCGCAAGGGTCGCCCGATCGCCGGCGCGGTCCTGGGCCGGGCGCTCTATACCGGCGCCATCAAGGCGCCCGACGCCATCAAGGCGGCCGCCTGATGCTGAACCTGCGCGTCATCCCCTGCCTGGACGTCAAGGACGGCCGCGTGGTCAAGGGCGTGCAGTTCCTCTCCCTGCGCGACGCCGGCGATCCGGTGGAGCAGGCCAGCGCCTATGACGCGGCCGGCGCCGACGAGCTCATGTTCCTGGACATCACCGCCAGCCACGAAGGCCGCGGCGCCATCCTCGACGTGATCGCCCGTACGGCCGATGTCTGCTTCATGCCGCTCAGCGTCGGCGGCGGCATCCGCGCGGTGGACGACGCCCGGCGCCTGCTGCTGGCCGGCGCCGACAAGATCAGCGTCAACACCGCCGCTGTGGAAAACCCCGACCTGATCAGCGCCTGCGCTGACGCCTTCGGCTCCCAGGCCGTGGTCTGCGCCATCGACGCCAAGCGGGCCGAGGACGGCGCCTGGCGGGTCTTCATCTATGGCGGCCGCAAGGACACCGGCCTGGACGTGGTCGACTATGCCCGGCTGGCGGTGGAGAAGGGGGCGGGCGAGATCCTGCTGACCTCCATGGACCGGGACGGCGCCAAGACCGGCTATGACATCGAACTGCTGCGGGCCGTCACCGCCGCGGTCAGCGTGCCGGTGATCGCCTCGGGCGGCGCAGGCTCAGCCGCCCATATGGTCGAGGCCGCCACCCAAGGCGGCGCCGACGCGGTGCTGGCCGCCTCCATCTTCCACTTCGGCGAGGTGTCCATCGGCGAGGTCAAGCAGGCCATGGTGGCCGCCGGCCTGCCCGCCCGCCTGACCGGGGCGGAGATGCGCCGCGACGCCGCCGAGGCCTTCTCATGAGCCGGCTGGCGCAGGTGCTCACCCGTCTTTCGGCGGTGATCGAAAGCCGCAAAGGCGCAGATCCGGCCGCCTCCTATACCGCCCGCCTGCTGGCTGACCCCGACCTGGCGGCCAAGAAGCTGGGCGAGGAGGCCGTCGAGACGGTGATCGCCGCGGTGAAGGGCGATCCGAACGCCCTGGCCGCCGAGAGCGCGGATTTGCTCTATCACTGGCTGGTGACCATGGCCGCCGCTGGCGTCCCCCTGGACGAGGTCGCCGCCAGGCTGGAGGCCCGCGAGGGCGTGTCCGGCCATGATGAAAAGGCCAGCCGCAAGGTCTAGGCCGCTTAGCCCTTGGGCGGCGGCGGCGTCTTGTTCTCCAGCAGGATCTGGCCCTGCTTCTGCACCCGTCCCTTGATCTTGCCGGCCATCAGGGCGAGCACATTGGGCAGGTTGACCTTCATCCGCACCGCGTCGGGCAGCACTTCCAGGTCGCCGGTGATGGTCTGGCCCATGACGGTGGCGGAAAAGGCCATGGTGTCGCCGGTCCATTGCCGGCTGAGCTTGGCGCTCTCGCCGAACTGGCTGACGATTTTGTCGAAGCCGTCCTCCAGCCGCCGCCGGGCCTCAACGGGGCCGAGGCTGTGGGGGAGGTCGATGGTGATCGGTTTCATGGGCGGGCCTTCCTGATCTCAGGCTCGATTAACGCATGAAGGCCGCCGGTCGGTCATCCCCGGGCCTTGCGCTTGAGCGCCACATAAAGGGCGCCGCCGCCGCCGTGGCGACGATGGGCCTCCGATATGCCCGCCACCATCGGCCGCAGGTGCGGCGCGGCCAGCCATTCGGGCGCGGCCCGGCGCAGGGCGCCGTCGCCCCGCGATCCCTTGCCGGTGATCACCAGCACTGAACGATGCCCCTCGTCCCAGGCCCGGTGCAGAAAGGCCTCGAGCGCGCTGCGGGCGGCGTCATAGGTCAGGCCGTGCAGGTCGAGCCGCGCGGCGATGGGGTCCCGCTCGCGCACGATCCGGTGATGACGGTTGGGCTCGATCAGTTCCGGGCCGGGCCAAGGCGTCGGGGCCTTGGGCTTGGGCGGCACGGCGGGCGCCTGGGCCGGCGCGCCCCGCGCCCGGGTCTTGGCGATTGGCAGGTCTTCGGCCGGCAGGGCGTCGGGCGCCGCCTTGGCCTCGGACACGGGCGTCGCCCGGCCGGGCAGGGGATGAACCGTGGCCGCCACCACCGACCAGAGCTTCTGCTCGTCAGGTCGGAGCGGCCGCTTCATGGGGTCGGGTCGGGTCCCACCCGCGGGACCAGCCGGACCATGTGCAGGGTGTGACGCACCCGGCCAGCTTCCACGCCGGCCTCGGGTCCCGAGCCCAGATAGAGGTCGGCGCGCACCTCGCCCTTGATGGCGCCGCCGGTGTCCAGGGCCATGGCCAGGTTGCGATAGGTGGGGAAGGCGCCGCTCAGGATCGGCGCCTCGGCGTCGATCCAGAACAGTTGGCCCAGCTGGTGGCGGGAGAGGTCCACCGCGATGGCGTGGTCCGGCGGCAGGGGCACGCCGGCCGCGCCCACCGGATGCAGCCCGTCATCGGCCTCGAACCCGAACCAGACATACCGGCGGTTCAGCCGCATGACGGCGTCGGCCTCAGGTCCGCGATGCTCGGCCAGCCAGGCGCGGATCGCCTCGCCCGAAGTGTTGTCGGCCTGAAGCAGGCCTCGGTCGCGCATGGGATTGGCGACGCCCGAGAACGGTAGGTCGTTATGGGCGGCGAACAGCGCCTTGACCCGCGCCCCATCGGGGAAGGTCAGCACGCCCGAGCCCTGGATCTGCAGGAAGAACAGCTCCTCGGGCCGCATCCAGGCCAGCACCTCGGTGGCCGGCGCGCTTTCGATCATCCCCCGGTCGGCGCGGCCCGACAGCTGCGCGTGGTTGGCCGGCTTGGGGCGGACCGGGGCGCTGTACTCGGCGTCCGGGGTGAGGCGGGCGGTATATTCCGGCGCGTAATAGGCGGTCAGAACCCCTTCACCGGGCACGACCTGCAGGCGGAAATTGGCCTCGAAGAAGGCCTTGGCCACCGCATCGTCCAGCTGGTCATAGGTTCGGGCGCGGCGGCAGATCTCGGCCTCCGCCGCGGTCTTGGCCACCCCGCAGGTGGCCCGATAGGCGGCGAAGGCGGCCGCATGATCGGCCTCCGCCCAGCCGCGAAGCTGCGAAAAATCGCCGGGGGCATAGACCGACGGCGAAGGGGGGGCCGGCGCCGGTCCGGGGGGCGGCGGCGCGCTCGGAGACTCCTGCGGCGCGCGCGCGGTGGCGCAGGCCGACAGGAGGAGGGCGCCGCACAAGGCGCCGACCAGACGCATATTCACGACTAGGCCTCCGCGGCGTCGACGTGAACGAGGGTCCAGTTGGGATCGCGGCTCTTCAGATTGCGCTGGAAGGTCCACAGCTCGGCGGTGCGGCGGTCATCCACCGCCTCGCCCAGGGCGTCCTTGGTGCGGCTGCGGATCTCGGCCAGAAAGCGGACCGTGATGCGGGCGTGGTCGCCGGCCATCTCGGCCTTGTCCATGTCGGCCCGGGGCGCGTGCAGGAATTCCACCGTCTCGGTGCGATCCTCGGCCTCGCGGGCGGTGATCGCCGCCTCGAACGAGGCATAGACATCGTCCGACAGCAGGTTGCGCAGGGTGTCGCGGTCGCCCTTGGCGAAGGCGTTGACCGTCAGCTCATAGGCCGACTTGGCGCCCTGCAGGAAGTGGTTGAGGTCGAAGGACGGATCGCGGGCGCGCACGGCGGCCAGGCCCGAGAGCGCCACGCCGTCAGACTCTTCCACCGGTTCCAGGGCCCGCTCGGGCGCCCGGTGCGCCGGATTGGCGGCCTCTGCCTGGGCCTGGTCCTCGGGCTGTCGTCCGACACGCCGGCCCAGCACCGAATAGAGCTGGTAGAGGACAATGGCCGCCAGGGCGGCGAAGATGATCAGCTCCAGTAGGGGCAACGGGCTCTCGTTAGGCTTCTATGGGTCAGCGGGCCGAAAATCTGGCCCCTAGATCTCTATATAGTCTGCCTGAACGCCCGCGTCAGGAGCGACGTTGCATCAGGCAGGGGCTCATGTTAGCAGCCCGCGCCAGGAACGGGCGGTTAATCCGGCCTTTTGAGCGGCCAGCGCGCGCGCCGGCTTGGCAATTCCAGAACGGACAGTTTTTCATGACCGACACCGACGCGGCCCCCGAAGGCCAGCCGAACGGCGCCGAAGCCTTTGTGCCCGGCGTTCGCATCCTGGCCCAGTTCATCCGCGACCTGTCGTTCGAAAACCCGCGGGCGCCCGACGCCCTGCGCGGAACCGGTCCCCAGCCGCAGATCGACCTGGGCGTGGAAATGAACGCCCGCGGCCGCGAGGACGGTCTGTTCGAGGTGGACCTGAAACTCTCGGCCCGCGCAGCCCGCGAAGACGGCCCGGTCTTCCATGTGGAGCTGGTCTATGGCGGCGTCTTCCAGATCAACGGCGTGGCGCCGGACGATCTGGAGCCGGTGCTGCTGGTGGAATGCCCGCGCTTCCTGTTCCCGTTCGCCCGCCGGGTGATCGCCGACGTGACCTCGGACGGCGGCTTCCCGCCCTTCCTGCTGGACCCGATCGATTTCGCCGGCGTCTATGCCACGCGCAAGGCGCAGGGTCAGGGCGCTGAGCTCTCCGAAGGTCCGGTGGTCGGCAACGCCTGATCGGGCCGGCTTGACGCGGCGGCGGCTCTGAGGCGCTGTCGCGCCTTCAGAGCCCGTGCTTGCGCCACAGATCCTCGGACTTCACCACTTCGCGCACGAAGGCGGCGTGGCGGTCACGCTCGTCGGGCGTAGAGCGCGCCGCCAGCGGTCGGGGCCGGGCGCCATAGCTCGCCTGACGCGCCGCGCCCACCGCCTGGGCCATGATCGCCGGCGCCAGTTCGAGCCGGCGTTCGCGACCGCCCTTGAGCTCCAGATAGACATCGGCCAGCAGCCTGGCGTCGATCAGCGCCCCGTGCTTTTCCCGGTCCGCCAGGGAGATCTTGAACCGCCGGCACAGGGCGTCGAGGGAGTTGGCCATGCCCGGGAACCGGGCGCGGGCCAGCACCAGGGTGTCGACCCAACGGTGCTCGATGATCTCCACCCGGCCGCACAGACCCAGCTCATGGTTCACGAAGGTGCGGTCGAAGGCGGCGTTGTGAGCGACGATGGGCGCATCGCCGACAAAGTCGAGGAAGGCGTCCACCACGTCGGGGGTATTGAACTTCGGCTTGCCCCGCAGGAAGTCGGCCGACAGGCCGTGGACCTTCTGGGCCTCGGGCGGCATGTCCCGTTCGGGGTCGATATAGCAGTGGAAGGTCTTGCCGGTGGGGACGAAGTCCTCGATCTCCAGGCAGGCCAGCTCCACCAGGCGGTGGCCCTCGCGGGGCTCGAAGCCGGTGGTTTCCGTATCCAGAACAATCTCACGCGCCATGCCGGTTCAATGCCCCGGTTTGGCCGAGTCTTCAACCGCGGGGGCAGCGGTCGGGGCGTCTGGTCGCGGGCTGTCCCGCAGCGCCTTGAGGATCTCGCTCACCTGGGCGCGGGCGTGCTCCAGGCCCTGGCCGGTGTCGACCACATAGTGGGCGCGGCCGCGTTTTTCGGCGTCGGCCATCTGCTGGGCGAGGATGGCGTCGAAGCGGTCGGGCGTCATGCCGGGCCGCGCCAGCACCCGTTCGCGCTGCATCCGGGCCGGCGCGCTGACCACCACCACGGCGTCCATCCGCGCGTCGCCGCCGGTCTCATAGAGCAGGGGAATGTCCAGCACGACCAGGTCGGCGCCGCGGGCCTCGGCCTCGGCGAAGAAGCCCACGCGGTCCTGGCCCACCAGGGGATGGACGATGGCGTTCAGCCGCTTCAGGGCCTCGGGATCGCCCAGCACCCGCTGGCGCAGCAATTCCCGATCCACCGCGCCGCCCTGGACCACGCCGGGGAAAGCCTCGCCCACCGGCGCCACGGCGGCCCCGCCCACATCATAGAGATCGTGCACGGCGGCGTCGGCGTCATAGACCGGCACCCCATGCTCGCGGAACATGGCCGCGGTGGTGGACTTCCCCATGCCGATGGAGCCGGTCAGGCCGATGAGCCGCATGTCGCCTCAAATCCTCTCGCTGAGGCCCAGAGTCTTGAGCGCCAGGGCGCGGACGTCCACCCCTGAGGGCGGGGAAATTCCATAGAAGGCGGTGAAGGACGGAACCGCCTGGCCGATCAGCATGGCCAGGCCATCGACGGTGCGCCGCCCCTCGGCCTCGGCCTGCGCCAGGAAGGGTGTGCGCAGGGGCTTGTAGACCATGTCCATGACCACGCAGCCGGCCGGCGTCACGGCCAGCGGAACCTCCAGCCCCCCGTCCCCCGACAGGCCCGCCGAGGTGGCGTTGATCACCGCGCCGGCGCCGGCGAAGGCCTGCTCGGCCTGATCCAGGCCAAGGGGGCGCACCCGGTCGCCAAGGCTGGCGGCGATGGCCTCGGCCCGGGCCAGGGTCCGGTTGAGGATCCGCACCTCGCCCGCGCCCGCCGCCAGGAAGGCCGCCGCCGCCCCGCGGGCCGCCCCGCCAGCGCCCAGGATGGCCACCGGCGCCGCGGCGGGATCGAAGCCCGGCGCCTGTTGGGCGAAGGCCGCCAGCAGGCCGATCCCATCGGTGTTGTCGGCGGCGATGCGGCCATCGTCCTTGAACAGCAGCAGATTGGCCGCCCCGGCGGCCCGCGCCGCGGCGCTGGGTGAATCAGCCAGCGCCAGGGCCTCTTCCTTGAAGGGCAGGGTGACGTTGAGGCCGCTGATCACGCCGCCGCGGAAGCCCTCGATCAAGGCGGCGAACCCGGTCTCCGACGGGCTGAACGGCACATAGGCGGCGTCCAGGCCGGCGCCCGCGATCCAGGCGTTGTGGATCAGGGGGCTTAGGGAGTGGCCGACGGGCGCGCCCACGACACCGGCGACGCGCCCAGCCCCCGTCAGGTTCTTGCTCATGGGATCAGGGCTCCGCGCTGGCGCAGCTGTTGGAGCAGGCCGATCAGCGGCAGGCCCAGTATGGCGAAGTAGTCCCCCTCGATGGCGGCGAACAGCTGGGCGCCGGGACCCTCCAGTCGGTAGCAACCCACCGAGCCCAGCAGGTCGTCCCCTTCCAGGTCGAGATAGTGGTCGAGGAAGGCCTCGGAGAAGTCGCGCAGGGTGAGCGTGGCGCAGGCGGTCTCCGACCACAGGACCTCGCCGTCCAGGGCCAGCGCCACGGCCGAATGCAGGAAGTGCGGCTTGCCGCGCAGGGCGAGCAGGCGGGCGCGCGCTTCGGCGCGGTCGAGCGCCTTGTCATAGAGCGCGCCCTCGAACTCCAGGGTCTGGTCGGCGCCGATGACCAGGCCCGGCTGGGCGGCCGAGACGGTCATCGCCTTGATCTCGGCCAGGGCCTGGGCCACCGCCTTGGGACTACCGCCCTCGCCCTGGATGCGGGTCTTGACCAGATCCTCGTCCACCCCGGAGACGATCTTTTCGAAATTCACGCCGGCGCCGGCCAGGATCTGGCTGCGGGCCGCGCTCTGGGAGGCGAGGATGACCCGGCTCATCCGAGGATATCCACCTGGCGCCCGGCGGTGAGCAGGTTCATGACCGCAGCCGCCGTCTCCTCCACCGAGCGACGGGTGACATCGATCACCGGCCAGCCCTGACGTTCATAGAGCCTGCGCGCCTGGACGATCTCCTCGCGGACATTGTCCACGTCGATATAGGCCGAGGTGCGGTTCTCCTTGAGGCTCAGCAGCCGGTTGCGGCGGATCTGGATCAGCCGGTCAGGCGAGATGGTCAGCCCCACCACCAGGGTGTTCTTGAGCTGCAACAGCTTGTCGGGGATCGGCCGCGACGGGACCAGGGGCACATTGGCCGCCCGCACGCCCCGGTGGGCCAGATAGATGCAGGTGGGCGTCTTGGAGGTGCGCGACACCCCCACGAGCACCACGTCGGCCTGTTCCAGATCCTGCCCGCCCTGACCGTCATCGTGGCCGATGGCGTAGTTCAGCGCGTCCATCCGGTTGAAATAGTCGTGGTCCAGGGCGTGCTGGGCGCCGACCCGGGTGGTGGTGTTGACCCCCAGATAGCGCGACACCGCCGAGACCAACGGATCGAGGGCCGGGATGCAGGCCATTTCCAATCGCCGGCAGCCTTCCTCCAGGGCGGCGCGCAGCTCGGCGTCGACAATGGTGTGAATGACCAGGCCCGGCGCGGACTCGATGTCCGACAGGGCGCGGTCCAGCTGCCGCTGGGAGCGGACCAGCGCATAGATGTGCTCGATGGGCAGGACGTCGTCAAACCGGGCGCAGACGGCGCGCGCCATGGCGTTCAGGGTCTCGCCGGTGGAGTCCGACACCAAGTGGACGTGGAAATAGGTGGCGATGCGCGGGTGGGTCATACCGAGGGGGGCGCCTGCGACAAAATGCTCTTGGGGACCGAGGAGTCGATAAGTCTCTTAAAGGAGGCGGGCGAACTTGGGGATAGGGGGCGACTTATCCGTCGCCGACGCGCGTGCGGTCGGCCGGGCTGTAAGGATCTGCATTTCGGGGCGCAGGCGTCCACCGGTTCAGCCGATGGGGAAAGTCTTAACGAAAGGTAAACACAGGGGCGCCGCCCGAGCGCGGCTCATCCTCAGGCGCGGCCCGAGCGCGGGCCTGCGCGGCCAGACCTGGTTCCTAAGGTTTCATTAAGGATTGTGGCGCGGGGTCAGGCGCCGGCGCCCGCAATTCACAGGGGCTCTTCAGGCCTTGGGAAAGTTCGGCGCCCGCTGTGGGCAAGGGCGGTATGGCGCGGCCAGAGGCCAGTTTTCCCCGGGTCTGACCGGCCCTACCTCAACCTCTTCCTCAAACCAGATTCTTTCTTTCAGGAAGAGGGGTGAACTGTGCGTCCACCTGGCCCCTTGAGCGGGCGGGCCGGAGCGGCTTTAAGGCTTGGCATGAGTGACACGAGCAAGCCCCGCCTCCTTCGCGCCCTGGCCGGCGAAACCCTCGACCGGCCGCCGGTCTGGTTCATGCGTCAGGCGGGCCGGTCGCTGCCGGAATACCGGGAGCTGCGCACGAAGGCGCCGGACTTCATCGCCTTTTGCCACAATCCGCAGATGGCGGCCGAAGCGACGCTGCAGCCCATGCGGCGTTTTCCCCTGGATGCGGCCATCGTGTTCGCCGACATCCTTTTGCTGCCCAAGGCGCTGGGCCAGAAGGTCTGGTTCGAGACCGGCGAAGGCCCCAGGCTCGGCGAACTGCCGGCGCTTTCCGCCATGGAGGCCGAGATCGAGGCCTCGACCGGCAGGCTTTCCGAGATCGGCGAAACCCTGACCCGGGTGCGGGCTGAACTGGAGCCGGAGCGGGCCCTGATCGGCTTTGCCGGCGCGCCCTGGACCGTGGCCACCTACATGATCGAGGGCCGGGGCTCTGATCGGTCGGGCGCCCGGACCTACGCCTATCAGAACCCCGAAGACCTCGACCGGCTGCTGGACATCCTGGTGGAGTCCACCGCCCGCTATCTGGTGATGCAGGCCAAGGCCGGCGCGCAGGCGCTGAAGCTGTTCGAGAGCTGGGCCGAGGGCCTGGCCGAGGACGTGTTCGAA
>Ga0207884_1001098_pt1 | contig 11594 bp, 9 predicted proteins | sample MalvirmetaMSP144_FD_184236 | JGI IMG/M metagenome (GOLD analysis project Ga0207884, IMG submission 184236) | Marine viral communities from the Deep Pacific Ocean - MSP-144 (SPAdes) | ecosystem: Environmental > Aquatic > Marine > Oceanic | place: Pacific Ocean | collected 2011-07-08 | reverse complement strand
CAGGGAAACCGTCACCACAGCGCTAAAGGAAGGGAAATCCGGCATCGTCTTCCGGGAAGATTTTGAAGAAATGGGCCTGCGCTGCAACGTGGCTGCCCGGGTCGACCTTGATCTCGCGGAGCTGATTGACCGCAAGATTCTCCGCTTCATGGGCCCCTCTGCGGCTTACGGCTATATCGCCACCGAGCGCGCCATTGCCGATGCCGGCCTCAGCGAGGACCAGGTCTCCAATATCCGCACCGGCCTGGTGATGGGATCCGGCGGCGTATCCGGTGAAATGTTCACCGAAACCATTGACGTCATGCGCGCCAAAGGCATCAAAAAAGCGGGTCCTTACCGGGTAACCCAGATCATGGCCAGCACCGTTTCGGCTTGCCTGGCGACACCATTCAAAATCAAGGGCACCAACTATTCCATAGCCTCCGCCTGTGCCACCAGCGCCCACAGCATTGGTCACGCAATGGAATTGATTCAGATGAACAAACAGGACATTGTCTTTGCCGGTGGTGCCGAGGATATGCACTGGTCAATGGCGGGCATGTTTGATGCCATGGGAGCACTGTCGACCAAATATAACGACACTCCTCAACTGGCCTCCAGGGCTTATGACGCTGACAGGGATGGTTTTGTACCGGGAGTCGGTGCAGGCTGCCTGGTCGTGGAAGAACTGGAACACGCTCTGGCGCGGGGCGCCACAATCTATGCCGAGCTGGTGGGCTATGGCTCCACCTCGGATGGTTATGACATGGTGGCACCGTCCGGAGAAGGTGCCGCACGCTGCATGAAAATGGCGATGCAAACCACCCAGGGGGATATCGACTACATAAACACCCATGGTACCAGCACACCCGTCGGTGATTTGCAGGAATTGAAAGCCATCAGGGAAACTTTTGGCGAAAAAGTACCACCCATCAGCTCGACCAAATCGCTGTCCGGCCACGGACTCGGCGCCGCAGGTGTTCAGGAGGCGATTTTCAGTCTGCTGATGATGGAGCACAACTTCATCTGCGCTTCAGCCAACGTCGACAATCTTGATCCCGAAGCGGCAGACTTGCCCATTATCACCAGACGGGTAGATAAGGCCAACCTGCAACGTGTCATGTCCAACAGCTTTGGTTTTGGTGGCACCAATGCAACGCTGGTCTTTCAGCGCTACAACCCCTAGTTTGCCACTGAAATTATCTTATCCTTCACGGGAGAGCCGATTTGGCTCTCCCGGTATATAACCCAGACGATAAATTGATGGCAACCAGCTCACAGCCCTCATCCACTTCCAGCTTTGCGCCACTCATTGCCATCGTTGATGTCATCAACGTGATTTTTGCCAGCACAGTGGCCCACTGGCTTCGTTTTGGCTCCGTCGACATGTCGGCCAAATTTGAAGTATTGACCGGTGGCACAGCGCTGCTGCTGGTTTTTGTCCTCACCATTACCGGCGTCTACGACTCATGGCGAGGCAGGCGGCTTCCTCCCCTCCTCAAACGCTATACTTTTTCGCTACTGCTGACCGTGGCAGTGCTCATGGCCTTTCTGGTGTTTACCAAAACAGCCATCGAGTTTTCCAGACTCTGGCTGTTTTACCTGGTAACGCTGACCTGGCTGGGAGGCACGTTCTACCGTTGCGGGTACCACTTCTATCTGAAGCGCCTGCGAAGTGCCGGCAAAAACCTGCGGTCGGTACTGGTCATTACCAGCAATCACCACCAAGCCAGGGAACTCTTTGACAAGCGGGAAATGCAGCAGTCCGGTTATCGACTGGTTCATCATGTGCATGCCAGCGAAATAGAGCGCTGGGCTCACTCCGGTCAATTGATAGAGGGACTCAGCAAATATTCAGTCGATGAAGTGTGGCTCGACCTGCCGCTTAGTATGGGCAGTTTCATCAAAGACATTGTCTATGCCCTCCGCCATGTGACGGTGGACATCCGCTTTTTTCCCGACTTTGAGGACATCCAGCTCCTCAACCACAAGGTATCGAGCATCCTCGGTCACTACGCCATAGATATCAGCTGCTCGCCTATGCGAGGCATTAATCGTACTCTCAAACGCTGTGAAGACCTGGTGCTCGGCACACTTATTTGCGCACTGGTCACACCTGTTTGCCTGGTAATTGCGCTGCTGATCAAATTCAGTTCGCCCGGCCCCGTCTTGTTCAAGCAGTATCGTAATGGCCAGGATGGCAGACGTTTCAAGGTTTACAAGTTCAGATCCATGACGGTTCATCAGGAAGCCAATGGTACGGTAACCCAAGCGGAACCCGATGACCCGAGGCTCACCAGACTGGGGGCTTTTCTGCGACGTACCAGTCTCGATGAGTTACCGCAGTTTTTTAATGTCGTGCAGGGCCGCATGTCCATCGTCGGCCCCCGACCTCACGCCCTGATCCACAATGAGTATTACATGGATCTGATCGAATCCTATATGTGGCGACACAAGGTCAAACCGGGGATTACCGGACTCGCCCAGATCCGCGGTTATCGGGGCCTGACCGACACACTGGAAAAGATGGAGCGACGGGTCGAGTGTGATCTTGAATACATCAACAACTGGTCGCTGTGGCTCGACCTGAAAATCATTACCCTCACGGTGTTCAGCCTCTTTCACAACAAAAATGCCCACTAACCCACCTTACTGAACCAGCTCCCCACTAACCACGCCAATCAACCGGGGCTTTCCCTGCCTGCCCACAACCGTTAGCATCAGCAAACAACGCCCAGTCATGCACCGTGCTCACTAACAACCAGAATAAGGAAATGCCATGAAACTCTATGACTACCCCGGTGTACCCAACCCGCGACGGCTGAATATCTTCATGGCCGAAAAGGGCATCGATTTTCCTCGCATTGCGGTGGATTTGCTGAAAGGTGAACAACTTACAGAAGATTTCCGAGAGAAAAGTCCCAACTGCGATGTGCCGGTGCTGGAGCTTGATGATGGCACCTGTATCTCCCAGACCAACGCCATTGCCCGCTATCTGGAAGCCCGCCATCCGGAGCCACCCCTGTTTGGCGCCACTGACCAGGAAATCGGATTAGTGGAAATGTGGAACCAGATTTGTTTTACCAACGGCTTTCAGGCAGTGGCAGACCTGTTCAGAAATGGGCCTGACTGGTTTGATGGAAGAGCTCTGGTCGGACCGCACAATTACGACAAAATCCCGGCCCTGGTGGAACGAGGCCGCCAACGCATCATGAATTTCTATGATGACCTAAACCAGCATTTAGCCCACCGTTCCTACCTTGCCGGGAACAATTTCTCCATGGCTGATATCACCGCACTGGTGACCATCGACTTTGCCGAATGGGCAGGGGTAGCCATGCCCGAGGGGCACGAGCATCTTCACTTATGGCACCAGCAGATATCGCAGCGTCCCAGTGTCGTGGCCAACAGCTAAGTACGAGACCTGAGCCAATGACAGGACTGCGCTTCCGAGGTAAACTGTCGTCCTAATTTTAGTCAGTGGAGCAAGGCATGGCTCGGGGTATCAACAAGGTTATTTTGATTGGCAATCTGGGGAAAGACCCGGAAACACGGTATATGCCCAGCGGTGGTGCAGTGACCAACCTCACACTGGCCACCAGTGAAACCTGGAAAGACAAGCAGACAGGCCAACCGCAGGAACGAACCGAGTGGCATCGGGTTGTTTTTTTTAATCGTCTGGCAGAAATCGCTGCCGAATACCTGAAAAAAGGCAGCAAGGTATATATTGAGGGCTCGCTCAGAACCCGCAAGTGGCAAGACCAGAGCGGTCAGGACAAATACACCACTGAAATCGTGGCGAATGAAATGCAGATGCTGGATAGTCGTGGCGGGGCAGGCTCGGGCTCATCAGGCTACGACGATGGCATGCAGCAGCAAGGCCCATCAGGTAGCGGTCAAGGAGGCTACAGCAAACCCCAGCAACAACAGCCACAGCCACCGGGGTCTAGCAATAACAACAACAGCACAGACCCCGGATTTGACAGTTTTGATGATGACATCCCGTTCTGACAAACCAACCAAATCCAATAAAAAAGCCCGCGTAAAAGCGGGCTTTTTTATGCCGTTAAACCGGTGCCTCCAGGGGACGCCCCAGTGCTGACTCCATCGTAGACTGACAGAAAGAATCCTTATCCACTTTAAAGTAGGCAAGCCGGTGTTCCGGCATGATCACCACATCCTGAACACCGGGAACTGGACCGACAAAACGCTCGGCAGCAATCACTTCGCCCGGCATCAATGACACTACCAGGCTTTTCAAATGGGCCGGTTTCTTCATCGTCACCGCAGCGGCCAGCCAGACCAGAATCGACACCGCCACCATCCAGAAAACTTCGGCATAACCAAATCGCCAGGCCACATAACCGCCTGCCAGCCCACCAAAAAAGGCCCCCATAAACTGGCTGGTGGAGTAGATACCCATGGCTGTGCCGCGGCCACCGGCCGGCGCCAGTTTGCTGACCAGCGACGGCAGCGACGCTTCCAGCAGATTAAAGGCCATAAAAAACAGGAATAAACCCACGATAAACCCATAGCGGTGACTGGTATTGGCGGCGAGAACCATTTCGGCTAGAGCCAGCAGAGTAACCGCGCCAATAAACACCGGTTTCATTTTACGGCGCTTTTCCCCAACGATAATAAAAGGCAGCATGCAGAGAAACGACAACCCCATGGTGCCGAGGTAAATCATCCAGTGATCACTGCGGGCCAGACCCAGGCTCTGCTCCAAAAGCACCGGAACTGCCACCCAGCTGGCCATCTGGGCAAAATGCAGGGTGCCAATCCCCAGATTGAGCCGCAACAACTCAGCGTCTTTTAACAACCGGCCAAACATTGCCGGTACCGCTTCTGCTTCCGCATTGTGAAGCAAGGTCACCGGCGTGGGGATCACCAGGGCCAACACGCCAAGGCTCACTACCGACATCCCGGCCGCCAGCCAAAACAACCCGGACAGACCCCATTGATTCGCCAGCACCGGTCCGAGCACCATCGACAGGGCAAACGAAATCCCGATACTGCCCCCAACCAACGCCATGGCTTTAGTGCGATTCTGTTCAGTCGTCAAATCAGATAATAACGCCATGATCGTACTGGCCACTGCACCCGAGCCCTGCAAGGCACGCCCTGCAATCAGGCCCCACATGGAATCAGACAACGCAGCGATAACACTCCCCACAAGAAACAACAACAACCCGCCAGCGATCACCGGCTTTCGGCCTACCCGATCGGAAAGAAATCCCAGGGGAATCTGGAATAATCCCTGGGTAAGACCGTAGATACCCAAGGCTAAACCCGCCAACAAGGCCGAGCTGCCACTGTAGTCGCCAGCGTAGAGTGCCAGCACTGGCAGTAACATGAATAACCCCACCATGCGAAAAGCATAGAGTGAGGCCAAACCTAACAGGCTTTTGCGTTCCAGTGGATTCATGGGAATGACAGCGTTGATATCAGAGGCGGATATTATAAAGGGCGGACAAAGGAATAAGTAGGGAACCAGAAATCTTAGGGCCTCTTATTTTAATCAGTTTCGCTTGTAGATATCTTCAAACCTGATGATATCGTCCTCGCCCAGATATCCCCCAGACTGTACTTCGATGATCTCCAATGGAATAGACCCCGGGTTCTCCAGGCGATGTGTTTCGCCAATAGGGATAAATGTCGATTCATTTTCCGATAGCAGAAATGTCTCTTCGCCCTTTGTCACCAATGCGGTACCACTCACCACAACCCAGTGTTCCGCGCGATGGTGGTGCATCTGTAAGGAAAGCCGCCCACTGGGTTTGACCAGAATCCGCTTTACCTGGAAACGTTCACCATTTTCAATGGCATCGTAATACCCCCAGGGTCGAAAAACCTTGCGATGGGCCTCTGCTTCGGAACGCTTTTGCTCTCGTAACTGATCTACAATCTTCTTGACCTCTTGCACGCGGTTTTTGTCAGCTACCAGAATGGCATCGTCACTTTCGATGATCACCACGTCCCGCAGCCCCATTGTCGCAATCAATTTTTGATCAGCCTGGATAAACGAGTCATGGGTATCCAGTGCCATCACATCACCTTTCAGAGTATTACCGCACTGATCTTTTTCAGATATAGCCCAAAGCGCCGACCATGAGCCCACATCACTCCAGCCACAGTCCATTGGTACCACCACGGCATCGGGAGTTTTTTCCATGACGGCATAGTCGATGGAATCCGCGGGGCAATCGAGAAAAACAGCTCTATCGGGCCTGAGAAAATCGCTGTCTACCGAAGCCGATGACATGGCTTTTTGGCAAACCGACAAAATTTCAGGACTGTGCGCCTGCAGCTCGTCCAGATAACGGCGCGCGCTGAACAGAAACATCCCACTGTTCCAGAGATAGCCGCCCTCGGTCAGATATTGCTCGGCAAGGGCTTTGGCCGGTTTTTCTACAAACCTCGATACTATTTTTGCAGGACCACTACCGACCAAATCACCACACTTTATATAGCCATAACCGGTTTCAGGTGCGCTCGGTACGATACCAAAAGTCACCAGCTTACCTTGCTCGGCAAAGGGCAAGGCGGCGATCACCGCCGCCTGAAATGCATCGACATCCTGTATTGCATGATCTGCCGCCAATACCAGCAACACCGGGTCATCACCCTCCCCGGCATGCTCCAGAGCATAACAAGCTGCCAGCGCCACCGCAGGTGCCGTGTTCCTGCCCTCTGGCTCAAGCAGAATCATGGCCGGATCACAACCTGTCGACCTGAGCTGTTCTGCCACAATAAACCGGTGGCTTTCACCACAAACAAACAAAGCAGGTTGTGTGTCTAACGCTCGCAAACGACCGTAGGTTTCCTGCAGCATAGTGTCATCCCCCAACAGTGGCAGGAACTGTTTTGGATACAACTGTCGTGAGAGCGGCCACAACCGGGTTCCTGAACCACCAGCCATCACAACGGGGACAAGAGACATCACTTTATACTCCCTTCAAACAAGAAACTCGGGCCGTTCTAGATTTTTCGCCAGATGGCCAATGTGTTAAAACCCAGTAGCCTGTTGACCTGATATACGCACAGCAGGTTTTTTGATGCAACGGCAACCGAAGTCGCAATAGCTGCACCGATCAGCCCATAATCGGGAATCAACAAGACCCCCAGGCCAACGCCCAGGACTGCACCGATAAAGACATTCCAACGCAGCTGGGGCTCGTGACCGGTCATACTCAATAAAGAACCCACAGAACCCACGGCAGTGCCAATAAACTGGCCAACCGCCAAAATCATCAAGGCAACGGCTCCCGATTGAAACTGCGGCCCAAACAGCCCCATAAGCCACTGGGGGAAAACCATCATAAAGATTGCTGATGGTACCGCCAGCAGCAAAATCAACCGTACTGACCACAAAGCAACTCGCTCCAGACCAGCCATATCACCCTGACTGTACAGGGCGGCAAATTTGGGTCCGGCGCTGGCATTGACAGCAAACAGGGCAAAACCAATCAACATGGCAGTCCGTTGGGCAACGGCAAACAGCGCCACATCCTCGACCGAACCCCAGACACCCATTAGCAGTTGGGATGACCACTGAATAACCTGCCCGAGAATTACAACACCCCACAAGGGCATACAACTGGCGTACAGCAGGTCACTGGGAAAGTCCGCCCCCTGTTCTGTACCGGGCACCGCCCTGTGCCAAAAAAACATCCCGATGACCAATGCCAGCGTACAGCCAATCAGGTAGATCCATGCTACCTCCTGCGCCCGGGTAACGGGAAAAATGAGCAGGCCAGCCAACATGGTCAAAGGCACAATACCGGTTAAAACCATCACACCGGCAATGATTTTTTTCATCCCCAACAGGGCAAAAACATGCAGGGTATATAGCCCCACTAAAGGCAAAGCCATAACCATAATCGGCAATACAGCACCAAACCCCGGCTGTTCGAAGACATAATTGACCAGCAACTGATTAGACACCAACAGTACCAGCATAAAAAGCAAACAGAGACCACCGCCCCACAAGAGTGCCTTGCGGTAGACCCCATGAAGTTTTACGGTATCCCCCGCCACGCGGGCACGGGCCACAAACCGCATGACACTGTTGTCCAGACCCATACGGCCCACAGAGGACAGCAGAACAACCAGCGTAAAGCCGAGAAAGAACAGCCCCGCCTCGGCAGGGCCAAGTTTGCGGGCAATCACGATATTCATCATGAAAGCGAGAATAGCTGTCAGCACCTTGACAAACAGGCCGAGCGAGCTGCCGAACAGCACCTCACGAAAGTGGGGGTTACTCTCAAACCATCGCTTCAGGTGATCAAGCTGATTTACCATGGGATACCTGAAGCAATGTGGGGAAGGATTTGTTGTGGACTCATTCTGCCAACACCGGCATCAGCGACTCAATGGCCAGCTCCCAATCACCGGTTGACTGGGGAAGGCAGGCCCGCAGTTTCGCATCATCGAGTACAGTATAAGCTGGGCGACTAGCCACACTGGAATATTCAGCGGCCGTCACGGGCAGGACTTCGGGCAGCCGCCATTCTGGTCTGAGTTTACCCAGACAAGCAAAGATAGCCTGGCTGAACTCAAACCAGCTACAGGCACGCCCGCCGGAATAATGGTAAATGCCGGAGGCAGCTTCCACCTCAGCCAACCTGATTATCGAGACAGCCAGATCACCCCCATAGGTGGGGGTCCCAGTCTGATCTATAATTACCTGTATGGTCTCGCGGCCATCTGCCAGTTTCAGCATCGATTTGAGGAAATTATTGCCGTACTCACTGAACAGCCAGGCTGCGCGAACAATAAAATAACGGTTTGCCCCGACGGCGTACTGCTCTCCCACCAGCTTGCTGGCGCCGTAGACATTCAGGGGGTTTACCGGGTCAGACTCGCGATACGGTCTGGTGGTTCTTCCATCAAATACATAATCCGTTGACACCTGCACCAGCAGAGCGCCAACTTTATTGGCCGCTTCAGCCAGATAGCCCACGGCCTCCGCATTAACCCGCCGAACAATCTCGGGTTCACTCTCAGCACGGTCAACGGCCGTATAGGCTGCGGCATTGACAATGACGTCGGGCCGAAATCCTACAACGGCAGCCTCTACAGCCTGCCGGTCGGTAATATCCAGCTGATTACGGTTCAAAGCCAGCCCATCGTGCGCCGTCATGCGGAGCCTGTCTTGCAAACAACGGCCTAGCTGCCCGTCTGCCCCGGTCACCAGAATTTTCATGACTGGCAATAGGCCGCAAAGGTGGGGGCCCCGGCATCTTTGTCCGACAGCCGGATACCCGATGTCTCAGGCCACCCAATCGCCAGCTCGGAATCGTTCCAGAGAATAGCGCCCTCGTCATCCGGATCGTAGTAATCCGTACATTTATACTCAAAATCAGCCACATCACTCAACACGAGAAAACCGTGGGCGAACCCCGGCGGCACCCACAACTGACGCTTGTTATTTTCATTCAACACAACGCCGTGCCACTGACTGAAACTGGGCGAATCCCGGCGCAAATCCACGGCCACATCAAATACCTCACCCCGTACGACCCTGACCAGCTTCCCCTGCGGCCTGTTGATCTGGAAATGCAGGCCTCGCAGGACGCCCCTCTCGGAGCGGGAGTGATTGTCCTGAACAAAGGGCAGGGTAATACCCGCCAATTCTGCATAGCGCGCGACGTGAAAGGTTTCCAGGAAAAACCCGCGGTCGTCACCGAAAACCCGGGGCTCGATAATCACACAATCCTTGAGGGGCGTTGCTATGACTTTCATTGACAACCCTCGGCTACTCGTACCAGATACAGCCCGTAGTTCGTCTTTTCCAGTGCCTCACCCAGATTGCGGAGCTGGTCATTGTCAATCCAACCCTGCCGATATGCGATCTCCTCAAGACAGGCCACCTTGAGTCCCTGCCTCGCCTCAATTGTCTGGACGAAATGGCTAGCTTCCATCAACGAGTCGTGGGTGCCGGTGTCCAGCCAGGCGAAGCCCCGACCCAGCAAACTGACATGCAGCTTTCCGCGTTGCAGATACGCATTATTCACGTCTGTGATTTCCAGTTCACCGCGTTCTGACGGGGTTATTTTTCTGGCGATATCCACCACACTGTTGTCATAAAAATACAGACCTGTCACGGCATGGCTTGATTTGGGCTCTGACGGCTTTTCTTCAATGGAAACAGCCTTGCCATCGGGGTCAAACGAGACGACACCAAAACGCTGGGGATCGTTGACATGGTAACCAAAAATAGTCGCACCTTCCTCACGTTGAACGGCCTCGCGGAGCATGGCACTAAAGCCAAAACCGTGAAACACATTATCCCCAAGAATCAGGCAAACATAGCTGTCACCAATAAATTCTTCTCCGATCAGAAAGGCCTGGGCCAGACCGTCAGGCGAGGGCTGCTCCGCATAGCTGATCTCCAGCCCAAACGACTCGCCGTTGCCAAACAAACGCCGAAAGGCTGGCAAATCCTCCGGTGTTGAAATGATCAAAACCTCACGGATACCTGCCAGCATCAACACCGACAGCGGATAATAGATCATCGGCTTGTCATAGACCGGCAATAATTGCTTGGAGACCCCAAGGGTAATCGGATGCAACCGTGTACCCGAGCCACCCGCCAGAATAATGCCTTTATAATTGTTCATATCTTTTCCAAAACCAACATCACCATAGGTGACAAATTAGTTGGGTAGTTATTGCGATTTAACCGTGCCGGCACGATCAAGCTTATAGGCACCAGAGAGGGTGCGCTGCCACCACTCCGGATGATCGAGATACCATTGAACGGTCTTGCGCAGACCGCTCTCGAACGTTTCTGCGGGCACCCAGCCCAATTCTCGCTGAATTTTTGACGCGTCGATAGCATAACGCCGGTCATGGCCCGGCCGGTCATCCACATAGGTAATTAAATCCCCATAGGCATCAACCCCTTCAGGTCTATCGGGTGCCAGCTCCTCCAGCAGCTCACAGATTGCTTTCACAACCTCAATATTGCGTTGCTCGTTGTGACCGCCAATATTATAAGTTTCTCCTACCCTTCCTCGGTTTAAAACCTCAACCAGGGCACGGGCATGGTCTTCCACATAGAGCCAGTCCCGAACCTGTGAACCGTCACCATAGACGGGTAACGGCTTACCGGACAAGGCGTTGAGAATCACATGGGGAATCAGTTTTTCCGGGAAATGGTACGGCCCGTAATTATTGGAGCAGTTGGTCACCAGAATGGGCAAGCCGTAGGTGCGATGCCATGCCCGAACCAAATGGTCTGCACTAGCCTTGGATGCAGAATACGGTGAACTCGGGGAATAAGGTGTGATTTCGGTGAACAGGTCTTCCACCCCCTCAAGGTCGCCATACACCTCATCGGTGGAAATATGATGGAAACGGAAAGCCGCCCTCTTATCTTCCGGCAGCTCACCCCAATAACGGCGGGTGGCTTCCAGCAGACTATAAGTACCGACGATATTGGTCTGGATAAAATCTGCCGGGCCGTCGATGGAACGGTCGACGTGTGACTCAGCAGCCAAATGCATCACCGCCGTCGGTTTGAATTCGGCAAACAGCGCATCCAACGCCGCACCCTCGCAGATATCCACCTGATAAAAGTGGTAACGCAGTGAATCGGACACGGAAGC
>Ga0207884_1001089_pt1 | contig 11698 bp, 10 predicted proteins | sample MalvirmetaMSP144_FD_184236 | JGI IMG/M metagenome (GOLD analysis project Ga0207884, IMG submission 184236) | Marine viral communities from the Deep Pacific Ocean - MSP-144 (SPAdes) | ecosystem: Environmental > Aquatic > Marine > Oceanic | place: Pacific Ocean | collected 2011-07-08 | reverse complement strand
GCTTGCGGCGACATGATGGCGCGCCGTCGCCTTGAGGCAGGCATGTCAAGAACACAAAAGGAAGTGGTGTAATGGATACGCAAAAGAAACTCTATATCTCCGACGTAACCCTGCGTGACGGCAGCCATGCGATTCGGCATCAATACAGTGTCGATAACGTTCGCGCCATTGCCAAGGCACTTGATGAAGCCGGGGTGTACAGCATTGAAGTGGCGCACGGCGACGGCCTGGAAGGCTCCAGCTTCAACTACGGCTTTGGGGCACACAGCGATGTGGAATGGATTACGGCGGCTGCCGAATCGGTTACCAACACCAAAATTGCCACCCTGCTGCTGCCGGGTATCGGCACCATGCACGACCTGCGCCGCGCCTACGATGCAGGCGCGCGCGTAGTCCGTGTTGCCACACATTGCACGGAAGCCGATGTGTCCCGCCAACATATCGACTATGCCAATGAACTGGGTATGGACGCAGTGGGCTTCCTGATGATGAGCCACATGATTCAACCGGCCCAGTTGGCCGAGCAAGCCAAGCTTATGGAAAGCTACGGCGCCAGTTGCATTTATGTGGTCGACTCAGGCGGTGCGCTCACCATGAACGACGTGCGCGACCGTTTCCGTGCGCTGAAAGACGTTCTAAAGCCCGAAACCGAAACCGGTATTCACGCCCACCACAACCTTAGCCTGGGTGTGGCGAATTCCATCGTAGCGGTGGAAGAAGGTTGTGATCGCATCGACGCCAGCCTGGCGGGTATGGGTGCCGGTGCGGGCAATGCGCCGTTGGAGGTCTTCATTGCCGCAGCCGAACGGCTGGGCTGGAATCACGGTTGCGACCTTTACAAGCTTATGGACGCGGCCGACGACCTGGTGCGGCCGCTGCAAGACCGCCCGGTTCGGGTCGACCGCGAAACGCTTGCGCTCGGGTACGCCGGGGTTTATTCCAGCTTCCTGCGCCATGCGGAAGCAGCTGCGGCCAAATACAACCTGAAAACGGTGGATATCCTGGTTGAACTGGGCAGACGCAAAATGGTGGGCGGCCAGGAAGACATGATTGTCGACGTAGCACTTGACCTACTTGCAAGCCAGGAACAAATGAGCAACAATCAATAACCGTAACATTCAGCACACTTAATCTGACAGGGTTCTGAACAGTTATTGCCTGCTTGGAACCCTTTTTGCTTTAGGTGGGCATGCCTTAACGGTATTAGACTCATAACCAAAATTCTCAGGAGACGACTAATGAGAAAATTCGCCAAAATTGCGCTTGCAGCGGCCTGCTTTGCAACCGCTGCAGTCGCGCACGCTGCAGAACCGTTCAAAATCGGCTTCATTATCCCCATGACAGGCCCATTTGCCTCTACTGGTAAACAAGCCGTTGCCGGCGCCAAACTTTACATGCAGCAGCATGGCGATGAAGTAGCCGGGCGCAAAGTTGAACTCATCATTAAAGACGACGGCGGCGTTCAGCCTGAAACAACCAAACGTATTGCCCAGGAACTGGTCGTGCAGGATAAGGTAAATGTGCTGGCCGGCTTTGGCCTCACACCGCTGGCATTTGCCGCTGCACCCATTGCCACCCAGGCTAAAGTTCCCATGGTGGTCACGGCAGCCGGCACCTCATCAATTGTTCAGAAGTCGCCCTACATCGTGCGTACCTCCATGACACTGCCGCAAACAACTGCGCCTATCGCAGCCTGGGCACGTGACAACAAAGACGTCAAAATCGATACCGCTGTTACGCTGGTAGCCGACTACGGCCCAGGTCACGACGCTGAAAAAGTCTTCGTGAAAACCTTTACGGAAAAAGGCGGGAAAGTGCTGGAAAGCATCCGCAGCCCCATGGCAAACCCCGACTTTTCGGCGTTCCTTCAGCGCGTTCGCGACTTGAAACCCGATGCACTTTTCGTGTTTGTTCCTTCCGGCCAAGGTACCGCAGTGTTGAAGCAGTTCAAGGAACGTAATCTCGCTGCAGAAGGTATCAATCTGATCGGTACCGGCGACATGGTGGAAGACGACCTGATGCCTTCAATGGGTGATGAAGTGCTGGGTATTATCACTTCCCACCACTACTCAGCCGCTCACGATTCCGAAACAAACAAGGAATTTGTAAAAGCGTTCGCCGAGGCCAACGACGGGATGCGTGCCAGCTTCATGGGTGTAGGTGCCTACGACGGCATGCACCTTATTTACGAAGCGTTGAAGAAAGCCGGTCCAGATGCCACGGGCGACGAACTACTGGCCGCTATGAAAGGAATGGAGTGGGAAAGCCCTCGTGGCCCGATCCGTATCGACCCTGAAACACGCGACATCGTTCAGAACATCTACATTCGTGAAGCCAAGAAACTGGATAACGGCGAACGTTATAACGTTGAATTCGACGTCGTGGAAATGTTCAAAGACCCAGGCGTTTAAGCAATATATCAACAGTTAGATAAAAAACCAACGCACTCAAATTGTTGTAAAACGCTCTCTAAGCCCCTTCTGAACTGAAGGGGCTTTTCTTTTAGGCCTTCATAAAATTATAAATTTTATATTTTCAATACTGTGAGCGCGCAGCTCACGCAAATTCATTAAAATCAGCATCACCATTACAGCTTCAGCATGCGTTTTCACCCAATTCACCGGACTTCACTCTATGCAACTGGGCAATCTCTCAGACAGCCAACCAGAAACATGGGGCACCAGCCTGCCCGAGTTCTTCGAGATCATGCCGAACTCTTTATGGCTTGAAGACTATAGCCAGCTCTACGAGCTGTTTGAAAATTGGCGTTCGCAAGGTATCACCGATTTACGCGACTATTTGGCAGAAGATGCAACGCGTGTTGCCCAATGTTCTGCGTGCATCAAGGTATTACATGTCAATCGCAAAACGCTCGATATGTTTAATGCCGCCTCGTTCGACGAGCTTTCCTCTCGGCTGAGTGAGGTATTGCGTGATGACATGCTGGAGGCACACATTGAAGAGCTGGAGCAGCTCTGGGCGGGCAGCGATCGCTTCGAGAGCAAAAGTGTCAATTACACATTAAACGGCGAAAGGCTCGATGTTCTGATCCGTGCCGTTATTTTGCCGGATCATAAAAAGCGCTGGGATCGTGTGCTGGTGTCACTCGACAACATTACAGAGCTTGAAAATGCCCACCGACGTGTGTTGGCAAGCGAACAATATGCACGGGGTATTTTCGAATACGCCCCCGTTTCACTGTGGGTTGAGGATTTTCATCGCATCAAGATCTTGCTGGAAGAGGTGCGTGAACGCGGGATTACCGACTTTAGAACGTTTACCGACGTTCATCCCGACTTCGTCGAACAATGCATGTCGGAAATCAAAGTGCTGGATGTCAATCAATACACCATTGACATGTTTAAAGCCAAAAACAAACAAGACCTGCTCAGCCGGCTGCCGGAGGTGTTCCGCGACGACATGCGGGACCATTTCCGCGAACAACTTATCGACCTGTGGGACGGTAAGCTGTTCATGCAGCGGGAGGTGCTGAATTACGGATTGGACGGCAACCCGCTTAATATCCACTTGCAATTCTCAGTGTTCAACGGCCATGAAAAGCATTGGGATTTGGTGCTTCTGGCCCTGACTGACATTACCGCACGCAAGAAAGCCGAAGCCTATCTGGAGTATCTGGGCAAACACGATGTGCTGACAAAACTGAAGAACCGTTCATTCTATGTTGATGAAATCAGCCGCCTCGATCGCAAAGGCCCGTTCCCTGTCACGGTTATCATTATCGATATTAATAACCTGAAAACCATTAACGACACCCTGGGCCACGCAGCCGGCGACGACCTGCTTCGGCGCGCAGGCGAAATTCTGGGCCAACTGAACAGCAAAGGGGTCACTGCCATGCGCATAGGGGGCGACGAGTTCGCGGTTTTCATGCCCGGCGCAACCGATGAAGCTCGTACAAACCTGCTGGCCAACCTGAAAAAACTCACCGACCTGAACAACCAGTTCTACAACGGTCCGTTCCTTCAGCTAGCCGCAGGCTGGTCGATTTGCGAAGAAGGTGAACGCCTGGAAGATGCGCTTCGCGAAGCGGATCATTTAATGTACGAAGAAAAACGGAAGTTCTATGCTATGCAATCTTCCGATGACGATGCATCCAGGCAGAGTACGCTGATAAACAGCCCAGAACGGCAGTCGTGATAAAACAAAACGTATAAATAGCAGTGCTCAAACCTACATGATCGGCCAATATTCCCACACCAATAATGGGCACCGTCGCACCGGTATAAGCCGACAGGAAAAAAGTGGACATATTGGCCGCCCGACGGTGCTCATCGGCATGCAGACCGGCGATCATTGAAGCATAGAGAAAGCCGAACCCCTGACCGATGCCGAAACAAATCATGGCGACAATAAGAACCACAACGCTATGGGTGTACATCCCGCCAGCAAGAAACACGACACTTAGACCAAACGCACTCATGCCGAACGTCAAACCTTTAAAAGGAGGTAGTTGTGTTTGCGTGATTTGAACCAACGTAGACGCAATGGCCATGAAAATAAACGCCACGCCCACCACAATCGGCCCCTGCCACGGCAAATTCAGCTCAGGCAAGACCGAAGGCACAAGCGATGCAAACAGGCAGCCGACACCAAAAGTAAAGAACCCACCGGCACAGCCCAAGAGGAATGGCGGCCGATTACCTACAACCGGCAGCGCCATTTTGGGCACAATGGACAAAGGTGCCCGAGCACCGGCCGGCCCCTGCAACTGATGTCGAGAAGCAATAATTAACAGTAAAGTCAGTACGGCGAAGACCAAAATAAATACATAGGGCAATACCAGTGGGTAGACATTCCATTGGGCAATGACCCCGCCAATCACCGGCCCGGCTCCAAAGCTAACCGTAATGGCACTGGAAGTAACGACAGCCGCTTTGCGGCGGTCTTGCTGAGGATGCGCCTCACCCATCGCCAGGGCAGCCGTGGTGGCAAGAATGCCATTTCCGAAACCAATAATGGCGCGAGCCAGAATTAAGGTTGCCACGCCTTGCGCCACCATCGACAGCCCCAACCCCAACATCAGCATTAATACCGAAGCCACAATGACTTTGAAGCGTCCGAAAGTATCCGACACCCGTCCAAAACAAAGCAGGGTGGCGAAAACGGCCACCATGTAGGATGTAAAAATGTAACTTAAGGAGCTGGGAGGAATTTGCCAGGCTCGTTCGTATATGGGATACAGCGGTGTCGGCAAAGAGCTGGTTGCAAAACATAAGCAAACCAGTACGGTAACCCCAACAAAGCCCCCCCAGCGTTTTAACAACTCCATCCCAACAGTCATATAACATTCCGCAACAATCGTTGCACCGATTATAGTAAGTCCACTTACTTTTCCCTAGCGCCAAAAAGGCTCATAATGGAAAATTAAGACGCACTCGTGTTTATTCCGAATTTTGTAACAAACCTGGAGTCAAGCTATGTCAACTATTTCGATGCTTATTAACGGGCAACAAAAGCAAGCCAGCAATGGTAAAACTTTCCAGCGAAAGAACCCGCTTGACGGCAAAGTCGCAACCACCGCCCCGGCCGCAACCGTCGAAGACGCCATCGAAGCTGTTGAAGCCGCCTCCCGGGCTTTCCCCGAATGGGCCGCTAAAGGCCCGACAGAGCGACGTGGCCTGTTGTTGAAAGCAGCCGATGCCCTTGACGCAAAAACCGACGACTTTATCAAAGCCATGGCCGGCGAAACCGGGTCGGCCGCCATGTGGGCCGGCTTCAATGCGCACCTGGCAGCCAATATGCTTCGCGAAGCCGCATCGCTTACCACACAAATAAACGGCGACCTCATCCCGTCCGATGTTCCCGGCAGCCTGGCAATGGGTGTTCGGCAGCCTGCAGGCGTGGTGTTGGGCATGGCGCCCTGGAATGCGCCCATCATCCTGGGCACCCGGGCCGTTGCCGTTCCCCTGGCCTGCGGCAATACCGTTGTAATGAAAGGGTCGGAAGTATGTCCGGCCACCCACAGCCTGATTATCGAATCACTTCAGGAAGCCGGCTTGCCTAACGGGGTAGTGAATTTCATCACCAACGACCCAGCCGATGCGGGCCCTATTGTTGAGGCCATGATCGCTCACCCTGCCGTTCGGCGCGTCAATTTCACCGGTTCCACACGGGTTGGCAGAATCATCGCCTCGGTCTGCGCGAAATATCTGAAACCTTCTATTTTGGAACTGGGCGGCAAAGCACCGCTGGTCGTTCTCGACGATGCAAACATCGAAGAAGCCGTTAACGGAACCGCTTTTGGCGCGTTCGCAAATTCCGGCCAAATCTGCATGTCAACGGAACGCATTATTGTCGACAATAAAATCGCCGACGCGTTTATTCCCGCACTCACCGAAAAGGCGCGCAACCTGCCGCTGGGTGATCCGCGCGAAGGCCCGGTTGTCCTGGGTTCGGTGGTCGATATGTCGACGGTTGAACGTTGCAATGCGCTCATCGACGACGCGTTGGAAAAAGGCGCCAAGCTACTTTGCGGCGGCAAGGCTGAAAACACCTTAATGCCCGCCACACTGATCGACCACGTTACGCCGGAAATGAAAATCTACAGCGAGGAAACCTTTGCGCCGGTAAAGGCCATTGTCCGTGTTAACGGGGTTGAAGAAGCGATTCAAGTGGCGAATGACAACGACTACGGCCTGTCAGCGGCGGTATTCGGAAAAGATATCGGGCGGGCATGGCAAGTTGCTTCGCGTATTGAATCAGGCATTTGCCACATTAACGGCCCCACAGTTCACGATGAGGCACAAATGCCGTTTGGCGGCGTAAAAGACAGCGGTTTCGGCCGCTTCGGCGGGCGTGCCGGCATTGAGGCCTTCACCGAACTACGCTGGATGTCGATTCAAACCACCCCCCGCCACTATCCGTTCTAATAAGCAGCGCATTAAATTGTTACAAAAAACCCGTCGTCCAAAATGGTACGACGGGTTTTTTGCATTCAATGCTTAAAAAATTATTGTTTAACAGCGTACAAGAACAGCTCAACACGACGGTTCAGCGCGCGGCCCTGCTCGGTACTGTTATCACCAATGGGGTTGGCGGAAGCACGCCCTTCAGCAGTTAAACGTCCCATGGAAATACCCTGTCGGGCAATATAGTTTGTAACGGCTTCAGCACGGCTTAACGACAAGCGCTGGTTCAGCTCAGCCGGGCCGGTGCTGTCAGTGTAGCCAATAGCCTTGGCACGCAACTCGGGATGCTGGGCAAGCGCCCGTGACACACTGTCAAGCACAGGTAGCAAACCGGCTTTCAGATCAGACTTCCCTGTGTCAAACGACACATTGCTTGGAATGTGAACTTTAAGCGTTCCGTCGGGCATTTCAACAACAGCCACCCCTAAATCGCGAGCGCCGGATTGCTCAACATCATTCTTGATGCCCGACCAGTTATAGCCCATGATGCTGCCGGCAACGGCACCGATCCCGGCGCCGATTAATGCGGCCTCACTGCTATCGCCTATTAATGCGCCAAGCCCGGCGCCTACGGCTGCACCCGCGCCGGCACCGGCTGCTGTGCGACCCCCTTGGCTCATACCGCCCATTGTTCGGTCCACCGTGGCACAACCGCCCATCATTGCCAAGGCAACTACGCTAATCGCAACGCGCTTGTTAACTAAAGTGTTCATATTCTTCTCCTTCTTGGGTTACGGGTTCCAGAACCATAACGAACCCTAAGTGCGCTATCTATCCTATCAGTTGCGTACGGGCTTAAATGTTACGAATTTATTCAGCCTTGACGCCATTGTCTTTCAAGCGACTGGCTATACCGGGAAATGGAAAAACACAAAACAAAATAAATAGCCCCAATGAACAAGTAAGCTTCGGTGCTAAACCCTTGCCATTGCGCATCGGCCAAAGCCGCCTTGGTCGCTTGCATGAGATCGAAAACGCCAATAACAACCACCAAAGACGTATCTTTCAGTACAGAAATAAAAATACCTACCAGCGGCCCGACAATGGCCCTAAGCGCCTGGGGCAGCACAATAAAAAGCGTTTTTTGCCAGTAGCCCAGGCCCAATGAGTCGGCCCCTTCGTACTGCCCTTTGGGAATCGCCTGTAAGCCACCACGAACAGTTTCAGCAATATAGGCAGCCACGAACAAAACAATGGCAATTTGAGCGCGCAACAACTTGTTAATGTTAAGGCCTTCGGGCAGAAACAACGGTAGCATTACCGAAGCCATAAACAACAAACTGATCAGCGGCACACCACGAATCAACTCGATATAAATCACACACACCGACCGTACTGCAGGCAAGTCGGAGCGTCGGCCCAATGCCAGCAACACGCCAAGTGGAAACGCCAGACCCACCCCCACGGTGGCCAGAATCAAGGTAAGGGGCAAGCCGCCCCACAGGTGGGTTTCAACAAAAGAAAGCCCCAGAACCCCGCCCCACATGAGAACACCCACCAGCGCCAACGCCCCCAACCAATAAATAGCCAGGGCCGGCCGCCAGAAGCGACGCCGGCAACTGAGTACGACAATACCGATAAGCACCACACACGCCAGCAAAGGACGCCACTGTTCTGCATACGGGTACAAGCCAAACAAGATAACCCGATGCTTCTGGACAATAAACGTCCAGCAGGCACCGGCCACTTGCGCACAGGCTTGCGGGCTGTCGCCTCCAAACCGGGCAGACAAAAACAGCCACTCCACTGCGGCCGGCAATGTCGCAGCCAACAGCCCGACAAGAACCACCGTAACCAAAGCGTTGAACGGCGTATTTACCAATGTGTGATACCAGCGTACCGGGCGCTGACCAACGTGTATTGAGGCGGCTGTCATTCTTACCGCTCCTTTAGGGCAATACGCCGGTTATACAAATTCATGACGGCCGATATCGACAAGCTGACTGTTAAATAGGCGGCCATAATAATCAAAACGCCTTCAATTGCCTGACCCGTTTGATTCAGTGTTGTATTGGCAATTGAGACAATATCGGGATAGCCGATTGCAACAGCCAGAGAGCTGTTTTTGGTTAGGTTCAAATATTGACTTGTCATTGGCGGCACAATTACCCGTAACGCCTGGGGAATAATAATCCGGCGCAACACCTGGCTATCTTGTAATCCCAGGGCACGACCAGCCTGCCACTGCCCCGCCCCCACCGACTGAATACCAGACCGCACCACCTCAGCAACAAAAGCTGCGGTATACAGCACCAGCCCCAGCAACAGGGCGGTGAACTCCGGGCTTAATGTTGCACCTCCGGCAAAGTTAAAGCCTTTCAGCTCGGGCACGCTTACGTGAAGCCCTGGCGAGAATGCAATCGTGGCTGCGAATGCAACCGCCAGAAAAAACACCATACCAATCAGTGTCAGTGCCTTGCCCGGATGGCGGCCTGTTTTTGCTTTGCGGCCTAAACGCGCTGCAACAATTAAATACAATACGACCACAAACAATGCCAGCCAGAAAACTGAACCATTCACCCCCAACAGCCACGGAACAGTTAAACCCCGGTTAGATAAAAACACACCCGACACCGGCTCCAGTGCAAGCCGGGGTGAAGGCAAGCTTTGCGTAATAAGGGCGTACCAGAAAAACAACTGCAATAACAAGGGGATATTACGCATCACTTCAATATAGGCCGTTGCCACTGCAGCCAACAGCCGATTGCCCGACAAGCGTGCAATGCCGATCAGGCTACCCAGCAAAGTTGCCAAAATCACCCCAAGGGCCGCGACTTTCAACGTATTCAGAATGCCAACCCATAAAGCACGGGCGTAAGAGTCGGCAGGACGATAAGCGACCGGGCTCTCGCTGATTGCGAAACCCGCCTCCCGCTCCAGAAAACCGAACCCGGTTGAAATATTGCGGGCGGCCAAATTAACCAGTGTGTTGTCAACCAGCCAATAAACCAGCAAACCAATACCCAGCAACATGGCCAACTGGTATATCCAGGCTCGCACCCTGGCGTTGCGCCACGACCAGCGGGCAAAATGGGAAGAGCGTCGATTTGCAGGAAAAGTCATAGAGATTGACGCATTAACAGGATAAAGTATCGAAGGCACGATATCATATCCGCCTATGAGCGATTTCTATAGCCAACGGTCAACATGATTGAGTTTCAACACGTTTTCAAATCCTATGGCCGGAGCCGAAACATTCTGGCCGACATCAACTTCCGTATTGAAGCGGGGGAATTCGTTTTTGTTTCAGGCCCGTCGGGTGCCGGGAAATCCACGCTGCTGAAGCTCATTGGTGGGCTTGAACCCCCCAGCCGCGGCAGTATTACGGTGAACAAGAACCGCATTGATAAAATGCCGGGTCGCGCAAGACCCTATTTGCGCCGGGCCGTAGGTGTGATTTTGCAAGACACCCATCTGCTGTTTGACCGCAGCGCTTTTGAAAACGTGCTGTTACCCCTTACCGTTGTCGGGCTCGAACGGTCTCAAGCCATTACCCGAGCCCGGGCTGCACTCGATAAGGTGGGTTTGGCGGGTAAAGAAGACTTGAACCCCGTTGAAATGTCGGGCGGCGAACAGCAGCGCCTGGCGATTGCACGCGCCATTGTGAATCGCCCCACCATTCTGATTGCCGATGAGCCCACCGCCAATCTGGACCATGAAAGCGCCCGGCGCATCATGGATGTGTTTCGCGACTTCAACCAGGTGGGTGTCACCACCCTGATCGCCTCTCACGATACCTCTTTAATGGCCACTTACGCTTCACGTACGCTGCAAATACTCCCTGGCCGCTTCACTGATTTACGCGGGGTGCAGGCATGAGACGCTGGATACGCCATCACCGTTATGCGTTAGCAATCGCCTTTCGACGCCTGCTGTCGAACCCCTTTTCATCACTGGCGAACTTGCTGGTTATTGCCCTGACCTTAACGCTACCCATCATCGGCACCGCTTTTCTGGTCGCCGCGCAACCGGTTGTCAAACAAGTTTCCATCACGCCTGAAATTACCTTGTTTATCGACCTCTCACACGATCAGGAAAAGGCGCAAAACATCGCTACCCGAATTCGCAACGAACATGAAACCGACGTTGCAAATGTACGCGTTATTCCCAGGGACCAGGCCATGAATAACCTGAAGGGCAATCCGGCGTGGTCGGATGCGCTGGCCGTCCTTCCTGATAACCCCCTTCCCCACGCAGTTGTCATCACGCTTAAGGAAGCCGAAAATTTACCTGAACGCGTGGCTACCCTGACCAACCTTTGGAAAAATCTGGACGGCGTTGGCACCGTGCAGCACGACGCCGCCTGGGTCCAAAGGCTGGCGGCCATCCTGGCGTTTCTTCGGGTTGGCCTGGGTTTAATGGCCGCAGGTGTCGTGCTGGTTGTTTTAGCCACTGTGTTCAACACAGTACGTATGCAAGCGTTGAGCCAACGGGAAGAAATCGCTGTGGCCCGCCTCGTTGGCGCAACAGAGTCGTTTGTTCGACGCCCTTTTCTTTATCTGGGTGCCCTTACAGGCGTTATCGCCAGCATTGCCGCCATTATTTTCGCGAAATTGGCGCTGGTTCCAATGAACGAAAATCTGGCAACGTTAGCCAGTACGTACAACGCCCAACTGGCGCTTAGCCTGCCTAACACCCACCATCTGTTGCTGGCCATATTCACCGTTGCTGTTTTGGCAGCCTTATCGGCGCGTTGGTCTGTTACCCGAAATACCCGCTTTTAACCGGCATGACCACTTTTACGAATACGCCGCTACCAAAAGTAGGTC
>Ga0207884_1001085_pt1 | contig 11723 bp, 8 predicted proteins | sample MalvirmetaMSP144_FD_184236 | JGI IMG/M metagenome (GOLD analysis project Ga0207884, IMG submission 184236) | Marine viral communities from the Deep Pacific Ocean - MSP-144 (SPAdes) | ecosystem: Environmental > Aquatic > Marine > Oceanic | place: Pacific Ocean | collected 2011-07-08 | reverse complement strand
TCCTTCGAATGGCCGTGGTGGCCAATGGATTCGACACCTTTAACCCTTTCGTTATTCGCGGTGTAGCCGCGGCGGGCATTAACACATACCTATACGATACGCTGATGGAACCGTCGGCGGACGAACCTTTTTCCGCGTATGGCCTGATTGCCGAGTCCATTGAAACCCCGGAAGACCGCAGTTACGTTACCTTTCATCTCCGTGATGAAGCCCGGTTCCAGGATGGTGAACCCATTACCGCGAAGGACGTGAAGTTCTCGTTCGATGTCCTGACCACCGAAGGCCACCCTTTCTATCGCAACTATTATGCAGACGTGTCCGAGGTAATCATCGAAGACGACCAAACTATCCGCTTCGAGTTTGGTGACACCAACAACCGCGAACTGCCACTGATTCTCGGCCAACTGCCCGTGCTTCCAAGCCATTACTGGAAAGATCGCGAATTTGGCGACAACGGTCTGACACCGCCCGTTGGCAGCGGTCCATATCGCATTGGCGACTTCGAGGCGGGTCGCTCCATCACCTTCAAACGGGTGGAGGATTACTGGGCCAGGAACATCGGAGTACGCAAGGGACGGTTTAATTTCGATGAAATACACTATGACTACTACAAAGACGACACCGTCGCCCTTGAATCCTTCCGTGCCGGTAATTTCGATTTTCGAGTAGAATCCTCGGCCAAGAACTGGGCCACGGCCTACACCGGCACCCAGTTCGACTCCGGCAAGGTGAAAACCGAGGCCGTCGAGCATGGCCGCCCCGCCGGCATGCAGGCCTTCGCAATGAACACCCGCCGCCAGGTTTTCAGTGACCCTGGTGTAAGGGAGGCGCTGGCTTACGCGTTCGACTTTGAATGGGCCAACAAAAACCTTTTCTTCGGGCAATACACCCGCACCTCAAGCTACTTCGAGAACAGCGAACTGGCGTCGTCCGGCCTGCCCGAAGGACGCGAACTCGAGATCCTCGAACCCTATCGCGATCAATTGCCCGACGACGTTTTCAATGAAGCGTATCAGCCGCCTTCCACGGCGGGTAAAGGTGGGCTCCGCGACAATCTCCGTAAAGCGCTGACGTTATTACGAGAGGCTGGTTACGAGGTCAGGGATGGCATCATGGTGAATCGGGAAACCGGGGCCCCCCTGGCGTTCGAGATCCTGCTCTTTCAGAAAACCTTCGAACGGGTGGTGCTGCCCTTCAAGAACAACCTCGAGAGGCTGGGCATCGATGTTTCCGTGCGTCTGGTGGATACCAACCAGTACATACAGCGCCTTCGCGAGTTCGACTACGACATGACGGTCCAGGGCATCGGCCAGTCCGACTCCCCCGGCAACGAGCAGCGTGAATACTGGCATTCCTCCAATGTCGATGTGAAGGGCTCGCGCAACTATATGGGGGTCAACAGCCCGGTGGTTGATGAATTGGTCAACCTGGTGATTCAGGCGCCTACCCGGGAGGAGCTTGTTCACCGTACGCGTGCGCTGGACCGGGTTCTGCTGCACGGACACTACGTGGTGCCAAACTGGTACCTGCCCAAGGATCGGATCGCCTACTGGTCGTTCCTGCAGCGGCCGGAGACGGTTCCCAAAAACGGTGTGGACGTTAACAACTGGTGGGTAGAAAGCACTGACCAATGACGCAGATCTCTGACACAACCTTGACGGAGTTCCGCTGAATGGGCAGTTATATCCTCAGGCGCCTGGCGCTGATTATCCCCACGTTACTCGGGATCATGCTGCTCAACTTCGTGATTGTTCAGGCCGCCCCTGGCGGTCCCGTTGAGCAGTTGATTGCTGAAACGGAAGGGCACGGTGGCGGTGCCCTCGCCAGGGCCAGCGGCGGCGGTTCCGGTGGTGAGGTTACTTCATCAAGTGGCGACAGCCGCGGTTCCCGAGGCCTGCCGGACGAGCTTCTCAAAGAGATAGAGGTTATGTACGGCTTCGACAAGCCGGCCCATGAGCGATTCCTGAAAATGCTCGGCGATTATGCCACCTTTGATTTTGGCGAGTCCTTTTTTCGGGACCGCTCGGTGATCGAATTGATTCTGGACAAAATGCCGGTGTCCATCTCCCTGGGATTGTGGTCTACCCTGATTATCTACCTGATCTCGATCCCCCTCGGTATCCGCAAGGCCGTCACCGACGGATCGCGATTCGATGTCTGGAGCAGTTCCGCCATCGTGGTGGGCTACGCCATACCAGGCTTCCTGTTTGCGATACTGTTGATTGTCCTGTTCGCTGGGGGCAGTTATCTGGACTGGTTTCCGCTACGGGGGCTGACCTCGTCCAACTTCGATGAACTCAACTGGTACCAGAAAATCGGTGATTATTTCTGGCACCTGGCGTTGCCTGTCACGGCCAATGTCATCGGCGGCTTCGCCACCCTCACCCTGCTGACCAAGAATTCCTTCCTTGATGAGATCAGCAAGCAGTATGTGGTGACCGCCAGAGCCAAGGGTCTGGAAGAGAAACAGGTGCTTTACGGGCATGTGTTCCGCAACGCCATGCTGATTGTCATTGCCAGCCTTCCCGGCGTGCTTGTGTCGTTATTCTTCACTGGCTCGTTGCTGATTGAAGTGATTTTCTCCCTGGATGGCCTTGGACTACTGGGCTTTGAGGCGGCCTTGAATCGGGATTATCCGGTGATATTCGGCACCCTCTATATCTTTACGCTTATGGGATTGGTACTGAAACTGATCAGCGATATCACATACGTTCTGGTGGACCCCCGCATTGATTTCGAAAGCCGAGAGGGGTCGTAGGCATGGTAACGCTCTCTCCTATCCAGCAAAGGCGGCTTCGCAACTTCCGCAATAACCGTCGTGGTTTTTGGTCCCTGTGGATATTCCTGGCCCTCTTCGGGCTCTCGCTCATCGCCGAGGTGATTGCGAATGACGTACCGCTGGTTGCCTATTACAAAGGGGATGTTTACTTTCCGATCGTGGAAAGTGTGCCCGAGGAAACGTTCGGCGGGTTTCTGCCCACCGAAGCGGACTATCGCGATTCGTTTATTGCCGATGAAATCGAGGCAAACGGCTGGATGATCTGGCCACCCATTCGTTTTAGTTACAACACCACGAACTATAACCTTGAGGTACCGTCGCCGGCCCCCCCCAGCGCTGAAAACTGGATCGGCACCGATGACCAGGGTCGGGATGTGGCCGCGCGGGTGATTTATGGTTTCCGCATTTCCGTACTCTTTGGGCTCGTACTAACCATTCTCAGCTGCATCGTGGGTGTGGTTGTGGGTGCTATCCAGGGCTACTACGGCGGCAAGGTTGATCTACTGGGGCAGCGGTTTATCGAAGTCTGGTCCGGGCTTCCAGTGCTCTACCTGCTGATTATCCTGTCCAGTATCGTGCAACCCAATTTCTGGTGGCTGCTGGGCATCATGCTGTTGTTCAGTTGGATGGGGTTGGTGGACGTGGTTCGCGCGGAATTCCTGCGCGCCCGTAATTTCGAATACGTGAAGGCTGCGAGGGCCCTGGGGCTGGGTAACCGAAAAATCATGTTCCGCCATATCCTCCCCAATGCCATGGTGGCCACCCTCACCTTTCTACCGTTCATCCTGACCGGCGCGATTACCGGGCTGACGTCGCTGGACTTCCTGGGCTTTGGCCTACCGTCCGGGTCACCCTCCCTGGGCGAGCTGATCGCGCAGGGGAAATCCAACCTCCATGCCCCGTGGCTGGGTATATCGGCGTTTGTGTCCCTGTCCATCATGTTGACGCTGCTGGTGTTTGTCGGTGAAGCCGTGCGTGATGCCTTCGATCCGAGAAAGAACTGATATGTCGAAACTGCTGGAAATCCGGGATCTGTCCATACGTTTTGATGACACCATTCAGGCTGTGGATCAATTATCGCTGAGCATCGACAATGGTGAAACTGTCGCTCTGGTGGGAGAAAGCGGTTCCGGGAAGTCCGTATCCGCCCTGTCTATTCTCCGGCTGCTCGACGAACGCCACGCCAGCTATCCGTCCGGCGCCATCCTTTTCCAGGGAGAGAACATGTTGAAGGCCAGTCAGAAACGCCTTCGACAGATCCGCGGTCGTCATGTCAGCATGATTTTCCAGGAGCCAATGACCTCGCTCAATCCGCTGCACACAGTGGAAAAGCAGATCAGCGAAACCCTCGCCCTGCATAAGGGGCTGCGCGGCCCACAGGCCCGTGACCGTTGCGTGGAGCTATTGGAACTGGTCGGCATTCCCTCGCCTGAGGAGCGGTTGACGAGCTACCCTCATCAGCTCTCCGGCGGCCAGAAGCAGCGGGTGATGATTGCCATGGCCCTCGCCAACGAGCCGGACCTGCTGATCGCAGACGAGCCCACAACAGCCCTTGATGTCACCGTCCAGAAGCAGGTACTGGAGTTGTTGAAAGACCTGCAACACAAACTGGGCATGGCGATTTTGCTGATTACCCACGACTTATCCATCGTTCGGCGCTACGCAGACCATGTCGTGGTGATGGAACAGGGCCAACTGATCGAGGAGGCGCCGACAGCGCAGCTGTTTGAAGCCCCACAGCATGCCTATACCCGGCGCTTGCTGGACGCAGAACCTCCGGCCTCGCCGTCGGGCATCATGGTCGACAACAGGTCGCTGCTTGATGTGAGCAATCTTGATGTTCGCTTCGTCACCCGCAAAAGCCTGCTTGGTCGGCCTCAGTCGTGGTTTCAGGCAGTCGACGACGTCAGCTTCTCGCTCTCCGAAGGCGAAACCCTGGGTATTGTTGGTGAAAGCGGAAGCGGCAAGACCACCATCGGCCACGCCCTGCTGAAACTCACCTCCAGTCGCGGCAGCATTCGGCTTAGCGGTGAAGAACTTGGCGCGCTCGACCAGAAACAGTTCCGGCCATGGCGCAGCCGTATCCAGATCGTTTTCCAGGACCCGTTCGGCAGCCTTAGCCCGCGGATGTCAGTCGCCGAAATAGTGCGGGAAGGCTTGGAGATACACGTACCGGCGACACCCGAAGAACAGGACCGGAGAGTGATACAGGCGCTCACAGACGTCGGCCTCGACCCACAGGCCCGTCACCGCTATCCCCATGAATTCTCGGGTGGCCAGCGCCAACGCATCGCCATTGCCCGGGCGCTGGTACTGCAGCCCGAGCTCATCATTCTGGACGAACCCACCTCTGCCCTGGACCGGACCGTGCAAAAGCAGGTGATTAACCTGCTACGGGATCTACAGGACAAATATGGTCTAAGCTATGTGTTTATCAGCCACGATCTGGCCGTGGTCCGGGCGCTGAGCCATAAATTGCTGGTACTGAAGAACGGTCGGGTCGTGGAATACGGCGATGCCGCCGAGATATTCAATACACCAAAGCACGATTACACCCGTGAACTGCTTGGGGCGGCCCTGTTCTACAGCCAATAGAGGGCAGCTACAGGCCACGCCCGATCACTACGACCAATTGAGCGTTACCCGCACCGCTGCGGTTCATGGATAATGCCTTAAACTGAAACACAGGGAGAATCGTTATGGGATTACTCAGTGGCAAAAAAGCACTGATTGTCGGCGTTGCAAGCAAACACTCCATCGCTTATGGCATCGCGGAAGCCTTTGCCAAGCAGGGCGCCGAGTTGGCATTCACCTACCAGAATGAAAAGCTCAAGTCCCGGGTAGAGAAATTTGCCGAAGGCTGGGGCAGTTCGCTGATTTTTCCATGCGATGTCGCCAGCGATGACGAAATAGAAGCCGTGTTTACTGAGCTGGGCAAGCACTGGGACGATATCGATATTATTGTCCATTCTGTGGGCTACGCCCCAGCCAACGAGCTGGATGGCAACTATGTGGACGTCACCACGCGGGAAGGCTTCCGCATCGCCCACGACATCAGCTCTTACAGCTTTGTTGCCCTGGCCCAGGCTGGTCGCAAGATGATGCATGAAAACAGCTCCCTGCTGACCCTCAGCTACCTGGGTGCCGAAAAAGTGCTGCAGAACTACAACGTCATGGGCCTGGCCAAGGCTTCCCTCGAGGCGAACGTTCGCTATATGGCCGGCAGCCTGGGACGTGATGGTATTCGGGTGAATGCCATCTCAGCGGGGCCGATCAAGACTCTGGCGGCCTCTGGTATCAAGAGTTTCCGCCGTATGCTGGCCGAGAACGCCAGGCGGGCACCGCTTCGCCGCAACGTGACCACTGACGAAGTGGGTAACGCCGCTGCTTTCATGTGTTCCGACATGGCCAGCGGCATTACCGGTGAAATCATGTACGTTGACGCCGGCTTCAACATTACCGGCATGGGCGAGCTGGAAGACTGAACCCACCAGCTTTTCCCGGCAGGGCTTGCGGGCCTTGCCGGGGCGATTCACCCCTCTGACATCGCCTTTGCGACAGCTTCCACCCACTCCAGAAACGATGTGTCATCCGACTCCAGTATCTGAAGTCCCACCAACCAACTGGTTTCAGTGCTTGCTCGACACCAGACAACCTCCGCCATCAGACCGAACGGCTCATTATCATCGTCCAGGGTGACCCAGGCGGGAAGCAGCGCACCTCGGATTACCGGTTCTGCGGTCGTCAACCGGATTCCACGGGCGGAGACATCGCGGGTGCGTGATACCAGCGTCCGTCCAGACTGATCACCTTGGGCCTCCGGAATCGGTGATTCCAGCTCCAGGGTCACACTTGCACTCGCCGTCAGCCGGTATTCAGAACGATTATCCCCGGATTCCGGAGCATCGTCATAGTCGCCAAACCTGTAATCGATATCGCTCATGATCATTTATCCGATACTGTTTTATCCGATCAGTTTCGACCAACCCTGATTCGGCCGACCACCCGTGACAGGGCGTCATCAAAATCTGCGGAGCTTCCCAGAACGCGTACCCGGCCCATCACCACGTGATCCACAAGCTCATCCACCAGGAATTCGCGACGATTAAGTCCCAGCCGGTCCACAAACACCAACTTACGGGATGCATTGATCCGTACAGCCAGCTTCAGGCGAGCGGCGTCCTTGCCCTCACCAGTGCTTTCCTCGACGATCCAACCGCCCAGCTTGATGCCTTCTACCAGTTCCCTCGCAGCGGTTTCCCGCTCTAGCAACAGGCGCTGCTGTTCGGCTTCTTTGTCAGCGACGCGTCGATCGTCCGCCTCTTTCTTCTGCCTCGCGAGTTCGGCCAGCCTGGCGGCTTCCTCCTGTTGGCGCAATTGCTCTGCTTCTGCCTTTTCCCGACGCAAGGATTCTGCCCGCGCTCTCGCCTCCCTGGCGGCTTCTTCCCGCTGCAACGTCTGACGTTCAAGCACCACGGATAACGAGGTAATGGTTTCTGCCAGTACCTGCCCAAAAGGGGTTAAAGGTGGCATTGGTCGCAGGGTGCCGCTATCGAGAGCCGCGGAGAACCTTGACCAGGGCATCAGCCCCAGCTTGACCCCGGCACCATTGGTCCAAAGCACTTCGCAGGTATCCGGCAGCAGGGCGAAGAAAAACCGACGTCGCTCCGCGGCGCCCTCGCCTTCCACAAACCAGTCCCCCAGCAAGGGCTCAAACTCGGTTTCAGGCGGTGTGGAAAGCGACAACCAGGAAGAATCCCATGAGAAACGATCGTCCTCCGGCAATGCGGACACCAACTCGGGTGTTTCGCCCCTCAGACGATCCACCATAACCGACTGGACGCCCTGCAGCGCCACATCATCCAGGGGTTTTCCATTGACGCGATTCCAGACATCGCTGATCCGGTCGCCAATCTGCTCCCCTACCGTGTAAAGGCGGTTCCTGTCCTTGTCGGAAAGTGCCGGATCGCCGATCCAGACCAGCCATTCCAATAGTTTGCTGGCATGCCGCCAATTGTCGCCCTCGCTGCCTTCCTGCCAGACGATCTGTTTGATCAGGGCAAACCAGTGATCAAAGATAAACCGAACCACGGCTTGCGGCAGTTGACGATTCTGGAGGGCTCGGCCCACCAGCGCCCTCGCCGTCTGTTCCGCCTTCCTTTGGCGGGCGGCTCCCTGTTCTGTTTCCAATAACCGCTGACGTAAACGCTCATTCTGCTGTTCACGCTTTCCGGCATCCTCTTCCCACTGACGGCAGAACTCGATAACCGGCCCGACGTCCCCGGAATCAAAACAGCCTGAAACCGCTATGGTCAGCGAATCCAGCTGGTCCAGAAGGGCTCTCCCTGAGCGCCCGCCAGAACCACTCCATCCCCTACAGTTCTGCAGGCTATCAAGCCAGTGCACGATGGTATCGTTGAGCGCTTCGGCACCCTCCAGGTTCATTCGCCAGGCGAAAAAGAACCGAAGGCGGGCAATTCGCAGGGCCAGTTCGGGATGGAGACCGCTGGTTTGGAGAAACACATCCATAATTCGGTCCGCCACATAGGCGGAATTAATCTGCCTGACCGACCAGGTCAAAGAGACCGAGCGGATAACGCGGGTGACGGGCTCATCCCGCTGCTCCGTCCAGCAGGACAGCAACAGTGGCCGCCAGTCGCTGGCCGTGTCTGCAGCTACCTTGCCTGCAGGATAGGGAAGATCGGGTACACGAATGCCTGAGAGCACGTCCCCAATCCTCTTTACGACCTGTTTCCGGGACAGTACCTTGCGCTTTGTCTGCGTGCTCTGCTGCATCCGTTCCCCGCGCGTCAGAAGCGTTGAAAAGGTTCATCAAATAACGCAGTATAACCAACTCGCCGGGGTTTACCGCAACTAAGCGCCGGCCAGTCATGTTTTATGCGACGGGGATGACAACAGAATGTCGGGCACCAAACTAGAGAATCTGAATGTGGCGAGTCAGGAACCTTTAATTACCCCTGAAGCGCTCAAGCAGGAGATGCCACTTTCCGGCAAGGCCGCGGAAACCGTGGAGAAAGGCCGAAAGGCCATCTATGACATCATGGACGGCAAGGACCATCGCCTGTTTGTGGTGGTGGGCCCCTGCTCCATTCATGATGTCGAAGCTGCCCGGGAATACGCCGCCAAGCTGAAGAAACTTGCAGACGAAGTCAGCGATACCCTGCTCATCGTTATGCGGGTATATTTCGAAAAGCCCCGCACCACCGTAGGTTGGAAGGGCCTGATTAACGACCCGCACCTCAACGACACCTTTGACATCGAGCAGGGCCTGCACATTGGTCGTCGTCTGCTTCTCGACATCTCCGAGCTGGGACTGCCAACCGCCACGGAAGCGTTGGACCCTATCTCCCCGCAATACCTGCAGGATACGATCTCCTGGTCCGCCATTGGCGCGCGCACCACTGAATCCCAGACACACCGGGAGATGAGCAGCGGCCTTTCCATGGCCATTGGCTTCAAGAACGGTACCGACGGCAGCCTGGATGTTGCGGTTAATGCCATGAAATCGGTCTCTCATCCCCACAGCTTCCTGGGTATTGACCAGCAGGGCAAAGTCGCAGTCATCCGTACCCGGGGCAACAACTACGGCCACGTGGTTCTGCGCGGCGGCGGTGGCAAGCCCAACTATGACTCAGTCAGCGTTGCCCTGTGTGAGCAGGCATTGGAGAAATCCAAACTGCGCCAGTCGATCATGGTGGATTGTAGCCACGCCAATTCCAGCAAGGACCCAGCCATCCAGCCGCTGGTCCTGCAGGACATTACCCACCAGATCGTTGAGGGCAACCAGTCCATCCAGGGCTTGATGGTGGAAAGTAATCTGAACTGGGGCAATCAGTCGATTCCCGAAAACCTGGCTGACCTAAAATACGGTGTGTCCGTGACCGACGCCTGCATTGACTGGGAGAGCACTGAAAAGGCCCTGCGCGATATGCGGGAAAAGCTGAAGGACGTTCTGCCGAAGCGTCGGGGCTGATTTCAGCCCCCGACCCAGTCGAGCCTGCTTCTCAAGGTCACCACGTTGCCGATGATGACCAGCGTGGGGGCAGGCACGGCATTCTTCTCCACCCTTTCCACGATGTTTGTCAGGTCCCCCGTCACCACCTGCTGGTGCGGCGTTGTTCCCCTTGAAACGAGCGCTACCGGCATCTCCGGAGACATACCGTGGGCAACCAGTTGTTGGCAGATAATCGGTAGCCCCACCAGGCCCATGTAGAACACCAGGGTCTGGTTATTCTGAACGAAATCCTTCCAAGGCAGGTCACAGGTGTCGTTCTTCAGGTGGCCAGTCACAAACCGAACCGACTGGGCGTGGTCCCGGTGCGTGAGCGGAATGCCAGCGTAGGCCGCGCATCCGGAAGCTGCGGTAATCCCGGGCACCACCTGGAAGCGCACGCCGGCCGCTGCGAGGGTTTCAATCTCCTCGCCGCCACGGCCAAAAATAAAGGGGTCACCGCCCTTGAGTCGCACCACCTTGCGTCCCCCACGGGCGAGCTCCACCAGGCGGCTGTTGATCTGATCCTGAGGCAAGGTGTGGTTAGCACGCTGCTTGCCCACATGAATACGTTCGGCGGATTCGGGAATAAGTGACAGGATTTCCGGCGACACCAGGCGGTCGTACAAAACCACTTCTGCTGACTGGATGAGGCGCCACGCCTTCAACGTCAGTAACTCCGGATCACCAGGGCCGGCACCAACCAGTGCGACCTCTCCTTCGGAGCTATTCGGGTTTTCCGTTACCGGGTTCTTGTGGTACCGAACTGGTGCAGGCTTTGCACCAACGCCCTTCCATGGTGCATCGTCGAGTCTGTCACTCATTGTATTCTGTCTACGCCTCCCATATACGGTTTAAGGACCTCGGGAACCAGGATGCTGCCGTCTTCCTGTTGATAATTCTCCATCACCGCAATCAGTGCGCGGCCAACGGCAAGTCCGGAGCCGTTCAGCGTATGAACGGGTTCCGGCTTATTGGTTTCCGGGTTACGCCAGCGTGCATGCATGCGCCGTGCCTGAAAATCCCGGGCGTTGGAACAGGAGGAAATTTCACGGAATTTGTCCTGGCCCGGCAACCAGACTTCGAGGTCGTAGGTACGTGCGGCCGCAAACCCCATGTCGCCGCCGCAGAGGTCAACCAGCCGATACGGTAGTTCGAGGAGCTGCAGCACTTTTTCGGCGTGTCCGGTCAGCGCCTCGAGCGCCGCTTCGGAATCCTCGGGCCGAACAACCTGCACCAACTCCACCTTGTCAAACTGGTGCTGGCGGATCATACCGCGGGTATCACGGCCGTAAGAGCCGGCTTCGCTACGGAAACAGGGGGTGTGGCAGACCAGTTTCAGGGGCAGTTCGGACGGATCAAGAATGGTATTGCTAACCAGGTTGGTAGCCGGAACCTCCGCCGTCGGAATCAGGTACAACGGCTTCTCCCCGTCCATGCGAAAAAGGTCTTCCTCGAACTTGGGAAGCTGGCCTGTACCAAAGAGCGTGTCTGCGTTTACCAGGTACGGCACGTAGGCTTCCGTATACGCATGCTCGTCCGTGTGAAGGTTGATCATGAACTGGGCAAGCGCCCGGTGCAGGCGCGCAACCGGGCCGCGCATTACCGCGAAACGGGAATGGGCCAACCGAGTGGCGGTCTCGAAATCCAGGCCACCCAGCGCTTCTCCCAATGCAACGTGGTCCTTTGGTTCAAAATCGAAACGCTTGGGGGTGCCCCAGCGACGAACCTCAACGTTGTCGTCTTCGCTGTCTCCGGCTGGCACGGTATCGTCAGGCAGGTTCGGTATGCCGGCGAGGAAGTCGTTCAGTTCCTCCTGTAGTACCCGCAGCCCGTCTTCCGCTTCCGACTTCTGTTTCTTCAGGTCTTCCACTTCGTCCAGTAACGGTTGGATGTCTTCACCGGCCGCCTTGGCTTTGCCAATGGATTTTG
>Ga0207884_1001084_pt1 | contig 11723 bp, 9 predicted proteins | sample MalvirmetaMSP144_FD_184236 | JGI IMG/M metagenome (GOLD analysis project Ga0207884, IMG submission 184236) | Marine viral communities from the Deep Pacific Ocean - MSP-144 (SPAdes) | ecosystem: Environmental > Aquatic > Marine > Oceanic | place: Pacific Ocean | collected 2011-07-08 | reverse complement strand
ATGAAATTTAAACCGTTGAAAGGGTATTTTCTACTTTATACTTCACGGTTCAAACCTCCGTGCTTGGTCTCAGCGAGACGCTAAAACCAGTGAGTACCGTAAGAGTCTGTCTGTTCGGAGAAGCGGTGCTAGGGATGAACAGATTCTCGCGGTTGGTTATTTCTCTATCGCGAAATACTCTCCCTCAGAATGACGGTGAGCGAGAGGGCTGAGGTTACGCACAACTGATTCCTGATTCCCGATTTCTAATCTCTGATAACCAATAACTCTTAACTAATCCCTAACTCCCTTAAACCAATAAATCCCCACTCATTTCAAATATTCTAAGCTTAACAAATTTGGAGGCATAATGCTTTGGTTTTAGTGGTATATTCAGCCAAACCTTAATAACAAAAGATGAAGAGATCACTTAAAATACTATTCGCTTTGCTATTTCTGGCGTGCTTTTCTTTGAGCGCACAGAAAATTCCCCACCCAAGGGAAACCTTCGGTCATGAAGTAGGTGCCGACTATAAACTGGCCGACTATGACCAAATGTTGGAATACTACGACAAACTAGCTGCTTCTACCGACCGTGTTCAAATGATCGAGATTGGAAAGTCCGTAATGGGTCGTCCGATGAAGCTCGTGTTTATTTCGAATGAAGAAAACATGAAGCAACTGGAGCGATGGAGAGAAATAAGTGAAAAACTTTCTAGAGCCGAAATTACAGAAGCTGAAGCCAGAAGATTATCGAAGGATGGAAAAGCCATTGTTTGGTTTGATGGTGGAATGCACGCTACAGAAAGAGCGCATGCGCAAATGACCTCTGAATTAATGTGGAGAATTGCTTCTGAAGAGTCGGAAGAAATGCAAAAAATTAGAGACAATGTAATTACCCTAGTCGTGCCAGTAATCAACCCTGATGGTGTTGATATTGTGGTAGACTGGTATAGAAAAACTTTGGGAACGCCTTATGAGAGTTCTGGTCCTCCAATCCTTTATCAAAAATATGTAGGTCACGATAACAACCGCGACTGGTTTATGAACAATATGCCTGAAACTAAGGCAGTAACCACAGTGCTTTATAATCAGTGGTATCCGCAAATTGTGCATAACCATCACCAAACAGCCCCAAGAGGAGCAATGATTTTTATTCCTCCTTTCCGTAGCCCAGTAAACCAGAAAATTCACCCTGGAATTACTACAGGGGTTAACTTGGTAGGTACAGCCATGGCGAATCGTTTTGCCATGAAAAAAATGCCAGGTGCAATTGCACATACTTCATTTAGTATGTTTTGGAATGGCGGTATGAGAACAACTCCTTATTACCATAACCAAATTGGTATTTTAACGGAAACTGCTCAGCCAACACCAACACCAACGGAATACCCTGTAGACAGAATGCCATCAGTAGTAGGAGGCAAGCCAGCCAATGCTACTGAGATTTTCTACCCTTATCCTTATAAAGGTGGAACGATGACTTTCAGAATGGCGGTAGACTATATGCTTGAGTCGTCAATGGCGGTGCTTGATTTGGCTGCTGACAAAAAGGATGAATTCCTTTGGAATATTTATAGCATGGGTCGCGATGCGATTGAAGATAAGGAAGGTGCTTTTGCTTATGTAATTCCTAAAGATCAGTGGAACCCAAGTGAAGCGATGAACCTTACTAACATTTTAATGCAAGGTGGTTTAGAAGCGAAAATGGCAACAAGTGCATTTAGCGTAAATGGAAAAAGTTATGAAGCTGGTTCTGTGATTTTCTACGGTGCGCAGTCTTTTCGCCCTTATTTAGCCGACTTAATGGAGAAGCAAGTATATCCAGATCAATTCCAATACCCTGGTGGACCGCCAATGCCACCTTATGATTTGGCCGGATGGACGCTGCCTATGCAAATGGGGGTAACTGTAGATCGTATTACAGAGAACTTTAATGCTTCTACTTCTGATATTACCGAAAAACTTAAGCCAGTGGCTGGTGCTGTTTCGGGCAATGGAAAATACGGTTATGCATTCTCTAACAAAGATAACCTGAGCGCAAAGGCCATTAACCGTTTACAAAAAGCAGGGTATACGGTAAGTATTCTTAAAGAAGCAACAGACGGCATGGAAGCTGGTTCTGTTTTGGTACGAAGCAAAAGAGGCTTGGACGATAAGGTAAAGGAGATTAGTGCCGAAATGGGGCTTAACTTCAATGGTATTGACAAAAAGCCAAGTGTAGAAACTGCTGAATTGAACAAAGTTAAAATTGGTATTTACAAATCTTGGCAGGCGAATATGGATGAAGGCTGGAGCCGTTGGATGTTCGAACAATTTGAATTCGATTTAGACACCCTTCATAATGCCGAAATCAAAAATGCTGACTTGTCTCAGTACAGCGCTATTATTATGCCTTCTCAGAGTCCTCGTGGAATTAAAGATGGATCGAACAGAATGCCTGAGAACCTTCGTGGAGGTATTGGTGAAGAAGGTGTAGCCAAATTAGATGCTTATGCTAAAAATGGCGGTGCCATTATATTCTTTGACGATGCTAGTAATTTTGCCATTGAGGAATTTAAATTACCAGTAACTAATGTATTGAAAGAGCTTAAATCTTCTGAATTCTTTATTCCAGGTTCATTAATCCGTACCGACATCATGACTGATCACCCGCTTGCCTTCGGTATGCAACCTCAGGTGGCTGCCTCGTTTGATAATGGCCGAGCGTTTAAGGTGAATGCTGGTGCCGAAGGAATTGAGGAGGTAGCACGCTATGCTTCTAAGGATTTACTTATGAGTGGCTGGGCAATGGGAGAAGATAAGTACTTGGCGAATACATCAGCCATGCTCAATGTGAACTATGGTAATGGTGATTTGGTATTGTTCGGTTTTGGTCCGCAATTCCGTGGTCAGCCTAGAGGAACTTATAAATTGATTTTCAACTCTATTTATATGGGTGCTGAAAAGAAGTCGATCAAAATGAATAAAAAGTAAAGAGATCAAAACTCATCTAAAAGCCCTGCCGTTTTTTGAAATGGCAGGGCTTTTTTTATGTCCTTTTCCTCTTAAGATTTTGAGCTAAAAATTGGACAGATATAAACTAAAGATAATTGAATGCACACTGTTTTTCATCCTGAGTGAAACGAAGGAACTAGAAACAGCATCACGCAAATCAAGACAATTAGATCCTTCCTCCGAAGCCTCGGAGCCAGGAAAGGAAAATAAGCCTCTTTATGTTAAATAATCATCATTATTAATTTGGTTTAGGCCATGGTCTTAAGGGCAAAAAAATAACCCCTCAATTACGAGCGGTTTCAGTTCCTATTTTAAAGACTTAGGTTGTCATCATTGTGCTACTGTGCATCCCATTTTATAGCGACTTGGGGTTGTCATTTGTTTACTTAAACAGATTTGGGAGTTAAAAGTTTCCTTTAACCTTAGATTTTTGAAAATAAAAAAGGGTTGAACGTCAGTCCAACCCTTCTCTTCAATATTATATAATGTGCTTAACCGATTTTCTCGATCAAGTCAGCAGCTCTATTAGAGTAGCCCGCCTCGTTATCGTACCAACCTACCACTTTAACAAGTGTTCCTTGCGCTGAAGTAAGTTGAGAATCGAAAATGTTTGAGTGAGGGTTTCCAACGATATCGATAGAAACGATTGGATCTTCTGTGTACTCAAGAATGCCTTTCATTGGGCCTTCAGCCGCAGTTTTCATTGCAGCGTTTACTTCTTCTTTAGTCACTTCTCTTTTCAATACCACAGTAAGGTCAGTCAAAGAGCCATCAGGAATTGGAACACGTAAAGCGATACCGTCTAATTTTCCTTTTAGGTGAGGTAACACCAAACCCACTGCTTTTGCAGCTCCAGTAGAGGTAGGGATGATAGAAACCGCGCCAGCTCTTGCTCTTCTCAAATCAGAGTGAGGTGCATCTTGAATACGTTGGTCAGAAGTGTAAGCGTGTACAGTTGAAATATAACCGTGTACAATTCCGAAATTATCATCTAAAACTTTGGCCATAGGAGCCAAGCAGTTAGTAGTACATGATGCGTTTGAAAGAATAGTTTCTTCGCCAGTCATGCTGTCTTCGTTAACACCCAAAACAACGGTTGGGATGTTACCTTTTGCAGGAGCAGAGATAACCACTTTTCTAGCGCCAGCCTTTAAGTGTCCACCAGCACCTTCTTCATCCAAAAATCTACCAGTAGACTCAAGAACAACATCAACACCTAGTTTACCCCAAGGAAGGTTAGCAGGTTCTCTTTCAGCATAGATTTTGATTTCTTTGCCATTTACTACAATACCATCTTTAGTAGAAGTTACAGTTCCATCGAATCTTCCATGAACTGAATCGTACTTTAAAAGGTGGGCTAAAGTTGCGGTGTCAGTTAAGTCATTGATCGCTACAACTTCGATGTTTTCTTTGGCCAACAATACTTTGAAAGTCAATCTTCCGATCCTTCCGAAGCCGTTGATCGCTACTTTGGTTTTAGACATATCTAGAAAGTTAATTTATGTGATTCTAAAAAGTGGTGCAAAGGTAACTAAGCCTTCTGCTATATCCAATACAATCGAATGAAGTTGCGCATAGTTCCATCAAAATGGTTGAATTTTTTTGAAGAAAATATTTTTGCAATTAAAATGGACTACTATATTTGCACCACGAAAAAAATGGTCCGTTCGTCCCTGCCTGCGGCAGGCAGGTAGGGGTTAGGATTTTCAGAAAAAAATTAAATGTTCTTTGTATACGTTTTGGTTTCGGAAGTTGATTCTTCTACTTATGTAGGGTTTACTTCAAATTTGGATGAAAGGCTTAAGGCTCACAATTCAGGTAAAACAAAATCAATTAAACATAAGCTTCCTATGAAGCTGGTTTACTTTGAAGAGTATGAAACTAAGGAGTTGGCTATTCAAAGAGAACAAGAATTAAAAAGAAACAGGTTTGCTAAAGAGCAGCTGTTTAAGAAAATATTTTAACATGGTCCGTTCGTCTAGGGGTTAGGACACTGGGTTTTCATCTCAGCAACAGGGGTTCGATTCCCCTACGGACTACTTTCAAAAAGCTCAACTTCGGTTGAGCTTTTTTTGTTTATTCCAATTTTCATTTTTGATGCGGATTGTAAGCGTAAGAATTAATCAACTATAGTTGAATGAGCTTATTTGATGATCGGTTATTTTTATTTGTATAATAATCATAGTTTGACAATTAATTATGACAGATTTAGAAGTTAGTATTCAAAGAATAATTGATAAGGTTGAAGTTATTCCCCCGTCACGTGGGTTTTGGGTGAATAGAACGGATGATGGTAAGCATTACGATAATTTCAACAACAAGGGGATCATAGGTCTTGATATAGATGATATTAAGGTTTCAGAGTTGGACGCAATACGTAAATCAGCTTTATTGAGAAGTAACAGAGTTGATGGGAAAAAAGCGCAAAAGGCAATTAATGAGCACTTTAAAAGTGTAAACGCGAGAAAACTTCGTGAAGAACTCGATGTAAGAAAAAAGACTACTTTACAGTCAGCAATAACTAGAAGGGCTAATCAAGTTCACCATTTCGTTTTCAGCTTGAAGAAAGGAGATTACGTTGCGATTCCGTCCTCTGATTCTGAATTTATATCTATTGGAAGAGTTGAAGCTTCTTATATTGAAGATAGTGGATATCTACCGATTCAAAGGTCTGTTATATGGATAGGTCAGTTTAAAAAAGTTGAACTAGATCCCGTTATATTTAAGGCCTTCAGTTCTCATTTGGCTTTCTATGATATTTCTAAATATAAGGATGTAATACTAAGAACACTTTATGATTTTTATTTGGAAGGGGATGAGGGTAATTTTGTTTTGAATTTAGGCACTGATGGTAAAATATCCTTCAGAGACGAGTCACGTTTTCTACACACTTTTGATCAGCTGTTTTCCAATTATATAGAAACGAATAATTTAGGTTTTGATTTAAGTGAGTTAGGGACGATAGTTAATTTGAACTCAAAGGGTAAGAGGAAATTGTTTGGCAGGCCTACACTTGCAATGTTAGCTGCCCTTTACTTGACTGTGTCACTAGAGGGGGATAGTATGTTAGGATATAGTTATGGTGCTGATATATTAAACGTGGTGACTAGTATGAATAATCACCAGTCTATTGGTTTAGATTCGCTGAAAGGAACTGACTTGAAAGATGCGGCAATTAAAATGAATGTAGATCGTCAAGATTTTTTCAATAAAATACTCAATACGGTAGACAGTGAGTTGGACTCATTGAAAAGAAAGAATAAAAAGATTAACAATTATTATTGAAATTAATGGACGGAGGTATTTCTTCTTTATTTGGTTCAGATAATCCCTTTAAGTTTTTCTTTTTGGCAGGAGTTCTATTGCTAATTACGAGTTTATATTATCCTTTTGAGAAAAAGCATGAGTTGGATATCCAAAGGAATAAGGTAGAGCTATCTGATTCAACCCTTCGCTTAGAGCTCATTACCCTTCAAAAAGAAGTTAAGTCTTTAAGTGTTGGTTACGGTCAAGTGATTGAAGATTTGGACTCTTTGCAACAAATGAAAGCAAAAACACCAAGTCGAATAGATGAAATATCTGCTATTATTAACCAAAAGAAAATTGATAGCAATGAAAAACTTGAGGAAATAACAAGGAAGAAATATGACCTTGAAGTCAAAGTTATTCAACTTAATTTCATGAAGAAGGAAATTGAAATATACCAATCTCATTTAAGTGAGTTTAAAAACTATTCTATCATTTTCTTTTTAATAGGTTCATTCTTATTCTTGTATGGGGGGTATAGATGGTTAGGTTATTTCAAACGCCAAACGGGCTAGAGTTTTTAACGAATCGTCCTCCTACGGACTACTTTCAAAAGCTCAACTTAGGGTGGGCTTTTTTTATGCCCATTTTGAAAGGGTTGAAAACGAAGAAGAGCTCGACATATGCCGAACTCTTCTTTGTTTTCTAAATAGGCTAAATCTATATATTTTCTTTCCTAAGGCGCCTGGGGAGTCTTGGAGGTTTTTTCTTTGGGCCTGAGATCAAGTCGGCAACTACTTTGGTTCTTGGGAATTGCTCTAAAATGATTTTAAAGAATACAGTAAGTGGTATGGACATGATAAGCCCAGGAACACCCCAGATATAGCCCCAAAGCATAAGCATTACTAAAATGGTAATGATGTTGATTGAGAAGGATTTCCCCATAAACACGGGCTCTAATACACCTCCAAAAAGTGCTTGAACACCCGTAATGCTTAGAATAAAGAAGAACAAGGTGCTACTGGCATCCATTTCGACAAAGGCGAATACGGCCAGAAGTATTACCGATACAAATGAGCCAATCATTTGCACGAAGTTGATTACAAAGGCAAAGAGACCCCAGAAAATAGGGAAACTCACTCCAAAGAAAACGCAGGCCAAGCTTATGCCTATGCCAGTAAAAAGGCTTACCATAAATTTCACCTTAATGAAGGTGATGAGGTCTTTCTCAATTTTCATGAAAGTCTTTACTGAGGCAAATTCTTTTTTCAGAATAGTGCTGCTCAAGAGCTTTTGAAAATTGACAGATTCGGCCAACCAAAGAATGGCAAAGAAGGCTGTCATTAGCGTCATTGAAACCGTATTCTGAACAAAACCGAGAATAGTGCCTACGTTTTTGAAAGAGCTATCTTTTCCAATAATGCCACCCAAAAGGTTTTCTCCCTGTAAAAGTGTTACCCCAAAAAGTTCTTCAATCGACATAATCATAGAAATGATTTTCGATTCTGCTTTCTGAAAAAAGTCATTTTCTGCGGATAGTATTTCTCTGCTTGAAAGCTGTATTAACTCAATTCCTACTTTAAAAACACCTGCTATAATCAAGATGATAATTAAGATGCTGATGGTTTTAGGTAGATTTTTCTTGTTGAACCAACGCATAAGCGGTAGGAACAACAAGGCGATAAACATTGAGAAAATGAGCGGAATGAATATAAATGAAAGCAGCTTCAGCAGGTAGAATACCAGCGGAATTACAATGATCAACAACAGGGTATTTGTTGTCTTTAAATCTTTTAATGGATTGTCTTGCATCTTTATTTTTTGCTCTCCTTATTTTAGGCACTTAAATGTTCAACTCACATACGAGTTTGCCGCGCAAAAGTACGTAAGGATCATGTTATTTTTCTTTAGAAGACAGAAGAATCTGTGGCCTGATTAAACATTTCTAAAAAACGCATCCCTTTATATGAGTTGCCTTTATCATTAAGACGTGGACTCCAGACTGCAACACTAAAGTGTTCAGGAAGCACGGCTATAATGCCGCCTCCCACACCACTTTTTCCTGGAATTCCTACTTTAAAAGAAAACTCACCAGCTTCGTCATAAAAGCCGCACAGCTGCATTAATGTATTGATTCGCTTTGATTTTTCGGTGCTGATTATTCTTTCTTTTGAAAACGGGTCAACGCCATCATTGACCAAAAACATAAAGGTTCTAGAAAGCTCAGCGCAGGTCATTTCAATAGCGCATAAGTGAAAGTAGAAATCTAAAACTACATCACAATTGCCTTGAATATTGCCATATGCCTTCATTAAATTGATTAGTGCAGCATTTCTATATCCATATGCCTTTTCCGACTCAGCTACTTTTTTATTATAGTCGATTGAGTTATTCCCTGCAATTTTACGGATGTATTCAATAAAGGTCTGTTTTGAATCTTGAAGGTGATCTACTAAAATGTCGCAAACCACCAAAGCACCAGAATTGATCAAGGGGTTTCTAGGAATTCCCAAATCATATTCTAATTGGACTAGTGAGTTAAAGGGAGTGCCAGAAGGTTCAACTCCAACTCTTTTCCAGAGTTTTTCGCCCTCCAATTCATAGGCCAAAACTAATGAAAGTACTTTGGCTATACTTTGAATAGAGAATTTTTCATTGGAGTCTCCATAACTGAAGTTTTCGCCATTCATTGTGGTAAGATGAACTCCAAATTTAGTGGGGTCTACACAGCTTAGCTCTGGAATATAAGAAGCTACTTTACCAGGGTCATTTACATCAGAAAGAAAATTGCAGGTATTGGTAAAAGCTTGTTTGTATTCCATTCTATAATTCAATTATGGTTTTTATAGGTCAAAAAAATGATGTGTTAAACCTAAAGAAATTGAGAACAGAACAAAAGAGAAAGAGGATTGTTTGCTGCAATCCTCTTTCGTGTGTTTTAATAAATGGCTTTTCGCTGTTCTACCCAAGCGTCATTTTCGATGTAATCATCGTAAGTGCTTAGTTTATCTAGGAAGCCTTTTGGTCCTAACTCCACAATTCTATTGGCTACGGTATGGGTAAATTCGTGGTCATGTGAAGTGAATAACACTGTTCCGGGAAAATCTTTTAAAGCATTGTTAAAGGCTTGAATCGATTCCAAATCTAAGTGATTGGTAGGTTCGTCTATAATCAAAAGGTTGCCTTGCTTCAGCATCATTCGAGAAAGCATACAACGTACTTTTTCTCCCCCAGAAAGAACGCTACACTTTTTGAAAACCTCTTCGCCAGAGAAAAGCATCTTACCCAAGAAACCTCGAATGTAAACTTCATCTTTCTCTCCGTCCGAATATTGCCTTAGCCAGTCAATCAGGTTGTCGCTCGATTCAAAGTATTCTGCATTATCATTCGGTAAATAAGAATGTGTAATGGTTTGACCAAACTTGAATTCACCAGAATCAGCTTTTACGGCACCCGTCAATATTTCGAAAAGGGCAGTAGTAGCCATGCTATCTTTGCTAAGGAAGGCGATTTTATCTCCCTTATTCACAAACAGGTCTAGGTTGTTAATAAGTGTTTTGTCTTCACTCTTTTTGTTCAACCCTTTGATCTCAAGAATTTGATCTCCCGCTTCTCTATTTTGTGTGAAAATAATGGCTGGGTATCGTCTAGTAGAAGGCTGAATGTCATCAAGGTTAATCTTCTCCAATAACTTTCTTCTACTTGTTGCTTGCTTAGATTTAGAGGCATTGGCACTAAATCTGGCAATAAATTCCTGTAATTCTTTCTTCTTCTCTTCCGCTTTTTTGTTGGCTGAAGATCGTTGTGTTAAAGCCAATTGGCTAGACTGATACCAGAACGAATAGTTACCAGTATACAGTTTTACTTGGCTAAAGTCAATATCAACAATGTTGGTACAAACAGTATCTAAAAAGTGTCTATCGTGAGATACTACAATTACCGTGTTTTTAAATTCAAGCAAGAAATCTTCTAACCAAGAAATGGTGTTAATGTCCAAGTCGTTGGTAGGCTCATCCAGAATGAGAATGTCAGGGTTACCAAATAAGGCTTGCGCTAAAAGCACGCGTACTTTTTGGCTACCGTTAAGGTCTTTCATTAACATATAATGAAGGTCTTCGGTAATGCCTAGGCCGCTAAGTAATGAGGCCGCATCTGATTCAGCATTCCATCCGTCCATTTCGGCAAACTGACCTTCAAGCTCAGAAGCTTTAATTCCATCCGCTTCAGAAAAGTCTGGCTTCATATAAATGGCCTCTTTTTCTTTCATCAGGTTCCACAGAATGGTGTGCCCCATCATTACGGTATCTAACACTGTGTTTTCATCAAAGCCAAAGTGGTTCTGGCTTAACACTGCCATTCTTTTTCCAGGCTCTAAAATCACTTGGCCTGAATTAGGGTCTACTTCCCCCGAAAGAATTTTCAAGAAAGTAGATTTTCCAGCTCCATTGGCGCCAATTACGCCATAACAGTTGTTGCCCGTAAACTTGATGTTTACTTCATCGAACAATACTCTTTTGCCGTAAGCGAGGGAAATATTTTGGGTTGATATCATAGCTACCGTATTTTAAGGCCGCAAAGGTAAGGGGATCAAATGGGAAAGGGAAGTCAACAAGCAACTTTATGATTTGTATACCTTAACTATTAGAAATAAGTGAGTTATGTTTATAGAAAGTTGATTAGTTTCGCGGGATTTTTTACATGACTAAGTTCTCTGAAGAGCAGTGGATCAACTGGGTTGATCAGCTCTCACAAAATGATTTTGTTGTAATTGATGATTTTCTCGATAAGCAATTGTTTGAGAATATTCGTACCTATTTTCTCGATCGCCTTGAGACAGATGGCTTTTCTGATGCGGCTATTGGTGCTTTGAATCAAAAACAGCTTGAGAAATCAATTCGCGGAGATAAAATTTATTGGTTGGAACGGAAGAACGACCTTGAAATGGAATCTTTTTTCCAGCTTTCAGATGAGCTAATTCAACAACTCAATCAGCTTTGTTACCTCAGTCTTTCAGGTTGCGAGTTTCACTTGGCACATTACCCCATTGGTACTTTTTATAAAAAGCACATCGATCAGTTTAAGGGCAGAAGCAACCGATTGATTTCAGTGATTATCTACCTAAATATGGGTTGGAAACCTGGAGATGGGGGAGAACTTAAGGTTTTTAAAGAAAACGGTGAAGAACTGCTAGTAGAGCCTCTCGCAGGCCGATGTGTAATGTTCAAAAGTGACACTGTGCCTCATGAGGTAATGAAAACGCAAGTAAACAGATACAGTTTAACTGGCTGGTTACTATATCAGCCATCTACACTTGGGTATTTGTTAGGTTAAACTTATCGCTTCAGAATGGCCTCTACTACCACAGGTAAGTGGTCGGAGGGATACTTTTTATCTTTTGAATCACTAAGCACTGCATATTTTCTCACTTCAACCTGATATGGATTGGTGAAAATATAGTCGATTCGTCTGGTTACTGGCTCATTATGTTTAAATCCGTTGAA
>Ga0207884_1001083_pt1:5000-11728 | contig 11728 bp, 9 predicted proteins | sample MalvirmetaMSP144_FD_184236 | JGI IMG/M metagenome (GOLD analysis project Ga0207884, IMG submission 184236) | Marine viral communities from the Deep Pacific Ocean - MSP-144 (SPAdes) | ecosystem: Environmental > Aquatic > Marine > Oceanic | place: Pacific Ocean | collected 2011-07-08 | reverse complement strand
CACCCGAAGTCAAATGAGCAACCGAGTCGTTGGCCACTATTTTACCCTGATTTATAATCACCACTCTATTACACAAAGCTTTCACTTCTTGCATAATATGAGTCGAAAGAATTACCGTTTTATCTTTACTGATTTGCTTAATTAAACCTCTGATTTCAGCAAGTTGGTTGGGGTCTAAACCAGTGGTGGGTTCATCGAGAATAAGTACTTCAGGGTCATGCAATAATGCCTGAGCCAGTCCTACCCTTTGCCTGTACCCTTTTGAAAGTGAGCCTATCTTCTTATTCTGCTCACGTGTTAAGCCACAAAGCCGAATCATTTCAGCTATCCGCTGCTTCCTCTTCTCTCCTTTTATTTGATGAAGGGAAGCAATAAATGCCAGATACTCGTGAACGAACATATCCAAATACAGCGGATTGTGCTCTGGTAAATAACCTATAATGGCTCTCGCTTTTTTAGACTCTTTCACAATATCAAACCCGTTCACAATTACCTCGCCTTCGGAAGGTGGTAGGTAACCTGTCGCAATTTTCATTGTTGTGGACTTACCCGCACCATTAGGCCCCAGAAAACCAAGAATATCTCCTTTGTTTACTTCAAAAGAGATTCCATCTACAGCTTTCTGTTGTCCGTAAACTTTGGTGAGTTGCTTTACCTGTATCGACATTGAATCCTTAACGAGACCTAATATTATTTATTGGGCTTTCCTTTTGGCCATAATGGGCGAACTTCTACATCCACCACATGGTAATTTGCAAAAGTTTGAACAGACTGAACAATTGAGCTTGCTACATCTTGCGGACGCATCATATTATCGTTGGCACTTGCCAATTCAATACTATCGAAGAAATTGGTATTGGTTGAACCTGGATAAATTGTCGTCACCTTTATTCCGTGCTCTCTAAGCTCTTGAAAAATAGAATGTGAAATTCCTCGAACCGCATGTTTTGTACCCACATAGCCTGACATTGTTTTAATTCCACTTGTTCCTGCAATGGAAGAAATATTCACAATATGTCCTTCTCCCAATTCTATCATGCTAGGTACGGCTACTTTAATGCAATAAAACAAACCATGAACATTGATGTCATACATCTCCCTCCATTCGGCCACATCCATTTCGTGGATAAGCCCTTGATAACCAATTCCAGCATTATTCACCAAAATACTTGCCTTACCAAGCTTATCAGAAGTGGCTTTATAGGAAGCCTGAACATTATCCCAATCAGAAACATCTGTCTTGAAAAAATGAAAATTAGGATCATCTAATTTGGGTGAAGTTCTTCCCCATCCTGCTACAATGGCTCCAGCTTCCAACAATTGCTTCACCGTTTCCAAACCAATTCCTTTACTTACGCCAGTTACAATGGCCAGTTTTCCTTTAATCTCCATAGTGTGAAATTAACAAGCTAAAACTGATTATGGAACTGTAGAGCAATGTTAATCTTAAAACGATTTTTTAGTAACTTCTCAAAAAAAAGAAAATGATACTATCAACAACAGACTTTGTTCCGAATAAAGAAATTATAGAGATCGTAGGTATTGCTAGAGGTAGTACAGTAAGAGCTAGAAATGTAGGTAGGGATATCTTCGCTGGCTTTAAAAATTTAGTTGGGGGCGAAATAGATGAATACACCCAACTACAAGCTGAATCAAGAGAAGAGGCAATTTTTAGAATGACGAAGGACGCTGAAAAACTAGGAGCAGATGCTATTATCAATGTTCGATTTACAACTGCTATGATTATGCAAGGAACAGCTGAAATACTTTCCTATGGAACAGCAGTCAAATTAAAATAATTTACTTCAAATGGCTGGGTTATTAATTTGGACAGCGATTACAATTTGGATTATAATCGCTGTTAGAATAGCTTTCGGTATTAATAAGAGAATTTTTCAGCGCAATCGAGAAGAATTTGAAAAACGCAGTAATTAACAATTACTGTAGCGCAATCAACTTCTGTAATAGAATAGTCATCCCCTTTTCGGCCTTTGCTGCCGCTGCCAATATTTTAGAAAGTTCAGCCACTTCCAAGTGATCTGGGTCACACAAATCAGTTATAGCAGAAATAGCAAACACAGGAAGATTCATATGTCGAGCTACAATTACTTCTGGTACAGTAGACATTCCTACAGCATCTGCACCAATGATTTTTAGAAAACGATATTCAGCTCTTGTTTCTAAATTAGGGCCGCTCACGCCAGCGTATACGCCTTCATGACACCTTATCCCTTCCTCCTTCGCAATCGCTAAAGCTTGATCAATCATATTACGTTCGTAAGGCTCGCTCATATCAGGAAAGCGCCCTCCAAATTCATCAAGGTTAGCACCTGTTAACGGATTCTCCTTAGTCAAATCAATATGGTCTTCAATGATCATTAAATCGGCCACTTGAAAATTCAAATTCAATCCCCCTGCGGCATTAGAAAGAAAAAGTTTCTTAATCCCTAAGAGCTTCAATACGCGGACAGGAAAAGTTACCTGCTTCATGTCATAGCCTTCGTAATAATGAAACCGCCCCTGCATAGCAACAACCTTCTTTCCTGAAAGTTCTCCGAAAATCAGCCTACCACTATGGCTCTCTACCGTTGAAATGGGAAAGTGAGGTATCTCCTTATATTCAATTGTATGCTCAATTCTAATCTTATCTACTAAAGCGCCTAAACCAGTCCCCAATATGATACCAAATTCAGGCTTAAAATCATTTTCAGATTGAATATAGTTAAGTGCTTCAAAAACTCGTTTGATATAGTCCATAGTGTCAATTCTCGATTCGGTTTCAAAGATGCAAAAGATTTCATTTTGAGAGGAACTTTAGAAGTCAAAACTTAATTCCATAATCATACTTCTATAAAAGCTTATAGTCCTATGCTCTTTCAGACAAAGGCCTTAATTTCGAATTGAAATCAAATCACAGTATGATCACAATTGTAGTAGGAACCAATCGTAATAATTCAGTTAGTAGACAAGTCGCAGATTACTATCAATCCATTATTCAAGAAAAAGGCATTACTGCCGAAATTGTTGATCTCGTTGACTTACCTCATGATTTCACTGGAACGGCTCTTTACGAAAACAATGGAAATAACGCTATTTTCAATACGATGAGAGATAAAGTCCAAAGTGCTAAAAAGCTAATTTTCATCGTCCCTGAATACAACGGTTCCTTCCCTGGTATACTTAAAACATTCATCGATGGATTAAAATACCCTCAAGGAGTTAGAGATAAAAAGGCTGCATTAGTAGGTATTTCTTCAGGCGTACAAGGCGGAGTTTTTGCAATGTCTCACCTCACAGACATTTTTAATTATTTAGGGATGCATGTATTTGCTCTTAAACCTAAGCTAGCAGGCATTGAAAGAAACTTCTCAAATGGAAAAGTCACAAATCAGCTATATAACGAACTTATTAATACTCAAATAGAAAAGTTCATTGAATTCTAAGCAAACAGTAATACTAACCTCTTACTTTCCTCAGTTCGGTGAACAAATTGTAGCTCAACAATCAATTGAGTACCGCTGTAATTACACTTTCAAGCTGTTCTTTACTTAACTTTAACCCGGTTTCTTGCTTTTTCTCTTCCATAATTTCTGTCGTTATTAATTAGGAAGTTAAATGTGGAAAACCTCTTTCTTTTTACACTTTTTACAAAATCAGACACACTACTTGGGACGGTATGTATGTCAGTACTTAGTACCCCCCCTACTTTCTTCCCCTAAAGCATAGGGCATAAAAAAACCCCAAGCTATTCGCAAGGGGTTTTTGATAATAAATTGGCAGCGACCTACTCTCCCACCGGTAAAGGCAGTACCATCAGCGCTGGTGGGCTTAACTTCTCTGTTCGGAATGGAAAGAGGTGGGCCCCACCGCCATAGCCACCATAAAATCTTAATCTCATAATGAGATACAATTTCTTATAAGCAGTATGAACTACTAAATTGACATATTAACTGTAAGAGTATTACACAAAAAGAGGGCTTTCAACGGAAAGTTTACGGGTAATTAGTACTGCTCAGCTATGACATCTCTGCCTTTACACCTGCAGCCTATCAACGTCATCATCTCTGACGTCCCTTTAAAGAAGTCTCATCTTGAGGGGAGTTTCGCACTTAGATGCTTTCAGCGCTTATCTCTTCCCAACGTAGCTACCCAGCAGTGCCCCTGGCGGGACAACTGGTACACCAGCGGTTGGTCCAACCCGGTCCTCTCGTACTAAGGTCAGGTCCTCTCAAACTTCTCGCGCCCACAACAGATAGAGACCGAACTGTCTCACGACGTTCTGAACCCAGCTCGCGTGCCACTTTAATGGGCGAACAGCCCAACCCTTGGGACCTTCTCCAGCCCCAGGATGTGACGAGCCGACATCGAGGTGCCAAACCTCCCCGTCGATATGAGCTCTTGGGGGAGATCAGCCTGTTATCCCCAGAGTACCTTTTATCCTTTGAGCGATGGCCCTTCCATGCGGAACCACCGGATCACTATATCCGTCTTTCGACCCTGATCGGCTTGTAGGCCTCACAGTCAAGCACCCTTATGCTATTGCGCTCTGCGTACGGTTACCAAGCGTACTGAGGGTACCTTTGAAAGCCTCCGTTACTCTTTTGGAGGCGACCACCCCAGTCAAACTACCCACCACACACTGTCTCCGCATTCGCGGATTAGGCACCAGATAAATAAAGGGCGGTATTTCACCAACGACTCCAACATGCCTAGCGACACGCCTTCAAAGTCTCCCGCCTATCCTACACATCATTTACCCAATACCAATGTGAAGCTATAGTAAAGGTTCATGGGGTCTTTTCGTCCCGTTGCGGGTAAGCGGCATCTTCACCGCTACTACAATTTCACCGAGCTCGTGGCTGAGACAGTGCCCAGATCGTTACACCATTCGTGCAGGTCGGAACTTACCCGACAAGGAATTTCGCTACCTTAGGACCGTTATAGTTACGGCCGCCGTTTACTGGGGCTTCAGTTCAATGCTTCTCCTTGCGGATAACATCCCCCCTTAACCTTCCAGCACCGGGCAGGTGTCAGGCCTTATACTTTATCTTTCGATTTCGCAAAGCCATGTGTTTTTGCTAAACAGTCGCCTGGGCCTATTCACTGCGGCTTCTCATGCAAGCATGAGGAAGCGCCCCTTCTCCCGAAGTTACAGGGCCATTTTGCCTAGTTCCTTAGCCACGGATCACTCGAGCACCTCAGGATTCTCTCCTTGACTACCTGTGTCGGTTTGCGGTACGGGTACCATATCAATATGTTTAGAGGTTTTTCTTGGAAGTCTGATTAGGATCACTATCCACGCTGCCGAAGCATTGTGGTACTATCAGGTTCATCAAGCTGTGCGGATTTGCCTACACTGCCTATAACTACACCCTTCAACGGACTATTCCGTCAGTCCGCGGATCTTTCACTACTCCGTCACCCCATCACTCAATACGGTAGTATTGGAATATTAACCAATTGTCCATCGACTACCCCTTTCGGGTTCGCCTTAGGTCCCGACTAACCCTGATCCGATTAGCGTTGATCAGGAAACCTTAGTCTATCGGTGGGCGGGTTTCTCACCCGCCTTATCGTTACTTATGCCTACATTTGCTTTTCTATACGCTCCAATGCCCATTACCAGGCACCTTCATCGCAGAATAGAATGCTCCCCTACCAGTGTACTTATGTACAATCCTTAGCTTCGGTGATATACTTAATGCCCGATCATCATCGATGCCCTGTCGCTCGACCAGTGAGCTGTTACGCACTCTTTAAATGAATGGCTGCTTCCAAGCCAACATCCTGGCTGTCTATGCAACTGGACCTCCTTAGTTCAACTTAGTATACACTTTGGGACCTTAGCTGAAGGTCTGGGTTCTTTCCCTCTCGGACTTGGACCTTAGCACCCAAGCCCTCACTGCAGGGTTAATTTAATAGCATTCGGAGTTCATCAGGATTTGGTAGGATGTGACTCCCCCTAGTCCTATTGGTAGCTCTACCTCTATTAAACATCACCCCACGCTGCTCCTAAAAGCATTTCGGGGAGTACGAGCTATTTCCCAGTTTGATTGGCCTTTCACCCCTACCCACAACTCATCCAAAGACTTTTCAACGTCAACTGGTTCGGTCCTCCATTTGGTTTTACCCAAACTTCAACCTGGTCATGGGTAGATCACAAGGTTTCGCGTCTACCCCCCCTGACTGAACGCCCTATTCAGACTCGCTTTCGCTCCGGCTACGTGACTTAATCACTTAACCTTGCCAGGGAGGAGTAACTCGTAGGCTCATTATGCAAAAGGCACACCGTCACCCCACTACGGGGCTCCGATCGCTTGTAAGCGTATGGTTTCAGGTACTATTTCACCCCCTTATTCAGGGTACTTTTCACCTTTCCCTCACGGTACTGGTTCACTATCGGTCTCTCAGGAGTATTTAGCCTTACCGGATGGTGCCGGTGGATTCAGACGGGATTTCACCTGTCCCGCCCTACTCAGGGTACCACTACCGCTCAAAACATTTCCTTTACGGGGCTGTCACCCTATTCTGCGTGCCTTCCCATGCACTTCAAGTTTTGTTTTGTTAAGATATCGTGGCCCTACAACCCCAAGCTAGCCGTAACTAGCCTGGTTTGGGCTTTTCCGCGTCCGCTCGCCACTACTAACGGAATCACTAATTGTTTTCTCTTCCTCCGGGTACTTAGATGTTTCAGTTCCCCGGGTTTGCCTCCTTTCGGATAACAGATC
>Ga0207884_1001082_pt1 | contig 11728 bp, 6 predicted proteins | sample MalvirmetaMSP144_FD_184236 | JGI IMG/M metagenome (GOLD analysis project Ga0207884, IMG submission 184236) | Marine viral communities from the Deep Pacific Ocean - MSP-144 (SPAdes) | ecosystem: Environmental > Aquatic > Marine > Oceanic | place: Pacific Ocean | collected 2011-07-08 | reverse complement strand
AATATTGCAGCAATTACGCCCACAAGGTCGGCTATAAGACCAGCGGTAACGGCATACCTAGAGTTTTTAATATTCACCGAACCAAAGTACACGGCCAGTACATAGAAGGTGGTTTCGGTAGAGCCTTGGAAGACGCTGGAGAGACGACCTACAAAAGAATCGGCTCCAAAGGTGCGCATGGATTCCACCATCATTCCTCTGGCGCCACCACCACTTAGCGGTTTCATTAAGGCAGTAGGGAGGGCATCCACAAAATCGGTGTTCATGCCTGTGAGTGCGAAAACTTCGCGAAGCCCATTTACAAGAATATCTAAAGTACCCGATTGACGGAAAACGCCAATGGCCACCAAAATGGCTACTAAATAAGGGATGATCTTAATGGCGACATTGAAACCGTCTTTCGCGCCTTCAATAAATGCCTCGTAAACATTGATCTTATTTTTGAGCGCCAGCCCAATAAAAGAAGCGATCACCGTAAATAAAATAAGACTACTGGCCACCGAAGAAATGACCTGAACTTGCTCTTGCGGAATACTTTGAAAATAATAAATCGCTAAAACGATAAAGGCGGTAAGCGAGCCTAAATAGAGTAGTATGGTTTTATTGAGCAGGTTGATTCTTTGATAAAGTGCAACCGTAACTAATCCCGCCAAAGTAGAAAAGAAGGTGGCCAATAAAATAGGAATGAAAATATCTGCTGGGTTGGCAGCGCCTTCTGTGGCCCTATAAGCCATAATGGAAACAGGGATTAGTGTTAAGCCCGAAGTGTTCAATACCAAGAACATGATTTGGGCATTGGAGGCAGTGTCTTTATTGGTATTGAGTTCTTGCAAACCGCTCATGGCCTTTAGGCCTAGAGGAGTTGCGGCATTATCGAGTCCTAAAAAGTTCATCGAAAAATTCATGACCATAGGGCCAAATACGGGATGGTCTTTCGGAATGTCAGGGAATATTTTAGTGAATAATGGACTAATAAATCGGGCAATAATGGCTACAACTCCACCTTTTTCACCCACGCGCATAATGCCCATCCACAATGTTAAAACTCCAGTTAAGGCCAATGAAAGCTCAAAACCTGTTTTCGCCATGTCGAAAGTGCTTTGGATCATGGCCGGAAAAACTTCGGTATCACCAAAGAAGATCAGTTTGATGAGCGCGACCACAAAGGCGATTAGGAAAAAGGCAACCCAGATGTAATTTAAAGCCATGGGTGAATTTAGAATTAAGATTGACGATTTACAATTTTGTTGGTCGGGATGCTATTTTGAATAAGGTGTTTCAAACCAAATTCATCAAATGCACTGCTGCCAAACCAGCCGTTTCGGTACGCAAACGATTGGCACCCAAACTCACTTTTACAAACCCCGAGGCCAAGGCCATTTCCACTTCGCGTTCGCTGAAATCTCCTTCAGGGCCAATCATTACTAAGTTTGAAGCCGAACTGACCAGTTTGTCTTTCAACAAAGCTTCGTTTTCGAAGTCTACATAAGCGATAAACTTATGGTCGGCTGTAGCTTCATTGATGAAGTTTTTGATGGAAGTCAATTCAACGAGTTGCGGAATAAAAGCCTGACCTGATTGCTTCATGGCGCCAATGGCCTTTTTTACAATTCTATCCAGCTTCAACACTTTCCTTTCAGAATGGTCGCCCAAAAGGAATGAGATTCGGTCTACACCCAACTCCACTGCTTTTTCCACAAACCACTCGGTGCGGTCTAGATTTTTGGTAGGGGCAATGGCCAAGTGTCTGAAAGTGGAATGTGGCTTGACATTTTCTTTGCTTGTAATTTCGAAAACGCATTTTTTATGATGTGCTTCGGTAATGTTAGCGGTATAAAAGCTGCCTTTGCCATCGGTAAGTTGAATGCTATCGCCTGATTTTAAGCGCATAACTTTAACGGCATGTCTCGACTCTTCGTCATCTAAATGCAAAGTGCCTGCGGGAATATCGGGTTGATAGAATAAGTGCATAACGGGTTTGGTCACTAAAATAGGAATAGATGCCTTGATTTCAATTATATTCGTTGCGAATGAAGGCAGAGAGAATCTTTTCACCCCAACAATACCGCTGGATTCAGTTGGCCATCAACCTGCTTTTTATAGCGGTTTGGTTTTTCGCCAACGAAGGGCTTTCGTTTTGGGACGATTACACTTACCTCGATTTTGCCAATGAAATCAATCAAGGCAGATTTGAAGTAACCACCAACCATTTCACTAGTAGGTTAGCCCTCATTTACCCCACCGCTTGGTTTATTGACCTCTTTGGGATTAACGAATACAGCATGGTGGTTTTTCCTCTGCTTTGCGGTTTGGGGCTGATCAACCTCTTTTTCTTTTTGGGGAATAGGGTGAATTACTGGATCGGGCTTTTGGGCGCAATGCTCATTCTCTGTGATTACCACATGATCAATTTCGCCATTCACCTTTTTCCGGAACTGCCATTAACACTCTGCATTTTTATATTTCTGGTGGGCTATTATTTGGTACTGAAAAATGAAGCCGATTATCGATTGACTGGATTTATTACTGCCACGGCCTTATTGGGCGCATTTCTGATCAAAACCACAGTATTTCTGCTGTTGCCGCTGCTGGCTTATCTCTTTATTACCGACAGAATTAATAGAAGGAATAAAGGCTTTTGGCGCATCTTTATCAGTTTAGGTGTTTTCTATTTTCTGCTCCACGGTTTTTGGTATTTAGAAACCAAAGGCAGCTTTATGTATCGTTTCGAAAATATCGCTAACAACCATGTAGCCACTGTCAAAACCTTCTTCGATAAGGAGTCTCTGCTTTGGAAACGCCTGACTTATTTACCGCTGATTACCTTCACTAAGGGCGGTTATTTTATTCCGCTGTTGCTGGCTTTGCCTGCCATGATTGGCTTAAAGCGAAAGGATTTCAACCTAAAACAAGCCGATAAATTTTGGCCGATTGCCAGCCTTATTTTAATTCTGAGTTATTGGTTCTTTTCCACCAACTGGCGGTATTATAGTCCGTTGCCGCTAGAAACACGACATATCGCTTTTTTCATTCCCGCTTTTATTATGACAGCTGTTACTTTTTGGCCTCAGCATCGGAGATTTGAATTATTGAAAAACAAAGCCGTACTGATTGCAGCAATGTTTGGCCTATTATTGATTCCAGCTTATACCGTTTACAAGTCCGGTAACCGAGGGTTTAAGGCAGAGCAAAGCATTGTACAGCAGTATTTGGTGGAAGATAAAGCAGCCCAAACCGTTATTACTGATGGACTCAATTCGTATGGCTATCCTTACTTCTACAATTTCAACAAAGTAGAGGATAAGTATTTCTGGTTCTCAGAAATGGATTTTTCTCAAATTGAAGTTGGTGATTATGTGCTACTGAATGAAGCCTACTTCAATGAGGAGTATAACGATACGGCAAACTTTACCGCCTTTAAAAAGGCCGTTGCTGAAAAACAATGGCGCCTCGATTTAATTGAGGAAAAGGGGAGGGTGAAGTTTTATAGAATTAAGAAATCTCTTTAAGACCTGACAGGTTTCAAGAACCTGTCAGGTCTGCTTCGAAAAACTCTAGATCACCTTGTAATTTCTAGTGCCAAATTACCTCGTCTAACTGTGGATAGAGCAATACATCTAATTTAATTATTGTAATAGATCATCTCATCTAACATTGGTTTCGTGCTTAGTTCCATTTTAAAAATGGATCATGTATGCTTTGCTTTATAAAGAGTGTTAATTGTTTGAACTAATTAATGAAATTAGATTGATTTTATGTTTATATTTCATATTTTAGAAACCTTGTTTTGGTTGGTGATGTACTTGGTTTGTTAGAAAATTAAACCATTTGTGAATAGGGAAGGAGCTTGAAATGACCAATACAGTTAAACCCTATCAGATTTTTTATGCGAAAACCAACTATTACGTTAGCGATTTTAATTTTATCCTTTTCTTCAATTTCTGCTCAAAACCTACTCGATATGAGTGGCTGGTCTATTGGTACAGGAAGTTCTACTGGCTTTTCTCAAAATGGATCAACAGCGGAGAATACCCGTGAATGGGGAGAAGGGCCACATGGAAATAGAGCTATTCTTTGGAAGGCAAGTCCAGATGGTAACAATGATGCAGACGGGGGGTGGAGCTCAAACTATATTTCAATGGATCACACTAAAATGTACAGGTTTTCTGTTTGGATTAAAAAAACGGGGTCGGTCAGTGGTTATTCCTACTTGGGCTGTATAGCAGGCGGAGCTCCCGTTACAGGCTTAAATAATGTAGTAAATAGCAACCCTTATTTTTGGTATGGTGACCTGCCCGAGCTTGATAAATGGTTTCTGGTTGTAGGGTATATTCATGGCAGCGGTGATAATTCTACAACAACTTACGGTGGTATATATGATGGAACCACTGGCAGAAAGTACAATATACTTGAAGATTTCAAATTTCAGACCTCTACCACAGTAGTACAACATAGGTCCTATTTGTTCTATGATCCCGCTACCTCCGACCGCCAGTACTTCTATGCTCCTCGGGTAGATGAGGTAAATGGTAACGAACCAACTATTGCAGAACTTTTAGGAATACTTCCCACATCATTAAATCAGCTTTCTGTTGGAACTGATAACCTTCCTTCAGGCTATAAGCTTTCAGTTGGAGGCGATGCCATTATGGAAAAAGTAAAAGTACAGACCGAAAGTGCTTGGCCAGATTATGTTTTTAAGAAGGGGTACGAGCTAACCTCTTTGGATTCCCTTCAAACCTTTATTAATAAGTATGGTCACTTGCCAAATATCCCATCTGCTCAAGAGGTTGAAAAATCAAATCAAGATTTAGGGCTTATTCAGCTCAAACTTTTAGAGAAAATTGAGGAGCTGACGCTGTATGTGATTGAGCTGAAAAAAGAGAATGACTTGCTGAAAAAGTCAGAAGTCGGAAGGCAGAAGCTGGAAGAAACGGTCCCAGAGCTATTGAAAAGAATAGAGAAACTTGAAAACAATAATAAATGAAAACTAGATACTTCCTTTCTATAGCTGTTCTTGTCTTGATAGGCATTAACACAAACGCCCAAACACATTTAGACCAAAATGGCATTAGGACCTCAGTTATAACTGGTTTAAGTGCTAATGGAGCTCAAGCCAGACGTTTTGAAGTTGCAAGTGTTTCAATCAACTCTTTGCACTGGAGTAGCTCTGGAAGTATGATAGTTGAGCTTTTCCACAATTATTACTCAACGGGGTATGAAAAGTATCATGTTGAAATTGGGAACTCACAAGGCACTGGTTCAACTATGCCCGTTGTGAAACTCGTTGAATCTCACGGTTTGGGGCATAATGCCCAAGTGACTGTGGGTAGCAGTATAGATATAGGAGTTGATCCCTCTGATTTGAATACTCGCCTTATAAAGTTTCCCATATATGTAGATGTGCGATACTATTCATATTATACGGTGAAGATAACCCATGTTAGGAGTAAAGTTACCTCACTCAATGGACGCGATCAAATAGTTGTAAATGATTCACCAAGCCCAACTAACATCCCTGATTTTTCACCTGATGTACCCAACAATGACTTTACTAGTAGTGATATAAATGCTTCGGGCCAAATACGAGCAAAGGGTTGGTACTCTACTGGAGCAGGCCATGCGCTGGAAATAGGTGTGGGATCAGGAGTTGGAAATGTCATTTCATATGACAGAACAGCGGAAGTCTATATGCCTTTATGGATTCAGGGCTCTACAAATACAATTGGAGGCTCTACCATTTTTAAGAATGATGCAACATTCGAAGGTAATATCGAAGCCAAAAAAGTAAAAGTAACAGCCACACCGGGCACAGTTCCCGATTATGTTTTCCAGCCCAACTATAAACTACAAACCCTAAATGAGCTGGAAGCTTTTATCAAAGCTAATTCCCACCTGCCCAATATCCCCAATGCCAAGGAAATAGAAACCAATGGTCAAAACCTTGGCGAAATGCAGCTTAAGCTTTTAGAGAAAATTGAGGAGTTGACGCTTTATACTATTGAGCAGGAGAAGGAAATTGAGAGGTTAAAAAGAATTGAGGTGGAGAACACAGAGATAAAAGCGCAATTAAAAAGCCTTATGAAGCGCATGAAGTCCTTAGAGAAAAAAAAATAGCAATAACCATAATTATATCCTTATGATCAGCCTTGTTAAAGATTTAGCGATTGCCCGCAGCTGGAAATACATATTTGTCATAATGACTTTCTCTTACTGTTCATTTGCCCAAAATGAAGGGATCGATATGCAAAAACTTGTTCAGATCCCACCATCACCAGAAGCGACCGGTTTTATTGAATATGGGAACCTTGATGTGAACTATCACCTTGGTAGACCCAATATTGCTGTACCCGTTTACGCTCATCAAGGCCGTGAAATGTCCTTGCCAATTACTTTGAGTTACAATGCATCGGGCATTAAAACCCAACAATTGGCCTCAAATGTGGGACTGGGCTGGACACTGGTTGCAGGAGGTGCTATCACCCGTATTAAGTTGGGAATGGCCGATGACGATTCTGAGGCATCCCAAAACTGGGCAGGTAATACTGAAGTTCAGGATATAATTGACTATAGCGACTCAGTCAAAATGGAAGCTGGGTATACATTGCCTATCAGTACAATCAATCGGTTACTGGCCATACAGGACGGTATCGAAATCAATCATGGGGACAGCCAAGCAGATGCATATGCTCTGAGTACATCAACTGGATTATCTACCACAATTTACTGGGATTATAAAACGAAAAAGGCTTTTTCCACTGATGACCCCACTCTTAAAATCATAGCAGACACAGTCGCTGGGGGGCGGCCAATTAACTGGACAGTAATAGATGCATCTGGCACCAAGTATGAGTTCACAAAAACAGAACTCACCCAATATACTTTTTCCATTGATGCAAATGAATATGAATCTGAATATGTATCCGCTTGGTTTCTGACAAAAATAACATCGCCCAACAGAAAGGATATTTATGAATTCAATTATAATTATGAGCCTTATTGGGAACAACAAGAAGAATTGCTCACCATTACAAGTGTTACCAACAGGCCATATGCAACAGGCCATACAACTTCTGGAGGAGGGCTGGCGTGTCCTGTTCTTCCTACCAATGAAATATGGAACAACCCAAGCTTTTACAAAATAAGGCAGCAAACGCTCAGCTCCATAACCTGGAACGGGGAGGTTATATTCGGCCTTAATTACTCAAGTGATAGACTGGATTTACCTGGTGCTAAAGAGATTGCCTCAGCCACGGTCTATAAAGGTTTTGAAGCATTAAAGGAAATTAACTTTCATTACTCTTATTTTGGCGATGTTAATGCCGGTAACAAGAGTGTGAGGTTAAAACTGGACTCATTGGAACAGGTGGGAAGTTACATTGCTCCGAGCCTTACGGAAAGTGAAAAACAAGTTTGGCGTTTTGAATACGATAACCCCAACTTAGTGCCATCAAGGGCAGACTTGGGGGTAGACTATTGGGGGTATTATAATGGGAAGTCCAATACCTCATTGGTCCCAAGCGCTTCTTGGGGATCGGTTGATTTTCTAGGAGCGGATAGATCTGCTGACATTACCAAGTCGGTTTTTGGCATGCTCAAAAAAATGTATTTTCCTACGGGCGGCTACAACGAATTTTTTTATGAAGGCCATGATCAGATCAATATTACAGAAACTGTTTTTACCAATTATACAAGCTTGGGGAGTGTGACAGCGGGTAACGATGTGGCCGATCCCTATGGCTTTTGTTTTGGTTCTCCTACTACTGCCCCCAATGCAATGACTGGGACAATTATGGTGGACAATCAGGCAAAGGCCTTTAAAGTGGCTATTTCTGGTGGGCCAAGTACCTTAGCGGATGGAGAGTTTGTAGGAGTATACATTTTCCCAGAAACTATTGAATGGGACCATTGCCATGCCGACTCATTGGCAAATGCAGGTTTGGCCATAAGGAAATTTATTGGGAATAATACGACCGAATTTCCACTTGATACCATGTCGGCAGGCACTTATAGGTATTTGATATATAATTCTCTTTCTAATATAACCGCCAGCCTATCCTATGGGCAGCTAGACACGCTTACAAACTCATCAGCTTCAACTACTGTGGGCGGGTTCAGAATTGCTAAAATACAAAGCAAACAGGCTGACGGAACAGTGTCATTGACAAGAGAGTTTGAGTATGATGAAGCGATTGAGCAGACACCATTAAATTTTATGGAGGTCAAAAGCATCAGACAGGAAGATGATCAAGTGGCAGACTTTACTTGTCAGACAGTCTATAGGTACTCCAACAATAGAAATACCAATAATGGTAAGGATATGACTTACGGAAAAGTAACCGAGAAGCTGACCGATAACGGGGCTGCCAATGGTTACACCGTTTATAAATTCACCAATAGTCCGAGTCTTTTGGGTACTTACCCTATATATACAGGAGGACAGAACCTGGGTAAATTGATAGAGACAAGCGTTTACAATAATAATGATGAATTGTTGAAAAAAACGGAGAACTTCTACTCAGACCCTAGGCTTTCTGGAAATCTGCTAGGTATTGATAGGGTAAACAATATGTTTATGGAAGGAGTAGAAACGATCGTAGGGGTTCGAGTAAAATATAACAACGGTGACAGCTCTTCTTACAATTACATTCCAAATCAGCCCGCGTCTTCTCTACCGCTAGCTTGCTATCAACACGCTTGCCAACAAGGTACGTGGACCAAGTATCGTATCAGGCATTATAATTTAGACGCTTATTTTACAAAGCTAGACAGGACTGTTGTTACAGAATATTTTGATGGGGATTCTATAGTTACGGACGTTGCATACACCTATGACGAAACCACACATTTTCAGGTAACCTCCCAGAAAGTGAAAGATAGTAATGGAGATGATTGGATAAGTAAATATTTTTATCCTGACGATGTTGATCCTGACCCTGTTATAGGCCTTAGTTCACTCGATGGCCCGGACATAGAGAGTGATGAACATACTGCAGTAAACAAACTCAAGTCCAACCACCAAATCAACACGGTAATACAGACCGAGAAACATAAAAACAATATAGTGCTCTCGAGGCAGAGGACCAACTATGAACTTCTGTCTGGTGACCTGGTGCTTCCCAAATCAATGGAAACTTCCAAATCTACAGACCCAATGGTAATGGAGAAAAGAGTAGAGTACCACGTCTATGATGCTCAGGGCAATCCTTTGGAGGTATCTCAGGAAGGTGGTAGCCATATTTCCTATATATGGGGCTACAATAGCAGCCTGCCTGTTATTCAAGGGATGAACATCGACCATTCTAACCTACAGTCCGCTGTAACTTGGGCTTTGTCCAACATGGTTAATATACCACTAGGGGTCACAGATCTTGAAACTCTATTAGAATATATAGGCCCAATGACAGCACAAGGGCAAATTGATGCATGGGGTAACTTCAATTCAAAGCTCAGAGAGCATAGTAGTATTACCACTTCAGTTATGCTTACTTCAATGGCATACAATGCTGTCAAAGGCATGTTGGCCCAGACAGACCCTAATGGCCTTCATACTTTTTATGAGTATGACAGTATGGGAAGGCTGAAAAGGGTAAGGGACAACGATGGAAATGTGATCCAAACTTATAAGTACAATTTTAAAGGGCAAGAATAATGATAAGAAATAAGTTTTACCCAAATAAAAGCAAGTGTATTATGGCTTTTTTGAAAAGTGTATTTTATGTCTTTATGATCTTCAGCTCAGTCATAGTTTCCATGTCTGAAGCCAAGGGTCAGGAGAAAAGTGCTGTTATCGAAGAAAAGGAGTTGATAGGTAGTTGGGAGTTGGATTATGAGAAATGGAGAAACGACCTTGAACAAGGTAAAATGGAACGTTTGAATAAAAAAGGAGCCGAGTTAAATGCTAAAGTGAAAGAATTATATAAGAACCGAACTTATATTTTTAACGATGACGGGTCTTTTGAACTCTTTATCTCTAGTGGTCAATCGTTGAGAGGTACTTGGGTTTTATCACAGAGAGGAAAAAGTATCGAGTTGTTATATCCATCAGGTAACAAAGATAGCCTTAAGTTAATTTCTAAAAACGGTCTCCGTTTGAGGTTGAAAAGCGAAGGGCAGAACGCTGATAAATTACTGCTTTCTGAATTATACCTAATCAAAAAATAAATCAAAAAATATGAGAACGGTAAAAATTCTTTTTCAGTCAGATAAGTTGCTAAAAATAGCTGGCTTGATTATTTTGTTTTTGTCATCCCCACTGACACTTCAGGCACAATTCTCTATTTCAGGTGTGGCTACCGCTGTGAATGGCGATATTGAGCCCTATACCTTATTACTCCCCAATGGTAGTACAGTCTATTGGGGTGCCATAGGAGGGAGCGTATCTAGTACTTCAACGAATGTTGGTTTAACCAACACTACTTTTACGGCCAACATTGTTTGGAATCAACCAAATGCAAATAATAAAGTGACAGCCGATGCAATAGTGGATATGAATATTTACGAACTAGAAAAAGCGGTAACCGTTTCTCCTTTGCCACCTTTGGCCCCTTATCCCGCTCCCACGAGTACTCAAGCATGCGGCATAACCACACTGTCGCGTGGTGCCCCGCCAGCAGGTGTTGTTTATTACTGGCAAGGCACCAATTCAGCGGGTACAAGTACGAGTAATTCTTCCAGTACATATGATATTACAACAGCAGGTACATATTACCTAAGGGCCTATGAAAGCTCTACCGGACTGTGGAGTACTTCTAGTTCAAGTATTGTGGCATCGGTCAACCTTGTGCCCAATATGCCCCCAGTCCCCAATATTGTGCTGGAGTGTAATAACACGGTGCTTACACAGCCAACAGCCCCAAGCGGTATTACTTATTATTGGCAAAGTACTTCTACGGGAACAGATACGGGTAACTCATCGGCATCCATTAACATGGCCAGTGCAGGCACTTATTATTTGAGAGCCAAGAATAACTCAACAGGATGTTGGGGGCCTGCCAAAACTGTAAATTACGGTTTTAACAACTTGCCTGTTGCCCCACCAACACCCGCTGTCAATTTGCAATGTAACAACACCGAGCTTGAGCGTGCCATTGCACCCACAGGGTTTACCTATTACTGGCAAAGCAGTTCTTCGGGAACCAGTACAGGTGTTTCAACACTTACGGTAAACATGACAAACGCTGGCACTTATTACCTGAGATCTCAAAATAACAATACTGGCTGCTGGAGCCCAGCTACCCCGGTTACATATGACTTTAACGCTTTGCCCTCCACGGCTCCAGTGCCTACGGTAACAAACAACTGTGGCAGTACGGTGCTCACGAGCGCAGCCCCGCCCAGCGGTATAACCTATTACTGGCAAGGTAGTTCTGGCGGAACGAGTACAGCAGATGCTAGCCCGACTTTAACGGTAACCAGCGGAACAGGCTACTATATAAGACCACGGAACAACAGCACAGGCTGTTGGGGTACGGCCACCTACGTTGGCTACACCATTAATGCCTTGCCCTCCACAGCTCCAGTGCCTACGGTAACAAACAACTGTGGCAGTACGGTGCTCACAAGCGCAGCCCCGCCCAGCGGCATAACCTATTACTGGCAAGGTAGTTCTGGCGGAACGAGTACAGCAGAAGCCAGCCCGACTTTAACGGTAACCAGCGGAACAGGCTATTATATAAGACCACGGAACAACAGCACAGGCTGCTGGGGTACGGCCACCTACGTTGGC
>Ga0207884_1001075_pt1 | contig 11772 bp, 13 predicted proteins | sample MalvirmetaMSP144_FD_184236 | JGI IMG/M metagenome (GOLD analysis project Ga0207884, IMG submission 184236) | Marine viral communities from the Deep Pacific Ocean - MSP-144 (SPAdes) | ecosystem: Environmental > Aquatic > Marine > Oceanic | place: Pacific Ocean | collected 2011-07-08 | reverse complement strand
ACATGTGCTACGGGCGAGCATTAAAAACAAATGCCATTCTGTAGGTAGATAGTCATTTCGCGCAAGACAGGGAAAGTACTGATGTCGCCAGGCGCCTTCAGATCTAGCCATAGTCCTGAATTGACTGGCATTTTCTTGATGTATAAATTTTCTTGTTGACCTTGAGATCGTGATAAAACAGAATTAAATTTATTTTTAAGTGGTGGTTCGGCCAAAACTGTTTGCTCGCCTGGCAAACCTTTTGTTGTTCTGGATAAGGGGCCGATAGTGACCAATGACAATTCTTCTGCAATTGCCCCCGGGGGCGAACAGGAAAATGCAGATGCTGCAAAGGTATGGGGCGACTGCTCACTGTATCGATTCGACAAAAGTTTTGAAGAAAATGCCTCGTTAGGGCCGCGTTTTAATGGGCCGTTTCCGCAGGTGCCCGTCGTCCCCCAAAAGTCCCTTTTTGGGTTAGCGGTTAACTCGCGTTTTGGTGTTGCAGCCGGGCCTGGAATTAACTCTAAATGGCTGTCAATCTACAGCCGACTGGGCTTCGACATTCTGACCTATAAAACGGTTCGCTTGTATGAGCGAATTGCGCACCCGGTACCTAATTTTGCGTTTATAGATCCGCGTTCAAATGTCTTTGCCGATGATTCGACAGCAAATACGTTGGTTGCTCCGACACTGCCTTTAGAGATAGCACCGACCGGAGGGTCAATTGGTATGCCGTCGCTGTCCCCTGAGTTCTGGCAGCTCGATATTGAAGTGACAAAACGTGTATTACTCGATGGTCAGGTGCTGATCGTTTCTGTTGTGGGTACGACGCAGCCCGGCATGTTGCAAAAGGATTTTGTATCGGAATTCGAGACACTCGCGCAAATGGTGGTTGATGCCGGCGCAGATATTGTCGAGGTGCAGGCGGGCGCCCAGTGTTGCTCAAGGTTGGGTATTTAGGTGACTCGCTTGGTGCCTTTCTGCGTGCTGTGGCAGGCGCAGCTGATGGCATAGTGATGATGAATGCGCTTGCGCGTAAAGTTGAACTCCCGGATGGGCGTCCGTACTTCGGGGCCTCACGTCATATGGCTGGTGTACACGGAGGGGCAATTTTCCAGTTGTCTCTTGAAGCAGTCAAACAGGCTACACAGTTGGTGCGCGCGCAGCAGCTTGATTTACACATTATTGGGGTCGGCGGGGCCGGCACGCCAGAGCGGGCCGCAGCATATGTTGAAGCCGGGGCGGATGCAGCATTGGTTGCGTCTTTGGCCATGTTTCTACCTTTTATGGCGTGCGAGTTGAAAGCTCAGCGGCCTGACGTGTAAGCGCCTATGTAGCGACGCTTAAAACATCGACACTCACAACCCCGGAAAGCGGTCGATTTTGGAAAGCGCCACATTTGCATCGAAGATTTTAAAGCGCAAGTTGCGCACGCCCATTTTCTCAAGCCGTGCTGCATGCATTTCTTTGTAGGCGTTGAGCGTTTCGAGGTTCTCGAAGCAGTAGATGCCGCCTGCTTCCCTTGTTTCCGCATTTTCAGTCCAAAGCTTCCAGATTAGACCGGGCTCTTTGGCAATACTTTCAGCAAGCCCTTGCATCATTTCAGTCATTTCAGCGCCAAATGGGCCGGGTGAGGGGAAGTCGACTTGCAGAATTTTCATGGCTGGCTCCTTTTTGCTATCACCTATTCTAAGGAGAATCGCATGGCATGGGTAGCGGAAAAAGTAGCTTTAGTAATGGGTGGCGCTATTCGCGGTTACTCGGGCTCTGAGCTATGCGTCGGATGTCTTCGCTTAACGCGTCAATGCGGCTCAGAATCGTCACCAATTGATCGTTTCGCAATTGATCAAGCTTATCGTGCAGCGCCATGATCCGCCAATGCTTGCCATGACGTCCGACAGTTTTTCACCAAACGTCAGGTGCTCTTCGTAAACTTCAATGGTGTTTCGCGTGACTGGTTGTTGCTCGACGGTGCTTTTCATTACTCGTCGTTGAGCATCTGTAAGCGCCTCGTCATTGCGGCCAAACCATCGCTCAGCGAATTCGCGTTCTGTTTTCATTTTGATCGCTAATTCTGAGCGCGCTTATTGTTTCGAGCGCGCCGCTTTCGCTAGGCAAATTGCAAACTATATTAACGACGGCGTTGCGTAGAAACGTTGCGAGTTGATCATGCTATTGAATCTGCGGGACTTAAAGCATGAAGCCGAACGTTCATGGCGTTTAATTGCGGGGTAGGTTTGTCTTTCCCGACCCCGATGAAGAGCCGGCCGCCACTTGCTCGTTCGAGAACCCTGCCAGCTTGGCATAACCATGCACAATGGCTTTTCGTTCGGCAAACGGCAGAATGGCTTCAAGATCATTAAAAGGTTCTGGAGAGAGCTTCTCCACCGCGTTGATGACACGCTCGGGCCCGCCACTGCGGTTGGTCGCTACAATTTCATTTACGATCGGCAAGCGCTCTTTTTCGTAACCCTCGAACGCCTTGACCACAGACGGCTCTTTACTCAACCATTCCGAGAGCACTTTACTGTCGAGAATGGCCTGCGCTGCGCCATTCGCGCCGAATGGATACATAGAATGCGCTGCATCGCCCATCAGTGTGACACGGCCGAAACTCCAGCGGGGGAGCGGGTCGCGATCGCACATGGGGAATTCCCAGAACATGGGCGTGGCGGCCACCAGCGCTTCGATATCCACTTCGGGAATCGTAAACACTTTCAGAAGCTCTTGAACGTCGGCCAGGCGCGCCTCACGATCCCACTCTTCGCGTGCAGGTGGCGGCCCGCCGGGTTCGGCCCGGCGTACGACGGTGGCCCAGTTCGTCAGTTGTATGCCGGGCTTCGACCCCGCTGCCATCGGATAGCATACAAACTTGGCATCCATGCCGCCCGTGTTCAAGTAAGTACGGCCGTCCAGGAAGGTGGGCCATTCCGCTGAGCCGCGCCACAGCATCAGGCCGCTCCAGCGCGGCGTACCTTCCTCTGGGTAAAAATGATGCCTTACAGCAGAGTGAATGCCGTCTGCGCCGATCAAAGCGTCTGCGCCGGCTTTGATGATGCTGCCATTAGCCCGACGAAACTGCGCAACGATGCCGTCGGCGGTTTCTTCCACGTTTTCGAATGCAGCATCAAGATGTAGTGCGCCCGGAAGTCGTTCCTCGACGGCCTCTACCAGAACGCGCTGAAGGTATCCCCGATGTAGAGCAAATTGTGGCACGTCGTAACCTGCCGCCAGCCCGCGCGGCTCGTCCCATACATTTTGCCCATGTCGCGTACGAAAATAAGTGTGCTCGATACGAACACCTACCTCATCAAGTGCGGGCAATACACCCAGTTCCTCCATCACCTTGGAGGCATGTGGAAGCAGCATTAGGCCTACGCCCTGTTGCAACAGGGTCGGAACCTTCTCATAAATTTCGCAATCTACGCCTTGGCGATGTAGCGCGAGGGCCGTCGATAATCCACCGATCCCTGCTCCAACGATAATGACTTTCATCGGACACTTCCTTTGATAAGGCCAACCACAACATTAACGATTTATATTCGTTATTGGTTTTTCGTGTCAATACTGAATTCAGTTCGTTTACCGCCAAACGGCTTCAAGAGAGGGCTGAGATCCGTTTAATCAGGAAGCACCTTTCCCGGATTCATTAATCCAAACGGGTCAAGTGCTGCTTTGATATCAGTCATCACATCCAGTGCCGGGCCATGCTCTTCACGCAAGTACGCGCGCTTACCCAAGCCCACGCCGTGTTCTCCGGTGCAGGTGCCGCCGCATGAAATGGCACGGCTTACCAACCGATGATTCACTTCCTCAGCACGTTGGACTTCGTCGGCGTTTTCGGGGTTGATCATTAGCACCATGTGGAAATTGCCATCGCCCACATGGCCTAGCACCGGAGCGGTAATGTCTGCTTGCCGCGCGTCGCGGCGGGCTTCGGCAATACAGGCAGACAAATTGTCGAGCGGCACGCATACATCGGTCGTCATCAGCCGCTTAGGGCGTTCGTAAGCCATACAAGCGTAGGCACAATCGTGCCTGGCTTGCCATAGTTTGTTGCGTTCTTCGGCTTTCACCGCACATTGAAATCCCTGCCCGCCGAAATCTCCGCTTAGCTCGCGCACCATATCGGTTGTGTATTGGGTTTGGGGCTCCGTTCCATGAAACTCGAAAAACAGATGCGGCGTGGTTGGCATGTTGAGTTTGGAGTATTGGTTGACGGCATCAATCATGACTTCGTCAAGCAATTCAACACGCGCAATATCGACACCGGACTGCATGATCGCTACCGCGCAATTAACAGCGTCATCGACACTTGGAAACTGACACGTGGCCGACACAACATGTTCCGGCCTGGGGTATAGCCGCAAGGTGATTTCGGTGACAATGCCCAGCGTGCCCTCCGACCCAATGAATAAATGGGTCAGGTCGTATCCGGCCGCCGATTTACGCGCTCGGCTGCCGGTACGAATAATGCGTCCGTCGGCCAGCACGACTTCAAGGCCGCGCACCATATCAGCCATCGTGCCATAGCGAACAGTATTGGTGCCGCTGGCGCGTGTGGATGTCATGCCGCCTATCGTGGCGTCGGCGCCTGGATCAACGGAAAAAAATAAACCTGTGTCTTTGATCAGGTCGTTCAGCGCGCGGCGATGCAGCCCTGGTTGCACAACGCAATCGAAATTGCCGGGATGTACTGCCAGCAGTTGATCCATTTGTGTCATGTCGACAACCACGCCGCCATGCGTGGGAATCAATGCGCCTTCAACCGAAGAGCCTGCACCGAAGGGGATCATGGGTATACGATGCGCATGGCAAATACGTGCAATGGCCGAAACTTCTTCCGTGTTTTGCGGAAACACCACCGCGTCGGGTAACAGCGGTGGATGCCAGGACTCATCGCGACCATGAATAGCACGTTCGGATTCACCACGCGACGCCCGCTCGGCAAGCAGTTCGCGTAATTGCGTAAACGCCTTCTCAATTCCCCCGTTGGGGCAGGGCTGCCTATCATGGATGCGACTCATCATTATTTCTCCGCTTCTACTTTCGCGATTTCCTCGCGGAACATGGCCAGTGCAGCTTCGCCGTCAACGCCCAGTTCAGCCATTTTTTCTACCCAGGCTTTTTTCAGGATATCGCTTTCGGCCTGAATACGTGCAACATCATCTTCACTGGCCGTGGTAATGCTGTAGCCCGCTTCACGCATCTTGTCCCAGGCTTGCGCGTCGACTTTGTCCCAGGCCTTGCCGGCCAGGCGGGCAAAGGCTTCGCCGGATGCGGCATCGAATATTTTGCGATCCCGTTCGTCAAGTTCGCTATAGGCGTCATTGTTAATGATGACGTAGTGCGTGTCGCGATACAGGCCTCCCGGAATCTGGTATGCATTCTTCAGGAGCGGCAACATGCGGAAGCTGACGACCGAATCGGAATTGAACATGACACCGTCAACCACACCGCGTGACAAAAGTTCGTAGGCTTCGCTGGCCGATGAGAACTGCGGCACGATACCCAACTGATTGGACATGTCCTGAACCACGCCACCCGTGGCGCGTAAACGCATGCCTTCTACATCGGCCAGTTCTTTTACTGGTTTATCGGCCAAGGTAAAAATATGCCCCGGGCCGTGCGTATAGAGGCCCGCAAGATGAACCCCCTTGAATTCGTCCAGTTTGGCGAAGTGTTTTTGATGGACGCGCCAATATGCCACAGCAGCACTTTCGGCGTCGTCGGCATAACCTGGCAATGTCATGCCATAAGCCGACGGGAAGCGGTCGGCCGTGTAAGCATGCACGCTAAGGGCCATATCAGCCACGCCGTCGCGGACCAGATCAAAGTGGGCGGGTGGCTTGCCCAGCGCCGGAAGAAATTGGATTTCGACGCGCCCGTCAGTTTTTTCTGTAATACCGGCCGCCCATGGCTGAAGAATTTCAGTTGTGATGGGATGGGTGGGTGGCAGCCAGTTTGAAAATCGCAGGACGGTTTGCGCGGCTGATGTCGACGAGAACGACGTTGCTGCTAGTAAGCCGGCGATGAACAGTGTTTTGCGAAGCATGGTTTGTCTCCTGTTTTTACGGGCTCTCAATAAGGCCCTTTAACATTACAACCGGTTGGGCAAGAACATCACCACAATCGGCAAGGTGGTCAATATCGCCAGTCTGACGATATCGGCCGTTACAAAAGGAATGACGCCGCGCACAATGGTGCCGGTTGGCACGTCGGGCAAGGTGGCGCGTAATACAAAAATATTCATGCCTACCGGCGGCGTGATCAGGCTGATTTCCGTGACCACGACAACAATAATGCCGAACCAAATGGGGTCGTAGCCATAGCCGGTCATGAGCGGGAAAAAGATGGGGACGGTCAGCAACATCATCGACATGCTTTCCAACACTAGGCCCAGTATCATGTAAACCAGTAACACGCCAATCAGCACGCTAACGGGCCCCAATTGCATTTGGTGTACCCAATTATCGAGTGCCTGGAGCAGGCCACCGACATTAACGAAGTTGGAAAAGATCAGCGCGCCAATGATCACGGCAAACAGCATGGCGGTCATGGAGGCTGTGTCGACTAGAATGCGAATGCATTCACGCAACCGCATGCCGCCGCGTAGCACAGCAAATACGCAGGCAACCCCCGCGCCAATGCCGGCCGCTTCGGTTGAGGTGAATATTCCCAGGTAAATGCCGCCGATGACGACAATGAACAGGGTTGCTACTCCCCATATTCCGCGTAGGACGCGCAATCGTTCAGACCACGTTTTGCGCTCGCCCCGCGGGCCGGCTGCCGGGTCGTAGACTGTAACCAGCCAGGCGGCCAGGCAATACAGTGCCAGCCCGAGTACGCCCGGCACAATGCCTGCGATGAATAATTTGCCGATATCGGTGTTGGTCATGATGCCGTATAGCACCAGGGCCACAGACGGTGGAATTAGAATGCCTAATGTACCGCCGGCGGCAATGGAGCCGGCTGCCAGACTGTCTTTGTAGCCAAACTTGCGCATCGAAGGCATAGTGACGCGAGACATGGTGGCGGCCGTGGCCAGGCTTGATCCGCACACTGCGGAAAATCCGCCGCAGGAAATCAGGGTAGATAGCGCCAGCCCACCACGAAAATGCCCGAAAAAGGCGTAAGCGGCGGCGTACAAATCTTCAGATAGCTTTGCACGGGTAATGAAATTGCCCATGAGAATGAATAAGGGCAGCACTGCAAGGTTGTAGTTGAAAGCCGTATCGAAAGCCGTTTGTCCGACCATGGCCAGCGACGCCGACCACCCAACGACCAGGCCGAAACCCAGGAAGCCCGACAGCGCCATGGCCAGGCCGATCGGCACGCCGACGGCCGCCGAGATAAACAAGACAGCCAGACCAATGAATAAACTGGAAGTTATCATGGTCAGGCACCTTGAGCGTTGTGGTGCGCTTTTGTCGGGCTGCGGAAAATGCTTCGCAGCGATTGCGCGCTTAAAAATAGAAATGCAATGGCCGCCAACACCGCGCAGGCCGCGATGAAGAAAGCGACGGGCGCCACGGGTATTCGCAGGAAGGGCGTGGAGTCACCGTATTGGTATACCGTCAGAGCTTTGTCGAGAATGCGCCAGGCCAGCACAGCCATGACTCCGGTGTTGATCAGGGCAATTAATGCATTAACCGCTGATTGCACCCGGCCGCGAATAGCACGACTGAAATAGTCCAACTGAATATGTTTATTTTGCACCGTGACCAGGGGCAGGGCACCAAATACAACAACGCCCATTGCCAACTCAATCAGTTCACCGGCACCCGGCACTGGCGAGTTAAATACATAGCGGCCCGTGACATCGCATAACATGAGCAACATAATGGCGGCAAGGGCGGCGGCCGCGCACCAGCCGGTAACGCGGCAGGCCATGCCGACCCATGTTGTCTCTTGAATCTGGTTCTGCGGCTCATCGGTGGACATCAGGCGCTCTCCATACAAAATCGACTTTCGGGTAATTGAATGTGGTTATCGGTGGCGGTGCGGTGCAAATAGTCCGGCCCTAATTGCGACGTGGCGGGACACCCCAATTGCAGCAAGGTATCGCGATACTCATCGTGCAACAGTGTCAGCGCCTGGTGTGCGCCGTCCTCGCCTTTGCAGGCCAGGCCGTACAACGCGGCTCGGCCAATCATGACCGCCTGAGCGCCCAGGGCGACTGCCTTGGCAATATCGCTACCCCGGCGAACGCCGCCATCGATCAGCACGCTGAAATCCTTGAAGCGCGGCAGCTGCGTCAGTACGTCGAGTGCCGTACAGGCGTCGTCCAGTTGACGACCGCCATGATTGGAGAGCACGACGCCATCAATACCCATATTTCGGCAGCGTGTAACGTCTTGTGGATGCAATACACCTTTAACCAGCATCTTGCCTGGCCACTGTTGGCGGATTTGTTCCAGCGTTTCCCATGTGAAGGTGCGATCCATAGCGCGGCTGAGCAGTGCCGCGCGGGCCGCCGGTGAGCGTGCGGCCGGCGTATTGAAGTTGCCCAGTACCGGCAAGCCATGACGTAAGTAGCGCCACGACCATGCTGGATGTGACACGCCATCCCACAAAGTGCGCCAACCATAGCGTACGGGGAAAGCGAACCGGTTGCGCAAGTCGCGTTCCCGCTTGCCGTTGGCAACTACATCCACCGTCACAACCAGACACTCATAACCGGCGTTTCGTGCCCGGCTCACCAGGTCGAATGCCAGGTCGCGTTCGATGACATATAACTGGAACCAGTTGCGACCCTGTGCTTGTTGGGCAATGTCTTCAATCGACAAACTGGAGGCTGTGGATAGTGTGAAGGGAATGTGACTGCGTTGGGCGGCACGCGCCAGAGCCAGATCACCTTCCGGCCAGAATAGGGCATTGAGGCCGGTTGGCGCCACGACGGCCGGAAAAGCAGCCGTATGGCCCATTATCTGGGCCTGCGTTTGAATATCGTTAAGTGCCACCAGGCGACGCGGCATGAATTGCCAACCCCGATATGCCGCCGGATTGGCTTGAAGGGTGCGTTCGTCTTGAGCGCCGCCTTCCAGATAGTCGCGCACCATGGAAGGCAACACGTTATGGGCACCACGCTGCAGATCCGCAATATTGAGCACCATCATTTTTTCTCCAACCGCAACGACCCGCTGGGCGGGTCGCATCGCCCGGCCTGGGGCCCGGCGCTTGCGGCTTGTCTCCATATTTATCTTTAAAGGCTGTTGCCCTGAGCAATGTCTTGGGGCAGCGCCTTGCTTCGTTGTCGATGTATTGTGTCGATTCGATCAATATATGACAATAGCAATGAGCTAATGAGCGATATTAGATAAATGAATATTAATGATCTCGATCTGAATCTGTTACGCCTGTTTGATGCCGTTTATACCTATAAAAAGGTCAGTCTGGCCGCAGATAGCCTGGGGATTAGTCAACCCGCCGCCAGCCAGGGCCTTTCACGCTTGCGCAGCATGTTCAATGATTCCTTGTTTGTACGCGCCACCGGCGGCGTAAAGCCAACGCCGCGCGCTGAACGCCTGGCGACTTCGGTGCGTAATGCCTTGGATATTCTGAATCATGCCTTAACCGATACCGACATCTTCGACCCTGCTGAATCGCAACGGGTGTTTCGCATTCATATGATGAGTGATATGGGAGAAGATCGTTTCCTGCCGGGGCTGCTGGCCGAAATTGAACATGCTGCGCCAAGGATAAAGCTTGAAACCGTTATATCTGACGGGGTTGATTTGTCTCACGCCATGGATAACGGGCAGGTCGACTTTGCCTTCGGTTACTTTCCGCGGCTCCATGGCAGTCGCAGCCTGCGCCTGTTCGATGACCGCTACGTGGTGCTGTCAAGAAAAGGCCACCCTTTGCAGGCCCGCGCCAAAGACCATCGTGTTCCGGTGGCTCTACTGCAAACGGTTGAGTTTGCGGGCGTAGAAACCCATGCCGACACCCTGCGCATGTTGAAACTGCTGGGTATGGAGAATAGGCTCAGGTTGGTTACCCAACATTTCATGACATTGCCGGCCATCGTTCGCGCCACGAATTTGTGTGCTGTAGTGCCAAGCAGCACCGCTCATGTTTTTAACCGACACGACGAGTTCTATTTGATCGAACCTGAAGATCTGCCTTTAAGAAATTTTAGCGTTTCCCTTTATTGGAGTCGTCGCTTCGACGAGGATGCCGGGGTCATGTGGTTCAAGCAGTTGGCTCGCAAGTTGTTTGCCCAGCCGCCTTATAAATTGGGCTAAACGACCCTGTTTTTGTTCTGGGAAAACACAATCTGTGTCTTCTTAGCTCAACTTAACCTTCCGATAACTTTCTCGTTCAATATCGACGACTTCCACACTTAGGTGCACGGTCATTTCTTCCCCAAACTTGGGCATGTGTTCCAGCATGCCGTCGGTAACACGTTGGCTGAAGTCCTGCTTGGCTTGCGTGTTGCGGCCGGCCATAATTCGAATCGTGACATGAATGAATCCGCGCCCGCTGTCTTCCAGCCCAACGCGAAAGTGGTCGGCGCGCACCACGCGTGCTTTCAAGTCGGCTTCGTCATGAACTTCGGGGCTTTCAGCCAAACGTCGCGCAACGTCGTTCAGCATGGCGTTAAAGGGCAGGTCTGTTAAGTTAGGGGTGTATTCAATAACGATATGGGGCATTTTGGTTGGGGCGGCAGTTGGTTGAAACGAAAGTTTAACGCCAGAGAGCACGATATGCCGAAACAGGTTGAAGCAATATGATTTGGGAATGGGGTTTATTGTTTGTGGCCGCCTTTTTTGCCGGGGCGTTGAATTCGGTGGCGGGCGGCGGCAGTTTCTTAACCTTGCCGGCGTTGGTGTTGGTGGGTGTGCCGCCGGTTGCGGCCAATGCAACGGGTACGCTGGCTTTGTTGCCTGGTTATATTGCGGGTGCCTGGGCGTTGCGGCACGAAGTTAAGAATTTAAAGCATGTGTCCATTAAGTTGCTTACGATGACGTCGGTTGTGGGCGGGGTCATTGGAGCATCACTGCTTTTATGGACACCTTCCGCCGTCTTCGATGTTTTGATTCCCTGGTTGTTGCTTGCGGCCACACTATTGTTTATTTTGGCGCCGCGTCTGGTGGCCAAAAGGAGGGCGGGGCCGGTTGGGCCGATCATCACTGCACCGGTGATTCTCGCGGTGGCGGTTTATGGCGGTTATTTCAATGGCGGCCTGGGTATCTTGTTGCTGGCCGTCTTCGGCGTGTTGGGGGTGGGTAGCCTGCACGTGGCGAATTGCCTGAAGAACGTGGTTTCGGCGTTGTTAACCGCTATCGCAGTCATCATTTACATAGCGGGTGGCCTTATTTATTGGCCGCAAGCGATTTGGATGATGGTGGCGGGCACGCTGGGCGGTTATGTGGGCGCGCGCGCGTCGCGTCATGTACCGGTGCAGTATTTGCGATGGGGCATTATTGCGATTGGGTTGTTGATGACCGCGTTTTTCTTTATGCGTTACGGGATCTAAGCAGACAGCGCCGTCGATCAGACAGCGCCGTCGATATCAGTACTTTCACTTATTGTTGAGTTTGGGCCGAAGGCATACATTAATGGTGAAACAGCGTTTCTACATGTGAAACGACTTTAAGGGTGATGGTCTGTAATCCATGCCTCTTGTTTAGCCATTAAGGAAATTTCATGGGCACTTTAAGTTCGCCTGCCTCCACGCTCGGCTGGGATTGGGATCGTGTTCCAGGGTTGCCGCGTACGCATTACCTCGACAACCGTATGTACACAGACGAGGCCCTTTTCAACGATGAAAAGGAAAAGATTTTC